>Ga0068863_100007779_pt1 | contig 10479 bp, 8 predicted proteins | sample KBSSwiS62_FD_66596 | JGI IMG/M metagenome (GOLD analysis project Ga0068863, IMG submission 66596) | Switchgrass rhizosphere microbial communities from Kellogg Biological Station, Michigan, USA - KBS Switchgrass S6-2 | ecosystem: Host-associated > Plants > Roots > Rhizosphere > Soil ...
AACGTCAGGAAGTACAGCAGGATCGCCGCCAGCCAGAACACCGGCATTGAAATGCCCACCAGCGAAAGGATTGTCAGCGCGCGGTCGGTGAACTTCCCGGCGTGGATGGCGCTCATGTACCCGAACAGCACCGCCAGTGCCATCCAGATCACCGCGGCGCCGATGCACAACGAGAACGTGGCGGGCACCCCGTCCCAGATCTGCTGCACGACGTTGCGGTCTTTCGCGTATGACATGAGTTGGCCGGTGAAGATTTGCTTCATCATCGTCAGGTACTGAATCGGCAGCGGCTTATCGAGACCGAGATCCGCACTGACCCTGGCGATCAGCGCAGGGTCGGCGTTCTTGCCGGCGATCCGCGCTGCGGGGTCGGAGTTCGGGATGACGTTGAAGATCAGGAACACGATCACCGAGATCGCGAACAACACTGCGATCATGCCGAGAAGACGCCTGACGATGAATCTGCCCATCAGAATGCTCGTTTCGCCATGGGCTCAGTGCTCCAGCCGGATCTTCGCGCGGGGGTCGAGTGCGTCGCGCAGGCCGTCACCGAACACGTTCAAGGACAGCACCGTTGCGATGATCATCAGGCCCGGAACGATTGTCAGATGTGGTGCTGTGTAAATCATTTCGTAACCGTCGGCGATCATCGTGCCCCACGATGCGTTGGGCGGGCGCACACCTGCGCCGAGGAACGACAGCGCCGACTCGAGGAGCATGTTGTTGGCGATGTTCAGCGTGAAGAACACGATGATCGTGGAGATGATGTTGGGCAACAGCTCGGAGAACATGATCCGCAACGGCCCCTTGCCCTGCGCGACGGCGGCTTCGATGAACTCCTTTTCTCGCAGCGCCAGGATTTCGCCCCTGATCGGCCGTGCCATATAGGGCACGTACACGAAGCCGATGATCATGATCGGAATCCAGATCGAGTCACCCGCGATCGCGAGGGGTCCGATCTTGAGACCGCCGACGGCCAGCGCGGTACCCAGCGCGATGCCCAGCAGCAGCACTGGGAAAGCCCAGATCACGTCCATGATCCGCGACAGCACGGAGTCGATCCAGCCGCGGTAGTAGCCGGCAAGCAGGGCGACGATGACGGACAGCACCGTCGTGACCGCGGCGGCGGCAAGGCCGATGTAGATCGACGTGCGTCCGCCGTACATCAGCCGCACCATCACGTCGCGACCGTTCTGGTCCGCGCCGAGCAGGTACTGGCCATGCAGCCCGGGCCCGATCGGGGTGCCGTCTGGCCCAACCACATTCGTCGGTTGCCCGTCGATTAGCACCTTCTCGGTGATGTGGTTCTCGTTCGGCCCGGTGTGTGCGACGTGTTCAGCCCACAGCGGCGCTGCGAGGCAGAACAGCACGATGAGCACGAACACACCGGCGCAGAACAGCGCGACCTTGTTGCGACGCAACCGAAGCCATGCCAGGTACCACGGACTGCGGCCCTGGATCTGCGATTTGGGTACTCCAGCGGGAAGTGGCGGCTCTCCTGGGGCCTCCATTTCGCCGACGGTGGCGACCATCGCGCCGCTACTTGATCTTGAACGACGTGTAGTCCTGATTGAACAGCAGATGGTGATAGGACGTGTCGAAGTCCATGCGTTCGGACAGGAACGTCGTGTACTGCTCGTTCCCGTACGGTGCCCACACCGCTTGCTCCATGTATGCCTTGTCAAGGGCCGCGTACTGCTCTTCGACGCCGCCGTCGCCGATCAGCTTCGTCAGCAACTCGTCCTGTTTGGCGTTGTTGGCGGGGATGTCGACGCGTGAATAGTTGTTGCCGTTGGTCGGCAGGATGTTCTTGCCGTTCAGTAACGGACGGAAGAAGTCATCCGGGTGCGGGAAGTCCTGGAACCAGTCCGCGAATCCGGTATCCACGTCGGGTGTCGACTGGTTGCCGATCGTTGTCCAGTAGACGTCGCCCGCGATCACTTTGAGCGTCGCATTGAAGCCGAGTTGGGTCAGCAAGTCGTGGTAGTACTCGCCGATCCGCTTGCGGTCCGGTTCGTCGTCGGTCCACACGGTGATGTCGCGGTCCGCTGGATTCGCTTCTGCGATAAGCTGTTTGGCCTTGTTCATGTCGGGGCCGGGATAGAGCTTGTACTCGGAGTAGCCCGGCATACCTGGCGGCAGGATCTGCTGGGTGGGATGCATCCGGCCGCCGAAGATCCGGTTCAGCGCCTCGGGATCGACCGCATAGTTGATCGCCTGGCGCACCTTGAGATCGTTGAACGGCGGCTTCTGGGTGTTCATGAAGAAGTAGTAGGTGTTGATCGAGTCCTCCATGCGGAACCGATTGCCGTAGCGGGTCTTCACCTCTTGCAGCCGGTCCGACGCAGGCGGGTCAACCATGAAGTCGACCTTGTTCTGCTCGATGTCGGTGACCTGGGCGCTGTTGTTCTTGTTCTCCGTGATGGTGATTTTGTCGACGTTGGCGTCGGCTACGTCGGTGGCGCCGGCGTCCTTGACCGTCTTGAAATTCGGGTTGCGCTCCAACGTCATGGTGCGGGGCGCCTCCACCTTGCTGATCATGAACGGGCCGCTGGAGGGCGGCGGGGTGTTGGTGGCGTCCTTGTCCAGCGGGGTGGTCGGCGGCACCGGCGCGGCGAACATCAACCCGAGCACATTTTCGAACGTGCCATTCGGCTCGGTCAGCTCGATGGTGATATCACCGGTGTTGTCGTCGGTCTTGATGCCGGTGATCGTGTTCGCCTTGCCGTCCGCGTAGTCCGCGGCGCCGACGATGACCTTGTAGAACACCGAGCCGCCGGAGTCGGCTTTGAACAGCCGCTGGATGCCGTACGTGAAATCGGATGCCTTGATGGGTGTTCCGTCCGAGTACTTCATGTTCGGCCGCAGCTTGAGTTTGTAGGTCTTGCCGTCGGGCGAGATGTCGGGCATCTTCTCGGCCAGCGCGGGCACCACCTGGGTGCCTTCCTTGCCCTTGGCATGCTTGTACGTCAGTAGCGGGGTGTAGACGTTCCAGAGCACCTCCCAACCCTCGACCGTGTAGGAGAGTTGCGGGTCGACGTAGTCGGGGAAAGACGTCAGCGCGACGTTGATATCGCCGCCGCCACCGCCCCCACCGCCACCGCCTTTGTTACCGCCGCACGCCGCGACGCCAAAGGCTGCGAGTGGGGTGATGCAGACGATGGCTAGTGCTTTGCGCAGTGTGTTCATCTCGCTCCCTGTGGCCGGCTTGTGGGTTGACTCCCCTAAAGCTGTACGCCTTTTCGTTCGGCTGAGTTGCCATCTTGAAGGAAAATTTCCGGACGGCAACTCGACCGTTTTCGCACATTTGTGGTGTTCGGTCTGTCCCGTGTTTGCGGGGGCAAGGAATGACGAGTGACGTCAATTTTCCGCGATTTCAGCCAGAGCGAAGTTAACTGTGTCATGATCGCGGCTGGGCTACAGCGATTCCTCGTGGTTACCGTTGGTCAAAAATCAGCTAGTCGCGAGGCCAATAGTTAGGAACCAACATGGAGTCATTACGCCTGGTTCGTCGTGTTGCTGCTGTTGCCGGAGGTGCGGCGATCGTCGTAATGGTCGGCGTAACGGCATCGTGCGCAAAGGAAGAGCAGAAAGCGCCCGAGACGTCGACAACAACGACCACCACCACGCCGACCACGACCTCCGCGGCTCCGCCACCGGCGGCACCCACGGAGAAGAGCATCAACCCGACAGGGGGCAACCTGTTCACGCCGCCGGTCTACGCGCCCCCGGCACCGACAGCGCCTCCCGGCGTTCATCGCAACAACTAGAGCCAGCTACGACATAGATAGGACTGCACAATGGATTCACATCTCTTGGGTCGTCGCGTCGCGGCCGTTGCTGGCGTCTCCGCGATCATCGCGATGGGCGCGATGACCGCCGCATGTGCCAAGGAAGAAAAGGCACCAGAAACCACGACGACCACCACCACAACGACGACGACCACCGTGCCGTCTGCAGCACCGACGGAGAAGAGCATCAACCCAACCGGCGGGAACCTCTTCACGCCGCCCGTTCAGGCGACCCCGGCGCCCAATGTTCCGCCAGGCCAGCACCCCGGTATCAACGGCGTTCCGTAACCCGCAGATTCGGGTGCACCACCGGCTGCTGGCCATCCTCGCGGCCGGTGCGCTCCTGCTTGTCGCGGGTGTGCGTGCCGAGTCGATGCCAGCCGACCGCACCGTCATCGGTGGTCCACTGGCGTTATTACTGGCCGGCTCAACGGATCTCGGCCCCTCCCGGGACGGCGGCGTGCAGCTCACGGTGACGCTGCCGGACTCGGCACGCCCGCAGACGCTGATCCAATGGGCTGGCGCACGCCGGATGTCGGTGCGATGGCGACCGGGAGACGCGTGGGCCGTCGTCGAAGGTGCCGCGCAGGACGTCGCAACGGCGTTCGACGTGCCGGTCAACGATTACCGGGGCCGCACGGGGCAGGTGTTCTACGCGTCGCCGCAACAGCCGACGGTTCCGGCGCCGGTCCGCGATGCCGTCACGGCGCTGGGCCGAATCCTGGGCTACACCCCACACCATGAGGCAAAGCCGGGATTCCTGCCGCTGGACGTGCCCGATGGCGGGCTCAGCCCGAAGGCGCTACTGGAGGCGTACAACGCCGGCCCGCTGGCCGCCGCCGGCTTCACCGGCAAGGGCACGACCATCGTGTTCTTCGAATTCAGCGGATACGACCAGGACGACCTCGACGCGTACGCCGACTCGTCGGGATTGCCACGCTTCACACCGGTTGTGGTCGGTGGTCAGCCGGGGCCGTCCGGCGCCGAGACGGTGATGGATCTCGAAGTCGCACATGCGATTGCGCCCGACGCACAGAAGGTAGTCATCAACGCCAGGCCCACCGTCGAAGGAGACGGCGCTTACGAGAAGATCGGGCAGCTGTTCGAATCGGTGGACCGGCAGTTCCCGGGCGCGGTGTGGAGCCTCTCGATCGGGTGGGGCTGCGACGCGTTGGTCAGGGCCGCCGATCTGGCCCCCATCGAGGCGGCCCTTGCGGCCGCGCAGAAACGCGGCACCTCTGCGTTCGACGCGAGCGGCGACACGGCCGGCCTGGAATGCAAGGGCGGCGACGAGTGGTCGTCACCTCCCGGACCGGATGACATTGGGCTGGACGCGGTTTCGTCGCTGCCGACGATGACATCGGTTGGGGGCACCACCCTGTCGACGGACGATAACGGCGGCTGGATGAGTGAGCGCGCCTGGATCGACTCGCCATTGTCGCAGGGCACCAGCGGGGGAGTGTCGGCGCTGTTCGAGCGGCCTTCGTGGCAGGGCAGCTTGTCGATCGAACGCGACGTCAGGCACCGGCGGCTGGCCCCGGATGTCGCGGCTGTCGCCGACCCATTCACCGGAGTGAGGATCGTGTTCAATCGGCAGGACGCGGTGGGTGCGGGGACATCGCAGGCGGCGCCGATCTGGGCCGCGCTCACGGTGCTGATGAACCAGTACCTGCTGGCGCATGGCGGAAAACAGCTGGGCAACATCAACCCGCTGCTGTATCGCGTTGCAGCGGGAGCGAATCGGCCCGCGTTCCGCGATATCGGCTTTGGCGGCAACGCCGTCGATACCTCGCAACCGGGCTACGACGTGGTGACTGGCCTCGGCAGTCCCAACGTCGACTACCTGGTCCGCGACCTGTTGGACATCCAGAGGGGCAGCGCCCCGCGATGATGCACTGCGCCGTTTGCGACTTGGATGTGCCTGCCGCCGCGTATTGCGGCACATGCGGCTCGCATCTGTTGGCCCAGCGCGGCGACGGCCGAGGCCGACTGCGCATGGGTGCGTCTGCGGCGGCGGCCGGAGAGCACGTACTGAGGTTGTCGATCGCGAGTACCTTGTTCCCGCATCTGCCGCACCGCTCGCGTGCTGCGTTTCGGGCGGCGATGGCGCTGTTGTTTCTCCTGTTGGTCGTGTTCGCGCTGCTGCGCTGGCAAGCGCCACTCACCGCGGTTTGCGCGGTCGGACTTCCGCTTCTGTTCGGCCTGTACATGCACGAGACCGATATCGACGATGATCTGCCGATCGGCTCGTTGATCCTGACCGCGGCGCTCGGAGTCGGCCTCGGGGTGGGATGGGCTCTGTTGAGCGGTGGGCGCGTTGCGCAGACATACGACGCCGCGCTCGGCGACGTCGAGACCGACACTTCGACGGTGCTGACGGGAGTTGTCGTCGCGGTCGTCGCCGCAATCCTCACGATCACCCCGGCCGTCGTGCTTCGACTGCTCAGGCCGTCAACCCGAGAGTCGTTGGACGGGTTCGTGATCGGCGCGTTGGGCGCCATCGGCTTCACCGCGGCGGCGACGCTGGCCCGGATGGCTCCCCAATTCGCTACCGGCCCGCGAGCGGACGCCGGCCGACCGGTCAGCGATCTTCTGGTTCAAGCCGCCATCCAGGGTGTGGCACTCCCGTTGACCGCGGCCGCCGTTGGCGGCTTGGTCGGTGCGGCGCTGTGGTTCACCCGGCCCGCCGATGTCAGCCGACGGCCGGCGATCATCCTGCTCGCGGTGAGCATCGTCGTCGCGCTCGTCCTCTACGCCGCACTGGGATTGGCCGAGTCGCTGCCGTTCTTCCAGGGCCTACACGTCGGGCTGCACCTGGCGGTGACGGTGATTGCGTTGCTGGCCTTGCGAATTGGGCAGCAGGCCATGTTGTTGCACGAGGCGCAGGATGAGAGCGACCCGACCCAGTATGTGCTGTGTCCGCACTGCGATCACGTGGTGCCGAATACGGCTTTCTGCCCGAATTGTGGCGTCGCAACCCGGGCGGCGTCGCGAACGGCGCGCGCCGCGCGGCACGCGCCCGCCGGGGCTGCGGTGGCGCGGCCCGGCTATGCGTTGCCTGCCGACTCGTATCAGACGGCGCCGGCGCCGCACACCACACACACCCGGCTGCTGACGGCGCTGGGCGCTGGGGTGGCGGTAACGACCGCCGCGGCGGTGACCATGTCGGTGCTGACGACGCCGAGCGTTCCGCGCTTCGTCTGTCCGCCCGACTGCGGGCAGCCCCCCATCGGCAAGCCCGTCGAGACGAACCCATGGTTCATGTCCAGCGACGGCAAGTTTTCCGTCCAATACCCGCGCGCTGGAACGGCATACGAGGTGGCGTTGCAGCCCGATGGTGTGAACGTCGACTTCAAGGCCGGTGACACCGGCACCATGCAGTTCTTCGGCCTGCCGGCAGAGGGTCGCACCTCCAAGCAGCTCGCCGAGAAACTGCTCGACGAGAAATACCCTGATGCCACAACGGATTACGAGATTCCCAACGCGATGGTCGGCTATCAACCCGGTTACGGCGTGATCAAAGACGAGTACCCGCAAGACACGTCCGGCACCTTCACGCGGCTGCGATTGCTGGTGATGGTGGCCATCAAGAACAACTATGCGTTGGTGGCAGCGGCGATCGGCCCGTACCACGAATTCAGTCCCGACTTCGGCAGCGGCCACCCGTCCGGAGTGAACATGCAGCTGGCGTTGGACATGGGCAAGTACGTGAACAGCTTTATCTGGCGCGACAACTCGCGGCGCTAGTTCCCGTACGGGTACTGCGGCTCGTGGAACCGGTTGATGATCGGGATGCGTTCGATGATCCGGTCGCGCAGACGCGGTTGCGGCGGCGGCGGAACATATGCCGGCGCAGGGGGCGGTACGTAGGCCGGGGGCGCGGGTGGCGGCGCGGCCGGCGGCTCGATCATCGGAATCGCGTCCGGTACGGGCGCTGCGGCCTCGACGATCGTCTGCGCCGGTGGCGGCGTGGCGACGGCAGGCGGGGGTGGGGGCGGTGCGACCGGAACGGGTTGCGGCGCAGCCTGTGCGACCGAAGTGACGGGCGGAGGCTGTGCCGGCTGACCGGTGGTGGCCGCGGTATCTCGGTGCGGCCCAGTCGAATCCCTGTCTGGTGTCAGGCCGAGGCCGAGCGCCGCGGACAACGAAACGACGAAAGCCACCACAGCGGCAGCCGCAACCGATGTCAGCGCGCCGATTCTCGACGGCATGCGCCATCGGGCAGGCGGCGCATCCAGTGTGTTGACCGCCCGCGCAGCCGCCAATGCGGCGCCTCTGGCCAGGGCCAGATCGGCCTGGGCGGCCGTGATGACCGGAACCGCGGCACCGTGGAAGGCGGCGGCGATCGACTCGAGGTCGGCGGAAGAACCCAGCACGAAGATCGCTTCGGGATGGCTGTCGGCGCGATCCAGTTCAGCGAGCATCGCGTCGGCGTCCGCTGCGACCCGTTCGGTCGTCACCGCTTCGGCGTCGACCAGCGCCACCAGCGCCTCGTCGGAGTCGACGATGCAGACCGCGACGTCGCCATAACCGCCGCGATCTGCGATGCCGGTCGCGAGCGAGTCGGCGGCCTCCTCCTGACAGACCGTGATGACGTTGTACAGACCCCGGTCCGCCAGCGCGTCGAGCAGGGTGGACGCGGCCGCTTCGGCGTCGTTTGTCCACGTGACGCCGATGGCGTGCAGGCGGTCATCCCCCACGGCGGCGACGATGTCGTCAAGGGTGTCGAAATCCACGGCGTCGCGGCAGATGGTGGCGCCCTCGCCCGTCGGGCCCTCTACCAGCACCCACCGCACATCTGCCGACGTCATCGCGAGGCCGAGCACGAGGTCCACCTGGTTGCTCCCCGATCGGAGATAGATCGGTTCCGAGACTACCGCTCTAATCAAATTCACAAAATCCGTCAACAAATCGCGCACGGTCGCGGCTTCGCCCTTTAGGGTTCACCTCGTGCCTCAGATGGATCGTCGAAACATGATGTTGATGGCCGGGCTCGGTGCGCTGGCCGCCGCTATCCCGCTACCGAAGGTCGGAGCCGCGCCGCCAAGCGGCGACACCGGTTCCTACTTGTTCTCCGATGACTTCGACGGCCCGATGGGCGCGGGACCCAACCCGGCGAACTGGACGGTGCAGACCTGGCAGGACGACGTGTTCCCGCCGGTCGACGGGATCTACCGCGACGATCGCCGAAACGTGTTCCTCGACGGCAACTCCAATCTCGTCCTGATGGCCACCCATGACTTCGACGGCCAGTACTACACCGGCAAACTGCGCGGCAATTGGCGAGTGCCGATCGGCCACACGTGGGAGGCGCGCATCAAACTCGACTGCCTGTTCCCCGGCCTCTGGCCGGCGTATTGGGCGGTGAACGAGGATCCGCTGCCCGACGGCGAGGTCGACATGTTCGAGTGGTACGGCAACGGGGACTGGGCTCCCGGAACCACCGTGCACGCCGCTTCCAACGGGAAGACCTGGGAAGGCAAGTCGATCCCCGGCATGGTCGACGGCGCGTGGCACACCTGGCGGATGCGCTGGGACCTCGACGGGTTCAAGTTCTGGCGCGATTACGTCGACGGCGCCAAGCCGTACTTCAGCGTGCCGCCCAAGCCGATTCCCGTGCACGGCAACGTGACTGACTTGCGGTGGCCGTTCAACAACCCCGGCTACTGGCTGTCACCCATGTTCACGCTCGCGGTCGGTGGCGTGGGTGCAGGCGATCCCGCGGGCGGCACCTTCCCGGCCTCGATGCTCATCGACTGGATCAGGGTCTGGTAGCGCCTATTTCGCTGCCTTGATGACCTGAACCAGGTTGAACGACCAGCGGTCGAGGAACCGGAAGCCCTGGCCGTTGGGAACCGCATATGCCGCAGTGTCTTCGAAGCGCTGGGCGGGTATGTCGGCCTGGGTGATGATCCAGACGACATGGCAGTCGCTCAACGGCCCTGCGGTTGCCTCGGGAATGAGGTTGGTGTCGAAGACATCGTTGCGGTCCGTCGCCCGCTGCCACAGGCTGAGATCGACCAGCGGCCGGTAGGCGTCAGGACGCGCGGCCAGCAACGGGCGCATCGGAGCGGGCATGAAGGTCACGGTGTCGTTGACCAGTAGACAATCACCGGGCGCGGCGTTCGCTGTGATCAGATCGGCCACCTGGCTGTAGTCCATCCCGTATTTCGCATACGGACCGCGTTGCACCAGAAGATAATTCGGGGCCGCGGCGAGAGCGAAGACGCCGAGGACGGCGGCCGCTACCCATGGCCTTACCGAAAGGGCGCCGATGCAGACGCCCAGCGCCAGTGCGACCGCAGGCGCGGTGAAGCACAGGTAGCGGGGCGTGTAGATCGGCACGACGAACGCCGACCAGACGAGTATCGCGGCGGTCGGTATCACCAGCCACGCAATGGCCAGCGTCAGCAGTTGGCGGTCTTCCGAAGCCAAGCGCCTGGATATGCAGAGCCACACCACGATGGCCGTCGCCACCACCAGCGTTGAGACGATCGTGAACGGCGGGCTTCTCTCGAAATACTGTTGGATCGCAACGTCTTCGATGGTGCGGTGGCCGACCGGCGCGATCCAGACTATCTGGTGTACCTGACCCATGGCCTCGAAAACGAACGGCGCCACGGCGCCGCACGCAGCCACCGACGCGAAGGCGAACCTGACAAGCACCGGTAGCGAGCGCCGATAGATG
>Ga0068863_100007785_pt1 | contig 10477 bp, 8 predicted proteins | sample KBSSwiS62_FD_66596 | JGI IMG/M metagenome (GOLD analysis project Ga0068863, IMG submission 66596) | Switchgrass rhizosphere microbial communities from Kellogg Biological Station, Michigan, USA - KBS Switchgrass S6-2 | ecosystem: Host-associated > Plants > Roots > Rhizosphere > Soil ...
GCGCCTGGCACACCTTGGAAGCCTTGATTACCCTGGAACCCCTGATTACCTTGGTTACCTTGCGCGCCTTGGTTGCCCTGAGGGCCTTGTGCCCCCGCTGCGCCTTGTGCGCCTGCCGTGCCTTGGGTGCCCTGAAAACCCTGAGCACCCTTGGCACCTTGCGTGCCTTGCGCACCGGCCGCACCTTGTGCGCCCGGCGCACCCTGGAAGCCTTGAACTCCCTTCGCGCCTTGCACCCCTTGCGCCCCAGCCGTACCTTGCGGGCCTTGCGGGCCGGGCGTGCTGCCGTTCATTGCAAACTGCGCTACCGGCACAGTGTTGACCGGCTGGCGCGCACCGAGCGTGGTGCCGTTAACGGTGATTTCCAGGTAGTACTGCGTTGCCCCGAATACCAGACCGAAGTCGAGATCGGTCGTGAACAACCCGTTGACGACCTGGATGGTCTGGCTGATGGTACCGGCGACTTGGGCGCCACCGGTCGGTGCATCGAAAAGCCTGAAGGTCATCGGGTACGCGTTCGACGTCAGAACTCCGTGATCGTTGAGCTGACCCTGGTAGGTAAAGGCCGTCGTCTGTCCCGCCGCAGCAGCAGCGTCCGGCACGGACGAGCCATACGTCATCAATGCCGAAGCGATCAACACATAAAGTTTGTTGCGATTCATGGTCAGCACCCCTCAAAACCGTCAAAGAAAAGTTGATCCTGCCCGGCGACCGGCGCTGCGGACCAGAACCCGGCCAGCACCGCGTAGACGCCGCCGCTCGAATATCCCGGCGCTGCCTGTCCGGCAGTTGCGTTCAGGACAAAACAGCTGTTGCGCAACGTTGTGTGCCCAGCGCTGATGTGGTGGAAATCGATGCTGTACGCTGGCCCGCTGGCCATGCTGTCCGCCCACGGAACAGTCGCCACGATTACCAAAGCGGCGGCGGAAAATGCGATTCGCGCTACCCGCCGTCGCGCGGTCGCAGATTTGTTTTGCATGTAACCCCCGAAGTTGAATCCCAGAACGCGCCCGTGCTCGCACGCGTCTGTGCAGAACTCGCGCGCGGCACCTCACCCCACGGATGAAGCGCGAACCCTATCACAACATAATTGTGAACTGCATCACATAAGCAATTATGATGCCATCTACTAGGCGCGCCTCGGATATAACTCCGGGAGGACAGGCGCGCGGGCTTTGCGCCCCGCAGGCGGGGATATCGATAGCGGCCTGCCGAAGGTTTTCGCCAGCAAATCCGCAAGACCCGCAACGCTTTCGGTGCCGTAACGGGCGCGCTCCAGCTCGGCGATCGCGGCTGCCTGCTCCGGATCTGCCAGGTGCTCCTTCAAGTCGCCCAGATTACGCAATTCCGGCAGAGTCTGACGTGCTTGGACAAGCAGGAGCCGACTCAGCTTGCCGAGGTCTGCGCGTCTGGCAGCGTCAAGCAATTCTCTTGGCGATGCCGTCATCGCCTGGGCACTGGCGGCCTGTAAGGCATGCCGCTGCTTGTGCCGGGCGACGATCCAGACGGCCAGGATCGTCAACAACCATAACGCAAAAGCCAAAGCGGCCAGCGCCTGCCACACACGCAGTTCGACGGCGCTTGCGGATGGAACGCTGCGCGGCGGCTGGACCGTTTCCCGCTGAGTGGCTGCAGAGGCAGAAGGAGAAGGTGCCGCTTGCGGAATATTCATGGCGGCAGCGGGCTGCACCTGCAGCGTCAATGCCGGCAATGTGGCCGTTTCGGCGCGATCGTGCGTCGTGTCCCACCAGGTCAGGCTGATCGCCGGCAATATCAAAGCACCGGCGCGATTCGGCACGATCGCGAACTTGCGCTCGCGTTCGCCGAATACCCACTCGCCATCGTCGCGGTTTTGCGTGGTCGTCTTGTCCGGATAGATGTTCACGCCGTCGATGGCCGGCAATTGCAGTTCCGGCAGTTGTTCGAAGCCCAACCCCTGCGCCTGCACTTTCAGCGTCAGCGTCAGCGGCTCGCCGGCACGGGCAGTACTGGAAGCATCGATACCGGACGCCGACAAGGTCAGCGAACGCGCGGGCAGCCAGGCATCCGTGCCGGATGCCGCCGGACGCGCACGCACGTCGAGCGTGATCGGCTGCGAGCGCGCACTGACCTCGCGGCCGCGGTTGAAGAAGATGTCGATCGAATTGCCATCGACGACATGGCCGCGGAACACGACGGCGGGCAGCGTCAACGCGCCGCTTTTTTCCGCGAGCAGCGCGTAGTGGCGTTCGACGACGTGATAGCTCCGGCCGCCAACATTCGCGTTGTAGCTGCTGTCCTGGCCGAGCTTGCGCACGATCAGGCCTTCGCCTTGCGGATCGGCAAGATTGCCGTCGAGCAGGTTCAGCGCGTAGTACAGCTTCACGCTCAGGCGCACCTGCTGCTGCACGTACGGCGCGCGCGGGTCGACGCTGGTCTCCACGTACACATCGCCGCCATTGCTGCCGCCGACCGTGGCCGGCTGCACGGTCAGTGTGAGCGGCAGCGTTTGTTGCCCGGCCACGTTCAGAGCGGGAATTGTTACCGTGCCTTCACGCTTGGGCTGCAGGCCCACCGCCCAGAGCAGCTTGGAACTCGTCTGGCCATTGGCGATGTTCACCGATGTGGAGCTCTGCGTGCCGAGCAACTCGAAGTCCTGCGCCAAGGCACCCAGGTTCGGCTGCGCGGCGCTGGTGTCGCCACTGACTTCGACATTGAGCGTGACCGTCTCGCCGAGCTGCATGCTCGTGCGATCAAGCCACGCGCGAACGCTCGCCGCGTGCGCGCCGGTGCAAATCCACAATGCAGCAAATGCACACAATGCTGCAATTTGGCGAAAACCTTTCATCGACCGCCTTCTCCTGCTTTGCCGCCGTGCTGGCGTAGCTGATATTCAAGCTGGAACTTGCGCCGCAACAGGCCGCCCGGGTCGTCCGGCACGCGCTGCAGCCACTGCTCCACCGCCTGCGCGTGCTCGTCCTTGCCCAGATCGCCTTCGCGCGCGCCGAGCCGTATCGGTTTTTGCTCGCCTTGCTTGCCTTGCTCGTCCTGGCCAGATTGCTGGGCCAACTCCTTGTCCATCTTCTCGCGATACTTGCGTTCCGCCTCGCGCGCGGCGCTGGCCGATTTCTCGCTTTCCGGCTTGGCGCCGGCGTCGTCCTTCGACGTTCCGCTCTGCGTCGATTGATTCTGATCCTGCTGCTGGCCCTGCGAACCGGATTGCGCTTGTTGCTGCTCGCTTTGCTTCTGCTCGCCGGAAGAGCCGGAAGACCCGCCCTGTTGCTGATCCTGCTGATTTTGTGAACCCTGCCGATTTTTCTGATCCTGGTTTTGTTTTTGTCCCTGCTGTTGCTGCTGCTTGAGCCAATCCTCAACCGCTTTCTTGTTCGCGGCTGCGTCGGCCATGTCGGGGCTGCGTTTGAGCGCCTCGTCGTAGGCGACGATCGCCTGTTCGTACTGTTTCTGCCTTGCCAGCGCGTTGCCGCGGTTGTAGGCGGCATCGGCGTCATCGCGTTGCGCGAAATCCTCGGTGGCGGCGGGAAAGTCTTCGGCGCGATACGCCGCCGCGCCGCGCAGAGCCGGATCGTGCGCCAGGGCCTGCGCATCTTTCGCGTGGCCGGCATCGAGTTCCGCACGAGCTTGGCTGTCCGGGCGCTGCCACAGATCGCGCCAGGAAAACGCCGCAGCATTCGGGCTGTGAAGCATGAATGCCAGCGGCAGCACCATCAACCAGCCGCGGCGGAAACCCAGCGCTGCCAGCGGCAGCAAGGCCAGCAACAGCCACGGCCCGCGGTCGCGGAATCGCGCCGTCGTCACTTGGGTTTGCCGGGCCTGCGATGCCGACGCCACGAGCGGCGACGAGAGGATCGTATCGAGATCGCCGGCATCGGAGCCCACGGTTGCATAGCGGCCGCCGCCGGCTTGCGCCAGGTCAGCCAGTGCTGAAGCGTCCAGTTTCGGCAGCACGATGTCGCCGGACTCGTTCTTAAGGAATCCGCCTTGCGGCAAAGCGACGGGCGCACCCTGCGCACTGCCGACGCCAAGCACGGATACGCGCACGCCTGCCTCGCGGGCGCTACGCGCGGCGGCCAGCGCGTTGTCGTTAGGCGTGTCGGCGAGCAGCACGAGTTCGCCACCGCTTAGACCCGCCTGACGGATCAACTTCACGCCGAGATCAATCGCGCGCCCAGTGTCGTTGCCCGCCGCCGGCATCACGCTCGGATCGAGCGCGTCGACCAGATTCGCCACCGTGTTCGCGTCATCGGTCAGCGGCGCGACGACGAACGCGTCGCCGGCATAGGCGATCAGAGCCGTCTGCATGTCGCCGCTGCGTTTGAGCAGATCGGAGATCTTGTAGCGCGCGCGCTCGTAGCGGCTGGGCTTCACATCCTGCGCGGCCATGCTGGCGGAAAGCTCCAGCGCGATCACCCGCGCCGCGCGATTTTGGAACAACGGTTGCGGAAGCTGCTCCCAGGCAGGTCCGGCCAGTGCCAGACAAGCCAAGATCCATGTCGTCACCGCCAGCCAGCGCGGGATCTGCGCAGGGGCGCCTTCGTCACCGCCGACCAACAGATGTTCGAGCAGATGTGCATCGACGGCGCCGCGCCACGCTCCCGCGTCGGCGCCCCGACGCGTCAACGCCAGCCATAGCAGCGGCAAGGCGGCCAAGGCCAGCAGCCACCACGGGCGCAGGAAATGCAAGCTCGCCAGCGCGGCGCTCACGGCACTGCCTTCGCCGCGAACGGGCGCGGCAGCGGAACCGAACCCAGGCCCGTCAACAGGGCGATCAACAACGCGCCCGCCAGCGGCCAATGGAACAACTCGTCGATCGGACGGAATTGTTCCTGCGCATCAGCCGATGGTTCGAGCTTGTCGATCTCGCCGTAGATCTGCGCGAGCTCAGTGGTATTGCGCGCACGATAGAAATGCCCGCCGGTCTTCTCGGCCATCGCCGTGAGCAGGCGCGCATCCAGCTCTGCTGACGGATTGACGATGCGACTGCCGAAGAATCCATCGACGCGCATCGCCTCGGCACCGATGCCAATCGTGTAGATCTTCACGTGCTCGGCGACCGCGAGCTCGATCGACTTGTGCGGATCCAGCTCGCCGGCATCGTTGACGCCGTCGGTCAACAGAATCATCACGCGCTCGTCCTGCGGCCGATCACGCAGGCGCTTGATACCCAGACCCACGGCGTCGCCGATCGCGGTTTCGCGGCCCGGCAAGCCGATACTGGATTCGTTGAGTTGCTTGAACACCGTGTCGCGGTCGAACGTCAGCGGCGTCAGCAAATAGGCCTGGCTGCCGAATACAATCAGGCCGATGCGATCGCCAACGCGGCGGCGGATGAAATCGCCGGCGATTGTTTTCACCGCGCTGTAGCGGCTCACCGCATCGCCGCCGATTTCCATGTCCTGCGTGCTCATGCTGCCCGAGGCGTCCACCGCCAGCAGCACGTCGCGCCCGCTGCGCGGCAGTGCCTGCGCCTCGCCGAGCCATTGCGGCCGCGCCGCCGCGGCGATCAACAAAGTCCAGGCGAGCCAGGCGAACACGCGGCGCCAGCGCGGCACTGGCGTTGCACCGGCGGCCACGTCTAGGCCTTTCAACGCATACGGCAGGCGCAGCGCCGAACCGCCGGTGCTGCGCGCCGGCGGCAACAGACGCCCGATCAGCCACGGTAGCGGCAGCGCCAACGCAAGCCACGGCCACGCCCACTCAAGCATGCGCGACTCCCGCTCCGAGCGCGTTGCGCGTCCAGCGCCGCACGAGTGCGATCAGCGCGATGCTGTCGTACTCCATCGTCGGCCGGAATGGCGCCTCAATCAGCACGCGGCCGACCCCGCGCCGGAATTCTCCATCGGCCGACCGGCCATCCAGATATTCGAGCCAGCGCTCGCCCTCGTATGCCGCGGCGGCGGGCGTTTCGCGCAGTGCCATGCGCCGCAGGAACTGCGACAACGCGGCGGCCAGCGCGGATGGATCCGCGCGTGCGGATTCGATGCAGCGATCGAGCTCGCGCAGCACTGCCGTACGCACTCGCCGGGCCCGCAAATGCTTGCGCAAATACCCGCTTGCAAAAATGATCACAAATATACAAATCCCAGCGAGCAGCCACCAGCCCGGCGCAGGCGGCCACCAGGCTGGTGGCGGCGGCAGGTGAATGTCGCGCAACACAGGGCCGTCGGCTGCAGTCATGCGCTGCGAACCACGTGCTGCCGAGGATCGAGGCCAAGGACGCGCATCAGCACCGCATCCGGTTCCGCGCGCGTATCGAGCACCACCGAACGCAGCGCGCGCCGCTGCAGCATGCCAGTGAGAATCGCGCGCCGCTCGGCGAACAACTGCGGCCAGCGCGTGCGTGTGCGCGCGGCGGCAAAGTCGAGCAGTACACGTCCGGCGTCGCTGCGCACGGCATATCGCGCCGGCGGCGGAGCGTCCTGTTCGAGCACGTCGCTCAGCAAGACCGTCGCCACATCGCAATGCCCGGCCAGCAGCGACAGCGGACCTTCAGCGGCGGCATCGGCCGAAAAGCCGTCGGTCAACAGGATCACGCGCGTGCCCGGACGCGCGAGCCGGTGCGCGCGCTGCAGCGCCTGCGACAAGGACTCTGCCGGGCCGCCGCGAGCTACGATCGCGTCCCATTCGACCAGTGCGCGCAGCACACGCAACGCGCCGCGCGGACCGCCACCGGGCTTGACCTCGGCATTGAGGCCGGGGCCGAACCCGACCGCGCCGACGCGGTCGCCGCCATGCACGGCGGCCCAAGCCACGAGCGCCGCAGCGCGCGCAGCCTGCACCGACTTGAAGCGCACGCGCGTGCCGAAGCGCATGCTCGGGTTGCAATCGACGATCAAAAGTATGCTTTGCTCGCGTTCCTCCTGGAACAGCTTCGTGTGCGGCTTGCCGCTACGCGCAGTCAGGCGCCAATCCATCTGACGGATATCGTCGCCCGGCTGGTACGCGCGTGATTCGACATAGTCCACGCCGCGGCCGCGAAAGCGCGAGGAATGCATGGCCGCGTGGCTGCCCATCACGCGCGCGGCGGGGCGCGCGAAGCGGCGCGCGCGCAGGCGCATGGCGATCAGTTCGTCGAGGCCGACGCGGACACCCTTGGTCGATGCCGTGCTCACGGCAACGGCACGCGCTGCAACAGCGCGTCGATCACCTTGTCCGAAGTCACGCCTTCGGCTTCCGCCTCGTACGACAGCAGCACGCGATGGCGCAGCACGTCGTGCGCGACGGCGTGCACGTCTTCCGGTGCGACGAAATCGCGACCCGCGAGCCATGCGTGTGCGCGCGCGCAACGGTCGATTGCGATCGTGCCGCGCGGGCTGGCGCCCCAGGCGATCCAGCGCGTCAGATCGTCGCCATAAGCTTGCGTCGCGCGTGTCGCCAGCGTCAGCTGCACGATGTACTCCTCGAGCGTCGGCGCCAAATGCAGGTCGAGCACTTCCTCGCGCGCGGCGAAAATCTGCGCCTGGCTCAGGCAACGCGCCGGCACCGCCGGTTCATGCAACGCCGTGCGCGCGCGTTCGCGCGCAAGCCGGAGTATCGCCGCTTCCGCCGAAGCATCCGGGTAATCGACGCGCACGTGCATCAGGAAGCGGTCGAGCTGCGCCTCGGGCAACGGATACGTGCCTTCCTGTTCGATCGGATTCTGCGTCGCCATCACGAGGAACAGCTGCGGCAGCGGATACGTGGTGCGGCCCACCGTTACCTGGCGCTCGCCCATCGCTTCGAGCAGTGCCGACTGCACCTTCGCCGGTGCACGGTTGACCTCGTCGGCGAGTAGCAGGTTGTGGAAGATGGGGCCGCGCTGGAATTCGAAGTTGGCCTGCTGCGGCCGGTAGATCTCGGTACCCGTGAGGTCGGCGGGCAGCAAGTCGGGAGTGAACTGGATGCGGTGAAAGTCACCCTCAATGCGCGCGGCGAGTTCCTTGACGGCCGTTGTCTTGGCCAGACCGGGCGCACCTTCGACCAGCAGATGTCCATCGGCGAGCAGCGCGATCAGCAGGCGCTCGACCAGCGCGCGCTGGCCGATGATGTTGCGCGAAAGCTCGTCGCGCAGGGAACTGAAGGCAGCGGCAACTCCGCTGCGGATTGTCGTGTCGGGCATATCCATGGGAACCGGGGGAACGTCAGCCAATGATCGCACGGACGCCGAGCGCCCGCGCGGTGCTATGACCGCGCCGCGCCGCAAAGGTTTCCTCGTCAGCGCCGGATCGCGGCCAGGGCCGCGTCGACGTTCTGCGGCTTGCCCACCAGCCAGCCCTGCGCATAGTGCGCGCCGAGGTCGCGCAGCTGATCGAGCTGTTTCTGCGTTTCCACGCCTTCGGCAACGATGTCGCAGTGCAGGGCGCTGGCCATGCCGACCACGGCACGCACGATGGCCAGGCAACGCGGGTCGTCGAGCTGGCGGATGAAGCCCTGGTCAATCTTGATCGTGTCGAATGCCAGCTTGTGCAGATGACCGAGGTTCGAATAGCCGGTACCGAAATCGTCGAGCGCGACTTTCATGCCGGCCTGGTGCGCACGGTCGATCAGGGTGGCGATCTGCGAATAATCCAGCACCAGGCTTTCCGTGATCTCGATCTTCAATTGCGCGGGGTTGACGTCGTGCGCACGCAGTTGCGCCAGTACGCGCGCGACGAATTCGGCATCTTCGACCTGTCGTCCGGAAACGTTGAAAGCGATAAACGGCTTGAAGTGCTCCGCTTCGTCGGTAAAACGGCGCAGCGCGGCGCAGACTTCGCCGAGTACGTATTCGCCCACCGGCACGATCAGCGAGGTCTCCTCGGCCAGTGCGATGAAATCCGCTGGCGACACCATGCCACGCTCCGGATGCGTCCAGCGCGTCAGCGCCTCATAGCCGGCGAGGCGGCCGCTGGCGATGTCTTGAATCGGCTGCAGACGGATTTCCAGTTCGCGATTTTCCATCGCATTGCGCAGCTGACTTTCGAGACGGATCTTGTCGAGCGCGTGCGCGGATTCGGCGCCCGCGTCGGGAGCTTCAGGCGCAGGTTCATTGCCCGTAAACGTGGCCAATGCAGTGCGATAACGCGAAAGCTGGCTCAGCAGCAGCGCACGCACCACCGGGTCGGCAGCTTCGAGGCGCTCGGCGAACTGCGTCCGGTCGATTGGCGTGAGTACGCAAGGTGCAAGCGCGGTAACGGTCGCGCTGCGCGGCGAGTCGTCGAGCACGGCCATCTCACCGACCAAGGCACCGGCCCCCAGATCGCCAAGCAGCATCGGCTCGCCCTCACGCGCCGCGGTGATGCGCAGGCTACCGGCCTCGATCAGGAACGCCGTCGTCGGCGCATCGCCTTCGCGAAACAGCACTTCGCCGGGGCGCAATTCGATCCGATACGCGGAAGCCATGCATTTCCCTCAACGCCCGTCGGGCCGGCAACAGCCGCATGCTAGCAGGCCGGCGCGCAAAAAAAAGGGCCGCATTGCTGCGGCCCCTTGAACTAGATCTATGAACAGCTTACGGCGTCGTCGCGGCGCAAAGCGGCGATGCCGGAGCTACGACGCACTCGTCCACACCCGTCACTGTGACGACCGCGGTCGGCGAACCGGTCGAGGTGCTGAACGTGCAACTACCTGCGCCCGCTGCCCCGAACAGGTTGAAGAAGGCGCTTATGATCGCGTGCACCTGGCCGCTCGCGTCGGTGGTTGCGGCCACGCCGGAACCCGGCGGCGGGAACGTCACATTGATAGAGCCGCCTTTGTCCGCGCCTGCGGTTACCGAGCATGTGCCTACTATGACCACGCCCGGCGCCGGGGTGCCGTTGCCGTTGAGCAGTGTCAAAGTCACCGCACCGCCGATGCCGTTGGAGAACGAAGACGGGCGCGCAATCAGCAGCAGATTACCCGCGGCGACGATCGGTACGGCCTTGTTTGCGGTGCCGGCGGTAAACGTAAGCGTCGGGCCCGAGCCACTGCCGCCACCCGAGGTGGTGCCTGCGATACCGGTGGTGCTGACGGTCGTGGCCACGCAGCCGCTGGCGTCGGTAGCCTGCGGCACGGAACCGGAACCGCTGATTCCGTCGAGCGTTCCGGAACCTGCGCCGAGACCGCTGAACTGGAACTGGAATATCACCCCCGAGAGCGGGCTGCCCAGCGCATCGTAGATACAAGCGTCGACTTCCAGCGACAGATTGCCAGGAATCGGGTTCGGACTGACGATGATAGTGGCCGGCGCTACACCCGGGAATGCGGCCAATGCAAGGTCGGTCACTACATCTGTGCTACCGGGGTGCGTGGCAGTATTGACGCCATCGCCCTGTGCCCAGATCGCGGTGACGTGGCCCAGCTTCGAGACTGGGTAATTGAGTATCGTGGACGCCGTGCCAACGTCGTTGGTCACCACCGGCGAAATGATATTGCCGATCTGCGCACGGCCAATCAGATACGGCAGCACTGGCCCATAGTTCACAGTGTTGCCGGTCGTGTCGTTCCAGTTGAACGGCGTGACCGTGTGCAAGGTTTTCGCGTT
>Ga0068863_100007791_pt1 | contig 10472 bp, 6 predicted proteins | sample KBSSwiS62_FD_66596 | JGI IMG/M metagenome (GOLD analysis project Ga0068863, IMG submission 66596) | Switchgrass rhizosphere microbial communities from Kellogg Biological Station, Michigan, USA - KBS Switchgrass S6-2 | ecosystem: Host-associated > Plants > Roots > Rhizosphere > Soil ...
GGTTTTGTCTGCGAGCCAGGCGTGGGGCCAGGCGGCGCCCCCGGCCCAGGAACTGCAGCGCGTCATCGTGACGGGTTCGAACATCAAGCGCACCGACACCGAGACCGCATCGCCGGTTCAGATCGTGACGCGTGACGATATCGAGAAGTCCGGGAAGACCTCCGTTGCCGACGTCATACTGGGTTTGAACGCCAGCAACAACGGCTCCATACCGATGTCATGGAGCGGCTACGGCTTCGCTTCCGGTGCAGCCGGCGTGTCGCTGCGAGGGCTCGGGCCCAATGCCACGCTGGTGCTGCTCAATGGTCGCCGGATGGCGCCCTACGGCTTGGCCGATGATGGTCAGCGCACGTTCGTCGACCTCGGCACGATTCCGCTCGAGGCCGTCGATCGCATCGAAGTCGTGAAGGATGGCGCCTCGGCGATCTACGGGTCCGATGCCATCGGCGGCGTCGTCAACATCATCACGCGGGCCGACTTCCGCGGAGTCGTCGCGAACGTCTCGTACGGTCAGACCCGCTACGGAGATGGGCGCAATCCCAAGGCATCGATCACCGCCGGGTTCGGTGAACTCAACAGCGACAAGTACAACATCTTCTTCACCATCGAGGCTCAGAAGATCGGCGAGGTCCGACAGAGCGACCGTGCGGGCCGGGGCGACATCGGCAATCCGGATCCCACCGGGCAGGGCTATGGATTCGAGTCGGGTGACTTGCTCGGATACGGCCGTCCGCGGGCCGGCGGTCCGACCAGCGTCAGCTCGAGCACGATCGGCTGGGCCCGTGCCGTCACCGGGCCAAACAGCGTCACGCCGGTACCTGGATCGGTGTATCAGCAGCTCGCGCTGCCTGCGGGGGGCTGCACGTCGCCGTACACGCTGCCCGCCGGCTATACCGGCTGCCCGTGGAGTGCATTGGACTATCAGCAACTGCAGCCGAAGGAAGAAAAGCTGAACTTCATCACTCGCGGCAACCTGCAGTTCAATCCGGACTGGTCTGCATTCGCCGAGGTCGGACTCTTCAAGTCGAAAGTCTTTGCGACGATCACGCCGAACAACCCGGCGTTCACCTGGCCAGACGCCCAGAACAACACGATCAAGGACAACACGTTCATCACCATAGGCCCCAACCATCCCGACAACCCCACACCGGGCAGCTATTCGCGACTGCGCTATGTCACTGCCGATCTGGGCGGCCGGACCACGGAATCGGACACGCTGGTCAGTCGTTTCCTTGCCGGGGTCAAGGGCAACGTGGCCGGGTGGGATCTGGAAACGGCGTTGCTCTACACGAAGAGCAAGACCGATCAAGTTCAGACGGGCCAGTTGCGTGACAGCACGCTGCAGGACTTCCTGAACGGGACCAATCTGAGCGGGCTGAATCCGACGTTGACGTACTACCGCCTGGGCACCAATGCCGGCCTCAACAGCCAGGCCACGCGTGACGCGATTTCGCCCGCGCTTCGGGACTCGCCGACCGCCTCGGTCACGTCGCTCGACGTCAAGGGGAACCGCGAACTCATGCAGTTGAGTGGCGGGCCGCTGCAGTTGGCCATCGGAGCGGAATTTCGAAGAGAAAGATCCGACAGGCCGGCCACGCCGTTCACCGACACGGCCGACATCATCGGCCTCGGTTATTCCGCCTTCAATGCGTCGCGCAACGTGACGGCGGCCTTTGCCGAGCTGTCGGCTCCGATCGTCAAGAACCTCGAGGTAAGTGCCGCGGTGCGTGTCGACCACTACTCCGATGTCGGTACGTCGACGACGCCAAAGCTGGGCATCAAGTACACGCCCATCCCGCAACTGGCCTTGCGCGGTACCTATGCGGAAGGGTTCCGCGCACCGGGTCCGGCGGAGAACGGCAACAGCGCAGCGGCTGGATTCACGTCCTACGTCGATCCGCTGCGTTGCCCCATCACAGGCGCAGATGCGGATTGCGGTTCGGGTCAAGCGGTGATCATCACGTCAGGCAATCCGAATGTGCAACCCGAGAAATCGAAGAGCTACACCATCGGGTTGATCATCGAGCCGACCAAAGACACGAGCATCTCGATCGACCTGTGGGAGATCCGCAGGAAGAACGAAATACTCCAGGCGGACCTGGCGGCGATCCTGGCAAATCCAGCCGGCTTCCCCGATGCGAGGATCGTGCGCCAGGTCAACGATGATCCGATCGACCAGACCACCGGCAATCCGGTCGTCGGCGGCCCGGGGACGTTGCTGGCGGTGTCGGCACCCTACGTGAATGGCCCCAGCACGAAGACCAACGGCATCGATATTGATCTGCGGCAGCGATTCACCCTGGGAGAGTTCGGCAAGCTGACGGCAAATTTGACCTGGTCGCACGTCAACTCGTTCAAGCGCACGCTGGAGGACGGATCGGTTCGCGAGTACGCGGGGACCTATGGGCCCACTTCGCTCAGCAGTTCCTCCGGCATGCCCAAGGACAAGGCCACGTTCAGCCTGACGCTGGATCGCGGACCCTTGTCGGTAACGGGCATCGCGAACTACGTATCCGGTTTGAAGAACGTGGAGTTTCAGGATGATCCCGCAGGCTGTCTCTTGACATTCGCCGACGGAACCGATGCGCCAGCAGGCTGCAAAGGCGCGTCATTCACCACGTTCGACTTGACCGCGAAATACGACCTGACGAAGAACTTTCAGGTCTACGGTTCCGTGCTCAATGTCTTCGATCGGGTAGCGCCGTACGACAAGTCTGCCTTCTATGGCACGACTCACTACAACGCTACCTACAACCAGATCGGAGCCTTGGGCCGCACGTACAACGTCGGCCTCAAGTACACGTTCTAGTCCGGTGCAGGAAGGGAGTCGGCCGGAGGTGCTCCGGCCGGCTCCCTTCTTTTTTTTAACGATCGAAAGCTGGCGCACACGCTCTCCTGCTTGTTGCAGCCACCCAACGGGTGGGTGCAATCCTCTAAAAAGCAGCACGGTTGCACGAGCGCCGATGCGCATCGCGCTTTGGTCCGCGAACCCGCATGGATAAAGGGCCGGAGGGTGTTTTCAGGAGATCTGGAGCGGAGCGTTGGGTTCGGGTCGGTGGTAGCCGATCCATGCTTACCCTACTCCAGCGCCCTAAACGATCTCTGTGACAATCTATTTACATGTCTTAGCAGACAGGCCACGACCCGTTCACAAAGCTGGTATGGGGCTTGCTGCGAGGCTGGAGTCTCAATTCAGTCTGTTTGCACCTTATCCAAGGAGATCCCATGTTCAGGAAGTCGCTTGTAGTGAGGGCTCTAGCGATCGCGTTTGGAGCTACCGCAATATCAATGTCGGTTGCTCCCTTGTCCTATGCGCAGTCCAACGCGACCGGTACCGTGTTTGGTACGGTCCCCGCAGGCGTCGCGGATTCGGTCTCCATCGAAAGTTTGTCGACCAACGCAAAGCGCGTTGAAACTCCCGACGCGAGCGGAAGATTCCGCGCGACGGCTCTGCCTCCTGGCCGCTACCGGGTGCAGTTGATGAAGGGCGACGCAGTCGTCTCTTCGACCGAAGTCGAAGTTCTTCTCGGCCAAGGTGTTGAAGCGTTCTTCGCAGCCGCTGGCGCGTCGCAGTTGCAGGTCGTGCAGGTCGTCGGTTCGCGTCAGGTGATCGACGTGTCGAGCACGAACAGCACCACGACGTTCACCGCTCGGGAACTCGCCGCCATCCCGGTCGCCCAGAACATCACGGCCATCATGCAGCTTGCACCTGACGTGGTGAAGGCCGACCCGCGCTACGCGGGAGGCGCCAGCGTCGGTGGCGGCGCGCCGTCCGAGAACGCGTACTACATCAATGGCTTCCCGGTCACGAACCCGCTCACGCAGCTGGGCGCGATGGAACTGCCGTTCGGCGCGATCCAGCAGGCTCAGATCCTGACGGGTGGCTTCGGGGCGGAGTTCGGACGTTCGACCGGCGGCGTGGTCAACATCACGACCAAGAGCGGCACGAACAAGATCGAAGGAGGCGTCAGCTACAGCATCGCCCCCAATGTCCTGCGTGCGCGCGAAAAGAACATCTACTACGACTCCGGTGCGAACCCTGGCACCGACGGCACGATCTACAAGTACAACGCCGCCAATTCGTCGACCGAGGTGAGCCTCGGTGCCTACGTCGGCGGGCCGATCATCAAGGACAAGTTGTTCTTCTTCTTTGCCGGAGACCAGACGACGACGCGCAGTTCCGGCAACTCGACGGATCCCAACCAGCTGCTGGGCAACGCCGAGTCGGCGACCAGGCTTTCGAACGGCTGGACAGATGCCAAGGACGTCAACAAGCGCTACCTCGCCAAGTTCGACTGGAACATCACCGACAACCACCGTCTCGAGTACACCGCGCTCGGCGACAACTTCACCACCGACGCGGTGTACTACGGCTTCGACTACACCACGCTGAGCCGAGTCGGCTCTCCGAGCTATAGCGCTTTCTACAAGAACCAGGGCAGCCTGACGCCGCGGGTCGGCGGCTCGGCCAACATCCTGAAGTACACGGGCAACCTGACCAGCGATCTGACCCTGACCGCCTTGTACGGCGAGAGCTCGTCGTCGCATGCGCAGGTCTACACGCCTGACCTGGGTAGCGCCATTCCCGGTGTCGTCTTCTTGACCGGGAACGCTTCGAAGTTCCCCGGCCTGAACTACGGCACGTCGCAGCCGTTGTCCGGCCAGAACCTGAACTCGCCGGGCGGCAAGGACAGGACCAAGTCGTGGCGACTGGACGTCGAGTATTCGCTGGGCAACCATTTGCTGCGTGCCGGTCTCGACGAGAACAAGCTGACCTCCAATTCCGCCGGCCTGCAGGTTGCCGGCGGGAGCACGTTCAGCTACCGGAACACGACGACGCCCAATGGGGTGAGGACGTTCGGGCCGTATACGTACGTCGTCAACGACGGCAGCGGCCCGATCGCGGCGGCCGGCTACTACGTTCGCCAGCGCATCTTCAGCAGCGTCACGAATGCGCGCTCCGACCAATCCGCACAGTACATCGAAGATCGCTGGCAAGTGACCCCGAAGGTGCTGTTGACGCTCGGTCTGCGCAACGAGAGCTTCAAGGGCTACAACCAGGATGACCAGGTCTACATCAACTCGAAGAACTTCGTCAGCCCGCGGGCCGGTGCGGCGTGGGACGTCCTGGGCGATTCGTCGCTGAAGGTGTTCGGCAACCTGGGGCGCTACAGCATCCAGACACCGACGCACGTCGCGGTGCGGGGAGCTGGCACCTCGACGCTGGTGGATCAGTTCTTCACCTACACCGGGGTCGACGCCAATGGCGTGCCGACCGGCCTGAAGCCGCTGACGCCGGCGCCATTCTCGCCGGACGGAGAGACCGGATTACCCAAGGATCCGAACACTGTCGCAGCGGTCAATCCGAAGCCCGCCTACCAAGACGAGTTGATCCTCGGCATCGAAAAGGCGCTGACTCCGAAGCTCACGGTCGGCGGCAAGGTCACCTACCGCAGGCTGGGTGCGACGCTGGACGACACTTGCGACGAGCGGCCGTTCGACAAGTATGCCGACGACCACGGCATCGATCGGACCAACTACTTCTTCAACTGCATGCAGTTCAACCCGGGCAGGAGCAACAACTTCCTGGTCGACTACGCGGGCAACAAGACCTACACGCCAGTGACGCTGTCAGGCGAGCAGATGGGCTACGGCGACACCAAAGCCCGACGGACGTTCCTTGCGCTCGACTTCTTCGTCGAGCATCCGTTCAGCGATGGTTGGTACGGCAAGCTCGTCTACACGTGGTCGAAGTCCAAGGGCAACACCGAAGGCCAGACCAAGTCCGACAACGGTCAGACCGACGTGTCCGCGACATCGACCTGGGACTTCCCGGAGCTCATGGAGAACACCTACGGCTATCTGCCCGGTGACCGCAGGCACCAGATCAAGGCCATCGGCTACTTCCAGTTCGCGCCGGAATGGATCGTCGGCGGAAACTTCGCGGCGTCCTCCGGCCGGCCGCGCAACTGCAACGGCAACTACGGTGGCACGTCGCCGGACGGTGATCCTGGCTATGGGTCGGTGTTCTTCTATTGCAGCTTCGACGGCGGCGCGACCATCGTGCCGACGCCGCGCGGCTCGCAGGGTCGCTTGCCTTGGAACATCACGTTGGATGCCAACTTGACGTACCAGCCGTCATACGTGAAGGGACTGAAGTTGCGCGTCGACGTGTTCAACCTGTTCAATCGACAGTCCGCGCTGGCACGGCTGGAGACGCACGAGCCTTCCGGAGACCCGTCGACGGTGCTGACGAACTACGCCAGCGTGGTTAGCTACAGCGCCCCGCGCTATTTCAAGTTCACCGCACAGTACGACTTCTAAGTAGAAATCAACGCAACCGGCGCGGGCCCGCAAAGGCTTCTTTGCGGGCCCGCTTGAGTTCATCGGTACCGAGTAGGTTGCTGAACCTAAGGAGAGGCGAAAGCCGTTGGCTAGAATGCGGGCCTGCGCGAATCGCAGTGCTTGCAGCTGCGGATGTTTCCCGGTCACGAGCCGCTGACGTCCTCTCCACTTTCCGGATTCCTCTGGAGATCCCAGAACATGAATTTTTCTGAGCGACAAGCGGACCCTCGCCGCCACTTGGTGGGGCTGACGGTTGTCATCTTGTTTCATGCGCTGATCGTCTATGCGCTGGTCACCGGTCTGGCGAAGAAGGTGGTTGACGTCGTGCGGGCGCCCATCGAGACCAAGGTGATCGAGGAGATCAAGAAGCCGCCGCCGCCGCCCGAGATCGTGTTGCCGCCGCCGCCGAAACTCGAGGCGCCCCCGCCTCCCTATATTCCTCCGCCGGAAGTCCAGATCGCCGCGCCTCCGCCGCCGCAACCGACGATCTCGGTCGCGCCGTCGCCTACGCCTCCTCCGCCGACGGTGATGACGCCGACTCCCCCTCCGGTCGTCGCGCCGACGCCGGCTCCGCCGCCGCCGCGGCCGGCTTCACTCTCGATCGGCGTTGCCTGCCCGACCCAGGTGCAACCCGTCATGCCGCCGAAGGCCGCGCGCGAAAACATCACGGGCGTCGTCCGTGCCCAGGCCACGATCAAGGCCGGCAAGGTGATCGCCGTCGAGATCTTGTCGAGTCCGGCGCGGGGCGTATTCGATGCCGCGGTTCGCAATGCCATGTTGCAGTACGGCTGCTCCGGCGCCGGCGACGAGGAAGTGAAAGCCATACAGGAATTCGTCTTCAAGCTCGAATGACCTGCGCGTAGGCGCGCCGCCATCCGAAGTGGCGTGCACGATTTCCAACACGCGGACGAAGAGTCCGCATATCGATTCTTGTCAGGAGTCCCACCCATGACCATCCGTTCCCTGATCACGCGCTCGCACACAATGCTGGCCGCTTTCGCTCTGGCCACGAGCCTGATCACCGTGCCCCATCTCGCCGCCGCGCAAGCGTCGGCTCCGGCCGCTGCCGCGTCGGCGGCTGCGCCTGCCGCACCGGCACCGGCCGCCGCGCCGGCGCCGGCCGCGCCGGTTGCAGACGCGACGACGACCAAGGAAACGGTCGACAACCCGTATGGCCTGGGCGCCCTCTGGGCGCAGGGCGACTTCGTCGCCAAGTTCGTGCTGGTCCTGCTCGTCCTGATGAGCCTGGGCAGCTGGTACATCCTGATCACCAAGCTGTACGAAAGCTTCAAGCTGTCCGGCGAGGCGAGGCAGGTACGCAAGGGCTTCTTCAAGGCTGCCAGCCTGGACGATGCCGTCAAGACGCTGAAGGACGGCAGCGCGTTTCGCTTCATTGCCGAGAGCGGCATGCGCGCCGATCAACGCCATGAAGGTGAGCTCACCGACCACATCGACCGCAACACCTGGGTCACGCAGGGCGTCCAGCGCAGCATCGACGACGTGCGCAGCCGATTGCAGGACGGCCTGGGCTTCCTCGCGACCGTCGGGTCGACCGCTCCGTTCGTCGGTCTGTTCGGTACCGTCTGGGGCATCTACCACGCGCTGACGGCGATCGGCATCGCCGGCCAGGCATCGATCGACAAGGTCGCCGGCCCCGTCGGTGAGGCGCTGATCATGACGGCGATCGGCCTGGCCGTCGCGGTGCCCGCGGTGCTCGGCTACAACTGGCTCGTGAGCCGCAACAAGTCGTCGATGGAGCAGGTGCGCACCTTCGGCGCGGATCTGCACGGCATCATCATGGGCGCCAAGCTCGGCGCGCGTCGCTAAGTCAATCAGCCCGAGGAGTTGCCACCATGGCAATGAGCGTAGGACCGAGCGGCGACGGCGACGAGGACGAAGTCGTCTCCGCGATCAACACGACCCCGCTGGTCGACGTGATGCTGGTGTTGTTGATCATCTTCCTGATCACGATTCCGGTCGTCACCCAGACCGTGCCGATGACGCTGCCGAAAGAAACCAATATCGCGCGGCAGACCAAGCCGGAGAACATCGAGATCTCCGTCAACAAGGACGGCGACGTGTTCTGGAACGCACGCCTGGTGCCCGACAACGATGCGCTCTTCAACAAGCTCAAGGAGATCGCGGTGCTGAATCCTCAGCCCGAGGTCCACATCCGGGGCGACGAGAAGGCGCGCTACGAGTCGATCGGCCGGGTCGTGTTCGCGTGCCAGCGCGCATCGATCCTGAAGATCAGTTTCGTGACCGAACCGCCGCCGAAGGGGTGACATGGAGCCCCTCGTCTTTGGAGTACCAAAGCCGATCCCCCGAGGGGATGGGCCGCCCGGCTTGGGGCGGCCCGGCGCTCGGTCGGCACACTTTTGGAGTCGTGTATGGCGATGAACGTAGGCTCGGGCAGCAGCTCGGGCGAGCCCGAACCGATGTTGGACATCAACACCACGCCGCTCATCGACGTGATGCTGGTGCTGATCATCATGCTGATCATCACGATCCCGATCCAGCTGCACGCGGTGAACCTGAACATGCCCGCGGGCAACCCGCCGCCGCCGTTGAAAGAGCCGGTGGTGGTGACGATCGACGTCGACTTCGACGGCACGATCCTGTGGAATGGCGAGACCCTGGCCAGCCGGCCTGAACTCCAGGCCAAGCTGCGCGACGCGGCGGCGCAGCCGGATCAGCCGGAAGTGCACGTGCGGCCGAACAAGCTCGTTGAGTACAAGTACGTGGCCGAGGTGCTGGCCGAGTCGCAGCGGCTGGGCATCACCAAGCTCGGCATGGTGGGCAACGAGCAGTTCGTGAAGTGAGGCGTATGAAGAGACACATCCACCGCCTGCGCGTCGTCGCAGTCGCCGCCACGGCGGCACTGGCGATCGTCGCCGCGCACGGGCAGGGCGGGTTGCGGCCCGAAGTCGGCAAGCCGCTGCAGGCCGCGCAGGACTTGATCAAGGGCGGCAAGTACCGCGAGGCGCTGGCCAAGGTGCGCGAGGCCGACGGCGTCAGCGGCAAGACCGCGGCCGAGAACCTGATGGTCGAGCGCATGCGCCTGGCCGCCGCCTCCGGCGCGGGCGACGCCGATACCGCGGCGAAATCGTTCGAGACCGTTGCGCCGAATGTCGGCGGCCCGGACAAGCTGCGCATGATCGAATCGATCGCCGGCACCTACTACCGCGCGAAGGAGTACGCCAAGGCACAGCAGTGGTACCAGCGCTATTTCCGCGAGGGCGGCACGAACGCCGCCAACCGCACGCTGCTGACCCAGGCGCAGTACCTGTCGGGCGATCTGGCCGGCGTGTCCAAGGAGTTGATGGCCGACATCCAGGCGGCCGAGCGCAGCGGTGCGACGCCTGCCGAAGATCGCATCAACATGCTGATGAACGCAGCGGTCAAGCAGAAGGACGTGGGCGCCGAGACCTTCGCGCTCGAGCGGCTGGTGATGTACTACCCGAAGAAGGAATACTGGGTCACGCTGCTGAACCGGATGCAACGCAAGCCGGGCTTCTCCGATCGCCTCGTGCTCGACACGTACCGCCTGTCGCTTGCGACCGGCAGCATGACCGCGGGTGCCGACTACTCCGAAATGGCACAGCTGGCGTTGCAGGCCGGCTCGGGCGCCGAGGCCAAGCAGGTCGTCGACAAGGGCTTCGCGGCGGGTGCGCTCGGCACCGGCCCCGAGGCCGAGCGCAGCAAGCGGCTGCGGGACCTGATCGCCAAGCGTGTCGACGAGGCGAAGAAGACCGCGGCCGAAGACGAGAAGAGTGCGCTCGCGGCCAAGGACGGCAACGAGCTCGTCACGATCGGCTTCAACAAGGTCTACGAAGGTGACAAGGCCAAGGGCGTGCAGCTGATGCAGCAGGGCATCGCAAAGGGCGGCCTGAAGCGCCCCGAAGACGCGAAGCTGCATCTGGCGATCGCGCAGCTGATGGCGGGCGACAACGCGAAGGCCCAAGCAACGCTGAAGACCGTCAGCGGGAACGACGGCACGGCTGACTTGGCGCGACTCTGGTCGCTCTACGCACGCCGCGCGAAATGACGGCCCGTCGCTCGCCGAGTACGGCGAGCGATCCCCAGGGGCCACGAGGGGCCTCTTCGTGGCCCTTGGGATGCGGGCC
>Ga0068863_100007792_pt1 | contig 10472 bp, 6 predicted proteins | sample KBSSwiS62_FD_66596 | JGI IMG/M metagenome (GOLD analysis project Ga0068863, IMG submission 66596) | Switchgrass rhizosphere microbial communities from Kellogg Biological Station, Michigan, USA - KBS Switchgrass S6-2 | ecosystem: Host-associated > Plants > Roots > Rhizosphere > Soil ...
GATGGACAGCAACCTGATCCAGCAGGGCTATTTGCCGACTTGCACCATGGCGCCGCCCATCGCGCTTTCCTCATGGTACCTGTCCGTTTACAACGGCCAGCCGGAGGACACGACGAAGAAGGAATGGATCAACTGGGGTGGCTGGACCTTCCAAGCCACGGCTTTCGCCACGCGCGGGCAGGGGACGTGGAACATCCCATCGCCCGGGACGAACAACATCACGACGATGAGCGGCGGGCCGGTCCTCGTCTCCAATAATCCGCTCAACGCTTTCCCGGTGACGGCAGTGAACAACGAAGAAAATCTTGCGCCCTATGTTCCGCCTTCCGGCCAGACGGTGCCCTTTATCACGCAAAACGCCTTTTACTTTGACCAAGCCGGGTCGGGCCGGAACGCCTCCGCCCAGATCGATATCGTCAAGAATGCCATCCAGACTTACGGAGCCCTCGCCACGTATATGTATGCGGGAGGCTACACGGAAAGCGGGCACGATGTTTCTGTTTTCAACACGGTGGGCAACGTCACCTACGAGTACAATCCCTCCAACAAGGCTTACGATCACGCCGTCACCATTATCGGTTGGAACGACAATATCACGGTGCCGGGGTCCGGGACCACGGGGGCCTGGATCGTGCAGAACAGTTGGGGCAGCTGGGGCGGCACCCTTGCAGCCAATGACGGGACGTTCTATGCGCCGTATAATGATCCCTATATCGGAGTGGTCGGCGTGACAGCCTATAAAATGGCACCGATCGGAAAGTACAGTCCGTTTGTCCTGCAGAATGAACTGGGTCCGACCGGAAATACCAACGGAGCCAACGCCTCCAACCCCACCGGCATGGGGATCATCGATTCTTCCCGGGCCACCCTGGCTTTGAGTCAGTTTACGATTTCGTCGCCTGGGGTGCTGCTCGCGCTGGGCCTGACTTCTCTCGATGCCCAGGCTGGCGCAACGAAGACTGCGACGATCTCGCTCTACGATGGCTTCGATGCGGGGACCAACACTTTCGGCAGTTTGCTGGAAACGCAGCAGGTCACCTTTCTGCAGGAGGGCTACTCCCTTTTCGACCTGAATTTGCCGCTGACTCTCTACATGAACGAGATGCTGGCGATCAAGGTCGACTATGGTAGTAGTTCGATTCCATACGTCTGGGAGCCGGACGGGGCGAACAGCGATCTCTCCTTTTTCTACGACACACTGACGAACCAATGGGTCGACTTCGCGACTTTTACTCCGGGCGGTCCCAATTCCAATGACGCCTACGACGGGATTTTTTCGATCAAAGGTATTCTCGCGGCACCGGAGCCTTCGGCATATTGGCTCTGCAACTTCCTCGCGTTGGCGGGAATAATGGGGTGGAGACGGAGGGCGAAGTTGCGCCTGTCCCGGGTTTAGTCGGCGGGCTTCTGGTCCTGCTTCCACCATTTCTCCACGGCTTCGAAGCGAGCGGTCGGTTCGGCAGATGACTTGGGGTCGTTTTCAACGGTGCCGACTTCCAGGCTCCAGCCCTGCCATTCGCGATAGGCGTGGTAGGACCAGTCCCAGCCCTGTTCTTCAAAAATACTGGTGACGTCGGCGAGATATTTTTCCGCGCCGGGAGCCCAGCGGATGGCGGAGAATTCGCCGACATACATATGGACGCGGTAGCGCTGGGCAAAATCGATCGCGGGTTGCATCGCCTTAAGTAACGTGTCGCGGTTCCATAGGGTTTTGTCGATCTCGCCGGGATAGGTCACGATGCTCTCCTTGGGATTAAAGACGTGCTGATGCGTGAAACGGAGCGGGTCATAGACGTGGAAGCTGTAGACGACGTGATCGAGGGGCAGGGGATTGAAATGTTCCCAGCCCGAGGCTCCGCCGTTTTTCGGCGGCTCGACGATGAGGGTGCGATCGGGGTCGATTTCCCGGATCACCTTGCCTGCCGCGAGGGCGAGGTCCTGCCAGTTTTTGCAGTCCGGTGAGACCTGATCGTCGTTTGGCTCATTGACGAGATCGAAACCCCAGATGGTTTGGTTGCCCTTGTAGCGCTGCGCGATTTTTTTCCAGACCTCGAGAAAATGCTCCTGAGCTTGGGGGTTGCTGAAGAGATTTCCGGTGGAGGGAAATTTTCCGCCTGGAGGTGAGTGGAGGTCGACGACGACTTTCACATGATGCTGTTTCGCCCACAGGAGGACGTGGTCGGTCTTGCCGAGGATTTCATCGAGCCAATTATCGTAGGAGACGAAATCGGTTTCGGGCGCGATTGGGTCCATCCGGAACAATTGGTAGCGGATAAGATTGCCGTTCCAGTTGTCCGCGAAATTCGCGAGGTCCTGCTCGGTGATATCGGGATGGACCATCGCACCGCGCAGGCGGGGAACGTCACGACCGGTGAAGATGGGCTGATCCGCCGCCGCGGCGGGAGCGGGAACAAACTTCGCAGCGAGAGCCGCCGACAGACCGGAAAAATGTGCCGTGCCGGTGACCTTTTCCAAGCCAAGCATCAATGTGACCTTGGTGGCATTCTGGGGGATATCGAACCGGACGAAAACATGCTGCCAATCGAATGTGCCGATGGGCAGATTTGCCTGCTGCCATAAATCGCCTCCCGGATATTCGATGTGGGCCATCAGCTTGACGCCGTTCCAAGGTTGCGGCTTGGCCGTGATTTTTTCGGCGGAGATGTCGCAGTTGACCACGATGGGATTGCCCCGAATTTGTTCAAGGGGCAGGACAAGGGACCGGAGAACGGAGGTGGAAGCGTCGTTATTGACGATCTCAAGGACAGCTCCATGGTCGGGGATCTCGGAGATCTTGCCGGGCCCGTCCGACAGGTCCTTGAATCCCGGGGTGACCAGTGTTTGGCCGGATAGCAACCCACTGCCCCCGAACAGGATGTAAAATGCGATTAAGAAGACTGGGGAGATCTTTGTGGGCATAATGGAGAGACAGTTATCAGGTTGCTCGGACGATGCAAAAATGTCGCCAAGATAGTTTTGCAATTCAGATGCCTTCTCAGTTACTCTCCCGTCCCGGAAAAACCTAACCGCAAAATCCGATGACCACTTTTCTGAGAATCCGCCTTCCCGGCCTGATCATTTTTTTGGTAGCAGCCTTCGGCCTTTCGGCCCAAGCCTGTTGCCCTCCGGTTCTTCTCACCATCGACGTCACCAATCCGTGCTCGGTGGTCATCACCGCGACGGGATCGGCGGCAGCCATCCGCGACTGCAGCACGACGGAGGGGGATGGAATCGATTTGCTCCAATTTTTCAACTCTTCGGTGGCCGCCTGTACGTCCACTGACTGTGGTGGTGACTTGATCCCTTCCGGTGGATGCCTAGCCTATAATGCCTTTACCCCGGACAATGCGTCATGCTGTTTCGGCAATTTCGACCTGAATCTCTACAACAATTCCAACACGGTCGACATCCAGAGCTTCAACCGTTGTGACTCCGCCTTCACCGGTTGCTGGACCATTGACCTCTCCGAATTCGCCTGCTCGCTGCCTTGCGTGGGGACGACGGGAGATATCATGGTGGGCTACAGCGATTCCCGTAACGGCACGGGAAATACCATCGGGCTTTGGCAAATCGTTTCCGCTCCGATCCCGGAGCCTTCGCAGTACGGCTTCTTCATTTGCCTCGCAGTGGGCGCCTTGGTTCTATCCAGAAGGCTTCCTTTGTTCCGTCGGGGCTGTGCGGTCTGATCTTCAAGACGGTTAAGATAAAACCCGCCATGCATTAGACGGCAGGTAAAATGGCCGGTCGTGCATATTGCGTTGAGAGACAAAATCCATCTTTCGCAAGTCGAACGGCCACAACAATCCGCCACTCGCATTTGCTGGTACGCGAGATGCAGGGTAGCTTGGTAGCAGACTAACATGATTAGTCGGACAGGGCAGCAGACCAGGCAGTCAAACCCACCATTGGATTTGTTGTGATTATCCTTGGAACCCTTCCAAACCCCGGGACGTTATGGAGACCGTTTCGTGCCCCCGATGCAGCCACTTCAACCGGAGCTGTCCCGCATGCCACAGCCCATTGAACTCCTGATCGTCGAGGACAGCCCGCAAGATGCGGAGCTCATGGTGCATGCATTGCGGCGCGCGGATTTCGATCCGCATTGGTGCCGTGTCGAAACCGAGCTGGACTACCTCATCAAGCTCCGCCCGGAACTCGATATCGTCATCTCTGACATCACCATGCCCAAGTTCAACGGCATGCGGGCCCTGGAGCTCCTGAAAAGCCGGGGCTACGAAGTTCCCTTCATCATTGTCTCCGGCACCATGGGCGAGGAGAAGGCGGTGCGGGCGATCAAGCTCGGCGCCACCGATTATTTGATGAAGGACCGCATCGAGCGCCTGGGCTCCGCGGTCAGCCAGGCGCTGGAGCAGAGCCGTCTGCGGCGCGACCGCGATCTCGCGAAGAAAGCGGTACTGGAAGGCGAGCGCAAATTCCGCGCGCTGTTCGATTCGGCCCACGACGCCATCTACATGCTGCACAACGGAATCTTCGTCGATTGCAATGCGAAGGGGCTTTTCATGTACGGCCGCTCCTGGGACCAGATTGTCGGCCATACGCCGGATGAATTTGCGCCTCCCAACCAACCAGATGGTCGCAACTCCCGCGAAAAAGCGATGGAGCTCGTGATGAAGGCCATGATGGGCGAGCCCCAGGTCTTTGAATGGATGGTGAACCATGCCGACGGTTCGCCTGTCTATTCCGATGTCAGCCTCAACCGGATTGAAATGGGCGGGAACGTCTACCTCATGGCTGTCGCCCGCGACGTCACGGAGCGGAGACGGACCGAAGACAAGATTGCAGAACAGGCCGCCGTGCTGGACAAGGCACGTGATGCCATTGCCATCCATGATTTGGATGGAAAAATCCTGTTTTGGAACAAGAGTGCCGAACTGCTTTATGGCTGGAAGCACGATGAGACCATTGACCGCAACGTTACCCCATTGATCTATGCCGACGCTTCGGTTTTCGAGGAAGCCAACCGCCAGGTGCTGCAGCACGGGGAATGGTCGGGAGAGATCCGGCAATTCACCAAGGACCGGCGGGAATTGAACGTCGAGGCCCACTGGACTCTGCTGCGCGACAAGAACGGCCTGCCCAAGTCGGTCCTCGCCATCAATACGGACATCACGGAAAAGAAGGCCATCGAGGCACAGTTGGCCCGGGCGCAGCGGATCGAAAGTATCGGCACGCTGGCCGGCGGTATTGCCCATGACCTGAATAACATCCTGACCCCGATCCTGACCTCCATCGAGCTCCTCAAGCTGATGGAGGACAATCCCAGGGCAAGGCATATCCTGGAGACCATCGAGACCAACTCCCGGCGTGGCGCGGACATTGTGCGGCAGGTCCTTTCCTTTGCCCGTGGCATTTCCGGCAAGCGTCTGGAGATCCAGCCCAAGCGCCTGCTCAAGGACATTGAGACGCTCGTTAACGACTCTTTCCCCGAAAATATCCGGCTCGCTCTTGCCCTGCCGAAGGACAGTTGGCCTGTCCTTGGCGATCCTGCCCAATTGCACCAGCTTCTGCTCAACCTCAGCGTCAATGCCCGTGACGCGATGCCGGGCGGCGGCACCCTGAGGATTTCGGCGGAAAATGTTGTGCTGGATGTGGCCCGCGTCGCGAAATTTCCGAATGCCCGGCCCGGACGGTACGTGGCCATCACGGTCGCTGATTCGGGCCAGGGCATTTCTCCCGAGGCGATGGACAAGATTTTCGAGCCTTTCTTCACGACAAAGGAAATTGGCAAGGGAACCGGACTGGGACTCTCGAGTGTCGTGGCGATTGCCCGGAGCCATGAGGGTTTTGTCGACGTCCATAGCGAGCCCGGACACGGGACCCGCTTCACGGTCTATCTCCCGGTCACGGAGGTCGTGCCGGCGCCGAAACTGACCGATTCGGGAACGCTGGCCAGTTTTCCCCGCGGGCAGGGCGAGCTCATCCTCGTGGTCGACGATGAACCTTCGATCCTCACTGTCACCTGCGATACGCTGGAATCATTCGGTTACCGGACGCTGACCGCGCGGGACGGCGCGGAAGCGGTCGGTCTCTACCAGGAGCATGCGGACGAAGTCGCGGTCGTCCTCACCGACATGACGATGCCGGTGATGGACGGACCGGCCACCATCCGGACCTTGCTGACACTCAACCCCGAGGCCAAAATCATCGCCTCAAGCGGTTTCATGACCAATGAACGGGCCTACAAGGCCTCGATGGCCAACCATAAATATTTTCTTCCCAAACCGTATACGGCTGAGAAATTGCTCAAGACGGTACGGGCGATACTCGATGAAGTCCCCACACCTGAGACGCAATCCGAAAGCGTCTGTGTTGTCGGGACCTGAAACGTTTCGCGCCCAGGTTCAACTCTCCAACCTCAAAACAGCCATGCGCACGAAATGCCCGACCGTTCATCACCTTCTTACCTATCGACTGGCCCGTTTTAGCCTGGGAACAGTCCTTCTCTTGGGCGCCTCGCTGGTCGTGCAAGCGGACGGCATCTACGGTAACGGCGTGGGGGCCCGGGCCATGGCCATGGGCGGCGCGGATGTGGCTTACGCCGGGGACCCTCTTGGAGCGATGGCGGTCAATCCCGCCGGTCTCGGTTTTCTTTCCCGGCCGGAGCTCAACCTTGGCGTCGGCGGCGGATTTGTGAACGGTACTTTCAATAAGCCGGGAATTTCAAATGGCAACCTGAGCGATTCCTCCGGTGTTCTTCCGACCGGCGCTTTCGCTCTTCCGGTTGGGACTTCTCCGGTAGTCGTCGGACTCTCCTTTGTTCCCGAGGCCACACTGCTCGCGAACTGGCATTACAACGACCCGCCCGGTGGACTCGGCGGCACAACCTCTTACGGCTATCAGCAGGACCAGTCCGAAATCCTGGCCCTGCGCTCGGCGTTTGGAATCGGCGTCAAAGTGAACCCGCAACTGTCATTGGGTGCCAGTGTCGGCGTGATTTACAACGAGAACAAGTTGACCACGCCGTATACGTTCCAAAGTCTCTCACCTGGACCGGGCGGCCCCAACAACAGCCCGTTTGATGGAGCGAAGACATTGCTGAGTTTGCATACCTCGGGCTACGGCTGGAATGCGATGGCGGGCGTGATTTATCGGCCCCTTCCTGAACTGCAACTCGGTCTTTCCTACGAGAGCGCAACGCAGATCAATTCGACTGGCAGCGCCTCGGGCGATCCGAGCCTGCAGTTCGGCCTGCCGATGGGCTCATTGCCCTTTCACTACGATGCGCTGGTCAAGGTCAAGCTGCCGCAGCAGGTGAAGGCCGGGGTTTCCTGGAAGTTTCATCCCCAATGGCGACTGGCATGTCAGCTTGATTGGATCGACTACAAGGATGCCTTCAACAATTTGCCCATGACTTTCAGCAACGGGAACAATCCGGCGGTGAACGGGGCGTTGGGTTCGGGCTTCAACGAAACGGCGCCGTTGAGCTGGCAGAGTGAGTTTGTCTATCGCACTGGTATCGAATTCAACGTGACCGAAAGTCTCGTGCTCCGCGCCGGGTATTGTTACGGTGCCAGCCCGGTGCCGAATTCGACCCTGACACCGATGACGGCGGCCATCATGGAGCATACCTTCACGACGGGTATCGGCTATCGCTGGAAGCAATTCCAGGTCGATTTCGCCTATCAATACGATCTGCCGGTGACGCAGAACACTGGAACGAGCAGTTTGCTTTCGGGCGACTACTCCAACAGCTCGGTCAAGGTCAGCGCCCAGACGTTTGCGCTGACGACGACGATGTGCTTCTGATCTGAACGCGGTTCAAGCCAGTAACCTTTTGTTCATCGCTGGAACATCTTCCGGCCCAAGGCAAATCCGAGGTTAAATGCGTATTAATTTTTGTTGGAAAATGGGTGGATCGTTTGCTGATAAATAACTAGTATAGTACTTAATTTCCCATGAAAACACCTGAAACTTCACGTCTCTTTACACGTTGGAAGAATCCCAGCAACGGGGTTGAAAGCCTCGTTTTGACTGAGCGGGTTGCGCCAGTGCAGCAAAGTTTCTACTTCACCAACCCGAGTCTTACCGACGACGGGCGCTTCTTGTGGGTGACCTGCCAGTATCCGCCGCCCGGAGGCAAACATGCCGTTTCCGTTACGGGCATTGTCGACTTTGAGAAGGACGAAATGCGCGTCTATCATGAAGTCCAGCAGACAGCGGGACGTCCGCTGGTCGATCCGATCACCGGGGACATCTATTGGGCCCAGGACCTGGATGTCTGGAAGCGTGGGCCGCACGCGGGGGACAAGGCGGTGAGAATCAATCGTTTTCCCAAGGAACTGGCGGTCGGGCGGATGAACCGGCTGGCGACCCATTTTACTTATTCGGCGGACCGCAAGTCCTTGAATATCGATGCCCATTTCATCGATCGGGATGGAAGCCAGGTTGTCTACATCGGCGATATGCCGCTCGACGGATCACCGTTCCGGCTCTGGCAAAAGATCGAGGGCAGGCACCACGATCACAGCCTGTTCAGTCCCACGAACCCGGACGAGCAAATGTTTGCGTGGGAATACTGGCAGGACCACGTTCCATTCGATCACGACAAGCCGTACCATCGCCTCTGGTTCATCCGTCGAGGTGAAAAGGCCCGGCCCATTCTCCAGCAACCGGTCAGCCACAGCGGTCATGAGTGGTGGGACCCGGATGGCAAAAATATCTGGTACGTTCATTACGGCGTCGGCATCAAGAAAGTGGACGTGGCCACCGGTGTCGAAACGATGAAATGGCCGGGATCGCTCGCGCATGGGTATTCGGACCAGACCGGGCGTTATCTCGTGGCCGATTTGATGGCCGACCCGGTGATTTGCGATTGCCATGTGGCTTTCCGCGATACCGTCACCGGCAAGGAAGTGGAAATCGTCAACCGGCCTCCGCTGGCGGCGGAGTTGACCCAGTGCACGCACCTTCATCCGCATCCACAGTTCTGCTGTGGTGACAAATATATCTGCCATACGACCACGGTTTATGACCGCGTTGACCTTGCCCTCGTTCCGACCAGGGACTTGATCGAGCGGACCCGGTAAAGCCGGCGGATAGATCTGTTTTTTGCCGGCATTCGTCGAAGAATCCACCCATGAAGACTCCCGAAACATCCCGGCTTTTCACCCGCTGGCGCAACCCGGTCAACGGGGTGGAAAGCCTGATCCTCACCGAGAGGCTTGCGCCGGTGCAGCGCCAATTTTATTTTACCAACCGCAACATCACCGATGACGGTCGGTTCATGTGGGTCTCATGTTCCTATCCGCCCGACGGCGGCAGGCACGCGGTGCCGTTGCTCGCGGTGATCGATTTCGAGGGCGACGAAATGAGGGTATGCCATGAGACGCAGTACTCGGGCGAATCGCCGCTGGTGGATCCGCTGAACGGCGAGGTCTACTGGGGCAACGACCTCGATTTGTGGAAACGCGGGCCGCATCCCCACGACCGGCCTATTCGCGTCAACAGCTTCCCCCGCGAATTGACGAAAGGCCGCCATCTCAGCCACATCGCCAGCGACCTGAGTTTCTCAGCTGATAAAAAATCGGTGAACGTGAATGTGGAATTCGAGAAAAAGGAGTGGCTCGTGGGCGACATGCCGCTGGACGGCTCGCCCGTCCGCGTCTGGCAGTCGTCCGACGCCCGCGATGTGCATTGCCAATTCAGCCCCACCGATCCTGATCTCCAGATGGTCGTGCGCGACTACTGGGGACGTGAGCCCGAAAAATTCGATCCGGAATTTCCTTATCACCGCATGCTTCTGCTTCGCCGGGGAGAGAAGCCAGTGCCGCTCCTGGCGGAGCCGGTCTCACATCACGGCCACGAATGGTGGGACCCGGACGGCAAGCATGTCTGGTACGTCCATTATGGCGTCGGGGTGAAGAAGGTGAACATCGAGACGAAGGAGGAGCGCAATCTTTGGCCGGGGCACCTGGCCCATGCCTACTCCGACCGCACGGGAAGGTACCTGGTTGCGGACATGATGGCCACGCCCTACGAGCCCGATTGTCATGTTGTCTTCCGCGATACTGTGACTGGCAAGGAAGTCGAAATCGTCAACAGTCCCCAGTTGGACAAAAACGTGACCCAGTGTACGCATCTTCATCCGCATCCCCAGTTTTGCCTGAACGATCGCTATATCTGCCACACGACCACGGTCCATGGCCGTGTCGACCTGGCCCTTGTTCCGACGGCGGACCTGATCGCGCGGACCAAGTAACGCGGCACATTCATGACCTCGACTTTCATGGCAGGAGTGAGCGCCAAGATCAGTCATCTCTCCCCGGGGGACCGGCAGAAGATGCGCGATGCGGGGATCGGCTGGGTGCGGAACGAAATCCACGGTCTCGATCTGGCCCGGTTTGTCCGGGGGGAAAAGCAGCCGGTAAATTTTGAGCAGTTCCGGCAAAAAATCGCGGAACTCCGCCAGGATGGTTTCCAGATCATGGCCCTCACGCCGGGGCCCCGGGAAA
>Ga0068863_100007799_pt1 | contig 10469 bp, 11 predicted proteins | sample KBSSwiS62_FD_66596 | JGI IMG/M metagenome (GOLD analysis project Ga0068863, IMG submission 66596) | Switchgrass rhizosphere microbial communities from Kellogg Biological Station, Michigan, USA - KBS Switchgrass S6-2 | ecosystem: Host-associated > Plants > Roots > Rhizosphere > Soil ...
CTGTTCGTGCACCTGCGCCACAGTCAGCGCGTCGCATTCGCGATGATCGTGGCCGTCGTCATCGCGATGGCCGTCATCATCGGCGCAGCCGTCGGCACGTCATTCGGCTGGTTCCGGTTCGACGTGGACACGATCCCGTTCGGCCTCCAGCTGGCGCCCTTCTGGATCCTCGTCGAGACGGCCGTCGTCCTGGCCATTGCCCGGCGGGACCGACTCGTCATCGCCGCATGGGCGACGATCCTGGCTCTGGTTCTCGTCGACTGGACGTTCGCGGCGACCGGTTGGTCACAATTCGGGTATCGCTACGGCCTCGACTTCATGCCCTTCCTGTTCCTGCTCGTCGTGGTCGCCGTCCCACGGGCGCGGTGGTACCACGTGGCGCTCATCGGAGTCTCGATCCTGATCAACTTGTGGGGCGCGCTGTGGATCTTCAAGTTCGCTGCGGCGCACCTGTTCAATTGGACGTGGGTGGGCTGGTGAGAGAGTGGCTGCTGGGCAGGTAAGCGACCCGATAGAGTTGACGATTCTGATGCCGTGCCTCAACGAGGCCGAGACGCTGGCCGTATGCATCAGGAAGGCGCGCTCGTACCTGGCCGAGTCGGGCGTCAGTGGCGAGATCCTGATCGCCGACAACGGCAGCACCGACGGCTCGCAGCAGATCGCGGAGACCGAGGGCGCGCGCGTCGTGAACGTGACCGCGCGCGGCTACGGTGCGGCGCTGATCGGTGGGATAGAGGCCGCGCGCGGCACCTACACGATCATGGGCGACGCGGACGACTCATACGACTTCACCAGGCTCGGCCCCTTCCTCGACCGACTGCGCGCCGGCAGCGACCTGGTGATGGGCAACCGCTTGAAGGGCGGCATCGAACCGGGCGCCATGCCCGCCTCGCACCGCTACCTGGGCAATCCCGTGCTCAGCTGGCTGGGCCGGCTGTTCTTCCACATCCCGATAGGCGACTTCCACAGCGGCCTGCGCGGCTTCAACACCGAGCGCATCCGCGCACTCGGCCTGTCGACGCTGGGCATGGAGTTCGCGAGCGAAATGGTCGTCCGCTCGGCACTGGCCAAGTACGAGATCACGGAAGTGCCGACGACCCTGGCCAAGGACGGCCGCTCACGGCCGCCGCACTTACGGACCTGGCACGACGGCTGGCGCCATCTCCGCTTCCTGCTGATCTACAGCCCGCGCTGGCTGTTCCTGTATCCGGGCCTCGTGCTGCTGGGCTTGGGCCTGACCGGCATCGTGGTGCTGTTCCCCGGTCAGCTGCGCGTCGGCAACAGCACGCTGGGCATTCACACCTTCGTTGCGGCGTGCATGCTCGTGCTGATCGGCATCCAGGCGGTCACCTTCGGCGCGATCGCCCGGCGCTACACCACCCTGCGTGGCCTGCTGCCGCCGTCGACCCGCTACTCACCGATCCTCAGGGCGCTCACGCCGGAACGCATGCTCGTCATGGGCCTGATCATCTTCCTGGTCGCCCTGTTGGGCCTTGTCTGGTCGCTGTGGCAGTGGATCGCGGTCGATTTCGGCCCGCTCACCGATGATCGGATCCTGCGCGTACTGACCCTCGGCTTCACCGGCATCGCCGCGGCCGTTCAACTGTGGCTGGCGGCGTTCCTGGCGAGCCTCATGGAGATCAACCAGAAGCCGTGAAGTCACTCGACAGATACCTGCGCGACGCGCGCATCGCTCACGCCCGAACATGGATCCCCAAGGGATCTGCCGTGCTCGACGTTGGCTGCGGCGATGGCCAGCTATTCCGCGCACTTGAAGGCGACATCTCCCGAGGCGTCGGCATCGAGCCGACTCTCGAAGGGAAGGTGACGCTGGCCGGCTGCGACCTCCTGCCCGGGAATTTCCCGGACTCGGTGCCGGTCGGAGGCGATACCTTCGACGTGGTCACGATGCTCGCCGTGCTCGAGCACATCACGCCCGATGGACAGGCCAAGCTCGCATCGGCGTGCGACGCCGTCCTGAACCCGGGCGGCCGAGTTGTCATCACGGTGCCATCGCCGCGCGTCGACGACATCCTCCATGTCCTGTTGGCGCTGCGGCTGATCGACGGCATCAGTGCCCACGAGCACTACGGCTTCAAGCCTGCGCTGACGACGAGCATCTTTCCGGCGCCGACCTACCGCTTGCTCAAGCGCCAGCGCTTCCAGCTGGGCCTGAACAACCTCTTCGTGTTCGAGAAGGCCGGCACTCCAGCCGCGACTCCTGCCTAGGCGGCGCGCGTCGGCTTGAAGACGACCCGATCGAGCGAGAAGAACTTGATGATCGTCGAGAAGACGAGGGCGCCGAGCGATGCGCCGAGGTTGCCCAGGTACGGCTCGAGCAGCACGAACGCGATGACGTTGACGACCAGCGACACGGCGATCATCGCGTGGAACGTGGCCCAGCGGTTGGCGACGCGACCAACGGTCAGGGACATGGGCCGGTCATGCCAGACGAGCAGCTGGCTGACGATGAAGTTGAATTGGACGGCCACGGCCAGCGCGATCAGGTAGGCGACGGCCGGCGTCACGCCCGACGAAGTCAGGAGCGACAGCAGCAGGTACTGGAGCCCGAAGGTGACCGCGCCGACGATGCCGAAGCGCAGCGGGCGCGCCGCGTGCTTGCGCGCCACGTGCCACGTGAGGCTCATCGCTGGACGCTCATCTCGTGCTCATCCTGAGGCGTCCTGGTCGTCCGCGCTTTTGAGCCCTCACCGTCACCGTTGCCGTCGACCTGCTCGCGGGACCGATGGACCGACCCGCTCAGCCGGTCCCGAGGAGCTCGTCGAGCGTCACGAGGTCGTAGCCGGCGGCCCGGAGGCCCTCGACGACCCGCGGCAGGGCGGCATACGTGTTGTAGCCGCCGAGGTGGTTGAGGACGATCGAGCCAGCGCGGGTGTTGGCAAGCACCTTGGCCACGATGTCGTCGGTCGTCGGGCCGGGCGGATCGTTGATCACGGGGCGCCAATCGATCGTGTCGACGTCCCACGTGACGCTGTCCGGGTAGCCGGCCGCCCCGACTGCGGTCAGGACGGCCGCGTTGTAGCCGCCGCTCGGCGGCCGGAACCACGGATGCAGGTCCTGGGAGCACCACGGGGCGATTGCCACCTCGGTGCGGTGCAGCTCATCGGCGATCTCCGCCGCGGTCAGGGTCCGGAAGTCGCGATGCGTGTACGAGTGGTTGCCGAGCGTGAAGAGCTCGGGGTGGTCCTCGATGATTCCGAGGACCACCCGCCCAGCGTCGGTGTTGATGTTGTCGGCCATGGCGCCGGTCATGAAGACCGTGGCGTGGACCTGGTGGTCCACCAGCCACGTCATGATCGCGACGGCGTCGCCGACGCGGCCGCCCATGTCGTACGTCAGGGCGATCTTCGTGCCGGTGCGCGAGCCATGGCTGACGAGCCGGCTCGCCGCGAGCGTGGCCGTTGGCGCCGGCGCGACGGTCGGGGCGACCGTTGGTGCGGCGGTCGGCGCCGGCGAGGCCGGGGTGGTCGGTTCGCTCGTTGGGGCGACACCCGATGTCGGAACCGGCGTGATCGTGCCGGCTGCGCTCGAGGTCGGCGATGCGGATGGACCCTGGCTGACACAGCCGGCCAGCACCGCGACGGTCAGGACCGCGGCGCCGAGCATCCGTGCGGGCGTGGTATTGGCGACGATGGCGGTCACTGGGACGCATCATGGTGGCATGGCGTTGCGCGCGGATGACACGGCCCATGGCCTGCCAATCGACGCCGTCGCTGCCGCGCTCGGCGTGGATCCGGCCCACGGGCTCGGCGCCATCGAGGCCGCCCGACGGGCCGCAAGCGACGGCCCAAACGCGCTCGAGCCGGGCAAGAAACGCCCGGCGGTCTGGCGGATGGTCCTGGCATCGGCGACCGAGCCGTTCGTGCTGCTGCTGTTCGCCGCGGGCGTTGGCGCGATCCTCCTCGGCAAGGTCCGCGACGGGCTGCTGATCCTCGTCGGGTTGCTGCCGATCGTCGGTGCCGACGTCGTCACCGAGTATCGCGGCGAGCGAGCCCTCGAGGCGTTGCGCGCGGCGTCGGCGCCGCGGGCCCGCGTCCGACGCGACGGGCGCGCGATCGAGATCCCCGCCGCCGAGATCGTCCCGGGCGACGTCGTGCTCCTGCGGGTCGGCGATGTCGTACCCGCGGACATTCGGCTGACGTCGGCGGACCGCCTGACGATCGATCGCAGCATCCTCACCGGCGAGTCGGTCCCGGAGCCCGGAGTGATCGAGCCCGACGCGGCCGAGGCCGCCCTGACCGAGCGGCGAAGCGTGGCCTACTCCGGCACGAGCGTCGTCGCCGGTCGCGGTGAGGGCGTCGTCATCGCGATCGGCGCCGCGACCGAGGTCGGTCGGATCGCCGGTGGCCTGAGCTCGCGCGAACGCCGCCGGTCGCCGCTCCAGCACGAGCTCGATCGGCTGGTGCGGATCCTCCTGGTGGTGGCGCTCGGACTGATCGGGATCACGACGGGACTGGGGTTCGTTCGCGGCAACCCGATCGGGGACAACCTGCTCGCCGGGATCTCGGCCGCCATCGCGGCGATTCCCGAGGAGCCGCCGGTCCTCCTCGCGGTCATCCTCGGCCTCGGGGCATACCGGCTCCTGCGTCGAGGGGTCCTCGTCCGGCGCCTGAACGCCGAGGAGATCCTCGGCGCCGTCGACCTCGTCATCACGGACAAGACCGGCACCCTCACCCGGAATCGACTGGAGGTCGCCTCGATCGCCGATCTCGACGGTCTGGTCATGGATCCCGACAAGCGGCGGGCGCTCCTCGTCGATGCCCTTCGGGCCGAGGACGACGCCTGGGCGCACGCCCAGGAGATCGGCACGAGCTCGTTCACCCAGGCGCTCCGGCGCGGTGTCGAGGCCGCCGGTGGCGACGGGACACCGGATCCGGCCGACCTCGTTTCGACGCAACCCGTCGAGGATGCGCGACCCTACAGCTCCACCACGGCCCGCCGCGCCGGCGCGGTCGAGACATTGATCCTCGGTGCGCCGGAGGCGATCGCCGACCTCGTGCCGGATCTCGCCACCGGAGACCGCGATCGCTGGCACGCCGGGATCGAGGCGGCGACCGCCCGGGGCGAACGCGTCGTCGGCCTGGCAAGGGACATCGACGCCGCCGGCCTCCGTCTCGAGGCGATCATCGGATTCGCTGATCCACTCCGGCCGGGAATCGCGGAGGCGATCGCGGCCGCCCGGCGGGCCGGCATCCAGATCGTCATGGTGACCGGCGACCATCCGACGACGGCGGGCGCGATCGCCCGGGAGGGCGGCCTGGCTGCCGCGGGGCTCGTCACCGGTCCGAGCCTCGAGCAGTTGACGGACACCGAGCTCACGGCCGGGCTCGCGGATCTCAGCGTCGTCGCTCGATCCACGCCGAGCCAGAAGCAACGCATCGTCCAGCTTGCGCGAGCGGCCGGTCGCCTCGTCGCGGTGACCGGCGATGGCGTCAACGATGCCCCAGCGCTCCATGGCGCCGACGTCGCGGTCGCGATGGGCAGCGGCACGGCGGTCGCGAAGGAAGCATCCGATCTGGTCCTCGGCGACGACTCGTTCGCGACCCTCATCTTCGGGATCGCGGAGGGCCGCCGAATCGTCGACAACGTCCAGAAGGGCCTCGTCTTCCTCGTTTCGACGCACGTCGCACTGCTGGGCTTCGTGCTGGTGGCGACGCTCGTCGGCTTCAGCCAGCCCCTCCTCCCCATCCAGATCCTGTGGCTCGAGCTGTTCATCGACCTGGCCGCGTCCGTGGCCTTCGAACGAGAGCCTCCCGAGCCCGACCTCATGCGCCGCCCACCACGGCCGGTGACGAAGCACCTCCTGACAACCGGGCTCCTCGGTCGCATCTCGCTCGCCGGCGGGTTCAGCGCCGTGGCCGCCCTCTGGCTCATGACGAACCACGGCGGCGGCGCCGACCACGCTCGCTGGCTGGCCTATACGACGCTCGTATGTGCCCAGGCCGTCCGGGCGTACGCGAATCGGAGCCTCGGCGAATCGATCCGCAAGCTCGGCGTGAATGGGTTTCTGCTGGCGGCCTGCGTGCTCGTCGTCGCCATCCAGATCGCGATCCCGCTGGTCCCGCCGCTCGCCGAGGCCTTTGTCGCGACGCCGCTCGATCCCGCAGACTGGGTGCTGGTCGCTGCGGTTGCCTTCCTGCCGGCGCTCATCGCCGAGGTCGTTCGAAGCCGGGGCTGGGGGACCTGGGTCGCCTGATCGCGGGCTGGCGGGATGATGAAGGCCCGCCGGCGCCCGAGGCGCCGGCGGGCCAGGTTGGGCCGCTGTCGGCCGAAGCTACACAGCGATCGGTCGGCCGAGGTATCGGCCGCCGGTCAGGTACCGCGTCGCGACCTCGACGATGAGGCCGAGAATCAGGCCACCGACGACCGCCGGGACGATCGCCAGGCCGTCGAAGACGGGCTCGACCGACCGCCAGCCGATGATGAACTCGCTCGCCACGACGGCACCGATCCCGGCGCCGATCGAGTCGACGAGCCATTCATAACCGGTCCGCGTCTCGCCGACGAACTGGGCGACGACGCCGAACACCAGGGCTCCGATCAGGAGCACTGCCCAACCACCGAGTCCAAGCGCAAACGCAATCTCCATCTCGCCACCTCCATGGCAAGCGATCGCTCCTTACCGAGCGACGATGACGGTCGTGGCCGCGTGCGTTGCGACGTGCTCGGACACGCTGCCGCGGAAGAACCGGGAAACGGGGCCAAGGCCGCGCGACCCGATCACGACGGTGTCGTAGCCGCCGTCCTCGGCGATCCGCTCGATCGTGCGGGCCGGGTCGCCGATCGGCTCGATGAAGTCGGCTTCGATGCCTTCCTCGGTCAGGATGGCCCGAGCGTCGGCGAGCTCCTGGGTGTGCACGGTCTGGTCATCCCAGGGATCCATCGGATAGCGCCCCGGGTGGTACGGCACGACGCTCACGACGCCGATGAGCGCGTCGAACTTCTTGGCGAGATCGATCGCGGCGTGCAGGGCGCGACGCGCCGGCTCGCCAGCGTCATACGCAACGAGGATCTTCTTCATGGACGGTTCCTCCTAGTGGTGGCTCGGCGTCGTCGACCCATGGAGAATCGGCACGACGAAGCGATCCTCCTGGGCAACGTGCGCCGTGATCAGCGCCTCCAGACGGGCGAGGGAGGCGACCAGGCCGAATGCGACCTCGCTCCCCCAGCGCTCGTGGACGCGGTCGAACTGGATCTCGAGCAGCTCCGCCAGCTCGCGGATCTGCTGGTGCTCGAAGTGGAGGGCGCGGGTCGCCCATGGCGAGCCGGCCTCGATGTCGACCCGCGGGTAGAGCCACGCCTCTTCCCAGGCGGCGTGTGGCAGCAGGTCGCGCCGGAGCCAGATCAGGACACGGGTGATCCGTTCGACCGCCTCGAGCCGATCCATGTGGTGGGCGTTCGCGATCGACTCATGGAGCATCGACAGACCGTGGCCCATTCGGGTGTGCTCGTCCTCGAGGAATCGCCCTTCGAGGAGATCTGCGGACAGCAATGCGGCCATCACACACCTCCGGCGGAATGGCGGGTCTTCACGCGGGTCTCGGGTTTCCGCTAGGCGTCGAGGATCCGCAGCCGGTCGAGCAGGTCGAAGCGGGTCGCGATCGGGATCGCCTCGTCATCGAGGAGGCGATCGGGCCGCTGGTACAGGCTCACGTATTCCCGCTCGAAGGCGAGTCGCTCGTCACTCGGCCCCATGACGACGAGCCGATCGCAATCGGCCGTCTCGCGGGCCACGCGGAGGACGAACTCGGGTTCGGACTCGAGCTCGCGCGTCAGATCCGTGATCGTCGGCGCCGACCCTTCGGATCGGGCGACGATCGCGTGCCAGCGATCGATGAAGACCGCGCCGGCGTGGTGCCGCGCAGCAGGTGCGTGGGACATGGTCATCGCTCGTGCCTCCTGACCCGGAGGCTAGGCGGACCGGGCCGGCTCGCCTATGGCCGAACGGCCCGTCCGCGCGGGCCGTGTGGTCTCAGCCCGCGCCGGTGTCCATGCGGTGCTTCGCGACGAAGGCCGCGGCCTGGGCTCGGCGCTCGAGGTTGAGCTTCGACAGGATCGAGCTCACGTAGTTCTTCACGGTCTTGTCCGACAGGAAGACCTCCGCGGCGATCTCCTTGTTCGTCTTGCCCTCGGCGACGAGCTTGAGGATCTTCTGCTCCTGGGACGTCAGCCCCGCGAGCTCATCGGTATAGGTCCCGGTGGCGATCCGGCGAATGCGTTCGAGGACCTTTTCGGTCACGGCCGGATCCAGGAGCGATTCGCCACGGCCGACCGTCTCCAGCGCCGCGACGAGGTCGCGCGCGCGGACCTGCTTCAGGAGATAGCCCGACGCGCCGGCGACGATCGCGGAGAGGACGGCCTCCTCATCGGGGAACGAGGTGAGCATCACGACCCGCGTTTCCGGCCGCTCGGCCCGAATCTCGCGGCAGGCCTCGATCCCGGAGCCGTCGGGCAGGCGCACGTCCATGACGACGATGTCGGGTTCGAACCGGCGGGCCTGATCGACCGCCTCGGCGACGGTGCCCGCCTCCGCCACGACCTGGAACCCCTCGCGCCGATCAAGGAGCGCGACAAGACCCTGCCGAACGACCTCGTGGTCGTCGACGATCAACAGTCGAAGCGTTCCGGCATCGGTCACTGCAGCAAGGTCTCCGGCTCGAGGAGGGGAAGCCGGACGATGATACGCGTGCCCTTCCCGGCCTCTGAGGCGATCTCGATCGTCCCGCCGGCAGCCGCCGCCCGATCTCGGAGGTTCGCGATGCCGAAGTGGCCCGGATCGCGGCGCTGGCTGATGTCGAAGCCCCGTCCGTCGTCGGCGACCTCGAGCTCGGCGAGGTCGCCATGCAGCGCGAACGAGACGCGTGCCCGCGTCGCCTGGCTGTGGCGGACCGTGTTGCTCAGCGCCTCCCGCGCGATCTGGAGGAGCGCATGGGTGGCACCACCCGAGAGACGCCCGTCGATCGCATCGGCGGGGGCCAGGTCGACCTCGACGGCGAGGCGCGGGTCCCGGGCGATCTCGAGGACCACCGCCTCGAGCGCCGCTCGCAGCGTCGTGTCGGTGGGCGCCTCGAGGCCGGTGATGAAGGCCCGGATGTCCCCGATCGTGACGTTCAGGCGATCGATCGCCCGGTCGACGCGTTCCGTGGCCTCGGCAGGATCCTCGGCCATGAGGTCGGGCACGTCCTCGAGCGACAGCCCGACGGCATAGATGCTCTGGATGATCCCGTCGTGGAGGTCCTGGCTGATCCGGAGCCGCTCGTCGACGACGGCCAGGTCCTTGACCCGCTGGTGGAGTCGGGCGTTCTGCAGCGCGATCCCGGCATGCACCGCGAACATCTCGACGAGCTCCTGATCGTCCGCGTCGAACTCGGCGCCACCGAGCTTCTCGGTGAGGTAGAAGTTCCCCGTCGGCTCGCCGGCGATCCGGACCGGCACACCGAGGAGCGTTCGCATGGGCGGGTGGTTGGGCGGGAACCCGTACGTATCGTGGTGCTGGGCGATGTCCGGGATCCGAAGCGAGACGCCGTCCCGGATGATCGTGCCGAGGAGGCCGTGGCCGCTTGGGAGCGGCCCGATCGCGGCACGCTCCTCGTCCGTCAGGCCGCTCGTGATGAACCGCTCGATCCGGCCGCTCGCATCGACCGTTCCGAGGGCGGCGTACTTCGAGCCGATGAGCTCCCGGACGCTGTCGACCATCAGCTGGAGCACGCGGTCGAGGTCCAGCTCGCCCGCGATCGCGCGAGTCGCGGCGTCGAGTGCATAGAGGGCATCGTCGGATCGCATCCCGCGGAGCCTACCAATGGCCCCCCAGTTCGTGCCGGAGGTCACTTCGTCATGGCGGTGCTCAGCCCCACAGTCCGACCATGCACGAAGACACGACGCGCTCCATTCCCACCATCGCCGAGACGCTCACGCGACGGGGTTTTCTCCGTGGCGCCGCGCTCGCCGGTGGCGGCGCGCTTGCCGCCTCGGTCGTTGCCGCGTGCGCGCCGGCCCTCAGCTCCGTTCCCGCAGGGTGGACGTACGGTCCGACCGTCGGCCCGGTCGGCGCGGCCCCCACCGCCGCTCCCGCCGGATCCCCGGAAGCGAGCCACGATCACGGCCCTGCCGCGTCGGGAGCCCCGAGCGATGCTCACGACGCGGCCGCGCTGGCCGTCGTCAAGCGCTTCCTCGGTGGCGAGTACGGCCAGGTCGATGGGGCGGGCGGGCAGCCGATCGGCGCCCCGAAGCTCGACGGCGACACGAAGGTCTTCGAGCTCACGATCGAAGAGATGCAGCACAAGATCGACGCGGTCCAGCCGCCGGTGTCGGCCCTCGGGTACAACGGGATGTGGCCGGGTCCGCGCTTCGACGTGATCGAGGGCGACAAGGTCCGGATCACGTTCAAGAACAACCTGCCGGAGTCGACCGGCGTTCACTTCCACGGCCAGCGCCTGCCGAACAACATG
>Ga0068863_100007803_pt1 | contig 10467 bp, 7 predicted proteins | sample KBSSwiS62_FD_66596 | JGI IMG/M metagenome (GOLD analysis project Ga0068863, IMG submission 66596) | Switchgrass rhizosphere microbial communities from Kellogg Biological Station, Michigan, USA - KBS Switchgrass S6-2 | ecosystem: Host-associated > Plants > Roots > Rhizosphere > Soil ...
CGCGATCCTCTGCGATGGCGGGCTGATCACGGGTGAACACCTGAACCTGCCCATGGCGGCGCCGCCGGAAAAGGCGAGCGCACGAAAGCCTCAGGCGGCGACCACGGTCGCTGTTCCAGACACGACGGATCTGCGTACCATCGAACGCACGACGATTCAGCGGGCGCTCGAGGCCGCGCGGTTCAACAAGTCGCTCGCGGCGAAAACGCTCGGTTTGACGCGCAAGCAGCTCTACATCCGTCTCCGCCAGCACGGCATCGAGTAACCGGGCGGCCACTCCCGCATTGTGTTGACAGCGTCAGACCGGCTCGTGGACTTCGCGTTGGCCAGCAATGTCTTCTAGCACATCGCTAAACAGGATCTGAGACCTTCCTGGAACAGTTGCGCAGGAAGCTCCCGCCGACTGGTCGACTCAGCCTCATTCAGCCGAACCACCGTTACTATGAACAGGACGACGTTGACTCAGACGCGGCGTGTCTCCAGGGGCATGGCCGCAACCGTGATTGACCAGGAGACGCTCCGTGTCAGACGCGTACGAACATGATAAGTGGGCGACCATCGCGACCGCTGGGTTCTATGTCGTGCTCTGCGGATACGTCGCCATCGCGATGACATGCGCACTTGCGGCGCCGGTTGGCAAGTTCGATGACGCCATACCATTGGTGCACGGGATGCTGATACAACGTGGTTCCGTCCCCAATGTGGACTTCTACTCGGCGTATCCTCCGCTGGGCCTTTACTTGAATGCCGCCGTGTTCAGTCTTTTCGGTCGTACGGTCATCGCCAACCGCACGCTGAGCAACGCTTTCTTTCTCATCGTTGTGATGCTCGTGATCTGGCTCTATCGTGCCCGCTTTCGCTCCTGGGGTCCGCTCGTTCCGGTAGCGACTCTCGCTGTAGCGAGCAGCATCGGCAGCGCGATCAGCATTCCCTCGTGGCCCGGCTTTGCGCTATCTCTGTCAGCGCTGCTGATGTATCTGCGTTCTCAGGAGGCCGAACGGCACCGTCTGTGGATTGTCGCAGGTTCGGGTGTGCTGGCAGCCCTAGCGCTGCTACACAGGATCAATTTCGGCGGGTATGTCTTGGTGGTCATCGCGATCGATTTCCTGCAACGATGGTGGCTCGACGGCCGCGATCGAGGCAGCTTCCGTCTTCAGCGTGAGTTGACGGCGTTGACTGCGTTCGTCTTGCCCTTGATCACGGTGACCGTGGGGTTCTGTGTGTGGGTCTATGGAGGCGAGATTGCCGTTGGTGTGTCCCAGTTCATTGTCAGGGCCCAAAGGTTAATGGCACTTCGGGGTTTTATACAGTTGGAGTTTGCACCACCTCTTGCATCTGGCCTCGCCGTGCCGTTCTTTTGGTTCTATTTTCGGCTCCTGAACGGAGCCGACCGCCTTTCGCTCAAAGCCCTGTTCCCCGCAGTCATCTACGTAGCGCTCTTCACTGCGGCTTTCGCCGGTCGGCGACATCTGAGTGTCGCGCTGACCGTCGTTGCTCTCGAACTGGCTGCGGTTGTCCTGTTGCACATATTCATACGCCGGCTGGAACGCATCGAGCTCAGTATAGTGATGTTCTTTTGCTGCGTGCTTCACTATTACGTGAGCCGTGCGGACTGGTTGCACTGGCGGCTTGTGCCGATAGTGGGCACGCTTTTGATCCCGTTTCTGTTCGTGAGAAATTACGACGAGACACGTCAGGACCGGTATGCGTCCTCCAGCACGAGGGGAACGGCGCTGACGCTGATGACGGTCGTGATCTTTGGCTTTCTGTCAGCGTCTGAATTCAGGCCTCAGTTGGCAGACTTGCGTAACGGGTTGTCGCTGGTCGCCGGCATCCGTCACGATTCCTCGGCCACGGACTCGGAGCGCATGCTGAGTGCCGTAGTCCCACTACGCGCCTGGGAGTCAATCTATCCCGATCGCGACGAGTTGGCACTGTTGCGTTACATGCGCGCCAAAAGCAGCCAGTCGACGCCTCTTTTTGTCGGCGTGAAGGATCATTCTCGGACATTCTGGAACAACCTGCGAATGTATTGGTTGGCCGACCGTTCGATCGGCGTGCGAGAGTTTCTGTTTGAAGACAGGGTAACCACCGAAGCACCAGTGCAGGAAGGAATTATCACCGACCTGGAACGGAACAGGGCGACATGGATTGTTTTGGATTGCGTTCAGGAGGGCGACGCGGAGTTTCGTCGCGCCAATTATCAAGGTTCAACGCTGCTGGACGAGTACATCGCGAGCCGTTTCAGGGAGGAAGCCAGGTTTGGTCGCTATGCGATTGCGACGCGCCTGAGCGATCAGAAGGGCACAGCGACATTGCCGTGTGCGGAGCCCAGTCGCGGTCTAGACGTGAGACAGCCGCACTGACGAGGCTGTACTCGCGATACCTCGCGCATGACGACAGCCGCATTCTGCGCGGCGACGTCAAAGCGCAAAAGTCAAAGGTCACTCCAGCCGTCTCCGCTCAAGCTCCTGCGTCGTCGAGGAACCGAATAATGGCGCGGCATCGGTCATAATTGCGCTGTCCTTAGGTCTACTTCCGTCAACGCCGGCGAGGCCACGAATACCTGCCATCCGCCGTATCGTGAAACAACTCGTGTGCCGAGGAGTTGATCGCTTGTCCGACCCGTCAAACTATTTCTCGGCCCGCCTACCTCCGGATCCGCGCCGCGAGAAGCTGTGGCGTGCGCTCTGGGATTTCTATTTTCGGTCACTGATTCGAAAGGACGACGTCGTCCTGGATCTCGGGGCTGGCTACTGCAGCTTCATCAATGCTGTGAAGGCACGTGTTCGACTTGCGGTGGACCAGTGGCCGGGGTTCTGTGCGCACGCCGGTACAGGAGTGGAAGCCCATGTCGGATCGGTAACCGATCTGAGTTGGTTGCCCGATGCCAGCGTGGACTTCGCGTTCGCCAGCAATGTCTTCGAGCACATCGCGAAAGAGGATCTGACGACACTGCTGGAACAGCTGCGGAGGAAACTCTCACCGACCGGTCGACTCTGCCTCATCCAGCCGAACTACCGTTACTGCTACAAGGATTACTACGATGATTACACGCATGTGACGGTGTTCTCCCACATCTCTCTTCAGGATTTCCTCATCGCGAATGATTTCCGGATACTCGAGTGCCAGCCTCGTTTCTTGCCACTGACTTTGAAGTCCTCGCTCCCGGTTCATCCCCTGCTGATCAAAGCGTATCTCGCGTCTCCCCTGAAACCTCTAGGCAAGCAAATGCTCGTACTTGCCGAGCCGTTCCGTGCCGGCCCGAGCCGCCGCGCCGATCCAGTTTGAAGCCCACGATCATGCGCGATCAGGTGCGGGTCACCTCGAGGCGTTTCGTTCGGTTGAGGTTAGCGCTCTCTGGGGCGATCTTCATCATCTTCGGGCTGTCCATCTACGCGTTCGCGATCGTCGTGTCGCTGATTCGGCTGGCCGTGTTCCAGAACCCGCAGGCGGTTCAGCTCGTGGCAGACCTTCTCTGGTACAGCGGACTGCCGACATCGGTTGGCGCCATCTTGGTGGCGGTTGACCTTTTCGTCCTCTTGCCGGGCAAGCGGAGCCATGAGCGCCGTATCGAGCGGTGTCCCCCGAGCCCTCAGAAACTGGCAGTGGCGTTGATGTCCTATAACGACGAAGCCAGTATCGGAACCGCTGTTCGGGATTTCATCGCTCACCCGATGGTCGCAACGGTCATCGTGGTCGATAACAACAGCAAGGACCACAGTGCTGCGAATGCGGCAGAGGCTGGAGCCATCGTTGTCACGGAAACCCGGCCCGGCTACGGCTCCTGCGCCTATCGATGCCTGCAGGAGCTCTATGAGCGCGGTGAGACCGATTTCGTCGTGCTCTGCGAAGGGGACATGACCTTCCGCGCCAGCGACGTCGAGAAACTCGCAGCCTTCGCCCCTCACGGGGACATCGTCAACGGCACGCGCATCGTCGAACAGCTGCGTGCCTACAACACTCAAATCACGACGGCGATGTACTACGGCAATTTCTTCGTGGGCAAGCTCCTGGAAATCAAGCACATCGGAAATGGGACCTTCACTGACGTCGGCACTACCTACAAGCTCATTCGCCGAGACATCCTCTCGCAGCTTTTGCCGCAACTCGATCCGTCCATCAACCTCGAGTTCAATGCGCACTTCCTGGACCGCGCCCTGAGCCTGGGCTATCTCGTATTGGAATGTCCGATCACGTTCCATCGCCGAATCGGCGTGAGCAAAGGGGGGAATGTCAACAATTTTCGTGCGGCGAAGGTCGGCGCGCGCATGATACTCGGCCTGTTGACCGACTGGAGATTTCGGCGGTGAGCGTGCGCAATCATGCCTCGTGGGCTGCCGAACAGGCCCCGCGGTGGGCCCTGCTGTTATTCGGACTCAGCGGTGCGCTGCTGCTGCTGATAAAGGTTGTCGCCGTATTTCCCATGCTCGGTGAAGCCGGCTATGGAGACAGTTACATCCTGTACGACGTTGTTCAATTTCGCCGCACCGGTGTCATACACCGCGAGCCCAGTGTGCTGCCATATCCTCCCGCACAATACAGCCCATTGCTGTACATCGTCCTGGCACTTCCTGGTCGCATCTTCGAGACATCCAACCCCTTCCTTGGCCCTCGAGTGGTGATCCTGCTCGCGTTCGCCGCATGCGTGGCGGTCACGGGTGCAATCGCAGCGGCGATCATTCCAGTACGTGGCGCTCGAGCGTGGGGAGTGCTGCTCGCCTCGGCCATTGGCACAATGCCGGGGCCGGGTTGGGTCCTGATGCTGCGGGCCGACTTTCTCGGTGCGGCGTTCAGCCTGCTGTCAATTCGATTTCTGATGGACAGCGGGCGTTGGTCCGCGCTGCTGGCGGGCGTGGCGGCGGGCGTGGCGTTTCAGTTCAAGATTACCTTTGTGGCCGCACTGGCGGCCGGCGGCCTGTGGCTCCTGGTGTTGAAGAGATGGCGCGATCTCCTGCTCTTCGCAGCGGCGGGCGCCGTCTTCGCACTGGGCCCGTATTTGTACTTCCAGGTGCGCGAGCCGCAGACTCTCGCGCGGATATTGGTTTCCGACTCAATCCTCCGCGATTATCGCGGCCTGGCCCGCCTGGCTCTGACGACTGCGGGGCAGCCGGTGTTTCTGCTCGCGTTGGCCGCGCTGCCCCAGGTGATGCGCCGAGGCCTGAGCCGCCGGTGGCTGTTGCTCCTGTTTGCGACAACGAGTCTCGCGGTGGCGTTGATCACGGGCGCGCACGCCGGAGCGAACATCAACTACTTCTTCGAAGGGCTGTTCGCCCTGACACCGATTGCGGCATTGGGGGTGTTGCGCCTTGCTGGCGGCGGGGTGACCAGCGGCCTGTTCGTGGCCGGGCTGCTGCTGTCCTACGCCGTCCTGCCAAATATCGACGCAGCGCGAAACCTGATCACCGAGCTGAGTCCCGCCAGTCGGCTGGCAGAGCGCCAGCCCATCGAGATGATGCAGCTCGCGCTGCCGGGCCACCGCGTGCTATCCACAGTACCGCGGATAGCCATTCTCACCGATGAACCGGTACTCACTGAACCGTTCTACATGGCCTACCAGCAGAAGCTAGGCAAGTCCGACACCGCGCCGATCGTGGCCCGAGTCCGCCAGCAGGACTTCGAGGCGGTAGTGACGCCGCGCAGGCCGACACAGTGGCGCGGAGTACCGATGGTTCCGCCGGACTTATGGTCAGCGATCGCGGAGGCGTACGCGCCGTTCTGCGCGCCCGGCCCAAACCTGTTGGTTTACCTGCCGCGCGGTGCCGCCCGCGACGTCGCTGTGGGGGACAAGCTGAGGGCATTAGGTTGTACTCCCGATGAAGGCGGTGAATTCACCTCGACGCCCTGAATCCCTGGCCGTGTCCGGCCACTGCGGCCGAGCCGCGCCCACGTAGTTCAGACGGTCCGGCTCGGCTGGGGCCTCCGGTCTTGCCTCTAATGTTTCCCGTCCGAAAGGAGAAGGATATCGCGGGGGGCACGGCGATGAACGGAAGTCGCTCCCAAGCATATCGAGGAACCTAACGTGCCCCCTTAAGGAGGACAGCAAATGCTTAGGAGTGTCGTCAAGAGGGTTGTACCCCGACCTCTGAGGGTGGCTTTACGCCATTTCCTAGAGAACGCAGGACCGATAGCGCGGCGCGCAATCAGACGTTATAGCGCCGTTACCAAACTGAAATGTAGGTCTATGAACGGAGCTAGGGTGAATGTCGGCTGCGGCAATAAACCCACAACTGGATGGGTGAATCTGGATGTTTCACATCATCCAGGAGTTATGTATTGGGATTGTAAGAAGGGGTTGCCTTTCAAGAACGATACGGTTGATGCGATTTATTCGGAACATTTCTTTGAACATCTCGACTACGATTCTGAGGCAAAGCATTTCCTTCGAGAGTGTCTGCGGTGTTTGAAGCCGCACGGCACCCTAAGAATTGTTGTTCCAGATGCAGGAGCATATCTCAAGCTCTACGCAAAAGAAGGTTGGGATGAAATGGCGGCAAGACGTCCGCTGATCAAGGAGAATGACTATTATCGGGATTTTTGGTTGAGGCGCATCTATAAAACGAGGATGGAATTCATTAATGCTGTTTTTCGACAAGACGGACAGCACAAATATGCCTACGACGCCGAGACGCTGATTGTAATGTTGCAGGACGCAGGATTCTCCAGCTCATGTGAAACAAACTATAATGTGTCTTCTGATCCGAACATGACGCTCGACGCGCCTGCGCGGAAGACTGAAAGTCTATACGTGGAGGGAAGGAAAGGAACAAGTGAATTGTAGTTCGCATGATGACCGACCGGTTCGCGTCGTTAAAAGATATGTCCCGACGATGTCGTGTGCTCACCGTTCTGCGTTGCGTGAGATCGACGTACTTGTGTCAACAATCTAATGTAGACGGAGTTAAGGACATAGGTCAGAGGCGTTAGTATCTATGCGATCCCAACAGTGATTACACAATCCCCCTCACTCATTGACTCTTGACCCAAAAAGGTTCGCGTTGCCTACACACGCGAATCCGAGACCGCCACTAGCCGTTCTTCACCCTGGTCAGCCCTGAAGCGATTCCTAAAATCGCCTTCCGCAGTTTGTTCGATAGTAAATTGGCCAGGCCTCGCGGGTGATAGCGCACAAATCTAAGAAGCGCTTCACTGGCACGCCGCCACCGGTGTTGTTTTATATCAGTTACTATTTGTCGCTGGAGGGCGCCATCATAGAGGTCTTGCCGGAATCGAATTCCGCTGTTATACGCCTCCCTGTACATGGGATTTTGTTTGATGTGATCTCGCTGCAATCTGAGCGCAGCAAGCGAGGATTTCAACATGAGATCGAATTTCTGAGACATTTGAGTATCATGTCTGCGATACTCCGCAATTACTTCGTGATGGCAGTAGATGGGATAGGCTCTCGCGATACGGAGAAATAACTCTTGATCTTCACTGCCTGCCACATCCGTACGGAACCCACCCACTTTTTGAATGATCTGGCGCTTGAACATGCAGACGTGCGGCGGGCCTATGAAATTGCGGCAGAGCAAGGTTGCATAATGGTCAGGGGAAGGCCGGCAATCATGCACGTGCCAGGTTCCGTCCGCACCAAGCCATCGATAATCCCCGCATACAAGCCCTGCATCCGGATGTTCCTGGAAGGCTCCTAAATTTGTTCGAAGATGATGGGGAAGAAGGCGATCATCGGCATCTAAGAAAACAAGATATTCGCCTGTAGATGCCTGAATCCCGCTATTGCGGGCACAGGCAACCCCTCGGTTGTTTTGTCGTAGATAGCGGACTGAAGAGTAGCGCTTGACGACCTGGATCGGGTCATCCGGCGAGCCATCATCCACGACGACAATCTCGAAATGCGGGTAGCTTTGCGCCAACACGCTCTCAATGGCTTCGCCAAGCAAATGGGCTTGGCGAAAACAGGGAATGATTACACTTACCAGTTCCACTTGTGGATGATGCTCCTCAAATTGCGATCGCGCCATTGTTGTATGGATTTGTATGTTCCGCGAATGAAAGTGCACAGATTACCTGGGCGGACATTCCATTAACCACATCGGTTACTTCTGTCGGGCGTGCGAGCCATCCTGTTTTCGGCGGCTAGTCTAGTGGCTTGTTGTGCCTATCGACAAGTTCATGAGAAAGGCGGAATGACCCAATGCGACGGACGCCACGCGAGCAGGCTATCGGAAACGCGCGTAATAGGGCGACCGTGCTTCATGATCCTTGTGCGCTTTGTGGCGGAATGTTCGTGATCGTCGTGGCTAGACCACTCGGCACCGCGCCAATGTATTTTGCGCGCGGCCGAATGAGTTGACCGGTTGCATACTGCTCGAGTGCGTGACCGATCCAGCCGATCGTCCGCCCAATCGCGAAGATGGTGAGCGGCGATCCTGCCGGCAGACGGAGCACGCGCGCAATCGCCACGAGTGCAAAATCGAGATTTGGTAATTCGCGCGTTAACGCACCCGCCGCATCCGCGACCTCGAGGACGAACGTCAGCTCCCGCGACTTCCGGTAGCGCTCGCCCAGCATGTCGAGCAACGCCGTCGCCCGCGGATCGCCTTCGCGATAGAGCGGATGTCCGAAACCGTCGATCGATTCCCCGCGGCGCAGTCGCGCGCTCATCGCAGCGCGGGGCTGCCGGGCCCGTTGGCACGCGTCGAGCATCGACTCGACCCGCGCACTGATGCCGCCATGTCTCGTGCCCTCCAATGCCGACAGTCCGGCGATGGCCACGGCGTACGGGTGCGAGCCGGCGGATGCGACACAGCGAGCTGTGAACGAGGAGACATTGAGCTCGTGGTCGGCGCAGAGGATGAGAGCGCTGCGCAATACGTCTGTGCCGCGCGCCTTCACGTCCCAGGTGTGGGCGAGCCCCTGATCGATGGTTGGTGCCGACGTGCGGGAGATCCTGGCGGTCCGCGTCAGCAGATGCAGGATGCGCCAGCCGGTCTGCGTCACGCTGTCAGGGCGAAGATCGAAGGCGGCGTGATCGCGGACCGAGGCCGCCGCCAGAGCCGCCTGCGCCCGCGCGACGAACCCGAGCGTCCGGTCCGGCGCGGTCGCGCCGACGAGTCGCGGGGGCCTCTCTGACATCGCATCGAACCGGCCGGTCCAGACGAGCGATGCGATCTCAGCAACCGATCGGGTACGCGCCAGTTCCACGGCATCGTGCCCGCGGTAGTACAGCCTGCGGCCGTCGATGAAGGCAATGGACGACTCGAGAACGGGAAGTCCCCACTGCAGCGAGCGGGCTGCCGCGTTGTCAGGATCGCGGCGGGCCTCGGTTCGCCGGCGCAGCCGCTCGACGTCGTCGCGCGAATACAGCCGCTCGCGGGACGGGCCGGCGGTCGCTTGTGATCGGACGTGGCCACGACTGACATAGGCATAGAGCGTCGCGCGGCTGACGCCGAGCAGGCGCGCCCCATCCGCCGCGCCGATCCACGAGTGATCAGCGCTCATATTGATTGTTCAATCAACATTGACACAATCATACATGGACGCGTACGGTGATCCCATGGTGCAAGGTCTGGACGGCGTCGTCGCGGCGGCCACGCGACTCAGTCATGTCGATGGCGAGCGCGGTGAGCTCGTCATCGCCGGGTTCCCCGTTGGCGAGCTCGCCGCGCACGCCACGTTCGAAGAGACCACCTGGCTGCTGTGGCACGGCGATCTGCCGTCGATGGCGCAGCTCGATTCATTCCGCGCGGCGCTGGCCGCTGCCCGTGACCTCGCGCCGGCGACGCTCAGCCTGTTGCGCGATTGCGCCCGCGCCAACCTCGATGCCATGGATGCCCTGCGCGCGGCAGCCGGCACGATCTCACTCGGTGGCGACGACCCCGGCACCATCGTCGCGGTGATGCCGACGATCGTGGCAGCCTACTGGCGCCTGCAGCGTGGCGAGGAACCGATCGCTTCGCGCCCGGAACTCGGCCATGCGGCGAATCTGCTCTACCTGCTCCGTGGCGAGGTGCCCGATCCCGAGATCGTCCGCGGACTCGAGACTTACCTGAACACTGTCGTTGACCACGGGCTCAACGCGTCCACATTCACCGCCCGGGTGATCACGTCTACGGGGTCGGATCTCGTCTCCGCCGTGGTCGGCGCGCTGGGCGCGCTGAAGGGTCCGTTGCACGGCGGGGCGCCTGGACCAGCGCTAGACATGGTGTTCGAGATCGGCGATGCCGCACGCGCCGAGGCGATTTTGCGCCGCAAGATCGAAGGCGGAGAGAAGCTCATGGGCTTTGGTCACCGGGTGTACAAAGTGCGCGACCCTCGCGCGGATGTGCTCGCTGTCGCGGCGGAGCGCATGTATACGCGCGCGGGTGACATGTCGCTCTACACACTTGCACGTGCGGTGGAAGCGACGGCGATCCGCCTGCTCGAGGAATACAAACCCGGCCGGCGGCTGCAGACCAACGTCGAGTTTTACACGGCGCTCCTGCTCCACGGGCTGGGCCTCGA
>Ga0068863_100007808_pt1 | contig 10462 bp, 8 predicted proteins | sample KBSSwiS62_FD_66596 | JGI IMG/M metagenome (GOLD analysis project Ga0068863, IMG submission 66596) | Switchgrass rhizosphere microbial communities from Kellogg Biological Station, Michigan, USA - KBS Switchgrass S6-2 | ecosystem: Host-associated > Plants > Roots > Rhizosphere > Soil ...
CCCATGGCCGTTTCCACCGACTGCAATCCGGGAACCTCGCCGCTGAGTTCGATCCTGACGGCCATGAATTTCGCCGCGGTGGAATTTGGGCTCAGCACCGAGGAGTGCCTGTCCGGAGTCACGCACGTGGCGGCGCGCGCGCTGGGTCTGCAGGCCACGCAAGGCACGATCGAGGCGGGCAAGTGGTGCGATCTGGCGGTGTGGAATGTGGCACACCCGGCCGAACTCGTGCAGGGCATCGGCACGCGGCGCCTGCATCGCAGGTTCTGGCACGGCCAGATGGATTCCTGAGATTTCCCATGAGCTTGCTCAACCAGGCGACCGAGCGCTGTATCGCGCACCTGGATATGGACGCCTTCTATGCCTCGGTGGAGCTGCTTAGGTACCCACAGCTGCGCGGATTGCCGGTGGTGATCGGCGGGCGTCGCCGCAAGGCAGAGGAGGGCAACGATACGGAATTCGCCCGGCTCGCCGATTATCAGGGGCGCGGCGTCGCCACCACCGCCACCTATCCGGCGCGCGAATTTGGCGTGCATTCCGGCATGGGCCTCATGCAGGCGGCACGGCTGTGCCCGCAGGCGGTGCTGCTGCCGGCCGACTTCGACGAGTACCGACGCTACTCGCGGCTGTTCAAGAGCGCGATCGCCGCGATCGCACCGCGCATCGAAGATCGCGGGATCGATGAGGTCTACATCGATTTTGGCGCGGTCGATGGCGGTTCCGAACAGGGCGGGCGGCCGCTGGCGCGCCGCATCCAGCAGGCGATCCTTGCCGCCACCGGCCTTAGCTGTTCGATCGGCGTGGCACCCAACAAGCTGCTGGCGAAGCTGGCGAGCGAACTAGAGAAACCCAACGGCATCACGACCCTCAGCCTCGCCAACCTGGCCGAGTGCATCTGGCCTCTGCCGTGCCGCAAGATCAACGGCGTGGGACCGAAGGCAAGCGCGCGCCTGGAGCAGCTGGGCATCCACACCATCGGCGAGCTTTCGCGCTGCGAGGTGGAGTGGCTTGTCGATCAGTTCGGCCGGCACTACGGCCAATGGCTGCACGAGGTGTCCTGGGGGCGCGACGAGCGGCAGCTGGTGACCGAAAGCGAGCCGGTGTCGATGAGCTGCGAGACCACATTTGATCGCGACCTGCACGCCGTGCGCGATCGATCGGAGCTGCGCGCCGTGTTCACATCGCTATGCGAGCGGCTGGCCGCGGACCTTGCCCGGCACGGCTATGCCGGCCGCACCATCGGCGTAAAGTTGCGATACGACAATTTCAAATCGGTGACGCGCGCCCAGACGCTGTCATTCCACACCGCCGACGCCGCGGTCATCCGGCAAACCGCCGGCCTGTGCCTCAAGCGCGCGCCACTCGAGCGGCGCCTGCGCTTGCTAGGGGTGCGCGTCGGCGGGCTGGTAGCGGCCGCCGCCGCGGCACCGCCACCGCAAGAGCAGGTGCTGGAGCTGTTTTGAGCAGCGCAGCCATCCGATCCGCTATCATTCCCCCATGAGCCGCGAATCGCTGCACGCCGCATTGAATCGACTCCACCAGGAGCTGCAAGGCTCGCCAGAGCTCGATGAGGAGTCGCGCCGCCTGCTTGATGAACTTACCGCTGATATCGGCCGCACGCGCGAAGCGGCTGGCGGGCAGGCGCATGCATCGCGCCTTGAGGCAATGGCAGTGCGGTTCGAGTCGAGTCATCCCGACCTGGCGGCGAGCCTGCGCGGCATTGCCGACGCGCTCGGGCGGATCGGACTCTAGTCAGAGGCTACGCGGTGCGGCGCCGCCCGAAAAGCGCGGCCCCGCCGGCAACCAACGCCTCCACGAACACCACGAACACCGGCACGAAGAACACGCCGAGCACGGTGGCGGCGAACATCCCACCAAACACGCCCGTGCCGATCGCGATGCGACTGGCAGCGCCCGCGCCGCTGCTTACCACCAGCGGCATCACCCCGAGCATGAACGAGAGCGACGTCATGAGGATTGGCCGCAGCCGGATGCGCACGGCCTGCAAAACCGCGGCTACCAGTTCCATGCCGCCCTCGCGCAGCGTCTTGGCGAATTCCACGATCAGGATGGCGTTCTTCGCCGACAGCCCCACGGTGGTCAGCAATCCGACCTGGAAGTAGACGTCATTCGAGAGCCCGCGAAGCGAGGCCGCCGACAGCGCGCCGATCACGCCCAGGGGCACGACCAGCATCACGGCGAAGGGCAGTGCCCAGCTCTCATACAGTGCGGCCAGGCACAGGAACACGAACAGCACCGATATCGCATAGAGGGCCGGTGCCTGCGCGCCGGAAAGCTTTTCCTGGAACGAGAGGCCCGCCCATTCGAAGCCGACGCCGGTCGGCAGCTTTTGGACGAGCTCCTCGATGCGCTTGAGCGCGGTGCCGCTGCTCACGCCGGGTGCCGGCTCGCCGACGATTTCCACCGATGAGGCGCCATTGAAGCGTTCCAGGCTCTGGGCACTGATGCGCCAGGAGCCGGATGCAAAGGCGGAAATCGGCACCATGTCGCCGCCGGCGTTGCGCACGAACCAGTTGTCCAGATCTCCAGGCTGCATTCGAAACTGCGCGTCCGCCTGCAGATAGACCTTCTTGACGCGGCCGCGGTCGACGAAATCGTTGACATAAATGCCACCGATCGCCGTGGCCAGGGTGTCGCTGATGTTCGCCGTGGCCAGCCCCAGGGCACCGGCCTTGGCCTGGTCGACCTCGAGGTGGAACTCGGGCTGATCCCCAAGCCCGTTGATCCGTACGCGCGCCAGCAGCGGATCGTGATTTGCCAGTTCCAGGAATTGATCACGCGCGCTCGCCAGCACATCGCGGCCGACTCCCGCCGAATCCTTCAGCTCCAGGTCGAAGCCACTGGTATTACCGAGGCTGCGGATCAGTGGCGGGGCGCTTACGAAGATGCTGGCGTCGCGGATCTTGGAGGCCGCCGCCTGACCGCGCCTGGCCACGGCAGCGGAGGACTTGTCTTCCGAGGTTCGCTCGCTCCAGTCCTTCAACAACGCGAATGACATGCCGGTGTTCTGGCCGTTGCCGCTGAAGCTGCGTCCGGCCACTGACAACACGTTGGTGACCGAACCGGTATCGGCCAGCATGGCCACTTCCAACTGGTGCTGGGCCGCGACAGTGCGATCCAGGGTGGCGCCCGGCGGGAGCTTCGCCATGGCCAGCAGTGCGCCTTGATCTTCCTCGGGCAAAAATGAGGTCGGCAGATGAACGTACAGCAGTGCCATGAGCCCGACGAGGCCCAGGTAGGCCAGCATCATGCGCGGCGTGCGCGGCAACACACCGGATATGACGGCCTGATAACGGGCGCTGAGGCTGTTGAAGCCGCTCTCGAACTTGGCCAGCAGGCCGCGCGCACCGTGTTGGGCGGCGGTGTGCGGCTTAAGAATGCTGGCACACAGGGCCGGAGTCAGGGTCAGGGCAACCAGCACCGAGAGTGCCATGGCCGAGACAATCGTGATGGAGAACTGTCGATAGATGACGCCCGTCGAGCCGCCAAAGAAGGCCATCGGGATCAGCACCGCCGAGAGCACTAAGGCAATGCCCAACAGGGCTCCGGTAATCTGGTCCATCGACTTGCGCGTCGCCTCGCGCGCTTCCAGGTGCTCCTCGCGCATGATGCGCTCGACGTTTTCCACCACGACGATGGCATCGTCCACCAGCAAGCCGATCGCCAGCACCATCCCGAACATGGTCATGGTGTTGATCGAGTAACCCAGCACCGAGAGCACTCCGAAGGTGCCTAGCAGCACCACCGGCACGGCAATCGTGGGGATCAATGTGGCGCGCAGGTTCTGCAGGAAGATGAACATGACCAGCACGACCAGCACCACCGCCTCGAACAAGGTCTTGATTACTTCCTTGATCGAAATTCGCACGAAGGTGGAGGTGTCGTAGGCCATCTTGTATGACAGGCCGGGCGGGAAGAAATGTGCGAAATGCGCGATGCGTGCGTTGACCGCATCGGCCGTCTTCAGCGCGTTGGCGCCGGAGGCCAGCGAGAAGCCTATGGCCACGGAGGGCTGGCCGTTGGTGCGCGTGGACACGTCGTAGCTGTCGGCCCCGAGTTCGACCCGGGCCACGTCGGCCAGGTGGACGGTGGAACCGTCGGGATTGACGCGCAGCACGATGTCCCGGAACTGTTGGGGGCTGGTCAGTTTGCTCTGCGCCGAGACCGGCGCGTTGAGCTGCTGGCCCTCGAGCACGGGTTGTCCGCCAAGCTGCCCGGTGGCGACCTGAGTGTTCTGCGCCATGATCGCGGCGGTGACATCGGCGGGGATCAGCTTGAAGCTGTTGAGCTTGTAGGGATCGAGCCAGATGCGCATGGCGTAGCCCGAGCCCAGGATCTGCACCGTGCCCACGCCGTCAACGCGGCTGACCGGGTCGACCAGGTTGGACTGCAGGTAGTCGCCGATATCGGCGCGCGACAGTGTGCCGTTTGGCGAATAGAAAGCCGTGACCGAAAGGAACCCCGCGGTCGACTTAGTGACCGTGACGCCCTGCGCCTGTACCGGCTGCGGGAGCCGCCGCGTAGCCTGCTGGAGTTTGTTCTGCACCTGCACCTGCGCGACGTCCGGATCGGTGTCGGCCTCGAAGGTGAGGGTGATGTTGGCAATGCCCTGGGCATTACTGGTGGAGGACATGTACACCAGATGATCGAGGCCGGTCATGGACTGCTCGATCACCTGTGTCACCGATTCTTCGACCGAGCGCGAGGATGCGCCGGGATAGGTTGCGTTGATGACCACCGCGGTCGGTGCGATGTTGGGGTACTGCTCGATCGGCAACTGATGGATCGACAGCGCCCCGGCGAGCATGATGATGATGGCAATGACCCACGCGAAGATGGGCCGGTCGATGAAAAATCGCGCCATCGCCGCTAGCCGTGCGTGGGCGAGTCGAGCTTGACGACGACCGGCTTGACCGGCGCGTCGATCTTGGCCTTGACCTGGCCCTGGACGATCACGCGCTCGCCGGCGTGCAGGCCCGCCACCACGCGCCACTGATCGCTCGCCGGTTCGACTGTGATCGAGCGCAGCTCGACCTTATCGTCAGGGCCGACCACCAGGGTCGTGGCCTCGCCGCGCGCATCGCGGCTCACTGCCTGCTGCGGCAACAGCAGGGCCTGCTCGTCAATGGCCTGCGTCAGCTGCGCGCGCACGTACATGCCCGGCAGCAGCACGCCGTTCGGATTTGGAAACACGGCGCGCAGCGTGATCGCACCGGTCCCCTCGCTCACCGTGACGCCGGTGAATTCGAGCCGACCCTCGATCGGGTAGAAGGCGCCATCATCCATCACCAGCTTCACGCTGGCGCTGTTCGCATCGGCATTCTTCAACTTGCCACTGGCAAGCTGGCTGCGTAGCCTCATCACGGCGGCCGCCGGCTGCGTCATGTCGACATACATCGGCTGGTATTGCTGCACGGTCGTGAGCGGCGCGTCCTGATTCGCGGTGACCAGCGCGCCTTCGGTGTAGACGGAGGTCGAGGTGCGCCCTTCGATCGGCGCGACGATACGCGTGTAGGCGAGATTGATCCGCGCTGTCTCCAGCGCGGCACGCGCCGTCTTCTCGTCGGCCTGCGCTTGGCTCAAATTTGAGGTGACATCGTCGCGTTCCTGCTGGCTGACATCCCCTGTGGTCGCCAGCTTGAGGTAACGATCATATTTGAGCTGCACCGTCTGCAAGTTGGCGGCGGCCTTGGTGACTGCCGCCTGGGCACTGTCGTACGCCGCCTGGTACGGTGCCGGATCGAGCTGATAGAGCGGCTGGCCGGCCTTGACCACAGCGCCTTCGGTGAACAGGCGCTGCTTGATGATGCCGCTGACCTGCGGTCGCACCTGCGCGATGCGGTAAGCCACGGTCCTTCCGGGGAGCAGGGTGGTAATGGTCACGCGCTGGGGTTGCACGATCACGATGCCCACCTCAGGCACCGGTTCGCCGGACTTGTTCTTGTCCGAGGCGCCGCAGCCGGCCAACAGCAGCGCCGTGAAAGTCAACGCTACGCCATGCGCCGTGCGCATTTTCTTCATCTCTAGGTATCCCAACGGTTGGGTCGAGCCCGTCAACCGACGGGAGCAACCTGCATTTCAGGATCGACCATCGCCGCCCAGGCCAGCAGACCGCCCTCGAGGCTGGCGGGTTCTTTGATGCCGGCACCGGCGGCAAGTTCACATGCCCTGCGGCTTCTGCCGCCACTACGGCACACGAAGACCACCGGGAATTCTAACGGAATCTCCGCACTCCGTCGCGGCAGTTCGCCGACTGGAATGTTGAGCGCGCCGCGCAAGTGTCCGGCCGCGAATTCGCGCGCTTCCCGTACGTCCACTACGGTGATATGACCGCCCCCCGTGGCCTGCAGCAAGTCACGCAGCTGCTGCGGCTTGAGATCTCGGCAAGCGCCGCGCATGGGCTCATCGGCAACCGAGTCTGCGAGTGATCTGATCGTGGGACGATCTCCACAGACCGCGCAGTCCGCGCGCCGCGTGAAGCGGAATTCATGCCACTGCATGTCCAGGGCATCGTAGGTCAGCAATCTTCCGATCAGCGGCGTGCCGATCCCGAGCACCAACTTGATCGCCTCGGTCGCCTGCACGGCGCCCAGTACCCCGGGCAGCACGCCCAGCACTCCGGCCTCGGCGCAGTTAGGCACCGCGCCTGCGGCTGAGTGCGGGAACAAACATCGGTAGCAGGGGCCCTGGCCTGGCACATAAGTCATCGCCTGGCCTTCGAAGCGGTGAATGGCTGCCGATACCAGCGGTCGCTTAAACAGTACGCAGGCGTCGTTGACCAGATAGCGGGTCTCCAGGCGATCGCTGCCGTCGATGACGCACTCGTAGTTCGCCAGAAGTTCAGCGGCGTTGTCCGCGCCGAGCTTCACCGGATGCGCAACGATCTTGATTTCCGGGTTCAGCGCCTGCAGACGCGCCTGCGCGCTCAATGCCTTGCCCTGGCCAACCGCTGCGGTGTCAAACAGCAGCTGGCGCTGCAGGTTGGAAAGATCGACCTGGTCATGATCGATGATGCCGAGCGTACCGACGCCCGCGGCCGCCAGATACAGGGCGGCCGGCGAGCCCAAGCCCCCGGCACCGACGATGAGCACGCGCGCGTTCTTGAGTTTTTCCTGCCCGGCCGCGCCCACTTCCGGAAGCAACAGGTGCCGGCTGTAGCGTTCGCGCTCGGCAGCATTGAGTGTGGCCATGGGTTAGCCGCCACTCAGCGCACAGATCAAGTGCACTTCATCAGCGCCCGCCAACGGCTCATCGAGCGAGTTCACTTCGCGCTGGTTGATGAAGATCCGGATGTGCGGGCGGATCCGATCCTGCTCATCGATCATGCGAAAGCGCATTCCCGGATGCGCGCGCTCCAGATCTAGCAGCACGCCGCCAATCGTGTCGCCGCGGGCATGGACGCGCGCGGCCCCTGCGGTGTAGGAGCGAAGCGGTGAGGGGACTCTCACGGTATGCATGCGGCGCTCGGGGCCGATCAGGCCGCGTGCGTAACGGAATAGATCTCGGGCAGATGGCGCACGATGCAGCGCCAGCTTTCCCCTTCGTTGCTGCTCGCCCAGACTTCGCCCTGCGTCGTGCCGAAGTACAGCCCGAGGCGCGGCTCGCGATCGGCGCACATGGCCTGACGCAGCACCGTAAACCACGCCTGCGTACGCGGTAGTCCTTTGTCGAGTCGTTTCCAGCTGTTCCCCGCGTTGCTGCTTTGATATACCGCCGGCTTGCCCTCCGGCGCGGTGCGCGGCCACACGGTGGAGCCGTCCATGGGCAGGACCCACACCTTGTTGGGATCTTTCGGATGGCTGACGATCGGAAAGCCGATGTCACCGATGCGCGTGGGCATGCGCTTACCGATCCGCACCCAGCGGCGCGCGGGCCGGTCAAGGCGATAGCTGCCGCAGTGGTTCTGCTGGTAGAGCCGGTCGGGCTGCAGCGGGTGCTGGATTACGCAGTGCGGATCATGCCCGTACTCGGCGTTGCTGTCGGGCAGGAAATCAGCCTCGATCCCCTGGTTGAGAGGAGTCCAGTCCTTGCCTCCATCGGTCGACTCGAACACGCCGCCAATCGAGATCGCGAGGTACAGGTGACGCGCGTCGCGCGGATCGACGCACACCGAATGCAGGAATTCGCCGTCGGGCGTCTTGAAGCCCGCCGCCCACTTGGCGTTCATCGGGTGATCGTTGAAGCCGGCCACCGGCGTCCAGTGATCGCCGTGATCATCCGACCGGAACAGCCCAGCAGGTGCGGTGCCCGCATACCAGCTGCCGGGCTCCGAGGCGTGACCCGGCGTGAGCCAGAACAGGCGCTCGACGGCGCGCGGCTTTTCGCCCTCGGCGCTCTTCCGGAACGCGGGCGGTGTCGCCGCTTCCTTCCAGCGACGTCCGCGATCGTTGGAGGTGTAGGCCGTGGGGCCTAAGTGGCCGGTCTTGGCAGCCATCACGAGCCGGCGCGGCTCGCGCGGGTCCTGCACGACGTGGTGAATGATGTGGCCCAGGAATTGCGGCCCGGCCAGTTTCCAGCGGCGCCGGCTGGCGTCGGATCGCAGCGTGAACAAGCCCTTGCGGGTGCCGATCAGCAGGGTGTTGGCCATGGTTGCTAGGATTCTGCGCCGTGCCCGGAAGCTGTCAAGCCGCCGTCATGGAACTGCAATGCGGCCAGGCGCGCATACAGTCCGCTGCCACGCACCAGTTCCGCATGGCTCCCCTGGGCGACGATCTGGCCCTGGTCCATGACCACGATGCGCTGGATGCGCTGGATTGTGCCGAGCCGGTGTGCGATCACGACTGTTGTGCGTCCGCGTCCGCCACGCCCGGCCATCAGATTCGCCAGTCCCCGCTGCACGAGCCGCTCGTTTTCGGCATCCAGCGCGCTGGTGGCCTCATCGAGCAGCAGCACCGGCGCATCCCGCAACATGGCGCGCGCGATCGCCAGTCGCTGGCGCTGACCGCCCGATAGCGTGACGCCGCGCTCGCCCACGCGCGTGTCGTAGCCGCTCGGTAAGCGCAGCACGAATTCCTCGGCCGCCGCCGCAAGCGCCGCGGCGCGCACCTCGGCATCGCTCGCAGCCGGGCGGCCGTAGCGGATGTTGTCGGTGATGGTGCCCGCAAAGATCACCGGCTCCTGCGATACCACCGCGATCTGCGCGCGCAGCTCGGCCGGGTCGAGCATGGCGATATCAACGCCATCGAGAAGGATGCGGCCCTGGCTTGGATCGAAGAACCGCAGCAATAGCTGGAACACGGTGGACTTTCCGGCGCCGGAAGGCCCGACCAGCGCCAGCGCTTCGCCCGCTGACACTTTCAGGCTGAAATCGAGCAGCGCCGCATGGTCCAGGCGCGTCGGATAGCGGAAGGTGACCGCGGAAAACGCCAACTCACCGCGAACCGGGTGTGCGACGTGAAGCGGCGCAGCTGGCGCTGCGATCACGGGCTCGGTGGCCAGGATTTCCATCAGCCGCTCGGTGGCGCCGGCGGCGCGCTGGATCTCGCCCCACAGTTCGCTCAGCGCACCCACAGAACTTGCCAGTATCACCGCGTACAGGACGAACTGGCTCAGTTGCCCCGGGGTCATGCGCGCAGCCAGCACGTCGCGGGCGCCAATCCACAGCACCCCGACGATGCTCGCGCCGATTATGATGAACACGGCGGCGGTCATCCAGGCGCGCACCCGCGTGCGCCGTATGCCGCTGGCAAAAGCCGACTCGGTAGCCTCGCCGTAGCGCTGCCGGTCGATCGGCTCGTGCGTATAGGCCTGCACCGTGGGCATCGCGTTAAGCACCTCACTGGCCAGGGCCGCGGTGTCGGCGATACGGTCCTGCGCCGCGCGCGACAGCCCGCGTACCTTTCTTCCCATGAGCGTGATGGCCGCTATAACCATCGGCACGCCCAAGAGTGCCAGCGCCATGAGCTTGGGGCTGGTGATGCCCATCATGATCGCCGCGCCAATCGCCAAAACAATGCTGCGCAAGGTGAAAGAGGCCGAGGAGCCCACCACGCTTTGCACCAGCGTGGTATCCGCGCTTAGTCGAGAGAGCAACTCGCCGGTGCGTGTGCGCTCGAAGAATTCGGTCGACAGGCCCAACACATGGTCGAACACCCGGCGGCGCACGTCGGCGACCACCCGCTCGCCAATCCAGGTGACCAGGTAGTAACGGCTGGCCGAGGCGAATCCGATGATGGTGGTGACGGCGAGCAGTCCCAGAAAGTAACGGCTCACCTGTGTAGCCGCGCCGCCGTGAAAGCCGTGATCGATGACCTGGCGCGCGGCGATGGGCAGCACCAGCGAGGCGCCGGCCGCTACTGCCAGTGCCACCAGCGCCAGCAGCACCAACTTGAGGTGCGGTCTGACGAACGGTGCGAGCTCGGCCAGCGGCGCTAGCTTGGCGCGTATGGGTCTGGCAGTGTCGGGGGTTGCGGCCACGGGTCTTAATGGGCTCTCTTAATAT
>Ga0068863_100007812_pt1 | contig 10461 bp, 8 predicted proteins | sample KBSSwiS62_FD_66596 | JGI IMG/M metagenome (GOLD analysis project Ga0068863, IMG submission 66596) | Switchgrass rhizosphere microbial communities from Kellogg Biological Station, Michigan, USA - KBS Switchgrass S6-2 | ecosystem: Host-associated > Plants > Roots > Rhizosphere > Soil ...
ATGAAACGGAGACGCTCCTTCGCGATCTGCCGCTGACCCATCTCCACGTGTTCCCGTACTCAGACCGGCCCGGCACGGACGCGGCCGCTCTTGGCGCCCGGGTTGACGGCGCCCTAATCCGCGAGCGAGGGCAGCGCATTCGCGACATCGGTCACCAGATGTCAACGCGATTTCGACAATCGCAACGCGGAACGACTCGCCGTGCTCTGACGATCGACGACGGGTGGTCAGCTGTGACGGATAACTATCTCAAGGTAAAGCTGGAGATTCGGCACTCTCGAAACGAGTGGGTACAAGTCGCAATCGACTGATCAACTCTCACCTCAGCGAAGCAGAAGCGCCATCTGCTGGGCAGCCGATTTCTTCGACCCGCCCTCGACAATCAACTGACCGCACGCAGCCCGGATATCACGGCCACGGCTCTTCCTGACTGACACGGTGAGGTGCCTGTCGGCGAGAACCTGGGCGAACCGATCCACGCGCGCGTCGGGAGGACGCTCAAAAGGAATTCCGGGCGCAGCGTTCAGCGGGATCAGGTTGACCTTGGCTTTGATGCCCAACAGCAGGGTTGCGAGACGTCGCGCGTCTTCTGGTGTGTCGTTGACGCCGTTCAGCAAGACGTACTCGAATGTGATGCGGCTGCGCTTCTTAAGCGGGAACCGACGGCATGCGTCGAGAATGGCAGCGAGTGGATACTTCGTATTGGGCGGCACAAGGGCTGTGCGTTGCTCGTCGGTCGTTGCATGAAGAGAGATCGCCAGATTCGGCATCAAGGGCTCGCGAGCCAGCCGTTCGATTCCAGGCACGATGCCCACGGTCGACAGGGTGACACGCCGCGGCGAGATCGACAGTCCCTCTTCGGCGTGCAGCATTCGCAACGCCTTCATCGTGTTGTCGTAGTTGTGGAGAGGCTCACCCATTCCCATGAGCACGATATTGAAGGGCTGTTCGAGCAAACCGGTGGCTGAGGCCAGCGTGATCACCTGCCCAACAATCTCTCCCGCTGTCAGGTGACGCACGAGTCCCATTTTTCCAGTCAGGCAAAACCCGCATGACATCGCGCAGCCGACCTGGGTCGAAATGCAGAACGTCATTGCCGGTGTATCTGGAATGAAAACCGACTCGATCCGACGCCCGTCGCCGAGCTCGAGGACGAACTTCCGGGTCCCGTCAGTTGACAGCTGGTCGCTGACCACCTTTGGGTGCCTGACACTGAATCGTTCCCGCAGCTCCGCCCGCAGCTCCTTCGACAAGTTCGTCATCAGGTTGAAATCCGTGACCCCGTGACGATGGATCCAGCGATACAACTGTCGGGCATGGAAGGCGTCGTAGCCGCTTTCCTGGAGAAGCCGTTGGATCTCTGGCACGTCGAGCTCGACCAGATCGAAGCTGGGGGAAGTCATCTATCTCTCGCGTTTTCTAGAGGATGCGAGCACCAGATTGTAGCGTGGAAACGACACCGGGTGTGATTTCCGAGTGCGAACCTCAACGGAAATCACACCCGGCGTCATTTCGAGTTGCGACCGCCAAGGCGCGCGTGCTATGATGGGCACGTTCTTCTAATTCATTGTCTGTCAATGGTTTGCGGCCGATGTCGCACTGCCAGGGCAGACGCGTCCTGGCGACCGCCCTCAAACGCATCCGGTGTCTCAATCAGCAATCGTCCGTGACGTTCTCCCGAATGGTCTCCGACTCCTCACCGAGCGGATGCCACACGTGCGCTCCGTAAGCATCGGTGTGTGGCTCGCTCGCGGGTCCCGCCACGAGACGGAGGAGCAGAGCGGCATCGCGCACTTCGTCGAGCACATGCTCTTCAAAGGAACCGGGACTCGGACCGCCGAAGACATCGCCCAGACCGTGGACTCCATCGGCGGGCAGATGGACGCCTTTACGGCCAAGGAGTACGCGAGCTACTACTTCAAAGTTCTCGACGAACACCTGCCCCTGGCCGTCGAAGTCCTTGCCGACATCGTCATGAACCCGGCGTTCAGCGCCGACGACATCGGCCGGGAAAAGAAGGTCGTCCTTGAAGAGATCAAGATGGTCGAGGACACGCCCGACGACCTGGTTCATGAGCTGTTTACAGAAAACCTCTGGCCCGGGCACCCGCTGGGACGTCCCATCCTGGGTACGAAGGAAACCGTCGAAGCGCTGACCCAGGACGGGCTGCGGCAATACTTCGGGGAAACCTATTCGGCTCCCAATCTGATCGTGGCGGCAGTGGGGAATATTGAGCACGAGCGCGTCCGCGATCTGGTGCAACGTGCCTTCGACAAGCTGCATTCGAACAGCAACCCGCTGACGGAGGCGCCGCCTAACGTCGTTCCGACGACCGTCATCCGAAACAAAGAGCTCGAACAGAGCCACGTATGTCTCGGGACGGGCAGCTACCGGCAGGATCACGACGAGCGGTATTCGAGTTACGTGCTCAATACCGTGCTCGGCGGGTCGATGAGCTCGCGGCTGTTTCAGAACGTTCGCGAGAAGCGGGGACTGGCCTACGCGGTGTTCAGCGGGCTGAGCGCCTATCGCGATGCCGGTTCGATCACGATTTACGCGGGCTGTGCCAACGGCGCCGTCGGCGAATTGATCGATGTCGTGATTGGCGAACTCCAGCGGTTGAAGGATGAACCCTTGCCGGAATCAGAACTGCGGCGCGCGAAGGATCACCTCAAGGGCAGCTTGATGCTGAACCTGGAGAGCACGTCGAGCCGCATGTCTCATCTGGCTCGCCAGGAGATTTACTTCGATCGGCAATTCGGGCTGGACGAGACGCTCGAGGGTGTCGAGCGCGTGTCCACCGAAGATGTGCAACGGGTGGCGCAGGATCTGTTCAAGGATGCGTCGCTGGCTGCCACCGTCGTCGGCGCTGTCAACGGTCTGCAGATACCTCGGGAACGATTGGCGCTTCGGTAATTCGTTCGTCAGGCGTGGACTTCGTGCTGCGGAGATTCTTGTAGACTGATGATCTCCCTGAGATGATCCGGCGTTACACGCATCCTGAAATGGGTCGCATCTGGAGCGACCAGCGGAAGTACGAAACCTGGTTGCAGGTCGAAGTGGCCGCGGCCGAGGCCATGTCGAGGGCCGGGATCGTTCCGCCGGATGCCGCGCGCGACATCCGGGAACACAGCGCGTTCGACATCGCACGCATCGAACAGATCGAAGAAGTCACGCAGCACGACGTCATCGCCTTCACGACGGCTGTTGCGGAGCACGTCGGCCCATCGGCGCGCTGGCTGCATTTCGGTCTCACGTCTTCCGACGTCATCGACACGGCGCAGGCGCTCCAGATGCGGGAGGCGTGCGATCTGCTTTTGGCCGACCTCGATGGGCTGATGCAGGCCGTACACACGCGGGCGCTCGAGCATCGACGCACGCCGATGATCGGTCGTACCCACGGAGTCCATGCCGAGCCGATGACCTTCGGTCTCAAACTGGCGCTGTGGTACGGCGAGCTTGCTCGAGATGTGATTCGTCTTCGCCGCGCGCGCGAAGTCATTGCCGTCGGCAAGTTGTCGGGCGCCGTTGGCACCTTTGCGCATCTACCGCCGGCCGTTGAGAGGGATGTGTGTCGAGCGTTGGGGCTGGCCGCGGCGCCCGTCGCCTCCCAAGTAATTCAACGAGATCGGCACGCAGAGTTGATCTGCGTGCTTGCGATCATCGGGTCGTCGCTCGAGAAGTTCGCGCTTGAAATTCGTGGATTGCAGAAAACTGAAATCGGGGAAGTCGAAGAGCCTTTTGGCAAGGGTCAGAAGGGTTCTTCGGCGATGCCCCACAAGCGGAATCCGATCGGCTGCGAGCAGATCGTCGGGTTGGCGCGATTGCTTCGCGGCAACGCCACTGCCGCCCTCGAGAACAACGCCCTGTGGCACGAGCGCGATATCTCCCATTCGTCGGTTGAGCGCGTCATTCTTCCTGACAGCTTCATCGCGCTCGATCACATGCTGCGCAGGTTCACCCGGATCGTGTCCGGGATGGTGGTGTACGCCGAGCGTATGCGTGAAAACCTCGAGTGGTCACGTGGAGTAGTGTTCTCCGGGACCGTGCTGCTGGAGCTCGCGAAACGCGGAGTCTCGCGTGAGCAGGCCTATGAATGGGTGCAGCGAAACGCCATGCGGTCGCTCCACGAACGGCAGGACTTCAAGTCGCTGCTGCTGATGGATCCCGACGTGTGCGCAGTCCTGACACCCGTTGAAATCGAACGCGCGTTCGACCTCAACGATCAGCTGAAGCACGTCGATGAGGTGTTCGAACGCGTGTTTCAGGAGGTAACCGTCTGATGCAGGCTCGCGTGTTCGTCACTCTCAAGCCTTCCGTCTTCGATCCCCAGGGGACGACCGTCGCCGAAGCGCTTCACACGCTCGGCTATGCCACTGTCCGCGACGTGCGTCAGGGGAAGTACTTCGAGTTGGAGATCGATGCTCCAAGCGCCGACGAGGCGCGTCGCCTCGCATCGGAAGCGGCTGACAAGCTGCTTTCGAATCCGGTCATCGAGAGTTATCGCATCGAGGTGACGTCGTGAAATTCGCCGTTGTCGTCTTTCCAGGCTCGAATTGTGACCACGACACATATCACGTTGCGAAGGACGTCCTCGGCCAGGAGGCTGACCTCATCTGGCACAAAGACATGAGGCTCGGCCGACCGGACGTCGTGATCCTGCCGGGCGGGTTTGCACACGGTGACTACTTGCGGACCGGCGCGATTGCCAGGTTCTCGCCAATCATGCAGGAGGTCTCGAAATTCGCGGCCGCCGGAGGGCCGGTTATCGGGATCTGCAATGGCTTCCAGGTGCTTCTCGAGGCGGGGCTGCTACCGGGTGCCATGCTTCGGAATCGAAGCCTGCAGTTCCGCTGTGAGTTTCTTGATGTGAAGGTCGAACAGACAGACACGCCGTTCACGCTTGCGTCTCGTCCCGGTCAGATTTTGAGACTGCCGATCGCGCATGGTGACGGCAACTACTACGCTGAGCCTGATGTCCTCGCACGGCTGGAACGGAATCGTCAGGTCATCTTTCGCTATGTTTCGGCGTCGGGAGATGTGACTGACGAGGCCAACCCGAACGGCTCATTGAACAACATCGCCGGCATCTGCAATGAGGCGCGCAACGTTGTCGGCCTCATGCCGCATCCGGAACGTGCGTGCGAGTTGGCCATAGGGAGCGCGGACGGCATGGCCGTTTTCGAATCGATTCTCAAATGGGGTCGGGAGTCATTTAATGAGGACACTCTTACGACGATGACTGCCAGCTCTGCGACTGTCCTCAACAAATGACCCCCGACCCCATTACCGATTCCGTCCTCGCACGCCACGGCGTCACCCGCGACGAGTACGATCGCATCGTGGGGATGCTGGGGCGTGAGCCGAACCTCACGGAGCTCGGGATCTTCTCTGTGATGTGGTCGGAGCACTGCAGCTACAAGAGCTCGCGCGTGCATCTCAAGACGCTCCCCACGACCGGACCACGGGTACTCCAGGGCCCAGGTGAGAACGCGGGCGCGGTCGATATCGGCGACGGGCTCGCGGCAGTCTTCAAGATCGAATCGCACAACCATCCGTCTTTCATCGAGCCCTACCAGGGCGCAGCCACGGGAGTCGGCGGCATCATCCGCGACATCTTCACCATGGGCGCGCGCCCGATCGCGCTGCTGAATTCCCTTCGATTCGGGCCGCTCGACGAAGCACTGGTCCGCCGCACGATGTCTGGTGTGGTTTCCGGTATCGGAGGCTACGGCAACTCGATCGGCATCCCTACCGTTGGTGGTGAGATCGGTTTCGACCGCAGCTATACAGGTAATCCGCTCGTCAACGTCTTTTGCCTCGGCATAGCCAGGGCCGACGAGATCATCAAGGGCACTGCCTCCGGCGTGGGCAACGCGGTGTATTACGTTGGTGCGAAGACGGGCAGGGACGGCATACATGGCGCGACGATGGCGTCCGCCGAGTTCGACGATACGCTGAACGAAAAGCGGCCCGCAGTTCAGGTCGGTGACCCGTTCATGGAGAAGCTTCTGCTGGAGGCGTGCCTCGAAGTGATGAAGACCGACGCGTTGGTCGGTATTCAGGACATGGGCGCGGCCGGCTTGACTTGCTCGACCTGCGAGATGGGGTCCCGCGGTGGTGCCGGAGTCGAAATCGATGTCTCGAGGGTTCCCCAGCGGGAAACCGGCATGACGCCGTACGAAATCATGCTCTCCGAATCGCAGGAGCGCATGCTGCTGGTCGTCAAGAAAGGGCGTGAGGCGGAAGTCGAACAGATCTTCGACAAGTGGGACCTGCATGCCGTCCACATCGGCGAAGTGACGTCCGATGGTCGCCTTCGCGTCAAGAATCACGGCGAGGTCGTTGCCGATATTCCAAATCGAGCGCTGACCGACGAAGCGCCGATGTATCGGCGGCCAGTGTCCAAGCCGGCCTACCTCGAGTCAGCGCAGCAGCTCGATATCGCGCAATTCGGTCCGCCGCCGTCGCCGCGCGATGTGTTCAGACGCTTGCTTGCCTCACCGGGCATTGCAAGCAAGAGATGGGTTTACCGTCAATACGATCACATGGTGCGAACCAACACCCTGCTGCTCCCGGGTATGGGTGCTGCTGCGGTGCGCGTGAAGGGGACTTCGCGTGGGCTGGCGATGTCGGTCGATTGCAACGGACGCTTTGTGTATCTCGATCCGTATCTCGGAGCCCAGCTCGCCGTGGCCGAGGCGTCGCGCAACGTCGCGTGTGCCGGGGGGCTGCCGATTGGCGCGACGAACTGCCTGAACTTTGGAAACCCCGAGAAGCCCGAGATCATGTGGCAGTTCGGCCGCGCGGTCGAAGGCATGGGTGCGGCGTGCCGCGCGCTCGATATTCCAATCACCGGCGGAAACGTAAGTCTGTACAACGAGACCGACGGCCGCGGTGTCCTGCCAACGCCCGTCATCGGTGTAGTCGGCCTGATCGAGGACGCCGATCGCGTCGTGGGACGCGCATTTCGTTCAGAAGGCGACATCGTCGTGCTCCTTGGTGAGACTCGAAACGAGCTCGGGGGCAGTGAATTCCTGCACGTGGTTCACGACCAGATTCGCGGTGTGCCACCGCAGCTCGATCTCGCGCGCGAAGCGGCCCTTCAGCGACTGCTCGTCGAAGGTGCGCGTGCGGGCCTCATCCGGTCAGCGCACGACTGCGCCGAGGGTGGTGTCGCTGTCACTCTTGCCGAATGTTGCTTCGACACCGCGCTGGGGATTGACGTGAATCTCGTCGCCGTCACCGAAGCACCGGCGGAATACCGTGACGTTGCACCGCTGTTCTCCGAGTCGGCGTCGAGGGTTGTCGTGTCGGTCGCGCCCGGGCAGGCGGCAACACTGCTCAGCATGGCTGCCGCGGCTGGCGTGCCGGCAAAACAGATCGGTCAAGTTCGCGGGCACCGGATTGCGATCGCCGTCGAGGGGCGACCAGGAATCAACGAGTTGGTATCCGATGCCGAGCGTATTTGGGCCACGGCGATCGAGTCGTGGTTCGAGCAACGTCGGGCTATTGCATGACGTCGTACACTAGTAACGCGATGGGCCACCTCTGATGTTCGACAAGTTCCGCGACGAATGTGGCGTTTTCGGAATCTTCGGGCACCCTGAGGCGAGCAACCTCGCCTACCTCGGCCTCTATGCGCTCCAACATCGGGGTCAGGAGAGCGCCGGCATTGCCGCCTCCGACGGGCACCTGGTTCGTGTCTCGAAGGCGATGGGCTATGTAAACGAGGCTTTCGACACGACGACGCTCGCGCGGCTTCCCGGTCGAATGGCGGTTGGCCACGTGCGGTATTCAACAGCGGGCGAGAGCCGCCTGGCCAATGCGCAGCCCATCCTCGTCGATAGCGTCCATGGGCAGTTCGCCGTAACGCATAACGGCAACATCGTGAACGCCACGGAGCTGCGAGACAGTCTCGTACGGCTCGGGGCGATCTTTCAGGCCACGACCGACACCGAGGTCATTGTCCACCTGTTTGCGCGGTCTCGAGAAGAGGGCGCGGCAGCGGCGATCATCGACGCCCTCGCACAAGTCCGGGGTGCGTATTCCCTCGTGATGATGACGAAGGATCGGTTGATCGGCGCGCGCGATCCGCATGGGTTCCGGCCGCTGGCAATCGGCAGACTTGGTGACGCGTGGGTCATCTGCTCAGAGACGTGCGCCATGGATCTGATCGGTGCGACCTACCTCCGCGACGTCGAGCCCGGGGAGGTTGTCGTCGTCAGTGAGCACGGCCTGAAATCGATTCGACCATTTCCGGCGGCGCCGAAAGCGCAGTGCATCTTCGAACACGTCTACTTCTCGCGACCGGATAGCTACGTATTCGGCGAAAGTGTCAATGAGACCCGGACCGAGTTCGGCCGCAAGCTGGCCCGCGAGTCCGGGGTTGATGCGGATGTGATCGTGCCGATTCCCGACTCCGGCGTCTGCGGGGCGATTGGCTACTCGGAAGCGTCTGGCATTCCGATGCGCATGGGCTTGATTCGGAACCACTACGTCGGACGCACATTTATCGAGCCGCAGCAGTCGATTCGTCATTTCGGAGTGCGCGTCAAACTGAATCCCGTTCGAAGCATCCTCGAGGGGCAGCGCGTCGTCCTTGTGGACGATTCAATCGTGCGCGGCACGACGAGCCGCAAGATCGTTCGAATGGTTCGAAGCGCAGGTGCGCGCGAAGTGCATATGCGGATCAGTTGTCCGCCCACCATTTCACCCTGCTTCTACGGCGTCGACACACCGCGCCGCTCGGAGCTCATCGCGGCCACGCACACGATCGAGGAGATTCGCAAGTACCTCAACGCAGACACCGTGGCGTATTTGAGCCTGGATGGTCTGACTGGCTCCGTCAGGGGCGGGCGAAACAACTATTGCACGTCGTGCTACACCGGCGTGTATCCCGTTGCGTTCCCGAGGAATGAAGAGGCGTATCTGCAGCTGGCGCTCAAGTTAACCCCGGCAGCAGAGGAGCTTGATTCACCGACTATCGCCATTCCCGATTTTGAAAAGGACCCAGTCGCGCGCTGACCTGGTGATCCCGCTGTGCTTCTGATACTGCTGCTCTGGTCGCTGGTAGGTGCGTTACCGCAAACTCAGGCCCCGGCGGCACCTGCAGCGGCGCCGCAACCAGACCTCAAACAGAACATCGCCAATCTCTCCTCGCTTGATTTTCCGGTTCGTATGCAGGCCGCAAGGCTGATCCGGCGTACGCCAGAGACTCAGGCCGTGCCGGCGCTGGTGGAAGCGGCGCGTCATCACTCGGATGAGTTCGTTCGTTACCGCGCGCTCGTGCTGTTGACCGCCTTCAACGATCGCGGCACGCGAGATCTGATGCGCGAGCTGATAAAGGATCGGGACGACCGCGTCCGGGAAGTCGCCTACAAGTGGCTCGAACGAAACCCCGATCTTCAATTGACGCCGCAGCTGATCGCGTCGTTGCAGACCGAACAATCGGAGTTTGTCCGGCCGGCGCTCGTCGGCGCCGTGGCCGCGCTCGGAACCGATCCCAACGTTCAACGAGCGATGATTGGCGAGATTCCCCGCGGCCTGGATTTCTTTCGAAGCGCCGTAATTGACGCACTAGGCCGACATCGCGCCGTCTACGCGATCGACGGGATCGCTGCGGTCAGTCGGCTCGAGGGGCCATTGCAGGACGATGCGTTGCTCGCGCTCGGTCGAATTGGAGGCGCGCGCGCCACAGCGGCTGTCAATGAATTCAAAAGCGGGACGCAGGAAGCGACCCAGATGATCCATGGGGTGCGGTGCTTGCTAGGCGAGATGTGCGCCGAACACATCAAGTCGCTCGCCGCCGCAGCGTCGGACGAGAACGGAAGGCCTGGGACCGTGGGCGGCGCTATCGATGCGCTCGAAGCGGTGGCGCAGAATCGCAACGAGGCGGCGTTGTCCGCACTCGTGGCACTGGCCCCCAAGGAAGGCCCGCGGCGGGAGCGCATCGCTGTTTCATTCTCGAGCGTCGCTCTGCGACAGCCTGACTGGGTCGTGGACTGGATCGGTGCAAAGGACGCGTCCACACGCGAGTCACTGATAACCATGCTCAAGGATGGGTTCGACAGTCTCGAGGAAGATTTCGACGAAGAGCAGTTCTTCGCGGCTGTTCGCGCAGGCTACTGGCGGGCGGCTGACGCATCGGCCGGACGATCGCTGGCGGCGATGCTCATTCAGAAGCTCGAGTTCTAGCGAGGCGCGGTTGACCGACGAGCATGTGCCGCCGCCTCGCTAGGCAGCGCTTGAGACAGTGATGGATTACAAGGCATCCGGCGTCGACATCGACGCGGGCAATGAAACCGTTCGCCGAATTCGCGGTCTCGCCAGGTCCACGTTTACGTCGAACGTGTTGTCGGACATCGGATCGTTCGGCGGTCTGTTTCGGTTTACGACCGGCAACTTTCAGGACCCCGTGCTGGTGTCGAGCGCTGACGGCGTGGGGACCAAACTTCGGGT
>Ga0068863_100007813_pt1 | contig 10460 bp, 7 predicted proteins | sample KBSSwiS62_FD_66596 | JGI IMG/M metagenome (GOLD analysis project Ga0068863, IMG submission 66596) | Switchgrass rhizosphere microbial communities from Kellogg Biological Station, Michigan, USA - KBS Switchgrass S6-2 | ecosystem: Host-associated > Plants > Roots > Rhizosphere > Soil ...
AATTCGTACTGGACTGGGCGTGTGGGCACGGAAAGCGACCCCAGTTCCCACCTACAGTGACAGGTTGGAGACGTACCATGGTGCGCGGACCCGGGTCGGTCCGGTCAGCGCGACGGCCATCCCGCCGTGGCGGCGAGCATGATCTCCGCCTTCTGGAACTCCTTGAGGGTGGCGTAGCCGGTGGTGGCCATCGCGGCCCGCAGCGCGCCGGCGAGACTCACCCCGCCACCCGACTGGCCTGGCCCGACGAGGATCTCCTCGAGAGTGCCGGCCTGTGCCACCGCCTGCCACCCGCCGCGCGGCAGGTCGGAGTGCAGCACGTCCATCGACCACAGACCGCCCTGCCCCGGAGCATCGACGGCGCCGGCGAGCACCCCGTCGACCATCACCGCGTCGGCTCCGCAGGCGACGGCCTTGGCGATGTCCCCGCCGGTCCGCAGGTCGCCGTGCGCGATCACGTGCACATACCGGCCACCCGACTCGTCCAGGTAACGCATCCGGGCGCCGGCCGCGTCGGCGATCGCGGTAGCCAGCGGCACGCCGACGCCGAGCTCCGCGCGGTTCGCGTCACCGCCGCCGGTACCGACGCCGACGATCACGCCGGCGGCGCCGGTGCGCATCAGGTGCAGTGCGGTGGAGAACGACGCGCAGCCGCCGACGAGTACCGGGATGTCCAGGTCGCCGATGAACCGCTTCAGGTTGAGCGGCTCGGTCCTGGTCGACTGGTGCTCCGCGGAGACCGCCGGGCCGTGAATGACCAGCAGGTCGACCTGGGCGGCGAGCAGGTCGGAGCACAGTGCCCTGACCTTCTGCGGCCGCAGCGCCGCGGCCGTCACCAGGCCCGCGTCGCGCACCTGGCCGATCCGCTCGGCGATCAGCTCCGGCCGGATCGGAGCCTGGTAGAGCTCGCGCAGCCGCCGGCTCGCGGCGTCGGCGGGCAGAGCGGCCAGGTCGGCGACGAGCGGCAGCGGGTCGTCGTGCCGCGTCCACAGTCCCTCGACGTGCAGCACCGCGAGACCGCCGAGTTTGCCCACGGTGATCGCGGAGTCCGGGGAGCTGATGGCGTCCGCCGCCGCGGCGACGATCGGCAGGTTGAAGTGGTACGCGTCCACCTGCCAGGCCAGCGAGACGTCCGCTGGGTCCCGCGTCCGCCGGGACGGGACGATCCCTACCGCGTCCAGGCCGAACCCGACTCGCGCGCTCTTGCCGATACCGATCTCAACCTCAGCCAACGCTGGCCTTCCCCTCATGAACGCACAGCGCGGGGCCCAGCCGAGCCCCGCCCCCGGCCAGCCATTGTGGTCCACCCGCCGCCCTGGGGGCCCGGGCCCGGCTGGGGCACCGAGCGCCCCAGCGGCGCCGCCCGTTAACGGCCCGTGTAGTTCGGGGCCTCGACGGTCATCTGGATGTCGTGCGGGTGGCTCTCGATCAGGCCGGCGGTGGTGATCCTGACGAGCTGGCCATGGTCCTGCAGGTGCCGGACGGTGGGCGCGCCGGCGTAGCCCATGCCCGCCCGCAGGCCGCCGACGAGCTGGTGGGCCACCGCCGCCAGCGAGCCGCGGTAGGGCACCTGGCCCTCGATGCCCTCGGGGACGAGCTTGTCGTCCGAGAGCACGTCGTCCTGGAAGTACCGGTCCTTCGAGAAAGAGCGGGCGCCGCCCCGGCTGCGCATGGCGCCGAGCGAGCCCATGCCGCGGTAGGCCTTGTACTGCTTGCCGTTGATGAAGATCAGCTCGCCCGGGCTCTCGTCGACCCCGGCGAGCAGGCTGCCGAGCATGACGCTGTCCGCGCCGACGGTGAGCGCCTTGGCGATGTCGCCGGAGTGCTGCAGGCCCCCGTCGCCGATCACCGGGACACCGTGCGGGCGGGCCGCACGGGCCGCCTCGTGGATGGCGGTGACCTGGGGAACGCCGACCCCGGCGACGACCCTGGTGGTGCAGATCGAGCCGGGCCCGACCCCGACCTTGACGGCGTCCACCCCTGCGGCGATCAGCGCGGCCGCGCCGGCCGCGGTGGCCACGTTCCCGCCGATGACGTCCAGCGGCCGGCCATCGACGCCGTTCGGCCACTCGGACTTGATCCGCCGGACCATCTCGGGCACCGCCCGCTGGTGGCCGTGGGCGGTGTCGACGACGAGGAAGTCGACGCCGGCCGCGACGAGCGCCTGGGCGCGCTTGAACGCGTCCTCGCCGACGCCGATCGCGGCTCCGACCATCAGGCGACCGTCCGCGTCCTTCGTGGCCAGTGGGTAGCGCTCCCGCTTGGTGAAGTCCTTCACAGTGATCAGGCCACGCAGCCGGTCCCGGTCGTCGACGATCGGCAGCTTCTCGATCTTGTGCTGCCCCAGCAGCCGCAGCGCCTCGTCGCTGCTGACGCCGACCCGCGCGGTGATCAGCGGCATCGGCGTCATCACTTCGCGGACCGGGCGGGCGTGGTCGCGCTCGAACCGGATGTCGCGGTTGGTGACGATGCCCAGCAGGGTGCCGTCTTCAGCGGTGACGGGCACGCCAGAGATCCGATAGCGGGCCATCATCGCGTTCGCCTCCTCGATGGAGGCTTCCGGCCCGCAGGTGATCGGCGCCGTGATCATGCCCGACTCGGAGCGCTTCACCATGTCGACCTGCTGCGCCTGGTCCTCGATGGACAAGTTGCGGTGCAGCACGCCCACGCCGCCCTGGCGGGCCATCGCGATCGCCATCCGGTGCTCGGTGACCGTGTCCATCGCCGAGGAGACCAGCGGAATGGCCAGCCGGATGTTGCGCGAGAGCCGGGTGGAGGTGTCGACCTCGGCGGGCACGACGTCCGAGGCCGCCGGCAGCAGCAGCACGTCGTCGTAGGTCAGGCCGAGCATCGCGAGCTTCGGCGTCGCCACGGCCGGATCCGCGAGCTGGGAGACCGTGGCGTCCAGTGGCGCGGCGAACATCGGGTCCTTCCCGATGGGCGGTGTCGGGGCCACGGGCGACGGTGCGGCCGCGGTCGGGATCGGAGTGGCGACGGGAGCGTCCATTTCACCTTCCGTTCGGGTTACGCCGACCGGCGGCGGGGCCGCGGAAAACCCCACCTGGACATCATGACCCCTGACGGGCCTGTCCACGCCGGCCGAGCAGGCAAGCCCACACCCTGACCGGCGGCCCGGCCGCGCCCCGCGGGGCGCACCGGGCTCCGACATCTGCTGGAAACAAGGGCCTGTCGGCGAGAATGCCAGCCCTAATGGCCGACCAGGCGGCGATGTGGGAGCGGTCACGGATTCGCGGGCTCACGCCGCGGGCGGACAGTTCAGGGCATATTTACGGATTTGTCGAAGCCCGCCGCGGCGGTGTTCGCCCGGTCGAGCCGGGCCGCCGCGGCGCGGCCGGGAATCCAATCAGACCGTGCGGCCAGATCAGGGCGCGAACCGCGGTCAGGCCGTGAACCCCGTTCAGGCCTCGGAAGCCTCGGACGCCTCGCAGACGCCGTCGGCGTAGCCACGCGCGTAGTCCCAGGAGACGTAGCAGCTGGGGTCCGGCGCGAAGGCCGGCTCGTGCACGCGGGTGCGGCCCTCGTCGAGCAGGTGGCGCAGGTTTCCGGTGAGCAGGTCCCAGTCGAAGTAGTGCGGCTCGCGGCAGCCGTCGCAGTCGACCACCAGACCGCGGAAGCCGCGGGGTTCCAACAGGGTCCGGAAGACGTCCAGGTCACCGAGCTCGGTGAGGACCTCCTCGCGCTCGTGCAGCGACAGCGGCGGGAGATGGTCCTCGCCCGAGTCGAGCTGGGCGAGCTCGGACGCCGGGTCCTCCGGATCGCCCGCGAACGGGTCCATGGGCTCGTCGCTCACCCGCTCCACGCTACGCCCAAGGCCCACGGCCGCAGGGAGTGGCTGCTGGATCCTCCGGCGACCAGACCGGTGGGCCGCTGTCCTGAGATGTCCCGGCGTCTTGCGGCCGATGCCGCCTTTGGCCGCCGAATCCTCGGCTAGGAAACGGCGGGGTGAATCGGGCCCGGACCACTACCTCGTCGGCGGCGGCTGACCCGTTGGCCCCGAATTGGGTGAGCGGATCCCGATTGTGACGGGTCGGTTGTCCCGGCCCGCCGCAGGCGCGCGGCTGACCCGCGCGAACTCCGGCTCCTGGCCCTGATTGCCGGGAGCGGCGCCGGGTAGCGAGTCACCTGTCCGACCTTTTGGTGCCCCGAGGGTTGGTGACCCCGCCTCCGACCCGCCGACCGCGGCCGCCGAGATCGTCCCCGGGTGGGCCGTGCCGGCTCGACGGGTGAATTTTTCAAGATCGAGCCAACTGTGACCCGGCCTACGGTGTGCGGACGGTGCGGTCGCCGCCTGGCGGCGATGGCCGAGATCGAACGCCAGGGGCGAACGCTGAGGGGCGAAGGCTGAGGGGCAAAAGAGGGGGGCACAGCCGATGACCGATGTCCGACGTCTTCCTGGACCCGGCGCGGAGAAGTGGGAGTGGCAGCTGCATGGCGCCTGCCGGGGGGAGAGCACCGAGCTTTTCTTCCATCCGGAGGGTGAGCGTGGGCCGGCCCGGGCAGCCCGTGAGGCCGCCGCCAAGGCCATCTGCGCGCGCTGTTCGGTGATCAAGGAGTGTGGCGAGCACGCGTTGTCCGCCCGTGAGCCCTATGGGGTCTGGGGCGGGATGAGCGAGTCCGAGCGGGAGGCGATCCTCACCGGCCGCACGCGGCGTCGCAGCGCCGCGTCGATCAGTCCGGCTGCGGTCAGCCCGGCCCAGATCACCGAGGGAGATCTGGACGTTTCGGGGGTGCGCCGCAACGGCGTGGCCGCCGGAGGGCCGGCAGGCACTCGGGCGGGCGCCGACCAGGCCTACCGGCAGCCGTCCGTCGTCGCCTGAGCGGAGGAGGCGGCGAGCGGAGGTCTCGTGGGAGCGCAGCGAGTACGGGGCTGTAGCTCGACGCCGCGAATGCGCGGTGCGTTCGGTCAGGAGCTCACCGGGGCGGCCAGATGCCGACATCGCGGGGCCATCGCGCTGCTCACCCGCGACGGGTGCGGGAGCCCCGCCTTCGGCGGCAGGCTGGTAACGGAAGGTGCCAGTGGTTAGGGTGGCCGCTCGTTCCGGCGGCCGGGCCGGTCGTTTCGTCGGCAACGAGACGGCGGAACAACGTCGGCGGACAGCCCTCGGGGAAAGGGAAGAGCCCGGTCGGTGCGCAGCGCACCGACCGGGCTCTTCTGCCTGGTCCCAGGTCCGGTCAGAAACCCGGCCCGTGGCTGTGCCCGTGCCCGTGTCCGTGTCCGTGCCCACCCGCGGCGGCGGGGGCCGGCTCGGCCGGCTTCTCCGCGACGAGTGCCTCCGTGGTCAGCAGCAGCGCCGTGATCGACGCCGCGTTCGCCACGGCCGAGCGGGTGACCTTGACCGGGTCGATGACCCCGTCGGCGATCAGGTCGCCGTAGGTCCGGGTGGCCGCGTTGAAGCCGTGATTCACCGGCAGGTCGGCCACCTTGGAGACGATCACCGGACCCTCGAGGCCGGCGTTGCGCGCGATCCAGTTGAGCGGCGAGGACAGCGCCGACCGGACCAGGTTCACCCCGGAGCGCTCGTCGCCGGTCTTGCCGAGCCCACCGTCGAGAACGGCGGAGACGTGCACCAGAGCGGAGCCGCCACCGGCGACCACGCCCTCGTCGATCGCCGCCCTGGTGGCAGAGACCGCGTCCTCCAGGCGGTGCTTCTTCTCCTTGAGCTCGACCTCGGTGGCCGCGCCGACCCGGATGACCGCGACGCCGCCGGCGAGCTTCGCCAGCCGCTCCTGCAGCTTCTCCTTGTCCCAGTCGGAGTCGCTGACCTCGATCTCCCCGCGGATCTGCTTGACCCGCGCGGACACCGACTCCTCGTCGCCCGCGCCGTCGACCACCGTGGTGGTGTCCTTGTCGACGACGACCCGGCGGGCCCGGCCGAGGTCCTCGAGCGTGACCGCGTCGAGCTTGAGGCCGACCTCCTCGGCGATGACCTGGCCACCGGTGAGGACGGCCAGATCCTGGAGCATCGCCTTGCGGCGGTCGCCGAAGCCGGGCGCCTTGACCGCGACGACCTGGAACGTCTTGCGCATCGCGTTGACGACCAGAGTCGACAGCGCCTCGCCCTCGACGTCCTCGGCGACGATCAGCAGCGGCTTGCGGGCCTGGACGACCAGCTCCAGCACCGGCAGCAGGTCGTTCAGCGCACTGATCTTGCCCGGGTGCAGCAGGACGAAGGCGTCCTCGAGGACGGCCTCCATCCGCTCCGGGTCGGTGACGAAGTACGGGGAGATGTAGCCCTTGTCGAACTGCATCCCCTCGGTCAGCTCGAGCTCCAGACCCATGGTCTGGCTCTCCTCGATGGTGATGACACCATCCTTGCCGATCTTGTCGATCGCCTCGGCGATCAGCTCACCGACCTGGGTGTCCTGCGCCGAGATCGACGCCACCTGGGCGATCTTCGCCTTGTCGTCGACCTCGATGGCCGCGTCGAGCAGGGCCGCGGAGACCGCCTCGACGGCCGCCTCGATGCCGTGCTTCAGCGACACCGGGGCCGCGCCCGCAGTGACCTCCTTGAGGCCCTGGCGGACCATGGCCTGCGCCAGCACCGTCGCCGTCGTCGTGCCGTCGCCGGCGACGTCGTTGGTCTTGGTCGCGACCTCCTTGACGAGCTGCGCGCCAAGGTTCTGGTACGGGTCGTTCAGCTCCACCTCACGGGCGATGGTCACGCCGTCGTTGGTGATGGTGGGAGCGCCGTAGGACTTGTCGAGGACGACGTTGCGGCCGCGCGGGCCGATCGTCACCTTCACCGCGTCGGCCAGGGTGTTCACCCCGTGCTCGAGCGCGTGCCTCGCGTCCTCGTGGAAACTGAGGATCTTGCTCATGTGCTGCGGTTCCTCCCGCTGCCGGTCTCCGGCAGAACGCCGAAGGGCGCATCCCAGGCGCGGCGCCGACAGTGTCGGAACCCCGCCCGGGACACGCCCCTAACCGACTACTTCTCGATGATCGCGAGGACGTCGCGGGCCGAGAGGACCAGGTACTCCTCGCCGGCGTACTTGACCTCGGTGCCGCCGTACTTGCTGTAGAGCACGACGTCGCCGACCTTCACGTCGAGCGGGACGCGCTTGCCGTCCTCGAACCGGCCCGGGCCAACCGCGAGGACCTTGCCCTCCTGGGGCTTCTCCTTCGCCGTGTCCGGGATGACGATGCCCGAGGCGGTCGTCGTCTCGGCGTCCGAAGGCTGGACGACGATGCGGTCCTCGAGGGGCTTGATGGCAACCTTGGTGGCGGTCGTCACGATCGACCTCCCCTTCCTACGCTGGATGAGAGAGCGACCCTGGCGGCCTGCCGTCGCGGGTGAACAGGCGCCGTATGTCGCTGGCACTCTCACGTGCCGAGTGCCAACTTAGCACCAGTGCCGCACTCGTCAACCGACCCGGTCGGATCGGTGAGGAGTTGGCCGGAAGGGCGCGGCGGTCGGCCGGAACGGCGCCCGGAAGGTGCCACGGCTGCTCCGCCCGGTCGGGCTGGGTCGCGCTGGCGGGTCGAGGTTCCTGGTCGGGTGCGCTGGCGGGGCGTGAGCATCGCGTGGCTTGGCGTCGTTGCTTGCTTCTCGAAGGGTCGGGCCACGGTCGGTGCGGCCACCGGGGTTACAGGCGTTGGGCGGTCCGGCGCTGTTCAGCGGTGGGGGTTGGGTGCCGGGCCGGCGGCGTGATCGGCCAGGCTGGCGGGCCGTCCAGTTGGGCCAGGACGGTGGCGATGGCGTGCGCGACATCACCATTGAACGGCAGCGCGTGGTGCCCGAGACCGGGCACGGTCACGTTCGTCGTGGCCAGGTCGGGGTGGCACAGCCGGGCCGACTCCGGGCGGACCACCGAGTCCAGGCCGCCGCCGACCGCCAGGAACCGGGTCCGGCAGCCGGGCGCCGGCTCGGCCAGCTCCGACAGCAGCGGTGAGCCGGGGCGCAGGGACGCGACCAGCCGATATGGCACGGCCCGGGGCACCAGGTGCGCCAGCCGGGTCCCGCTGTGCGGGGTGCCCAGCGTGACCAGCGTGTGCACCCACTCGTCGCCGCCCAGGCGCTGGACGTAGTACCGGGCGACCAGGCCGCCGAGCGAATGGGCGACGACATGCACCTGCTGGTAGCCGGTGCGCGCGCCGGCCTCGGCGATGGCCGCGGCCAGCATACGCGCCGCATTCGGCACGTCCGTGGCATAGAGCGGCAGGTTGACCGTCTCGACGTGGGCGAAGCCGCGGCGGCGCAGGGTGCGCTGCAGCCGCGCGAAGATCGACCGGTTGTCCACCAGCCCGTGGACCAGCAGGATCGGCATGCCGGCCGCCCCCGGGTGGCCGATCAGCAGGCCGCGTTGGAGTGGCGCGAGCCCGGCGAGGCTGTAGCGGTCGGCGGCCTGCGCCCGGCCGGCCCGGACCCCAGCCGGGTAGAAGACGACGTGGGTGGCCAGGCTGGCGGCCTCGGTGACCAGGCCCCACACCATGGACCCAGGCGCGCTGACACGTCGCGTGAATGCCCAGCCGATGCCGATTGGCGCGGCCGCCACCTCCCGGGTGTGTCTCCCGGCGGCGTTGGCCAGCTGGCCCAGCTGGTTCAGCAATCGGGTAGCGATGACCGGGACCGCTTTCTGCCGGGGGCGTCGCGCCGGGCGCCCCTGGTCTCCTCCGGCCGGCCGTGCCGGTCGAGCAGGTCCGGCCGGGGGAGCGCCGCGGCCGCGTGCCGGTCGTGGCTTCCGGGTGGGTCCTTGATCCGAGCCCTTGGTGGTTGTCAGGGCACGTAACGTTACAGACTTCCGGGCAGTGCCGTCGACCATTTCCGTCGTCTGGCCGAAAGCCGAACGGCCTGGTCAGTGGCGGTGAGCGTGGTCAGCGCGGCGGCGGCAGCAGCGGCCAGGCTCGCCGGCTCGGCGCGGTCCAGCACACCGTCGGCGAATCCGAGCCGGCGCAGGTCCGCCGGGCGCGGGGCGCCCAGGTCGGCCGCCTGGTCGGCCGGGATGCGCAACGTGGCCGCGGCCCCTTCGGGGGCCAGCGCGGTCAGGTAGCTGTCCGGGGCCATCAGCAGGACGTCCGCGCAGGCCCCGGCCAGCGCGCCGCCCGACCCGCCCTCGCCGACGACGACGCACACGGTCGGGCTGGGGCAGATCAGCAGGGCGCTCATCGCGGCGCCGATCGCCGCGGCGATGCCACCGGCCTCGGCCGCGGGGCTCGGATCGGCGCCGGGCGTGTCGACGAACGTCACGAGCGGCAGCCCGAGCTTGCCGGCCACCTGAGCGGCCCGCGTGAGTAGCCGAAAGCCAGCCGGTCTCGGCGCGGCGCCCGGCCATGCGCCCAGCGCCACCGCGACCACTCCGTGTCCCGCTACCCCGCCTGGTGCCGCGAGCGCGCCGGATGCCGCGGTCCCGGCGGGTCCGACGACCCCGCTGGAGGCGGTCACCGCGCCGGGTCGGGAGAGCAGACCGAGGCGGACCCGGACGGTCGGGTCGCCGCCCGCGAGCTCGACGCCGCTGGTGAGCAGCGCATCCAGCGCGGCTCCGGCCGAGGCCCGCCCGGCAGCGCGCGCGGCGCGGACCTGCTCCCAGCCGGAGCGGACGGGCCCCGTCCGCGCCCGCTGGCCGCTGCGTCCGTCCGGCGCATCGCCATCGTCTGGAGCGACGCGGGCGCCCTGGACGATGGCGCCGGTCAACGGGACGGCGTTGTCCGCCTCGAGGCCGCCGTCCGGGGCGATCGGGCCGTTTGGCGCGATGGTGGGGTTCAAGGCACTTGCGTCGCTCGGAGCGTTGCCGACGCTTCGAGTGGCTGGCGGCGTGGCGGATGGCGCGGTCGGCTTCCCAACGGCGGCGGCCAGGGCTGTCGCGAGCCAGGCTTCGACGCGGTCCGGTTGAACGGCCGCGTCGACCAGCCCGGCCGCGAGCGCGGACTCGGCGGTGTGGCTGCCGGCGCCGGGGGCGGAGCCGGTGACCGCGCTGACCACGCGCGGCCCGGCGAACCCGACGGTGGCTGCGGCCACCGCGCAGCGCAGGTCGGCGCTGGAGGCGATCGTCACCCACACTCCGCCGGTCGTCGGATGATCGACCACGGCGAGGTGGGGAACGCCCGCCTCGTCGAGTTCGGCCGTCGCCAGCGTGGCCCGAGCCAGCCCGACCAGGCCGGCCACGCCCTCCTGCAGCCGGGTGCCGCCGCTGCGCAGGAACGACACCAGGGGCAGGCCGGTCGTGGCGGCGTGCCGCGCGGCCAGCGCGAACGTGGCGGCGTCGACCTCTCCGAAGCTTCCGCCGTACACCCCGAACTCCCAGGCCGCGACCACGCAGTGCGTGCCCGCGACCGGCCCGTCGCCCCACCACACCGCCGCCCCGCCGGTGTAGCCCGGCCACCGCAACCGGTTGGGCGCCGGCGGCGCGGGTGGGCGCCGGGCCACGGCGGCAAGCAGTCGATCACGCCAGTCCTCGGCGGGTGGGGCGGCCGAGTGTGCCGGCCGCGCGCCTTCGGAGTGGCT
>Ga0068863_100007814_pt1 | contig 10460 bp, 8 predicted proteins | sample KBSSwiS62_FD_66596 | JGI IMG/M metagenome (GOLD analysis project Ga0068863, IMG submission 66596) | Switchgrass rhizosphere microbial communities from Kellogg Biological Station, Michigan, USA - KBS Switchgrass S6-2 | ecosystem: Host-associated > Plants > Roots > Rhizosphere > Soil ...
CGGCGGCTTGCGGTCCTCACCCCAGTTCGTCCAGCCGTCGATGTATTCCATCAGCAGGAACGGCGCGCCCAGCACCTCGGCGTCGGTGACGTAGGCGTGCAGCTGCGCGTGCGGAATGGCCGAGCCGCCGATTGCGCCCAGCAACCGGCCCTCGCGCGCCAGCGCCTTGGCGCTGTCGGCGCGCGGCGGAATCGAGGGGAAGCGCAGCACCGCGCTCTCTGCCCCCCGCGTCAGCTTCAGGATGGTCATGCTGCTGCCGCCCTTCAGGCGGACCGAGTGCAAAGGCCCGTCGCCGAGTTCGGGCCGATTGGCGTCGAGCCAGGCCAGGAACGCAGGGCGCTCCACTCCCACGGTGGTCAAGGACGCAACCTCCCTATTCTGTTGTTCTCGGCCGGCGCTGGTAGCGCGGCGGGGCAAGCCCCGAGCTTCGGCGCGGTCACGAAGCCCTTGGCGTCACCCTAGGTTCGAATAATATCATATTCAAGCTGCCAGCCGTCGCTCGGCCGGCGGCGCAGGATAACCGGCGGAAACGCCGGGGCCATCCATAATCAAAGTGGGAGATTGGCGTGAGCACAGCTCTGGACCCGCGCGGCGCACGGCGCGTCGACGAACTTCGGATCAAGGAAACGCAGAATTCGTTGGCCTTCGGGGCCGAGACGTTCCGCGGACAGGGCTCACCGATCTGGAGCACGCTGGCGGCTCAGGCGGCCGAAGATCGCGAAATCGTGGAGATCGCGGCGTGCGGCAAGGACCCGCTGCAGATGTTCACCATCGCCGCGGCGGGCTACGTCGCGTCGAAGTATCCGGACGAGCCGTTGAGCCGCTACCTGCCCGTCGACGCGAGTCCGCCCGCTGCGCCGGAGGGCGCCTACGCGCCCTTCCGGGCGTTCGTGCTCGGCCATCGCGAGGAGATCCTCGACGTCATCACGATGCGCTCGGTGCAGAGCACCTCGGTCGAGCGCGCAGCCAGCGTCGTGCCTCTGCTCGACTATGTGGCCGACCTGGCCGGCGAACCGCTGAACCTGATCGAGATCGGCAGCAGCGCCGGCTTCCTGACCCTGTTCGACAGGTATCTCTACGACTACGGCCCGCATGGCCGCGTCGGCGATCCTGATGCGGCCGTCGTGGTGCCAGGCAAGCTCGTCGGCCCCAGGGCGCGGGCGCCGAAGCGCATGCCGAAAATCGCCGACCGCGTCGGCCTGGACCTGCACCCGATCCAGCTCGACTCCGCCGACGAGCGGCGCTGGCTGATGTCGCAGATCTACCCGGAGTGGATCGACGCCCGCGCCCGGATGATCACGGCGATGGGCGTGGTCGAGAAGGCGAAACTGCCGACGATCGAGGGCGACGCCACCCTGGCCATGCCGGCGCAGTTGCAGCGGATGCAGGGTCCCCTCTGCGTCCTGCATTCGGCCTGCCTCTACTACTTTCCTGACGAGGCGCGGGCGCTGCTGGATTCGCAGCTGCGCGAGGCCAGCCGCGAGCGCGTCATTCATCGGATCGGGATCGAGCCGCCGCACGACTACGGCAAATGGGCGCGCGTCGCCGCAGAGGGCGGGCAGTCGATGGATGGCCGGCAGGTGCAGTTCACCGCCACCCACACCGTCTACGAGGAAGGTGAAGCGCGCAGCCAGGTGGTCGCGATCTGCGAACGCTACGGAATGTGGATGGAGTGGCTGGTCTAGCCTTCAGACCACCGGCGCCGGCCTGGGACTTCGCGCAGGGGTAGACGAGACCCAGGGTCGACGGCCCCTGGGTCCCGGATCGCGCTTTCGCGCGTCGCTGCTGCGCTCGGCCTCAGGCCGCGCGGTAGATGGTGACGACCGCGGCGCCGCCCAGGCCGATGTTGTGCTGCAGGGCGGCCTTGACGCTGGGCGCCTGACGGGCCTGCGCCTCGCCGCGCACTTGCTGAACCAGCTCGGTGCATTGCGCCAGGCCGGTGGCGCCGAGCGGGTGGCCCTTCGACATCAGGCCGCCGGACGGGTTGACCACGTAACGGCCGCCATAGGTGTTGTCGCCGTCGGCGATGAACTTGGTCGCCTCGCCTTCACCGCAGAGCCCAAGACCCTCGTAGCTGATCACCTCGTTGGGGGTGAAGCAGTCGTGCAACTCGACCACCTGAACGTCCTGCGGCCCCAGCCCCGCCTGCTCATAGGCGATCTTGGCGGCGCGGCGGCTCATGTCGGCGCCGACCAGGGACATCGGGTCCGCGTAGGTCGCGTTGGAATCCGTCGTCATGCCCTGGCCTGCGATGAGCACCGGGCGGCTGATCCCGTGCTTGCGGGCGAACGCCGGGCTGACCAGCACGGCGGCGGCCGCGCCGCAGGTTGGCGGGCAGGCCATCAGGCGGGTCAGGTAGCCGCCGTAGAGCACTGGCGACTCCAGCACCTCCTCGACGGTGATCGGCTTGTTGAACAGGGCCATCGGGTTATTGCCCGCGTGCGTGCGCGTCTTCACCGCCACCTTGGCGAAGATGTCCGGCTTGGCGTCGTAGGCCTTCATGTAGCCGGCGCCGGCCGCTCCGAACATGGCGGGGGCCGCCAGCGCCGGGTCGATCTCATAGCCGAGTTCGGCGAACCGCTTCCAGAGATGGTCGACGGTGATGGTGCGGCCGTCGTCGCCACCGCCCAGCGGCCCCGGGCGCATCTCGTCGAAGCCCAGCGCGAGGACGCAGTCCGCCTGACCAGACGCGATCGCCCGCCGGGCCAGCCACAGCGCCGAGGAGCCAGTGGCGCAGGCGTTGTTGACGTTGAACACTGGGATGCCGGTCATGCCGACCTCGTAGGCCGAGCGCTCGCCCGAGCAGCTCGAGCCGAAACAGAAGCCCGCATAGAGCTCCTGGATCGCGTCGTAGCTGACGCCCGCATCGGCCAGCGCCGCGCGGATGGCCTTGCTGGCCATGATCTCATAGCCCTCGTTCGCGCCCGGCTTGGCGAACTTCACCATGCCGACGCCGGCGACCCATGCTTGCTCGCTCATCGTCACAACTCCCAATCAGGTCGGCCGGCGGCGGATCCCGCCGCGCAGCGCTCAGCCTAGAACAGCTTCTCGATACCCAGGTGCTTCTGGATCATACCGCCAAGGTCGATCGCCGTCTTCGGATCGCTCCAGCCTTGGGCGTCGCCGCCGCGGACCTTGTCCCAATTGGCGAACAGCTTGTCGGCCTCGTCGGGGCCCGCCTGGCTGACATAGCCATCCGCGATCTGCAGTGCGATCCGCGCCGTCCAGCCGCCGCCGGCCTGGAAGATCTCGCCCGTGCTCGGGCAATTCGGATGCATCAGCACCACGCCGGCCGGCGCCACGCGGCCGGGCGCCATCGGCGCGTCCGCCGCCTCGCCGCCGGTGAGCCGGGTGGCCGCGGTCGGCGCGATGACATTGGCCTTGATGCCGTACTTGGCGCCTTCGATGGCCCAGACGCGGATCAGCCCGACCACCGCCATCTTGGCGGCGGCGTAGCTGGATTGGCCGAAGTTGCCGAACAGGCCCGACGACGAGCTGGTGAGCAGCAGCCGGCCGCCGCGACCGTTGTCCTTCATGTGATTGAAGGCCGGCTGACAGACGTAGATTGCGCCGAGCATGTGCACCGACAGGACCGTCTGAAGGTCCGCGACATCCAGCTTGGCCAGGCTCTGGTCGCGCAGGATGCCGGCGTTGTGGATCACGCCGTCCACCCGGCCCCAGGTGTCGATCGCGGTCTGGATGATGCCGGCGCCGCCTTCCTTGGTGGCGACGCTGGAGGTGTTGGCGACAGCCTCGCCGCCCGCCGCCTTGATCTCCGCAACCACCTTGCCCGCCGGCGCCTCGTCCGCGCCGCCGCCGTTCGGGCCGCCGCCCAGGTCGTTGACCACCACACGCGCGCCGCGGCGGGCGAGCTCCAGCGCATAGCCCCGGCCGACGCCATTGCCGGCGCCGGTCACCACCACGACCTGATCATCGAAACGCAGTTGCGACACGCCACCTCCTCACATCATCCCGGTTAAATATGCCAATATTTGGAGCGACCACAAGGCGCCACGCCATCACATCGCACGCGCTGGCTCATCGACGCGTGGTGAAACCGGCCTTCTTGCGGTCCCAGGCGTCGGGCAAGAGGCCCCGGTCGCGCAGGATGTGCTTCATGATCCGGCCATGCGCATTGCGCGGCAACGCCTCGGCGAACTCGATGTAGCGCGGCACGAAGTAGTACGGCGCATTCTCGTTGATGAAGGTCGCCACAGCCTCCGGCGAAACCTGCCGGCCGGACTTGGCCACCACGCAGAGCGTCAGCTCGGCTTCCGACTCCAGCGTGTCCGACGCCGTACCGTAGGCGGCGACGTCCTCGACGTCCGGATGCTGCTGAGCCACCCCCTCGACCTCGAACATCGAGATGTTGCGGCCGTTGTAGCGGATGTAGTCCTTCTTGCGGTCGGCGAAGTAGTAGACGCCCTCCTCATCGCGGAAGGCCATGTCGCCGGTGTGGTGCCAGAGGTTGCGCCAGGTGGCGACGGTCACCTCGGGCTGGTTGAAGTAGCCGACGAACATCAGCCCCGGCCCCTTCGGCCGAATGCAGATCTCGCCGGCTTCGCCCACCGGGATCTCGCGGTCGAACTCGTCCATCAGCTTGACCTCGAGCCAGTCGACCGGACGGCCCAGCGCCGCGCCTTGCCAGGGCGTGACGCGGTCGTCGGGGGCCTGGAACACCACGAAGGTTTCGCTCGTACCATAGGCCTGGTCGAGGTGCTCGATGCCGAACCGGGACCTGAACTTCGGCACCATGTCCCAGGTGAGCGGGATCGCCTGGCCGTGGCGCACGCCGCTGGCGCCGTCGTCCGGGCGCTCCGGCTGATTCCACAGGTGCATGTGCATGGAACCTAGCGTGAAGAAGCTGGTCGCCTTGTACTTGCGGATCCGCTCCCAGAACTGGGTCGCCGAGAAGCGCTTGTCGATCGCCGCGCCCACGCCGGCGGTCAGCGACGGCCAGATCGTCCCGGTCCACGGGCTGCCCAGATACATCGGGGTGCAGGAGTAGAACACGTCGTCCGGGTTTGCGTCGGCGTAGAGCCGCCCCTGCCCCGCGAGATGCAGGATCGAGGAGTGGGCGTGCATCACGCCCTTCGACTTGCCAGTGGTGCCCGAGGACCACCAGACCTGCACGGGGTCCAGCCAGCTGAGCTCCACCGCCGGCCGGTCGGGCGGGGCGTCCAGGAGGCTCGCCAGCGGACGGCCGCGAGCGCTGGCCTCGCCCGCCACGACGACGTGTTGCACGTGCTCCAGCGTCACCTTGTCCAGCCGCTCGGCCAGGCCCTCGTCGACGACCAGGATCTTGGCCATCGACTGGTCGAGCCCCTCCTTGAGGAAGGCGCCGTGATAGTCGGTGTTGACGGTGGAGAAGATGCCGCCCAGCCGCGCCGTCGCCATGGCGACCAGCACCAGCTCGATGGACGGCTCCATCAGCATCACGAGCGTCTGGCCCTTCTCGAGGCCCAGGGCGTGCAGGCCGCAGGCGTAGCGCTCCGACAACTGCGCGCATTCACGGAAGGTCAGCCGGCGCGCGTCGTCCATCAGCCAGACGGCGTCGCCGTTGTGCTCGGCCTGCCAGTCCAGGACATCGGGGATGATCCGCTTCTGCGGCTCGCTGGTGTCGAACTTTTTCATCGTGTCATGCCCATCTCACTGGCCTCAACGTTCGGCGAAATCCCAGGTCCGCCCTTCGGCGTATTCCCGCAGCACGATCTTGCCGGCGCGGTCGATGTGCACCTCGTCAGGCCCGTCGACGATGCGCATGATGCGCGCCATCCGGTACATCGCCTCCAGCGGGGTGTCGTCCGAGACGCCCAGCGCGCCATGCACCTGGATCGCTCGGTCGATGACCCGATGGAGCGCGCGCGAGACGGCGCACTTGGCGACGCTCAGCTCGACCCGCGCCTGCTCGCCCCGCTCCAGCTTGGCGGCGGCGTCGAGCACGATCGCCCGCGACGACTGGATGTCGAGATAGCTGTCGTAGACGTACTCGCGCATCAGCTGCTTCTCCGACAGCTTCTGGCCGCCCGACAGGGTCCGGTGGTTGATGCGGTTGCACATGATGTCGAACGCGCGCTGCATCTGGCCCAGCCAGCGCATTGTGTTGGTGATCCGCGCCGGCCCCAGCCGCGTCTGGAACAGTTTGAAGCCCTCGCCGCGCTTGCCCAGCGTATTGGCCGCCGGCACGCGCACCTCGCGGTACTCGAACTCTGGATGGTCCATGTGCCGTAGCCCCATGACATGCATGTCGCGCACGCGGGTCAGGCCGGGCGTTCCGACAGGAACGATGATCATCGTGAACCGCTCGTGCACCGGCTTGTCGTCGCCCTCGGTGCGGCACATGACGCACATGTAGTCGGCGTGATCGCCGCCGCTGACGTACCACTTGCGGCCGTTGATCACCCACTCGTCGCCCTCGAGGCGAGCGGTGGTCTGGATGTTGGTGGGGTCGGAGCTGGCCGCGCCCGGCTCGGTCACGGAGAAGGCGACGTAAACGTCACCGGTGACCTTGGGGTAGAGCAGCTTCTGCTTCTGCTCCTCTGCGCCCGCCGCGTCCAGCATCAGGCAGGTCTGCAGAGTGTAGGAACCGAAGATGTTCAGCGCGGCGTCCGAGCGGCCGATGATTTCGTTGACGTAGGCGTAGTCGAACCACGGCATGCCGCCGCCACCCATGTGCGCGGGATGGCCGATGCCCCACAGGCCGAGTTCTTTCGCCCGCGCCTTCAGCCGCTCGAAGATCGTCGGCCACTCCGGGCTGGCGGCGTAGAAGTCCTTCTCGACGGGATAGATTTCGTCCTCGACGAAACGCAGCGCCTTCTCGCGCACCGGCCGCACGTGGGCGGGGATCTCGAACCCCATGGCAATCCTTCCCTGCGATGCGCGACGGCTACGACCGCCGCACTAAGAAAAAACGTGGCCCCGCCGCACGCGCGGCGGGGCCTGGAACAAACTCAGAAGCGATAGGTCGCTTCGACGCCGTATGTGCGCGGGGAGCCCAGCATGACGCCGAAGATGTCGGCGCTCGCGACGCCGGCGGTGTAGTACTTTTCCTTGGTCAGGTTCTTGCCCCAGATCGCGAGCTCGACGTTGCTCGGGAGGGTCAGCGCCGCGCGGGCGTTCAGCAGGCTGAAGTTTTCCAGCTTGCTGTAGACCACCCTCGACTGACCGGCGAACTGCGGATCGGTGTAGCTGTAGTCGGTGCGGATGCTCAGGTCGCCGATGGACGTCGGCGTGTGATAGACCGCCGACAGCGCCGCCTTCCACTTGGGCGTATAGGTCTGCTGGATCGCTTTGTTCGCGAACGAGAAGTCGGTGTAGCCCAGCGCGCCGCTCAGCGTGAACTGGTCGGTGATGCGGGCCACCGATTCCAACTCGATGCCGTCGACCTTCGCCTTGCCCTGATTGACGATCTGGGTGGTCGTCGTCGGCGCGACCGGCGGCGAGATCACCAGGCTTTGCTGGATGTCGCGATAGTCGGTGTGGAAGTAGGCGAGGTTGACCCGCAGCCGCCGGTCGAGGAACTCGCTCTTCAGACCGCCTTCGTAGTTCTTGACCTTCTCCGGCCGGAACGCGCCCGCAGTGGCGCCGTTGACCGCGCGAAGCTGCTGGCCGCCGCTACGGTAGCCGGTGTTCGCCTTGGCGTAGCCGTAGATCGCGTCGGTGAACTTGTAGTCGATCGACACTTCCCAGCTGGTGTTGCTGAACTTGTCGGTGCGTTCGAGCGCGCATGGACCGTTCGGGGTCGTCGAGGTGACGATGCCCGGGCCCGCCGGATAAACGCACACCCCGGTCAGGAAGCGGTTCTTGCCGACGAGGGTCTTCTCATCCTCGGTGTAGCGGATGCCGAACGAAGCGCCGAGGCGCTCGGTCCACTGGTACACGACGTTGCCGAAGGCCGACTTGGACTTGTTGTCGGCGTCGCCGATGAAGCCGACGGCCGAGGCGGCGCTGCCCAGGGTGCGGGTGGTGGCGGGGCTGAACTCGCCGCCATTTTCCTTGAAGTAGTATAGTCCGCCGATCCAGTTCAGCTTGTTGTCCAGCGCGCTACCCGCGAGCTGCCATTCCGCCGTGAACTGATGCTGCCACTGCTTCAGGTCGGGCGCGAACTCCACGAGCGCGAAGGTGTTCGAGACGATGCCGGCGGCGTTCGTCCGCGAATGGTTCTTCGAGTCGCTGTAGGCTAGGATCAGCTTCGTCCGCAGGTTCGGCGTGATGTCGTAGTCGGTCGTCAGGTTGACGCTGGAGTTGCTCGTGCTGGAGAACGGCACGGCGTAGGTGAGCGCCGAATAGAAGTCGCCCTGCCGCCGCGGCGAGGTGGTGAAGAAGTCGATCGGCGTCGGCAGAGCGCCCGTGGCCAGGAAGGCCGGCAGATTGAAATTGCCGATGTCGCCGTAGTGGTTCACGGCGAGCGAGCCGTTGTCCTTGGCGCGGAAGGTCGAGCCTTGCAGCGTGAAGCGCAACTCGCTCGTCGGCTCGAACAGCACCGTCAGCCGCTGCGACCAGGTGTTCAGGTCGTCGGTGGAGATCGTGCGGGTCGGCGTGAGGCTTGCGCGCTGGCCGCCCAGGACGGCGCCGATCGCCTGGCCCGTAGTGGCGAACGGACCCAGTTCGTTGACCAGGTAGGACTTGCTGTATCCGTCGTGCTCACGGTGGGCCGCGGCATAGCGGACGGCCAGCTTGTCCTTGATGATCGGGATCGTGACCGCGCCTTCCAGATTGTAAGCGCTGTAATTGCCGACTCCGCCGGTCAGGTAGCCTGTGAAGCCTTCGGAAAGGCTCGGCTTGCGGGTGGTGATCTTGATCGCACCGCCGGTCGTGTTGCGGCCGTAAAGGGTGCCCTGCGGCCCCTTCAGCACTTCCACCTGGCCGACGTCGAGCAGGTCCGTGAGCGCCGAATAGGCGCGCGCGAAATAGACGTCGTCGATGTAGACCCCGACGGAGGGGTCGGTGGTGATCAGGGCGTCGTTCTGCACCTGACCGCGCACGGTGATGCGGGCCGAGTTCTTGGTCGCGATCGCCGGGCTGACGGCCATGTTCGGCGTGAAGATCGCGACGTCGGCGACGTTTTCGACACCGCGCGCCGCCAACTCCTGAGCGGGGACCGCGGTCACCGACACCGGTGTGGTCTGCTGGTTTTCCTCCTGCCGGCGGGCGGTGACCACCACCTCCTCCAGCGTGCTCGCGCCCGGCGGTTGCGCCTGCGCCGAAGCTTCGGTCGCCGTGGCGGCGACCCACAATGCGAGAGCTGCAACAGAAGTATTGAGTTTATAGCGGCACATGATTTGTTTCCCCTGATTGCTCGAATCGTCGTTATTTTCTGCTTAGGACTTCAACGATCCGGATTTCGTGCGGCAGTATGCTTGGCCTTCGTGTAATTCGAAGCGCACGGATTTCATTTTCGCGCAGACATCGACTCGCACCCGAACGCGGGGGGTCAAATGCGCTGGCAGATCAACCCTGCTCCCTGGCTCGAAATGAACCGCCGAACGATGGCGGTTCGACCTCCTCTCGCCGTCACTCGGCGACGGCCTGGCTCCCTAATATGCTGATATTTGCTAATATGCTAATATTTGAATTTGGAAAGCGTCAAATTGCGCCCGCGACCGTGGTGCGGCCGCTCGCGTGTCCCGGGTGCATCACAGGGGAGCAGCGGCTTCGCGCATCCGCGGGCCGCCGATTCGTCAGGTCGCGTGGTGACGGGTCAGAAGAAGCGGGCCGGAACCCGTTCGACGAAGTTCCGCAGCTCGGCCTTGGCCGTTTCCACCTCGCCCGCTTCAATCGCCTCGGTGACGCGCACCAGGTGCTGGAACTGCGCGTGAACCTGCTCGTCCGACGGATGCTTGTTGGCCCCGGAGATCAAGTCGATCGAGACCTGGATGAGGACCTGGGTGAACATCGCCCAGATCGGGCTGCCCGACAGCTTGGCCAGCCGCAGGTGGAACTGCCCCATCTGCGCGGAGGCGGCCTCTCCGGTGAGCGCCAGGCCCGCGCGCACATGCTCGGTCAGCGCGCGCTTCTCTTCGGCCTAAGCGTTGCGGATCACCTAGTCTAGGCAGCTCTCCTCCAGCAGGATACGCGCATCGAGGATCTGGTCGGACTTCACGGCCTCGCATTCCAGGAACAGCGACACCGTCCGGGCGACGACGCTGAGTTCCGGGCGGCGCGCCAGCACGCCGCCGCCGTTGCCGCGCCGCTGCGTCGCGATCTGCCACTGCTCCAGCAGCAGGAGGGCCTCGCGGAGCACGGTTCGGCTGACCTTGAATTGCTCGAGCAACTGCGCCTCCGAGCCGATTACCCGGTCGGACCCCCGCCGTTGTCGATGATGCGCCATTCGATAAGGTCGGCGGTGCGAACGGCAAGCTTCTCGTCAGCCACTTCAGCCTCGAATTCGTCTCAAGTCGTGGTTCTAGCCCAATCCGCATCGCCGTGTAATATCATCATATTTGAGAACGAACCGCCAG
>Ga0068863_100007818_pt1 | contig 10457 bp, 8 predicted proteins | sample KBSSwiS62_FD_66596 | JGI IMG/M metagenome (GOLD analysis project Ga0068863, IMG submission 66596) | Switchgrass rhizosphere microbial communities from Kellogg Biological Station, Michigan, USA - KBS Switchgrass S6-2 | ecosystem: Host-associated > Plants > Roots > Rhizosphere > Soil ...
GCCGCGCATGAACGCGCGCAGCGCACGGACTATCGACCGTCGAACGGCGACATCGGTGCGGCGCGCACCGGATTCCAGCAACTCGAAGCCGCGTTGCGGCAGGAGCGAGTGGCGCCACTTCCGCCAGGTCCGGCTGCTGCTGCGGTATCAGGCGCTGTTCCAGTTGCCCCGGACCCTGGCGTTCCGCCGTTTCCCGTAGCGGGACGCCGCCGAGGCTTCCCGCTGATCGCTCTCATCGGCTTGCTGTTGCTGCTGGGGGCCGTTGGCGGTGGGATTTACTACTTCGCGGTCGGTCGGTCCGGGACCGCGTTGCAGGCGGGCATCGCAGCCTACTCCGCCGGCGATCGAAACGGGGCGAGGAATCATTTCGCGCAAGCGGTGCGCGACGATCCGAAGGATGCAGACCCGCACATCTACCTCGGTCGAATGGCGCGCGACGAGGGCGATGCCGCAACGGCGGTGCGCGAGCTGCAGACCGCGATCTCGCTGGAGCCTAACAACGCGACGGCTCAACGTGAAATGGGCGCGCACCTTCTGGCGCAGGCGACGGGTCAGCTCTCCACCGGAAACCTTCCGGGCGCGCTCCAGTCGCTGAACCTTTCTCGAAACTTCTATGTCCGTGCCGTTCAGCTGAACCCCGCGGACAAGAGCGCGCAGGGCTACCTCGGCTGCGTGCTGATGCGGCTCGGCCGCGTGCAGGAAGCGAACAGCTTCTGGCAACGCGCGGGACCGGGACCCTGGACCCAATGTCAACCGCTTCCGACGCTGGCCCCGCAGGTGCCGGGGGCGCAGCAGCCGGTGCGGTGATCGAGCTCAGTCACGTCTCGAAGACGTTCGAGTCGCGGTCCGTGAGCCCGGTCCGTGCGCTCGACGACGTGTCGTTTCGTGTCGCGGCGGGCGAGGTGGCCGGCATCTCCGGACCTGCCGGTGCGGGGAAGTCGACGCTCCTCGCCATCGCGGCTGGCCATTTACGGCCGTCGAGCGGTAGTGTGCGAATCGATGGCAGCGAGCCGCGCCGGTTCGTAGAGCGCGAGGGCATCGCGTACCTGCCGCAGCCAGTGGCGCTCCCCGGCGGCTGGCGAGTGTCGGACGCCCTAACGCGGCTCGCGGTGTTGTCGGGCGTTCGGCCCACCTACACGAAGCACCGCGTTGAAGCGGCCATGCGCGAGCTTGGGCTCTACGACGATCGACGGCGGCGCGTGCGGTCGCTCAAGGGAGACGCGCGCCTGCGGCTCGGCCTGGCGCAGGCCATCGTCGCGGACCGCCGGGTGATCATGCTCGACGAGCCACTCGAGGGCATGAGTGCCGGATCGCTCGACCGGCTCCGCGAGCTCATCGTTAGGCTGCGCGCGTTCGATCGTGCGATTCTCATCGCATCGCGAGACACGGCGGAGCTTCAGCGCGTCACGGATCGAGTCACGCTGATCGATCGGGGTCGCACGCGGCGTCCGGGTGCACCGCGCCGGGCCACGCCCGCGGATGTCGAGGGTGTTTTCCACATCACGTTGCATCAAGGCGGCGAGCACGTGCTCGCCGTATTTCCGAACGCGATCTCGCTCGGTCGATCGACGTATGCCGTTCGCGTCACCGGGTTTGCGGCGCTCAACCGCGGTCTGCGCGACCTTCTCGAGCGTGGGGCGCTCCTCGCGTCCGTGACGCCGGCGCACGCCGCGGTCGACGCGAACTCGCTCACCCCGAACGAGGTGGGGATGTGAAGGGTCGACTGACCGCGTATGCCGGGTACCAGCTACGCGATTATTTCGCAACGCGGGCGCTGCCAACACTAGTCGCGAGCGGGCTCGTGGCGTGGGCGCTCGCAGCGGCGCGCGGCATGACGCTGTCGGACCTCGACCCAACCGGTGGGATCGACGCTCGCGACCGCGTTCAACAAACCTTCGAGCTCCTGCTCGCGACCTTCGGCTTCGTTGCTGGCGCTGTCGCGGCTCACGGCGTCGTGTCGCATCATCGGATGCGCGGGTACGACCGCCTGGTGTTTTCGCGTCCCGTCAGCCCGGTGCGGTACTATACGCAAGGCTTCGTCCTCGCCGGGATTGGCGCCGTAGTTCTCGGCAGCGTCGGCGCCGAGGTGTACGCGGTGGCGGTGCATCCCGTATGGTTGCCGGGCGTCGCCGGATATGTTGCGCTCGCGTGGCTGCTCGTGGGCGGGCTCGCGTTCCTGCTCTCGACGCTGACCGCTTTCTACCTGCCGATACTCGCCCTGGTGCTGGCAGCCGATCTGACGCTCGATCATTTCACGGGCGCGCTGGCCGCAGCCGGTGCCGGCCGCGTCGTCACGGCAATACAGGTGCTATTGCCACCGGCCCACGTTCTCGTGTCGCTGCGTGGAGCCTTTGCGCGAGGCTTGCCCATCGATCCCCTCGCGGTCGGGTGGCCGGCGGGGTTCGGAGCTGCCTGTATCATCGTGGCGATGGTTCTTCTCTGGCGCCGTCCCTTCCGCTCATGACCTCGATCGTTTCCCGTCCGGTTTCGGTGGACCCCGCGTCGGTGGAGCGCGAGGTGCTGCCTAACGGATTGACCGTTATCGTACGCCGCGACGACACGGCCCCCGTCGTCGCGATCGTCACCCACGTGAAAGCGGGATACTTCGACGAGACGGACGACGTCGTAGGCATCGCTCACGTGCTGGAGCACATGTACTTCAAAGGCACGCCAACGCGCGGCGTTGGCGTCATCGCCAAGGAAACGAAGGGGAGCGGCGGCTACCTCAATGCCAGCACGATCTACGACCACACGGTGTACTACACGGTGCTGCCGTCGTCCGGGCTCGTCGCGGGTCTGGAGATCCAGGCCGATGCCTATGCGAACTCGGTGATCGATTCCGGCGAGCTCGCGCGCGAGCTCGAGGTGATCATCCAGGAGGCCAAGCGAAAGGCCGACAATCCGTCCGCGGTCACGACCGAGACGCTGTTCGAGCTGCTTCACGATACGCATCGAATGCGACGGTGGCGGATCGGCCGCGAACCCGGTCTCCGCCGGCTCACGCGCGACGACCTCGTTCGATTCTACCGAAACTTCTACCGGCCGTCGTCGACGATTCTCTCGATCGTGGGCGACATCGACGTCGCGGAGGTACTGGGCCACGTCCGTCGCCTGTATGGCGCACTCGAGGCGGCGCCGGTGATTCGGACGCCCGGGCCTCCAGAGACTGGGCCCGATCGGTTTCGCTACCGTGAGATGTCGGGCGACATTGCGCAGGCACAGATCGTGTTCGGGTGGCGCACGCCACCCACGATGCACGACGACACTGCACTGCTCGATCTGGCGTCCGGCATTCTCGGATCGGGACGTGCGTCGCGCCTCTATCGCGCGGTACGAGAGCGCCAGCTCGCCGCATCGGTCAACGCGTACAACTACACCCCCACCGATCTCGGTGTGTTCGTCGTGCATGCCGAGATGCCGGCCGCTTCGGTGGGGCAGGCGTCCGGCGCGATCTGGGATCAGGTCCGCGTGATGCGCGACCAGGGTGTCGCTGCGCAGGAGGTGACGCGCGCGCAGCGGGTGTTCGAATCGCGGTGGCTCCGCCATCTCGAGAGCATGGAGGGTCAGGCGACGCATTTGGCGGAGTGGGAATCGTTAGGCGACTGGCAGCTCGGGGATCGGTACTACGAGCACACCACGAGTGCCACACCATCGGACGTAACCGCCGCTGTTCAGCGCTACCTCACGCCCGACCGCGCGGGGTGGGTCGTCTACCGCCCTTCGACCTCGCCAGCGCTTGCCGAGGATGCCGCATTGGCCAGAGCGTTGCTCGACGGGACGCGTGTCGCCCCGCTGCCGGCGCTTGCCGGTGTTGCCGAAACGGCGACACCAGCGGCGCTGGCGCGTCTCGATCTCGAGCGCGAGGACGGAGCTGTACGCATTTATCGAACGGCCAGAGGCGTTCCGGTGCTCGTCAGGCGTCGCGCTGGCGCGCCGATCACACACCTTGGCCTCTACGTGCTGGGTGGCGCCGCGACGGAGCCTGCACATCTCGCGGGATTGAGCACGCTGCTCGTTCGCACGACGCTCAAGGGGACCGAGCGGCGGGCCGCGATGGCGATCGCCGAGGAGTCGGAACTCCTTGGCGCGGTCATCGGAACGAGTGCGACGGCCGATGGCGTGGGCTGGACCATTTCGGTTCCCGCGCCACGCGTCGCGGCGGCGATCGACCTGCTCGCGGACGTCGTCCAGCGGCCGACATTCCCCGAGGACGCCTTCGAGACCGAGCGTACCGTCGCGCTCGCGAACGTCGCACAGCAGCGCGACGACATGTACCGCCATCCGGTACGTCTTGCCATGCAGGCCGCGTACGGGGCACACCCGTACGCGCGTTCTGTGTTGGGAACCGAGGAGACGTTAGGCGCCATCGAAGTGGCTGCACTGCGGGCCTGGCACCGGGACCGCATGATGCATTCGCCGGCGGTGATCGCGGTCGTCGGCGATGGCGATCCTGACGACCTGGCCGCGCACCTCGGCCTCGCGTTCGCCGGGGTCGTTGCCGCGGTGCCCCAGCTCATTCCGGCGCCGCACTGGCCGGGGGAAACCGCGGTGCTCGCCGAGTCCCGCGACAAGGCGCAGACCGCGCTGGTGGTCGCATTCGACGGCCCTGCGCGTCGTGACGACGATCGATTCACGACAGCGCTCATCGCGGGGATCGCGAGTGGCCTCGGCGGTCGCTTCTTCGATGAGCTCCGCGATCGCCAGTCGCTCGCCTACACGGTGCAGGCGTATGCCAGCGAGCGTCTGCTCGCCGGAACGTTCATCTCGTACATCGCGACGTCGCCGGATCGGGAGGAGGTCGCGCGACGTGGTCTTCTCGCGGAGTTCGCGAAGCTCCGTGAGACGGAGGTGACCGCGGAGGAGCTGGAGCGGGCCAAGACATACGCCATCGGAACGCGGGCGATTCGGCAGGAGAGTGGGGCAGCGGTCCTCACCGATCTCGTGGACGCGTGGCTCTATGGCTCCGGTCTCCACGAGCTGGATGAGCATGACGCGCGCCTTCGCGCCGTTACGACCGCGCAGATCCGCGATGCGGCGCGCCGGTACTTCGTGGAGGAACGGCGCGTGGAAGGCGTCGTGCGCGGGGTAGTGAAGACCGTCTAGGATCATCGCGCCTCGGGGCTTGGCGAGATCATCGCGCCGGGGCGCGGGGCGCGGTCTCGACGCCGACGGACGACAACCTCAGGCTGGCGGCCTAACGATCTTCCCGAGGAACAGGATCGTGCCCGAGAGCCGCTCCCGAATCGCGAACACGAACGGCCGATCGATCCGGATCACCCGCGGACCACACGTGCACGTCACGCTGATCTCCACCGACGTCGCGGCCGCCGCCTCGGTGCCTTCCTCGTGCACGTCCACGAACGACTTCTGCTTCACCTTGCTGATATAGAGCTGGCTCCCGGCCGAGCGCGACATGCGCGTGAAGTCTGCGACGTCCCCCTGGAAGGCCTGCCGCATCCCTAACGACTCCAGCGGGTCGTTGAGCAACGCCTCCCAGCGAAGAGAAAACTTGGGCATGTACAGCTCCACCTTCTCCGACGTCGTTGCGGCCAACGTCGCCTGCCAGGCGTCGGCCGAGAGCGATGAAACGAGTGCGGCGATCGACTCGCCCGGCTTCGGCAGGATGATCGTCATCGCGAACGCGTCGCCGCCGTACGGGAGCTCCACCACCTGCGCGTCCACCGTCTCGGCCACCCGGACGGTGTCGGTGCGCCGCATCATGGCGATCGGCGCGGCGGAGCCATCGACTGTCGTGAACTGATCCGGCTTCGTTAGGCGCTTGTCGAATCGGGTGGTCCACGATCCGTTGAAGTAGATCGCGTTGATCAAATACATCACCACGTCGCCCGGAATCGGGCCGTCGACGATATTGTCGATCTTGCCGTTGGTGCTCGCCCGCACCCAGTCGTTGATCGTCGGGACCGCGCCGGGCGCGGCGAAATCGAGCGGAGCGACCTTGGCGTCGAAGAACTGCTTCGACTCATCGAGGAAGCTCGCTTCGAAGGGGAACCCCGCACGGTACCAGATCGCGTTGGCGATGCGGACATCCACCGTCGGGTCCAGCGCGCGAAGCATGTCGATCAGCGACCGATACGAGGCGTTGATCTCTGCGGACGACTGCGCACCAAAGCCGAGTGTCGAGCGCATCTCGTCGAATGTCTGCCCCGCCGCGCCATTCATGGTCATGCCAAGCGCCATCGAGGCGCTGAGCGGTGACATGAAAATGTTCGAGTTGGAGCGCGTGCGGTCGAGCTCACGCAGCAGGTTGAAACCGAACGCATTGCTGGCGCCGATCACGGCCAGTTCGCCACTCGAGAGTGCGCGAGGCAGCTCCGTGATCCTCCGCGCACCGCCAGACGGCCCTGTCGCGTCACTGCATGCGGCGACGACGGCGACGGTAGCGAGCAGACCGCTCAGACGCATGCGCTCCTCGGTATGGTGGGTGTCAGCCTAACTCGCCGGTGCAGGGGATCGTCACAGCCGGGCGTCGAAATGATGAAAATGGGGTCAGACTCCTTTCGTGTCGTTCCATTGCTGCAGCAATGGAACGACACGAAAGGAGTCTGACCCCGTACGCATCGGTTTACTGCGTCGCGGTCTCCGCCATCGCGGCCACCGCGCGCTCGAGTGCCGCAAGCGCCGGCCGGATGCGGCCGCCGGGTGCGCGGAGACCGGTCGCCGAGTCATAGTCGCCCGCGCTCTCGACGATGAGGCCCTTCACCGGCGCGTGGCTCGTCGCCCACGCCAGCGTTCCCCACAGCGCCCGGGCCTGACTCGACTCGCCATGGGTTACCGGATAGGCACCCGACGAGAACACCCAGTGATTCTTCGTCGCGCCGCGCATCCATCGGTCGGCCACGTGCAGCCGGGCGCTCAGCGACCCACCACCGTCATACGACGGGTAGAACGAGAACCCAACGACATCGATCGGCGAACCCGGCTGGCTCGCCCATGCGTAGAGCGCGCTGTCTGCGCCAACGAACGCCGATGCCGCGACGCCGACACGCACGCGATTACTCACGCGCCGCGCGTTCGCGGATGCCTGATGAAGGAACTCCTCCCACCACGCGAGCGGAACGCGTCCCATCGCGCGTGCACCTTCGGTGTACGGGTCGCGCGCCGGCAGGATGATATCGGGACGCAGCCGCCTGACGATGCGATCCACCGCCGCGAGCCGCGCGCGCATGTATGCCGAGGGTGACGCCCGAAATGCCTCGCGGGTATTACGGTCGTACCCAACCGATACGATCAGTAGGACGCTGTCACGCCGATCGTCCTCGAGCGAGCGGGCGAGAGAATCGAGCGCGGCGAGCCGCGCGCCCGATGGATCGATCACCACGGCGACGGCGCCGAGTCCGACGGAATCCACGAGGGCCATGTCGTTCCGGAGCGCGAGCGGCGGGGGCGCGTCGTTCAGCGCGGGGAAGACTCTCAACCCGATCGTGAAGTCTCCCCGCGGACGCTCCTGCAGTCGTTCCTGCGCGTAGGTCGCGTAGCTTCGCACCGCCACGACGCCACTCGGCAGCTGAGCGACGAACACGATCGTGAACCCCAGCGCAAGAAGGGCGAGCGTGCCGCGCACGGTCGCGCTGATACGCCATCGGGCTGGGTACGCCGGCGCGAGGAACGGGAGCTGGACGGCGAGGGGCGAGAACAGTGCCGCGCGTCCGAGCATCAAGCCTAACGCGCTGGATTGCGCCGCCGTGATGGCGAGCGCCGCGGTCGAAGGGTCCCGGCCACTATACGCCTCGTAGCGCACGATCGCCGACGCGGCGACGATGATGTCGTACGCGGCAATCGGCAGCCCGATGAACGGCGTAACGAGCCGCTTGCCCACGGCGTAAACCGCCTGCAGCGCGAAGATTGCAAGGGTCAGCGGCCAGACCCACGCGATGACGTGGATCGCGCGGCCGTTCAGGATCGATGCGGACGTAACCGCGACGAGCGTTGCTGGCGCGATGAGCAAGCCGCCCAGCGCCGTCACGCCACGGAAGAACCGGGGGGCCCGCCGCAACTGCGCGATCTGGCCGGCAAGGAACACGTCCCAGAGCAGCACGAGCGCCGAGGCCACGTAGAACGCGTACGGCAGTACCTCTCTCAGGCCCACCAGGCCGGTTCCTCCAGGCGACCGATCGCGATATCAGCCGTCAGCCGCGCGAACGCTTTTCGCATCTCACCTCGCGCGCGGTCAGACGACGGGTGAATACGTCGAGCGCTTTCTGCGGATCGTGCGTCGACAGGGTCAGGATGTCGAGCAGCATCAGGTGGTCGGACGGGAACGTGTGCGCCGACATGTGACAATCATTGAGGAGCAGCACGGCACTCACCGCATCACCCGGCAACTTGCGCACGACCGGCGCGGCGACCGCGGAGAAGCCGGCGGCGCCGGCACCGGCTATCAACAAGCCGCTGATCAACGATGCGTCGCCGAGCTGAGAGGGCAGAGCGCCGACGAAGTCGGCACTGAGATGGCTGAACGTCGGCGACACGTGGGATTGACTCTCCAGGGCGACGAGGCGTCGCGCGAGCTCGAGGACCGGGTCAGGATATCCGCGCGCGGCGGCGAACACAAGGAACCCGGTGGCGCGCTGGCCGCTCACCTTCGCGTCCGTTTAGTTTGCGGCATGAGCCGCGAGCCTCTCGTGACGTTGCCCAACGCCGTATCCATGTCGCGGCTGTTGCTCGCGGCCGCCTTCGTCCTCGTTCGCGATCCGGTCTTCCGCTTTGCCGTGCTGTTGACCGCGTCGGGCACTGACTTTCTGGATGGCTGGCTCGCGCGACGCCAGCGCGCGACGACGAAATCGGGTGCGCTCATCGACCCCATCGCTGACCGACTCTTCGTGCTCACGGCGGTTACGACATACGTCGTCGAAGACGCGATCTCCGTGAGCGCGTATTTCATACTCCTGTCCCGCGACATCGCGACGTTCATTGGGTTTCTCGTCGCGCGCTCCGTGCCGTGGCTGCGCGCCGTGGTGTTTCGCGCCCGGTTGCTCGGCAAACTCGTTACTGCCCTGCAGCTTCTCACGCTCATGGCGGTGATCGCCACACCAACGATCGTTCCATCGCTGGTGCGGGTGGTCGGCGCCGCATCGGCCGCGTCGATCGCCGACTACACGCTGGCGCTCTGGCGCGAGCGTGCGACGTGAGGGCTCGCCCCAGCTCGCGCGGCTGGAATCGAGCGGTGGCGGTTGCGGTTCTCGCGCTTTCGTGGGCGACGCACGAGGCGCCCGCCCAGCAGCGAAGCCAGCAACCTCCTCAACGGGTTCAACCCGAAATGCGCGCCGATTACATTGGCTCCCGAGCCGCGGCGGCTCACCTCGGGTTCGGGCTGAACGTGCCGGCGACGACCTACGTCCGACTCGGGATCGTCGCCGCGATGGGACAGGCGTGGTCAGGCGGCGACGCGACAATCGCCGGCCGCGTGGACGGCCTCGTCCGATTCGTTCTGGATCCGCTCCGAGAGTCTCGATGGGCCCCCTACGCCGCGGGCGGTATCGGCGCGATCTACGACGGGTCCGAGAAGTGGCGCGGGGTGCTCGTGGGCGCTCTCGGAGTAGAAGGTCCTGTCACTGGCCGCGTGGTTCCGGCCATCGAAGTTGGCTTCGGCGGTGGCGTCCGCGTCGGCGTAGCGTTTCGGCGAGCGATGCGCGGTCGTCGCTGAGATGTGAGCGGGTCGACACGATACGAGACGGAACGGAGCACTCGCGTGCTCCTCGTGGAGTGCGGACCGTGGCTCTCGTCGTGTTTGTCGCGTACGCCGCATCGCGTCCGCCGGCTGTCGCTACGCTCGGCCGACTCTACGACGACGTCGTGTACCTCTCCGTCGGAAAATCGATGGCGGAGGGTTGGGCGTGGGATGCTGCTTGGCTGGGCGACGTCCCTGGTACTCGTCAGTCGCCTAACGCGAACTGCCGCGTCGGCCGCACCGGTAACGGGAACCTCGGCAGCGGCACCATCGGCGACGGGAACTTCGCTCGCGCTGGGGCTCACCCTGGGGTGCATCGCGATCTGCCGTGCCTGCGCGAGCTCGCGCGCTGAGGCCGCAGCAGTCAGCGCACAAAACAAGAACGCCCCGTGAACGGGGCGTTTTCTATCGCGACTGGAGCCTACGCCGCCGACGCGGCATCGACCTCAGGAGTCTTCGCTTTTGGAGGAGCTGCGAACCGCTCGCCGAGCGTTCGAAGATCCTTGAGCTCGCCTTCCGACAGCTCGTGGTACCGATCGCCCAAGTACTTCAGTGTCTCGTTGAACCAGTCGACCTGGTGCTCCGGCTCCGCGCCGATCACACCGCACCGCATGACGTGCTGGAACAGCTCATCGCGGGCCTGTTCGAATACTGTGGGCTCCGCAACCTCTCTGCGACGACGCGACTTCTGTTTGGCCATGAATTCCTTGAGTGGGAGTGTACGCAAATCTAATGTAAACAGACGGCGAATCGATAGTCGTGAACGCGC
>Ga0068863_100007819_pt1 | contig 10456 bp, 10 predicted proteins | sample KBSSwiS62_FD_66596 | JGI IMG/M metagenome (GOLD analysis project Ga0068863, IMG submission 66596) | Switchgrass rhizosphere microbial communities from Kellogg Biological Station, Michigan, USA - KBS Switchgrass S6-2 | ecosystem: Host-associated > Plants > Roots > Rhizosphere > Soil ...
CGACCCCACCCCGCCCGCGAGTCCCACGTCAGCGGCCGCGAGTCCCACGTCAGCGGCCGCGAGTCGGACAGCTCAGGCCGCGAGTCGGACAACCCGGGCCGTCGGTTCCGCACCTCTGGTCCGGTGCCCAGCCGCCGCGTTCCCGGTGCCGCCCTCGCCGGGCTGATCCCTGCCTGCCGCCGGGTCGGAGCTCCGGGCCCAGCCGGGCGGCGGGGCAGGCCCCGCCCGCGCGTCATAGGGTCGGTGGGATGTGGACGAACTGGTCGGGTGGCCGGCAATGCCGCCCGCAGCGCACCGACCGGCCGCTCGACGAGGCGGGGGTGGTCGCCGCCGTCCGGCGCGCCGTCGAGCGGGGGCTGGCCGTCCGCCCGGTCGGCACCGGCTACTCCGACAGCACCCTCGCGTTGACCGGGGACGTCCATCTCGACTGCTCGGCGCTGACCGGGGTGGTCGCGGTCGAGGAGGACTCGGTCCGGGTGCGCGCGGGCGCGCGACTCGCCGAGGTGCACGCCGCGCTCGCGGCCGAGGGCCGGGCGTTGGCGACGGTGCCGCACGGGCCGGCCGCGACCGTGGCCGGAGCGATCGCGACCGGGACCCACGGCGGTACGCACGACGCCGGCTCACTCTCCGCGCAGGTCGTCGGCGCCCGGTTCGTGGACGGAACCGGAGCGCTGCGCACCGCGGCGCCGGCGGAGCTGGACGGCTTCCGCTGTCACCTCGGGGCGCTCGGCGTGCTCACGGTCGTCGAGCTCCGCACCGTGCCTGCCGGCGTCGTCGAGGGCCATGAGGAGGAGGTCGACGCCGCCGACGCCGCCGCTCCCGGTGGGCCGCTCGACGCCCGCGCCTGGGCCTCGCTCGAGGTGCACCTGCCGAGCGGGGAGGCCCTGCTGCGCTGGGCCGGCCCGGCGGAGGACCGCGAGCCGGAGCCGACCGGGCCCGTCGAGACCCTCGGAAGGGTCGCCACCCGTATCGGCCACGCGGCGTCCGCACAGTGGTCGGCGCAGAGATCCCGGCCCGCGCCGCGGTGGGAGGGGGTGCCGACGGGTGCGCCGTACGAGCTGCTCCCCGGCCCGCTCCCCAGCCGCGCGGGCTACACGGAGTGGGCGGTTCCACGTGAAACCCTCCCGGCGGCGCTGCGTGAGCTCGGCGCGGCGACGACGGCACGTGAGCTGGAGATCCGTCGTCCGGTGGAGGTCCGGGTCGGCCCCCCCGAGACGGGGTGGTTGCACCCGGCCTATGGGCGCGAGACGGGGTGGATCACCGTGCGCAGCCCCCGCGGGGATGCGCAGGGTCCGCTCTTCCGGCTGGTCGGCTCGGTGCTGGAGGGGATGGGTGGGCGGCCGCACTGGGCGGGCCGGCACGACTGGACCGCCGCGGACCTCGCGGTCGCCTATCCGCGGCTGCCGGAGTTCCGAGCCCTGCGGGACGTGTGCGACCCCGACCGCCGGTTCGCCGGGACGTACCTGGAGTCCCTGCTCGGGCCGTGAGGACTTCGAGCGGGCTTGATCCGCTCATCGGAAGCGGGGCGGTCGGAGCGACCGGCACTTCCGAGCGGTGGATCATCGAGCGCCTCGGCCGCGCAAACCCGCGTTGGGACAACCCGACCGCGGCGTCGAACGCCCGGCCCTGGTGTCCGACTCGCGGCCGCCGGTGTCCGACTCGCGGCCGGCGGTGCCCGACTCGCGGCCGCCGGTGTCCGACTCGCGGCCGCCGGTGTCCGACTCGCGGGGCGGAAGAGGGCGGATCGGAGGAAGGGTGAGGGCCGGAGTCGGGGTCCGGTCACTCCCCCGGACCCCGACTCCGGCCCTCTGTCGGCGCCGATCCGCTCCCCAGCCGATCGACGCCATCCGCGGCCCGAAGCTGCCGCGGGTCAGTTCCTTTCTCCTCCCGGGGCTCCCCAGCCCCGGGAACCCGTGGACCCGTCAGAACGACAGGTGGTGGTGCCCCGCTCCCGAGCTCACGGCCCGGCGGTGGTGGCGGCCGCCCTGGCGGGCCAGCTCACCCAGCGCCTGGGGGCCGGTGTCGGTCAGGGAGGTGTAGGCCGGGGCGGCCGGGGCGTAGGCCGGCACGTGCGCCCCGTAGAGCGGGGCGTGCCCCGCGCCGCCACCCGCGGGGGCGGCGGGCGCGGCGAAGGCCTGGACCGGGATCGGCGCGGTCAGCGGGTCCCGACGGAACTCGTCGAGCGCCTCGGCCGAGCGCCGGGCGGGGCGGGCCGTGGGCTGCTCCTGCTGGCGGCTGCGCCAGCCGCCGACGGTGAGGGCGTGGAAGATCGGCGTCTCCGCCGCGATCTCGGTGCGGCTGGCGTGCCGCCCCGGGAAGGGGCCCGTGTCCTGGACCCCCCGCACCCGCACCGTGGCCCGCCGCCTACCCGCTCCGTCGAGGGCTCGCTCCCAGTCGGTCACGCCCCGCACCTCCGTATCTCGTCGTCGTGTGCGGCGAGATGGTGCCATCGGCTCTGTCCCCACAGGGCCGTTCGGCCGCACACACCACCCACAACGGGGTCACCTGGCCGGGGAAACGGGTCGGGCGCCCTCGTTACGCGCTTTTCGGCCGGTTCCATTCGTTCGAGTGGTGTCGCCGCTCCGCCGTGATCATGTTGTCGCTCTGCGCAGCAGGCGGCGCCACCCGACCGCGTCCACGGCGGCCGTGGACAGCGGTCCGAGCCTGCGCGGCGCCCCGCGGACATGCATCGACGCCGACCCCTCACCCAATCGGGACAGGCCGCGCCCGCGGGCGCTCGGCACCGGCCGTCCGACCGACTGTGCGCGATCTTCGCGGAGCCCGCCGCGCCTGCCGTCCCCGCAGGTCACGGCCGAATCACGACACGATCGCCCGCCACCCTTTCGGGTTCGATCATGGTCGGGCCTGCGTGTTCGGCCGAGCCCCGCGCCGTCCCTCACTACTGTCCTCCGCAACGACCTCGGTACCGCCGAAATCACCGACCGTCGTCAGATTGTCACTCGTCTGCCGCTGTCGACCCTCAGATGGCGGTCAACTACATAGGTGTAATTCAACGTCGAGTAACGGGACTGCTCCACTTGCACACGTTGGTCACCGAACGGAGCAGCGCGTGCGTCACGGGGCCGAGCGGCCGTCGAGGGGCTACCGTGCGCGGGTGAGCGAAGATCCCGGACCTCCCGATCCCGAGGTCCGCGCCGTGGTGCCGGAGCAGGGGGCTCATCACGCGCGCCCACCGGAGCGGCCCGAGCCCGAGCGCCGCGCCGCCGACGCGATCCCGACCCCGCTGCGCGTGACCTCCGAGGTGTGCGCCCGCGCGCTGGTCGTCGCGGCCGCGTTCGGGTTGCTGGTCTTCCTGATCATCCAGCTGCGGGTCGTGGTGGTGCCGGTGGCGATCGCCGTGCTCATCTCGGCGCTCATGGCCCCGGTCGTCAGCGCGCTCGTGCGCAGGCGCGTGCCGCGCGCGCTGGCCGTCGCGATCACGATCATCGGCGGCTTCGCGGTGATCGGCGGGCTGCTGTCCTTCGTCGTGAACACGTTCATCGGCGGTTTCCCGGACCTGCAGCACCAGCTCACCACGAGCCTCGAGGCGATCCAGCAGTTCCTCGCCCGGCCGCCGTTCAACCTGACCTCCGAGCAGCTGCAGAACCTGCCCACGCAGATCGGCCAGGCGATCACCAACAGCCAGGCCACCCTGACGTCCGGCGTCCTGACGACGGCGGCCACCGTCACCGAGGTCGGCGCGGGCATCGCGCTGACCCTCTTCACCCTGATCTTCATGCTCTACGACGGCGCGCGGGTCTGGGGATTCCTGCTCACGGCCGCGCCCCGACGTCGTCGGGAGAAGGTGGACGTGGCGGGCCGCCGGGCGTTCGCCACCCTCGTCGGCTACACCAGGGCCACGATCCTGGTCGCCTTCGTCGACGCGATCGGCATCGGCATCGGGCTCTGGGCCGTCGGCGTGCCGCTGGTGATCCCGTTGGCCGCCCTGGTGTTCCTCGGCGCCTTCATCCCGACGGTCGGGGCGGTCGTCTCGGGCGCCATCGCGGTGCTGATCGCGCTGGTCGCGAACGGGCTCATCCCCGCGTTGATCATCCTGGCCGTGGTGATCGGCGTGCAGCAGCTGGAGGGGCACGTGCTCCAGCCCCTGCTGCTCGGGCGCGCAGTCAAGCTGCACCCGCTGGCCGTGGTGCTGGGTGTGGCCGCAGGCGTGGTGATCGGCGGCATCGCGGGAGCGCTGCTGGCCGTGCCGCTGCTCGCGGTGATCAGCGCGGCCGTCCGCAGCCTCGTCCGGGACGACGAGCCGCCCGCCCACACGATCGACGCCGTGGATCCCCACGAGGCCAATCCCGAGCTCGCGCACAGGATCCGCGTGCCGTCCTGGTGGACCCGGGTCTATCGACGGCTGCGGCGTCGAGGTGCCGAACCCGACGGCTGACGGGAGGACCGCCGGTGTGCGACACCCGGATCGCCGGCGCGACGGGTACCTCGGCGGCAGGCTCGCCCCCAGGCTGAGCAGCCGGCCGACCAGGGGGCCGGGGCGGTCAGAGCGAGCTGAGGCCCTCGTCCAGCTGCGCGATCTCGGCGAGGCTCAGCTCGACCTCGGCCGCCCGGCAGTTCTCCTCGAGGTGGGTGAGGTCCCCGGTGCCCGGGATCGGCAGCATCACCGACGAGCGCTGCAGCAGCCACGCGAGCGCCACCTGCGGCGCGGTGATCCCGTGCGCCCAGGCGATCTCGGCGACGGCGCCGCCCGGCTCGGCCAGGGCACCGGCCGCACCGGCCGCGACGGGGCGCCACGGGAGGAAGCCGATGCCGTTCTCGGTGCAGTAGCGCAGCACGTCGTCGCTCGAGCGGTCCAGCAGGTTGTACCGGTTCTGCACGGTCGCGATCTCGACGATCCCGCGCGCCTGCTCGATGGTGTCCACCGACACCTCGGAGAGGCCGACCTGGTCCACCTTGCCCTCGGCCTGCAGCTCCGCGAGCAGGCCGAACTGGTCCGCGGCGGGCACGGTCGGGTCCACGCGGTGCAGCTGGAAGAGGTCGATGCGCTCGACGTCCAACCTGCGCAGGGACAGCTCGACCTGCTGGCGCAGGTACTCCGGGCGCCCGCACGGCGTCCAGCCGCTCCGGCTGGGCCGCAGCAGCCCGGCCTTGGTGGCGACGGTCAGACCCTCGTAGGGGTGCAGGGCCTCCCTGATCAGCTCCTCGGACGTGCCGGGCCCGTAGGAGTCCGCGGTGTCGATGAGGTTCACCCCGAGGTCGACCGCGCTGCGCAGCACGTCGATGGAGGCCTTGGGGTCCGCCGGCGGACCCCAGGCACCCGGCCCGCTGATCCGCATGGCGCCGAACCCAAGGCGATGGACCTCCGGCCCCTCGCCGATCCGGAACGTACCGGCCGCGGCGGCGGGGCCGGCCTGCCTGATCGCACTGCTCATGCGACGAGGGTGGCACCGCGGGTGCCCGGGTCGCCGCCGATCGTGACCAGTACCGCATACCCGCCGGTAGGGTAACCCCGTGGTCGACGTGGGGGACGTCCGTCGTCTCGCGCTCTCGCTCGCGGGCGTCGAGGAGATCGACAGCGACGGGTTCGACTTCCGGGTCGACGGGCGGGGCTTCGTCTGGTCCTACCCGGACCGCATCGGCGGGCGGCGGGTCCTTCGCCAGGACGTCGCGGTGCTCTACGTCGGGGACGAGGCCGAGAAGCAGGCCCTGCTGCTGGGCGAGCCGGACCTGTTCTTCACCACGCCCACCTACGACGGCCTGGCCTTCGTCATGGTCCGCCTGGATCAGCTGTCCGCGGAGCGACTGGCGGAGCTGGTGACCGACGCGTGGGACATGCGCCGACGAACCTAGTGTCCGCCGAGGGCAGGCGCGCCGAGCAGGCCGAGGCGGTGCGGCCCGGGACATGCTGGAGCGCGGTGACACCGCCGGTGACCTGCCGGCGCGCGTGCCGCGGTCCCGGCCGGGGAACGTCCGGGTGCGCCACCGACGCGTCCCGGTTAGCGTTCGCGCCGTGGCCACGTTCGCGGCGCTCGCCGACGCCGTCGAGACCCTGGTGCGGGACGGGACCGTCCTCGCGGTGGAGGGGGACCCCCTCGCCGCCGCGCGGGTGCTCCTGCGCCGCCGGTTGCGGGAGCTCACGCTCGTCTCGCTCGATCCCGGCGCCGCCGGGGACGCGCTGGTCGGCGCGGGCTGCGTCACCCGGCTCGTGGTGGCGCGCACGCCCGGGGCGCGGACACAGGAGGCGCTGGTCGCGGGATCCGTGTCCCTCACGGAGCACACCGCCCTCGGGCTCACCGCGGGGTACGCGGCGGGAGCGGCGGGGCTGCCGTGTGGGCTCGTCGGGCAGGGGTACGTCGGGACGGACCTGACCTTCCGCACCGTCCGCTGCCCGTTCACCGGCCGGGACCTCACCGCCGTGCCCGCGCTCACCCCGGACCTCGCGATCGTGCACGCGCCGCGCGCCGACCGGGCCGGCAACGTGCAGCTGGACGGGGTTCCGCGGGAGGTGCTCTACGCGGCTGCGCGGTCGCTGGTCACGGTGGACGAGATCGTCGAGCGGGTGTCCGGCGAGGTCGTCCCGGCGCACGTCGTGACGACCGTGGCCCCGGCGCCCGCGGTCCCCGCCGGCGACCGGGAGGCCCTCGCGGGCGGACCCGCCCGGTTCGGCGAGTGGCTGGCGGGGGTGCGGGCATGAGCATGCTCGCCGCCGCCGCCCGGCTGCTGCGTCCGGGGCAGGTCTGCGTCGCGACGGCGGGTGCGCCCCTCGCCGCCGCCCGGCTCGCCCAGGCGTCCGTCCCCGACCTCACCGTGGTGGCGGACACCGATCCGGACCTGCGCTACGCGCTGCCGCGGGCGGACGTCGGGCTCGTGCACGCCGACCAGGTGGACGTGTTCGGCAACCTCAACGCGACGCTGCTCGGCGACCACGCGGAACCGGACGTCCGGTTCGCGGGCGGCGGGGCCCTGGCGGACATCGCCGCCGTCCTCCCGGTGATCGTGCTGCTGGAGCACCGGCTCGCGGCGTTCGTCGAGCGGGTGGACTTCGTGACGGCGCCGGGTGCGCTCTCCGGACCGCTGGACCGGGCGCTGGTGGGGCTCCCCGGGTCCGGGCCGGTCGCCGTCGTCACGGACCTGGGGGTGCTGCTTCCGGACCCGGCCACGGCCGAGCTGGTGCTGGCCGAGCTGCACCCGGGCGTGACCGTCGAGCAGGTGCGGGCCGAGACGGGATGGGCGCTCGAGGTGTCCGACGAGCTCGTCCTGGGAGGATCACCCGCGTGACCGACCTGCTCCACGCCCGGATCGACGGCCCCGCCGACGCCCCGCCGGTGGTGCTGCTGGGCTCCCTCGGCAGCACGTCGGAGATGTGGGAGCCCAACGTGCCCGCGCTCGCGGCCCGCCACCGCGTGGTCCGGCTGGACAACCTCGGCCACGGCGGCTCACCGGTTCCCGAGGGCCCGTACTCGATCGCCGGGATGGCCGAGTCCGCGCTGGCCACACTGGACTCACTCGGCCTGCAGCGGGTCGCGTGGGTCGGGCTCTCGCTCGGCGGCATGATCGGGATGTACCTCGGCTCCGAGCATCCGGAGCGGGTGTCGGCACTCGCGCTGTGCTGCACCACCGCGTGCTTCGAGGACAAGACGCCGTGGCGGCAGCGCATCGCCGACGTGCGGGCGCGGGGCACCGGGGCGATCGCCGAGCCGGTGGTGTCGCGGTGGTTCGTGGGCGAGTGGGCGACCCGGCACCCCGACGTCGTCCGGCGGGCCGAGGGCTGGCTCGCCGGCACCGCGGACGCGGGCTACCTCGGCTGCTGCCAGGCCATCGAGGCGTGGGACCACCGGGCACGGCTGTCCGCCGTGCGGCCGCCGACGCTGGTGATCGGCGGGGCGGACGACCAGGCCACCCCGGTCGACCAGCACGCGCGGGTGCTGGCCGAACGCATCCCCGGCGCGCGCCTGGAGGTGGTGCCGGGTGGGCACGTGGCGAGTTGGCAGAGCGCCGAGCAGGTCAACGCGCTGCTGCTCAGTCTGCTGGACGGGCCTTCTGCGGCGCGGTGAGCGCGAGGCCGAGCGCGGCCATCGCCATGAGGATCCCGACGACGACGATCGGCACCGCCGCGGCCGCCCCGCCCAGCACGAGCAGCAGCAGACCGCCCGCCAGCAGCAGCGTGGGGACGAAGCCCGCGGCGTGCATGCTGCGCGGGGCCCGGCCGACGTGGGCGCGGCGGATCCGCCTGCCCAGGGAGCTGCACCGCGCGACGAAGAGCGGGTCCGCCGCCGTCAGCGCCTGCTCGATCAGGGCGAACTGGCTGCGTTCGCGGTCGCTCAACATGTCTGGGGCCACCCTTCTCGTCCTCGGCCACCCGCTCGCCGTCGACCCGGGTTGTCCTGGCCGGAAGTGTAGGTGACCGAATCGTGACCTAGGGCCCACATGTGACCGACCCCCTCGTCTTAGGCGGCCCTACGCTTTACATGCGCATCCGTGCATAGGTACGGTGCACGGATGGGACACGGTCACGGCCACGGGCACTCGGCGGAGAACGACCGCCGTCGGCTCGTGGTCGCGCTGGTCGTCACGGTCGTCTGCGCGGTGCTCGGCGCCGTGGGCGCGATCCTCACGGGGTCGCTCGCCCTCCTCGCCGATCTGGGGCACCTGCTCACGGACGCGGGGGCGCTGGTCGGGGCGGTGATCGCCGCTGCCGTGGCGACGCGGCCCGCCACCCTGCGCCGGACGTTCGGGCTCGGGCGGGTCGAGGTGCTCGTCGCCGGGATCAACGCGGCCATGCTCGTCGCGGTGGTCGTGTGGGTCGCGGTCGAGGGCGCGTCCCGGCTGTTCGAGCCGGCCGAGATCCCCGGGCTGCCGCTGCTGGTGATCGGCGCGGCGGGGCTCGTCGGGAACGTCGTCTCGCTGGTCGTGCTGGCCGGTGGGGACCGCGAGAACATGAACATGCGCGGCGCGATGCTGCACGTGCTGGGGGACGCGCTCGGTTCGGTGGGCGTGATGGTCGCGGCGCTGGTCCTGCTCACCACGGGCTGGCCCTACGCGGACACGATCGCCTCCCTGTTCATCGCGGTGCTGATCCTGCCGCGCGCGGTCTCGCTGCTGCGCGAGGTGTGGCACGTCCTGCTGGAGGGCGCGCCCGCCGGGATCGAGGTGGGGCAGGTGCGGTCGACGCTGCTCGGGGTGCCGGGTGTCGTGGAGGTACACGACCTGCACGTCTGGGCGATCAACGACCGCACACCGTCGATGTCCGCGCACCTCGTCGTGGCCGCCGAGGCGCGGGACGCCACGGGGTGTGGGGTGCTGGACCGCGCGGGGGCCGCCCTGCGGGAGCATTTCGGCCTGACCCACAGCACCCTCCAGGTGGAGCACCACGCCCACTCGGATCACGAGCACTCCTGCGACTGACCCTTCGCCATTATGGATCCTTAATGGGTTCTGGGGCTGGACTGGACGCCATTATGGATCCGTAATGGGGCCGCAGCGGGTCAGCCGTGGGCGAGGTCCGCGAAGCGGCTGTAGTGCAGCTGGTGGGCGACCGTGATCGTGTTCGTGGGGCCGTTGCGGTGCTTGGCCAGGATCAGGTCCGCCTCGCCCGCCCGCGGATCGTCCCGCTCGAAGGCATCCGGCCGGTGCAGCAGGATGACCATGTCCGCATCCTGCTCGATCGACCCGGACTCACGCAGGTCCGACAGCATCGGCCGCTTGTCCGTGCGCTGCTCCGGACCACGGTTCAGCTGCGAGATCGCCACGACCGGCACCTCGAGCTCCTTGGCCAGCAGCTTGATCTGCCGGGAGAACTCCGAGACCTCCTGCTGACGCGACTCGACCCTGCGGCCCGACGTCATCAGCTGCAGATAGTCCAGGATGATCAACTTCAGGTCGTTGCGCTGCTTGAGCCGCCGCGCCTTGGCCCGGATCTCCATCAGAGTGAGGTTCGGCGAGTCGTCGATGAACAGCGGCGCCTCGGAGATCTCCGACATCCGCCGGGCCATCCGCGTCCAGTCGTCGTCGCTCATCCGGCCCGCGCGCATGTCCGCCAGCCGGATCCGCGCCTCCGCCGACAGCAGCCGCATCACGATCTCGGACTTGCTCATCTCCAGCGAGAACACCGCGCTGGTCATCTGGTGCTTGATCGAGCAAGAGCGCGCGAAGTCCAGCCCCAACGTCGACTTGCCCAGACCCGGCCGGGCCGCGACGACGACCATCTGGCCCGGGTGCAGCCCGTTGGTGCACGCGTCGAGATCCGCGAAACCGGTCGGCACACCCAACGAGACGCCGCCCCGGGAGGCGATGGCGTCGATCTCGTCCATGGTGGGCTGCAGCAGCTCCTCGAGCGGGACGTAGTCCTCGCTGGTGGACCGCTCGGTGACCTCGTAGATCGCCGCCTGCGCCCGGTCGACGACCTCCTCGACCTCCGCGCCCTCGGCGCCGTGGTAGCCCAGCTGCACGATCCGGGTGCCCGCCTCGACCAGCCTGCGCAGCGTGGCCTTCTCCG
>Ga0068863_100007820_pt1 | contig 10455 bp, 9 predicted proteins | sample KBSSwiS62_FD_66596 | JGI IMG/M metagenome (GOLD analysis project Ga0068863, IMG submission 66596) | Switchgrass rhizosphere microbial communities from Kellogg Biological Station, Michigan, USA - KBS Switchgrass S6-2 | ecosystem: Host-associated > Plants > Roots > Rhizosphere > Soil ...
GCGATCAGGCCTTCGCGTTCGTAGAAGTGCAGTGCCGAGACGGCGACGCCGCTGCGCTGCGACATCTCGCCGGGAGTGAGTTCGTGAATCAGCTCCATGAGCTCAACCATAGTTAAGGTGCTAGTTGTGAAGTTGGGCTGCGACTCCGAGGTCGGCACGCTGCGGGCTGTCATTCTGCACAGGCCGGGGGCGGAGTTGCAGCGGCTCACGCCACGCAACAACGACGCGCTGCTGTTCGACGGGCTGCCCTGGGTGTCCAAGGCCCAGGAGGAGCACGACGCGTTCACCGAGGTGCTGGAGTCGCGAGCCGTCGAGGTGCTGTTGCTCGCGGATCTGCTGACCGAGGCGCTGTCGCACAGCGGGGCGGCGCGGATGCATGGCATTTCGGCTGCTGTCGACTCACGACGGCTGGGACTGCCTCTTGCGCAAGAGCTTTCGGCGTATCTGCGAACGCTGGAGGCGGGACCGCTGGCGCGCGTGCTGATGGCGGGGATGACGTTCAACGAATTGCCGCTGTCGGGGGGCGACCTGTCGCTGGTGCGGCGCATGCACCATGGCGGGGACTTCGTCATCGAGCCGCTGCCGAATCTGTTGTTCACGCGCGACTCGTCGTTCTGGATCGGGCCACGGGTGGCGATCCCGTCGCTGGCGTTGCCTGCACGGGTGCGCGAGACGTCGCTGACCGACCTGATCTACGCGCACCATCCGCGGTTCCTCGGGGTGCGACGGGCGTATGAATCGCGGTCGGCACCGGTCGAGGGGGGCGACGTGCTGCTGCTGGCGCCGGGTGTGGTTGCGGTCGGGGTGGGGGAGCGGACGACGCCTGCCGGCGCGGAAGCGTTGGCGCGCAGCCTGTTCGACGATGATCTGGCGCACACGGTGCTGGCGGTGCCGATCGAGCAGGAGCGCGCGCAGATGCATCTGGACACAGTGTGCACGATGGTCGACGTCGATGCCGTGGTGATGTATCCGAACATCGTGGACTCGTTGTCGGCGTTCACAATTCACCGCGACGGTTCCGGCGGGGTGAAGATCGACGACGCGGTGCCGTTCGTGGAGGCGGCCGCTGCGGCTCTGCAGATCGACAAGCTGCGGGTCATCGCGACCGGCCTGGACCCGGTGACGGCGGAGCGTGAGCAGTGGGACGACGGCAACAACACGCTGGCGTTGGCGCCGGGTGTGGTCGTCGCATACGAGCGCAACACGGAAACCAATGCGCGGCTTACCGATGCGGGCATCGAGGTGCTGCCGATAGCGGCATCCGAGCTGGGCACCGGGCGCGGCGGCCCACGCTGCATGTCATGCCCCGCGGCCCGCGACCCGCTCTAGTCTTTGCGGCGCTCAATTTTGCACTCACGGCTGCAATTCCTCCGAATTCACAACCCTCGCTGCAATCTTGGGGGCGTCCACCCGCGTCGGTCGAATGCCTCGTGCGCACGATGCAGGATGAATCGCCTGCTGTGCTCGGCGACAACCTTGATATCGATCCAGCCCTCGCGGTCGACCAGTTCTGCTCGCCCGATGTCGTGCACGTATCGATCGCGGTTGGTCTGGTGTTGCTCGCCGTCGTAATCAAGGGCGACCATCGGCTCGTCGTAGCCCATGTCGAGAAATGCCTCGCGCGCCCCGTCGCTGACTCTGATCTGGGTGCGTGGCGGGGGCAACCCGTCGTCAATGAGGATCAGCCGTACTCGTGTTTCCTGCGGCGATTCGGCCCCACCGTCCATCAGCGGCAGCGCTATTCGCGATCGTGGCAATCCGCGTGCCCTCGGGTATTGATCAGTTAGCAATTGGACGTCGGCCACCTTGATGCCAGTTGCTCGAGCAAGCGCATCGAGATGTCGGACAGCGAGGTCACGGGGCAAGTGTCGAGCGATGTCGAAGGCCGTTCGTTCGGGTGTCGTCACGGGAATTCCGCCGATCAGCATGGTGTGCTCGGCGTCAATCCGTTCGTTTCGCACCACGATGCCAGCGGGGGGACGACCGCATCGCCAAATCATCTCGATCGGCGTTGTCGCATCGATCCACAGAGCACCATGGAGTGCTGCCGCAGCTCGACCGGCGATCACGCCGTCGCGCCTCGACCATAGCCACGCGCCGACAGTGCGGAGCTGGAGCGAGGGTGCGACGAGCCTCGAAAAGTAAATGTCAGGGAACATCGCGCGGTAGTTCCAACGTAGCTGGGCGCGCGTCAGACCACCGCTGGCCAACGCCGCACTGCCGACGAACACCTCACGCATGCCGCCATGCTCTCGATCAACGCCGACATTTTTCGGCTACCCCCTGAAATTTGCACCTAGGGTTGTGAATAACGTCAAACCACAGCCATGAGTGCAAATTTCAGCGCCAGGACGGAAGCCAGATCTGCATGTTCCACGTCGCCTGCGAGATGGGCAGCCCCGTCAGGATCGGATACATCCACGCGAAGTTCGTAATCACAAGCGCGATATAGCAACACACCGCGATCAGGCCCAGGGTTCGTCGCTCCGCATTCTGGTTCGGCTTGTGCAAGATGTCGCCGAGAATCATCGCGATCATCAACACCAGGAACGGCGCCATCGTCGCCGCGTAGAAGAAGTACATCTGCCGGTCGATGTCGGCGAACCACGGCAGGAACCCCGCGCCGTAGCCGACCAGCAGCACGCCGTAGCGCCAGTCCCGCTTGACGAACGCCCGCCACAGCGCCCACCCCAGCACCGGCACCGCGATGAACCACATCGCCGGCGTGCCGACGAGCATCACAGCTTTCACACACGACTGCGCGCCACACCCCGGCACGTTCTGGTTGTCGATCGCATAGAGCACCGGCCGCAACGACATCGGCCACGTCCACGGCTTCGACTCCCACGGATGATGATTGCCTGCGGCGTTGGTCAGGCCCGAGTGGAAGTGATAAGCGGCGTATGTGTAATGCCATAGCGAGCGCACCGCGTCAGGAAGCGGCAGCGCACTGCCGGGCCCGATCGAATTGCCTACCTCGTGCCGGTTCACCGCCGTTTCCGATGCGAACCACGGCGCGTACGACGCCAAATACACCCCGAACGGAATCAGCACCAGCGCGTACAACGACGGGCCGAGGTCGCGCCGCAGCGCCCCGACCCACGGTCGCGGCACCCGATACTGCCTGCGCGCGTTGATGTCGAACGCCAGCGTCATCAGGCCGAAGAACACGATGAAGTACAGCCCGGACCACTTTGTCGCACAAGCCAATCCGAGCAGCACACCGGCGCCGAACCGCCACCACCGCACCCCAAGCCGCGGCCCCCACGGCGTCTCCCCGATGCGGCCTTCCAGCAGCGCGACATGCATCCGCTCGCGCACCTGGTCGCGGTCCACGATGAGGCACCCGAACGCCGCCACCACGAAAACCACCAGGAACCCATCCAGCAGCGCGGTGCGCGATGCGACAAAGCTGACGCCGTCGCAGATCAACAACAGCCCGGCCATCCCGCCGACCAACGTCGACCGGCTGATCCGTCGCCCGATCCGCACCACCAGCAGCACGAGGACGACACCGCAGACGGCCCCGCTGAACCGCCAGCCCAGCCCGTTGTAGCCGAACAGTGCCTCACCGATCGCGATCAACTGCTTACCGACCGGCGGGTGCACCACCAGGCCGTAGCCGGGGTTGTCCTCCACGCCGTGGTTGTGCAGCAGCTGCCACGCCTGCGGCGCATAGTGCTTCTCGTCGAAGATCGGCGTGCCCGCATCGGTCGGCGAGCCCAGGTTCAGGAAACGCGTTATCGCCGCCAGCGCCGTGATGACCGCCGTCATCGCCCAGCCCTGCAGCCGATCGACCGGCCCGAAGTCAGCGACGGGCACCAGGGGCGCGGGGCTGATGACGGGAACCGCGCGCCCCTTGGCAACGAGTTCGTCAGCCGGGGCGGTCACGACAGCGATCGTAGGCTGTCCGGCATGACCACCGGCCGACTGCTCATCGGCGCCACGCCGCTGGGGCAGCCATCTGATGCATCCGCGCGGCTGGTCAAGGCCCTGGCGAGCGCCGACGTGATCGCCGCCGAGGACACCCGGCGCATCCGCACGCTGGCCCAGGCGCTCGAGGTCAAGCCCCGCGGCAGGGTGCTCAGCCTCTACGACGCAAACGAGGCGTCCCGCGTCCCGGCTCTGGTGGACGACATCCAGGCCGGGGCGACGGTCCTGCTGGTCAGCGACGCCGGCATGCCGCTGATCAGCGATCCCGGTTACCGCCTTGTCACCGCGTGCATCGAGGCAGGCGCTCGCGTCAGCTGCCTTCCTGGTCCCTCGGCGGTGACGACGGCGCTGGCGGTGTCCGGGCTGCCGGCAGAGAGGTTCTGCTTCGAGGGGTTCGCACCGCGTAAGCAGACCGCGCGCATGTCGTGGTTCAAGGCGCTGGCCGCCGAACCCCGAACCTGCGTGTTCTTCGAGTCGCCGCGCCGGCTGCCCGACACGCTGAGGGACGCGGTCGAAGCGCTCGGCACTGAGCGCGCGGCGGTGGTATGCCGCGAGCTGACCAAGACGCACGAGGAGGTCGTTCGCGGCACGCTCGGCGAGCTCGCAGAGTGGGCGGCCGACGGCGTGCTCGGCGAGATCACCGTCGTATTGGCCGGGGCCACTCCGAAGGCCGACCTCGAGACGCTCGTTGCTGAAGCCAACGTGCTCGTCGACGACGGAGCCCGGGTGAAGGACGCGTGCGCGCAGGTCGTGGCGGCGAATCCCGGTGCGCCATCACGGCGTGAGCTCTACGATGCGGTTTTGCGATCACGCCGCTGAAAGGGGTGGGCCACCGTGAATACCGCGGTGTTCGTCGTCTTGCTGGTCGTCGGAATTCTCGGTGTACAGGCGCTGGTGTGGATTCCGATCATCGCGTGGTTTCGACGCCGCAGCCGCCGCGTTGCGGCCGAACTGGCGGCAGAGTTGCAGAGCGAGACCGTTGTCCGCCCGCCCGAGAAGGGCAACTACCGAGGGGCGACGGCACCCGGTTATCCCGTCGTGAAGAACAACGGTCTGATCGCGCTGACGCAGCGACGCCTGGTTTTTCGAACGCTCACCGGCAAGGCGATCGACATCCCCGTCGACGCGATCACCGGCGTGCGCGAGGCAGCCGTGTTCAACGGTTCGGTCGTTGGCGGGCGCACACACCTGATCGTTGCAACGGCCGCCGGTGAGATCGGCTTCTACGTCTCGGATAACGCGGGCTGGACGGCCGTGCTGTCGGCCGCGTAGATGATCGGGGCCGCCTTGTGTAGGCACTCTTCCCACTCACGGTCGGGATCGGAGTCGGCCGTGATGCCGCCGCCCACCCCCAGGACAGCGTTGCCAGCCGCGTCGAACTCCACCGTTCGGATCGCCACGTTCAGCTCACATCCCGCCACCGGTGACGCCAAACCGACTGTGCCGCAATACACTCCGCGGCGGTGCGGCTCCCAGCCGCGCAGCAGCTGACGGGCCCGCAGCTTCGGCGTGCCGGTGACCGACGCCGGCGGGAACGCTGCTTCCAACACCGAACCCATTGGCACGCCCACCCCGACGCGGGCGGAGACCGTCGACACCAGATGCCACACGCCGGGCGCAGGCTCGACGGCCAGCAACTCAGGCACCGTGACCGTGCCCGTCATCGCGACGCGGCCGAGGTCGTTGCGCACCAGATCGACGATCATGATGTTCTCGGCGACATCCTTGACCGACGCGCGCAGCGCGGCCGGATCGGCATGCCGCGGCAGCGTGCCCTTGATCGGGCTCGACGTCACCGTCTCACCGCGGCGCCGCAGGAACAGCTCCGGCGACAACGACGCGACTGCGCCCCATTCGCCTGTCACGTACGCCGCCCGCGACGGAGAGGTCCGCTCAACGGCGTCGACGAAGAAATCGATGGGTGCGCCTTCGATGCGGCCCGCGAATTGCGTGCACACACACGCCTGGTAGATCTCACCCGCCGCGATCGCTTCCAGGCAGTCGAGCACACCGCGGCGGTGCGCATCCCGATCGGCTTCGCCCCACGCGATGCGAAAGTCCCTGCGCGGCACAGGTGCACTCAGCGCCTCGGCAACCCACTCCGGAAGTGCTGTGCCGGAAAGGCTTTCGTACCACCATTGCCCGTCGCGGTGCTGGCGTAGCACGCAGTCGGACCAGCCGCCCGCCGCTTCGGGAATCCGCGGGCCACATCCGTCGACGCCCGCGTCGGGATAGGACAGATAGCCGAACCAGCCGCCGCCGATCGCGCCGTCGGATTCGCCTGCGGGTACGGCGAAGACGTCGTCGACGGGGACCGCGTTCAGCGATGGCGCGATCACCGCCGCGGAGCCGAACCAGTCGCCGATCAGTGCGGCGGGCGGTGCCATGCCGCACCGGGCAGCACCCGCGGCGATCGCGCGCAGCACACCTGGCGCTTCGCCCAAGTCGCCGAGCCGCTCGATCCGCACGGACCAAGCGTGACAGAGAGCTAGCGGCTGATCACCCGCGGGACCGCGATGCCTGCCAGCTTGTCCGGGTTGCGCATCGCGTAGAAGTGCGTGATCTTGCCGTCGACGACCTCGACCAGGAACACGCCCTCGAGGTGATTGCCGCTGTAGACGACCACCGCAGGTGCGCTGTTGTACACCGCCGTCTCGACCCGCACGTCTGGCAGCTTCTGCCCGAGCCGGAACAGGCCGATGATCGCCTTGGCCACCTTGTTGGCGCCGACGACCGGGCGGCGGGCGGCGCTGGCCTTACCGTTGCTGTCGGCGGTCCAGACCGCATCCGGGGCGAGCATCGACATCAGCCCGTCGAGGTCGCCGGTGGAGGCCGCGGTCAGGAACTGTTCTGTCAGCTCGGTGGTTCGCGCGGAGTCGACGGGATCGAAGCGCTTACGTCTCGCGTGCACATGCTCGCGGGCGCGGTGCGCAACCTGGCGCACCGTCGTCACGGATTTACCTACCGCTCCGGCGATTTCGTCGTAATCGAAGCCGAACACCTCGCGCAGTACGAACACCGCACGCTCGTCGGGCGTCAGCGTTTCGAGCAGCACCAGCATTGCCATCGACACCGACTCGGCGAGCACGACGTCGGCTGAGGCGTCGCGCTCGTCGAGCAGCAGTGGTTCGGGCAGCCACGGGCCGATGTAGTCCTCGCGTCGACGGGCGCCTGCGCGCAACGCATTCAGCGCCTGACGCGTCACCAACTGCGCCAGATACGACTTCGTATCCCGCACCGTCGCGAGGTCTACTTCGGCCCACCGTAGATAGCTGTCCTGCAGCACGTCATCGGATTCCGTTGCAGAGCCGAGTATTTCGTAGACGATCGTGAACAGCAACGGCCGCAGATGGGTGAACCGCTCGGCGTGGTCACCGCCGGCCGAGCCGGCAATCGGGCCCTGCGAGGTGGTCACGATTCCGTGACCACCTGGCGCAGCGGAGCCGAAGGACGCCTGCCGCCCTTCATCACGAAGGTGGAGCCTGGCTTGCGCGCCTCGTGGCGGATGCCCCACAGCGTGCCCTTGCAGATGGCCTCCTTCACCGAGGCACCGAGCCGGCCACCGATGTAGTACTTCACCGGGGTGTCGTCCTTGCGGGCCAGTTGCACCGTGGCGGCGTGCCGCCCCAGGCTGACGCAGGACCCGACGAACGCCTGGTCGATGGGCGCCGGTTCGGTACCTGCGATCCGGCTCAGCACGGTGTCGGCCGCCCGCGCCCCCAACGGCACAGCGGCCTGGCAGCTCATCCGCAGCGGCTGGCCCGACGGGGCCGCGCAGTCGCCTGCCGCCACGATGCGCGGGTCGTCGATGCTGGTCAGCGTCTCGTCGGTGAGTAGGCGGCCCATCCCATCAGTCTGCAGTCCGCTGGCCGCGGCCAGTTCGGGCACCCCGAAGCCCGCCGTCCAGATGGTCAGCGCGCTCGGGCGCACCGCGCCGTCGGCGAAGACGACCGCATCCCGACGCACCTCGGCCACCACGTCGACGTCGAGCACCGTGACGCCGAGCTTGCGGAGGCGCTTGCGGACTGAGCGCCTGCCCTGCTGTGAAAGCGCCGGAACCAATTGGCCGCCACACACCAGAGTGACGTTGCGCCCCTCTTCTGCGAGCTCGGCTGCCGTCTCGGTGCCGGTCAGGCCCGCGCCGACGACGGTGATCGGGGCGGAAGGGTGCAACTCGTCGAGCGCGCCCCGCAGCCGCTGCGCCAGCTCCAATTCAGCGATGGGATAGGCGAATTCGGCCGCTCCCGGAACCGTCGACGGTGGCCTGCCGGAACTGCCGACCGCATAGATGACATAGTCGTAGTCCAGTGCCCGGCCCGAGGCGAGTGCCACGGTGCGTGAGGCCGTGTCGATTCTGATCGCGCTGTCGACGACAAGGCGGACGCCCTCACCGAGCAGCGTGCCGTAATCGACCGTCGCGTCGTAATTGCCTGCCACGTGCTGGTGCAGCCGAATCCGCTCGACGAACTTCGGCCTCGGATTGACCAGGGTGATGTCGACGTCGTCGCGCTGTCGCAAGTGATTGGCCGCGGTGGCCCCTGCGTACCCACCGCCGATAACGACGACTTTGTTGCGTGTGCTGTTCTCAGTCATGCCCTCAAGACACCACCGATCACCGAGATGTGACGAGGGGTGACGCAGATCACACACCTGCGGCAGCGTAATGCGCGCGGAATCGTCCGTCCCAGTGCGCCGAAACATCTGCACGTCACATTGGTCGCATGTTTCATCTGGGTTGGTTCATGGGCAGCGGATTCTCGGTACAGACGTGGGCGCTTGACCCATGGGCGGGCAATACCGGCCACGACTGGATGAAGGGCGATCTCTTCGTCGATCTGGCCGCATCGCTGGAGCGCGCCCGCTTCGACTACTTGCTGGTCGAGGACACCAGCATGGTCGAGGACGCGTACGGCCGGTCGATGGAGACCACGCTCAAGTACGGGATGCTGGCCCCCAAGTGCGACCCCGTCCCGCTGATCCCGCTGCTGACCCAGCGCACCAAACACATCGGCATCGCGGTGACGCTGTCGACGAGCTTCTACCACCCGTTCATGGCGGCACGGACCATGACCACCCTCGATCACCTGACCGACGGGCGAGTCGGCCTGAACGTGGTGACGGGCAGTTCGGCGCGTGCGGCACAGCAGTACGGCTACGACGAGCTCATGCTGCACAGTGAACGCTACGAAATGGCGAAGGAATGGATGGAAGCCGTTGGGGCGCTGTGGGACTCGTGGGAAGAAGGGGCCGTCCTGGTCGATGAGGACACGCCGCGCTACGCCGACCACACGAAGGTTCACACCGTCGACTTCGAGGGCAAGTACTTCCGCACGCGCGGCCCGCTCAACACGATTCCCGGGCCGCAGCGCCGTCCGGTGATCGTGCAGGCAGGCGCTTCTCCCGCGGGGCGTGACCTTGCCGCCAAGTACGCGGAGTCAATGCTCGCCCACGGCACCAGCATCGAGGGCATGAAGGCGTTCAGGCAGGACATGCACCGCCGGATGAAGGAGTACGGCCGCGACCCGAGCACGCTCAAGATCCTGTTCCTGATCGACCCGATCCTCGGCGACACCGATCGCGTCGCGCAGGCCCGCGAGGAGGACATGAAGGCCGCCCGCTGGAGCGATCACGCCATCGAAAAGGCGTTGTGGGGTTTGAGTTACACGTCGGGCGGCGAATTCGACTTCTCCACCTTCGATCTGGACAAGGAGGTGCCCGACGTGTGGGGCAACGGTGAAACGAGCACGCTGCGCACGTTCATCGAAGGCGCCCGGGGCAAGACGCTTCGCGAGGCGATCGCCACCGTCGACACCCACGCCGGTCTCGCATTCGTCGGCTCGCCCGACACGGTGGCCGCGAAGATGGGCGAGGCGATGGAGGAGGTCGGCGGCGACGGCTTCCTGCTGTCGCCGGTCGTCACCCGGCGCAATATCGCCGAGATCGCCGACGGCCTTGCGCCTGCGCTACGGAAACGCGGGCTGATCAGGGACGGATACCAGCACAGCACGTTCCGCGAGAACCTGCTCGAGTTCTAGCCACCGCCGCAATCCCGGCGTAATGCGCGGGGCACTGACGCGAAGCGGTTGCGTCACACGCCGCCGATTTACTGCTCGGAAATGGCGCGCCAGCGAATGCCGTGCTCTCAGGTCGAGCCTTGACCCCTAGGAGGCATTCGTGTTCGACACGACACACCCGCGCAACATTCCGTCCGGTCCGCAATGGGACCGCCGCGCATTCCTGAAGGCTGGCGGCATCACCGTCGGCGGCATCAGCCTGGCCGCCCTGATCGCCGCATGCGGTGGCGCGCCGAGCGGTTCGGGGAGCGGCGGGACGCTTGTCCTGCGCATGCCGTTCCTGGCCGACATGCAAGTTCCCGACCCCGACATCATGTACGAGGGCGAGGGCGTGCAGGTGATGGAATCGGCCTACGAGGGACTCGTGCGCTACAAGTCCGGCACGTCGGAGATCATCGGAAGCCTTGCGAAGTCGTGGACGGTGTCGCCGGACCAACTGACGTATACG
>Ga0068863_100007823_pt1 | contig 10452 bp, 9 predicted proteins | sample KBSSwiS62_FD_66596 | JGI IMG/M metagenome (GOLD analysis project Ga0068863, IMG submission 66596) | Switchgrass rhizosphere microbial communities from Kellogg Biological Station, Michigan, USA - KBS Switchgrass S6-2 | ecosystem: Host-associated > Plants > Roots > Rhizosphere > Soil ...
TGTCAGGCGACATGAAAAACTGACCCCCGCATTGACTCACCCGATTTGCTACCGGGTGGCTTGATGCGGAGGTGCTTGCCTCACGTAACTTGCTTCTGGCCGGATGGTCCGGTCGGAGCAGAGGAACGTGACGAGGCGAGTGAGCATGGCAACCCGCAAGGAACTCATCGAGACCGTGGGCGCGCGGTATCGAAGCAGCACGGTGGCAGAGCGCAGCGCGATCCTCGACGAGTTCGTGGCCACGACCGGCTACCACCGCAAGCACGCGATCCGACTGCTGGCGAAGCCCCTCGCACCTCCTCGGAAGCGACGCTCGGGTTTCCGGTACGGTCCGACGGTACGCGACGCCCTGACCGTCCTGTGGGAGGTCTCGGATCGGGTGTGTTCCAAGCGCCTCAAGGCAATGATCCCGGTCCTGCTGCCGGCCCTGGTCCGGCACGGGAGGATCGAAGGTGATGCCGCCTTGCAGGAGCGACTGACAGCGGTCAGTCCTGCGACCATTGATCGGCTGCTGGCGCCGATCCGCCTGGCGGCAGCCAGGGGCCGGCGCCGCGCGACCGGTCAGAGCTCAGCGATTCGCCGTGCGGTGCCGATCCGAACCTTCGGCGATTGGAACGACCCGGCTCCCGGCCACGTCGAGGTGGACTTCGTCGCGCACTGCGGACCTCAGCTCTCCGGAAGCTTCGTCCAGACGCTGGTGCTGACCGATATCGCGACCGGCTGGACCGAGTGCCTGCCGGTCCTGACTCGCGACGGCAGCTTGGTGATCGATGCGATCGCCAAGGCACGCGAGCTGTTCCCGTTCCCGCTGCTGGGCGTCGACTTCGACAACGACAGCGCCTTCATGAACGAACGCGTCGTGACCTGGTGCCGTCGGCAAGGGCTGGAGGTTACGCGTGCCCGGGCCTACAGGAAGAACGATCAAGCCTGGGTCGAGCAGAAGAACGGCGCCATCGTGAGGAGGCTGGTTGGCTACGGCAGATTCGAAGGCCTGGAGTCCGTGCAATCGATGACCAGGCTCTATCGAGCAGCTCGGCTGCACTCGAACCTCCTGCAACCGTCCTTCAAGCTCAGGAGCAAGACGCGCATTGGCGCCCGGGTGGTCAAGAAGTACCACCCACCGGTGCCACCAGCGCACCGGGTTCTGTCGCACAGCGCCGTGGACGTGGAAGTCAAGGCCGCGCTACAGCGGTTGCTCTCGGCAGCGGACCCGGTCGTGCTCTTCGCCGAGATCCGGGCTGCTCAGGTTGAGCTCGGACGGCGCGTGGACCGACGGGGCGTGGACGGCGGCGCCGCGGAAGCTGACCGGCCGGCGCGGAACTCGCTAACCCTCGGCGCGCATGAAGCATCTGGCGAGCAACGAGAGCTTCACCGGCGTCCCTACAAGCGTCGCAAGCCGCTTCCCAGGAGACCACGAATGCTGGACGCGTACGAATCGCAGGTGCGCGACTGGCTCAAGGTCGAGCCTGGCATTACGGGTGCAGACGTGCTGAGGCGGCTGCGAGCTATTGCGTCAGAGGGCACGTTCGCAGGGACACATCTGCGAACCGTGCAACGGGCGCTCGAGGCTTGGCGTACCGAGGCGGTCCGGCAGTGGATCGATCAATGCCAATGGGAACCCGAACACCTCGACGCGCTTGCAGACGAAACCGAGAGCGCGCTTCCGACGGCAAGGTGAATGTGGAGTTCGTCAGGCTATGAGACTCACAGGGAGGCCGGGCGCTTCGCGCCCGGCAGGCCATGGACATGTGGACGATGCGCCTTCGGCGCAGCGGGCTCGCCCGTGGACAACGCGCTGCGTTGCCCACCGCCGATCCCTTCGCCCACATGCCCACAGCCTTCAACCAGCAAGGAACAGAGCGAACAACAACCGCGCCGGTAGCATTGTTCTGTGAGGCAACATGGGGGGTCAGTTCTGGATGTCGCTTGACAGTCTTTTCTATACCGAGACCGATCGAGCTCCGTGGCCGATCGTTAATGTTTACCTCAGGGAGGGTTCGCAAGATCGGCAAGTTCGTGATCTGCCAGCGAGGACCAGCTGTCTCCGGCGTAGGCGTCGTTGGACATTGCCGCCCAAAATAGCCCACCGCTAACGCGGAGCGACAACAAGCCAATGAAAAGAAGCAACTCCATGCGACCTCCCTTGGAGACGCGCGTGCACATATTGCTCCACTTCTCGGCCGAGCGCTCGCGTTCGATTGATCGCCACGACGGCGCCATCTCTATGCCGGATCGGTCGGAGCTGAGTCAGCATCGGTTTGGCGACGCTGGCCGACGTGCTGATCGTCGATCGCTTCACCCGGCGCGTGATCGGGAGGTGCCTTGGTTGTCTGTGGCGACCCATCTGGCCACCCGTAGCGTGCCAGTCAATTGGCTAAGTCCGGCGACGGGAGTGCGGAAGGGTGTCTCAGGAGCCCGATTCTGGAAGAGCTTGTGTCCTCGTGCGGACAACAGTGACAGACATGGGCGCACTTCGTATCGACCGAGGTGGAGAAAGTGGCTTTCCTCTTCAGGGGTACCTCGAATAGGGAGGGTGTTGAGTAAAGGCTTGGTCGATGCCTATAGGGCTACCCTGCCCCGCCCGGTTTCTCCACTTCTGCCACCTCACGGACGGCCATCCCATACAGCAATGTGCGGCATACGTTGACTCCGCCGCTCCTCGAAGACACGTCAGCTTTCGACCATGGACCTACCCTCGCCAGCATGGCAGTGGCCGTGATCTGCCCACTCCCCCTCAGACACATCAGCTGCTTGGCACGGAAGTCGCGAGCGTCGAAATTCCCCTAGCGGTGGTGACGAAAAAGAGCGAGCATATCGATCGAGAGTACTCGATTCCATTTCAGCTCGGGCCCGATCACGATGTCGGCAACGACTTGAGCAGCGGATGACCAACGGCGCCGGCCTGGGCGGCATTCCGTCGACGAGGCACGCCAAGGCATCGAGGACGCCGGCTGCATGAGACCGACCTCTCGCGAACCGCTTGAGTCGAGGAAGGCTAAACCAGGTGGAGTGAAGCGGTGGGTTTCCTTCTGGTGCCGCTGTTCGTCAGCGCAGTTTTCTTCCTAGCGGTGTGTCTTCGCGACCTCCGCGGCGATTTTCGCGAGCGAACGCATCAGTTCGAGGACTTGGACCCATGGGAAAGTCCGCCACGGGAGACCCGGCTGGCCGCTGGGCCTCAGGCCCGTGACTTGATTCGGCGCATCATCGGCGTTGGCCTAGTCGCCGTCACAGCGCTGACCATGATGGTCGCGCTTGGCATGCTCAGCTCGCAGGTCACGCGAACGGAGCGGCACTGGTCGGATCCTCGTCTTACGTTGATGGTCATCCCATTTGAGGCCCTTGGCGATGATGCTTCGCAAAGGTCCATGGCGAATACCCTCAACAAGGGCTTGAAGCGTGAACTTGCAAGCTGGGACGGTCTGGACTTCATCCCTGTGAAGACCGCCTTTATGGCTCAGCGACAGACCGTCGATGCAGACCAGCGCGGCGCTCGGCTACGTCCGCGTTACGCTCTTGAAGGTAGCGTGCTGCGAACCAACGAGACAGTGAGTATTCGGGCCCGGCTTTTCGACGCTCGAACAGCGAGGGATGTTTGGTCCGCTCAGTTAAACGCGGACCCAGCGGATCATTCGAAGATCCTTGCTGAGCTCACGTCTGGGGTCGCAAGCGCGCTTGACAACGAACTCGCGCGATAGCTATGGTCCCTATCGGGAATTTCTGCGGCAACCCTTGTGCGCGATATCCACGCGCATTAAGCCCGGCCCGCTTGGCGACCTCTACGGTCCGTCACCGGGCGGTCATGGAGCGCCCCGCATGTCCGGTTCAGTGCAGATTGCGGTCACCGAACCGCCGGTCTACGTGGACGCCAACGACCGGTTCCACGGTACTGCTGACATCGCCGGGCCCGGTCTCGCGGGACGGTCACCAATGACTGCTGCTAAGGGTGCTGAACTCACGCAGCCGACCCGCAGCCGCCACTCGCCCCCAGCTACAGCAGACGTTCCCCGCTGGATCTGCCTGGACCGCCGACACTCTCCCGCTCCAACTGGGTCGCCGTCCATGCCGCCATGATTTCGCGATGCTCGGGGATATTCTTCAGGAAGCCTTCACGCAGCGCCGCGTCCGGAATGGTCGCGGCCTTGGCCGTCAAGTGGGTGTGGGCGCGCTCCAGCCACTCGGCAGCGCGCGAATCGCCCGAGCTCGCCAACACCTCGTAGCAGGTCAACTCGATGAACCTCGGCGATTCCGTGAACTCAAGCTTGCCACCCTCTTCCAAGTAGGCCAGCACCCTATTCACCTGCCGAACGGCTTCGACCGTGTCACCCTGCGCCAGCGCAACTTGAGCTAGGCCGGCGGTGGCGATGTGCTCCACCTGGTGCCCGATCATTCGCGCCTTCGCCCGCGCCCGCTCGTAGGTCTGCGCCGCTGCGGCATGGCGCGCCAGCGAACGTTCGGCATGAGCGACATAGAGCAACGAGACGACCTCCCAGTCCCGCGCCTCGGCTGCTACCGCAGTTTCGAAGGCCGAGTTGGCCAATTCGAGCGCGCGTCCGTCATCGCCCTGCCACAACGCGAGTTGCGAGAGGTTGATCATTGTTGTGCTTTCCCGCGATCGATCACCATTAGCCCTGATCAGTCGCAAGGCCTCCTCGAGGTCACGCCTCGCCTGCACATGATCACCCAGGCCCAGCCACGATGCCCCGAGGATTCCCAACGTGTTCGCCTCATTGAGCCGGTTACGGGTTTCTCGGTCGATCGCGAGGGACTGCCGTGCCAGCTCCAGCAAACCCATCGAGTCATCCTGGAGGCTGGCGATGACCGACAGCGTGTTGAGGAAGGCAGCTTCGTTCGCGCGCAACCCCCGTTCGCGAGCCTCGGCCAGTCCTTGTTGGGCCAGCGCCCGCCCCGCCTCTGGGTGACCGGAGGAAGTCAGTGCGGACGCCATCTGGCGCTGCCCGCTCAGCCGCAGCGCATGATCTCCTGAGCGCTCAGCCAGCGCCATGGTTCTTCGCGCGGCGATTTCGCACCGCTTCCAGTCGGCGGTACGCATGGCGATGACACTCTGTTGTAAAGCGACGTAAGCCCTTCGACCATCATCGTTCATTGCATCTGCGAGCTTCTCCAACGCATCGAGGTCGGCACGCTGTTCGCTGCGGTTCCCCTGCAGGTTGAGGGTGCGCTCTCGCGCACGCAGCAGCCGCCAGCGCAGCTCCATTGCAGCCTGAGTCTGCTCCCTTTCCGGGGTGGAATCGTCCAACAAACTCAACGCACGTTGAACGTGGTGAAGCGCCGCATCGTGGGCAAGGCGGTCCACGGCGTATTCGGCCGCCCGCGCGTGGTATTCGGCGGCGTTAGCCGCATCGCCGGCCCGGTCGTAGTGCTCGGCGGTAATGCCGAGGAAGTCCTTGGCGCGCACGTCGGCAAGCGAGGCCAGCCACGCCGCGACCTTTCCGTGCAGCTCGGACCGTGTGCGCCTGAGCAGCGTCTCGTAGGTGACCTGATGCAGGATGTGGTGCCTGAAAACATACTCGCGCATGCCGTCCCGATCCACCCCCTGACGCGGCAGAGTGAGCGCGCGCCGCACCAGAGGCGGCAGCGACAAGCCGGCCTGCGAGTCAATGGCAAAAAGCGCTAGATCCCAGAAGGCGAATCCGATGACGCTCGCTTCCTGCAGCGTGAATCGCTCTGTCGCCGGCAACCCGTCGATTCGCGCCTGCAGCACGCCCGTGAGGGTTTGCGGGATGCGGGTGGCCAGGAGCTTGTCGGATCTCAGCGTCCAGCGGTCCGGACCGGCCTCGATGGCGCCCTGGTCCACCAACATGTTCACCAGCTCTTCCATGTAGAACGGGTTGCCTTCGGCGCCGCCGGTGAGCAGCGATTGCAGGTCGACCGGAACCTCGGGCAACTTCTTGAGCAGATCGTCGGCGAGCAGACGACTGGTGCCCTCGTCCAACGGGCCGAGCTCGATGCGATTCCTGTCCGCGTCGCCGGGCCAGCTCCCGAGCCGTTCGAATAGCGAGGGGCGGGTGAGGCCGAGCATCAGCATCGGCACATCGCGATTGATCTTGGTCAGGCGAGCCAGGAAGTCCAGCGAACCGTCATCTGCCCAGTGCAAGTCTTCGAGCAGCAGGACGATCGGGGCGTCGTCTTGCGCGGCGACCCGGCGAAATATCTGAGCCGCCGCATGGAAGGCGCGGTCGCGGATCTGCTTGCCGTCGTCGCGAATCCCCCCGATGTGCTTGCTATCGCTGAAGTCGAAACCGATGAGATGGCCAAGGAGATGGGCGTGCGCCTGGGCCTGGTCCTCGCCGACTTCGGCTGCGAAGAGTGGCGCAATGCCCTCTTCGATCTTTTGTCTGGCAACCGTCGGGCTGTCGTTGTCGGCGATCTGCAACCGCCAGACGAAGATGTCGTGGAGAAGGCCATACGGGTGGCTTTGCGTTTGCGGAGTGGCTCGGCCCTGGAAAACCGTGAAGCGATCAGGCCGGGTCTCGGCCCAGCTCTCGAACTCGTAGAGCAGGCGGCTCTTGCCGACGCCGGCCTCGCCGACGATGGTGACTACGACCAGCGCCTTTTTCGCGAATGACAGCTTGAAGGCGGCGCGCAATTGCTCGAGCTCGGCGTCGCGCCCGACCATGCGGGTCTCGACGCCTTCGACGCCCCGCGCGGCGACCCGAAATGCCCGCGGCTTGGCCCGGAGCACGAGATAGGTGACAACGGGTTCGTCCAGGCCCTTGATTGGCATCGCGGGCTGAGCCTCGACCTCGAACAAGCCGCGAACATGGCGGTACGTGTCGCGGCTGATGCGCAGAGTTCCGGCGGGGGCCGTCTGCTCCATGCGGGCGGCGATGCTGACGGCAATGCCGCGGATGCTGCCTTCGGCATCGACCCCTCCGCCTAGCAACACGCTGCCGGTGTGAAGGCCGACTCGGAAGCTGAATTCCTTCGACCCATGCCGCCGCTCGACCCACTCGCGTTGGTGTCGTCCCTCTTCCAGCAAGGCGAGACCTGCATGCACGGCGCGCTCGGGGTCATCTTCGCAGGCCTCATCAGCACCGAACACCGCCAACAAGCTGTCTCCGGCGTATTGCAGCACCTTGCCGCGATAGGACTCGACGATCGCAGTGCAGCGCGCAAGGGCACCATCCATTACCAAGTGGACGTCCTCTGGGTCCAGGTGCTGGCTGAGCGTGGTTGAGCCCACGACATCCAGGAACAGGATGGTGACTTGCTTGAGTATCTGTGTCGGAGAGTCGGGCTGCGCCGCAAGGAGCGGCAGAGCGGCGAGCCTGGCTCTCAGGGGCGCTAGCGCCGCCTCGGCAACCGCATCTCCGAGCAGGGCGCGCTGGGCCTCGAGCGCAGCGATGCCGACCTGCAGTTGTTCTCGCTCTGTGGCCATGTAGCGCGAGGATAGTAGCTCGTCGCACTCAGCGAGGAGAGCACCTCTGGAGGTTCGCAGGAAGCATCGGATGACCTCTTTTGGGGCCGCTACTCGAGAGTCGCCTGATGGCCGAGAGTGTGAGTTCTACAAATTGGCCGCAAGCGGTCAGCCGCGAGACAGGCGTCGCGGCGAGCGGCAACTTTCGGGCAGCTTCATCAACTGGCGCTCTCGGCCAAGAGCCGACCTTCGCGACCGTCAGCAATCTGGAACCCTGATGGAAGATACTGTCTACTTGCCTGGTCTCGTCCCGGCTCGATCCTGCGTCAGTCAGCGAGTCGCGTGAAGCGCGGCCAACTGGGGCCCGTCATGGTGCTGAGCAGCGTCAACTCCCCACTTCGCTCCGAAGGGCGGCGCGCCATCGTTTCAAGGGCCGCGTGCCTGCCGGCCTTATGCTGGCCGCTGCGCGCCCTCGCGCAGGCGCCGCCGAAGCCGAAGCAAGTGGTGATCGTCTACAACACCGGCCGGCGTGCAGAGCTCGCCGGGCCAGAACCTGCCAACCCCCAGGCGCAAGCAATGATGCGTGCCCTGCGCGACCTCGGCTGGATCGACGGCCGCAACGTCGCGATCCACTTCCTGTCAGCGGAAGGGCACTTCGAACAACTGCCGTTCCTCCTGGCGCAGGCTGTGAAGAGCGGCCCTGATGTCATCGTCGCGTATGGCGACGGGGCGATCGAGGCGAAGAACGCCACGGACACCATCCCCATCGTGGCCGTGGTCGTCGACCCCGCGTCGGCAATCAGACCGGTGCAGCCGGGCCGGAACGTCACGACGGTCACAACGGATTTCGGTACGCTTAATCCGAAGCGCCTCGAGCTGTTCAAGGCCCTCGCACCACACAGCGCAAAGATCGCCATATTGACCATCGAGTTGCCGCCAGGATGGGAGCGCGCCGAGCCCGTCGTCGAGATCGAGGCCGCAGCCCGCACGCTCGGGCTGACGCTGGTCTGGATCCAGGTCGCGGGGCCCGGCGACCTCGAAGCGAAACTAATGCAGGCGGTGGAGCAAAATGCCGACGCGATTGGGGTGGATGCCACGTGGGTAAACATAGCTCAGCGCCGGACCATCGCGGAGTTCGCGCTGCAGCATCGGCTTCCGACCGCGTCCAACTTCTTCCAATTCGTTGAGGCCGGCGGCCTGATGGCCTATACGCCCAACCTCGAGGATCTGAGGCGTCGCATCGCGGCCTACGTCGACAAGATCCTGAAAGGCGCGAAGCCGTCCGACCTGCCGGTGAACCGACCGACCGTCTTCGATCTGACGGTTAACACCACGACCGCCAAGGCGCTTGGCCTCGTGATCCCGCCCGCGCTTCAGATGCTCATCACCCGAACCGTTGAATGACGGCCGCTGCCCATCTCATATCTTCAGGCGGCAAGAGCACGGCCCAGACCTCGACGGGGGCGGCCGCGTAGGGCTGTCGGCGCACACCCTAGCGAGCAATCACAATGACCCGTGTCGGGGTTGGCGGTGAACTCACACTGCCGGCCATCAACCGTCACTCGCGGTCGACCGCTTTAAAGCATGTCGGTGCGAGTCACCCGCTGCGGTCACGCGCTAACGGGCGTGCTCTCGAAGTACCGGCTTGTCCTCGCTGCGCGCCTTGGCGAACGCCTCGTCGCCCCACGGATACCAGTCGACCGGGTTGAACGCGTGCTGCAGCAGATAGGGGCTGGTCTCGCGCTCGAGACGGTTGGTGCGGCGGGTGGAGTTCATTCGATCACCGCATCCGCGCGCAGCAGCACTGAGCTTGGAATCGAGATGCCGAGTGCCCTGGCGGTCTTCAGATTGACAACCAATTCGAAGCGCGTTGCCTGCTCGAACGGGATGTCGGCCGGCTTGGCACCTTTGAGGATGCGGTCGACCTGATGGGCAACGCGCTTGGCGAATTCGTCCAAGGTGGGTCCGTACGAAACCAGGCATCCGTCGTGTGCCTGGAAGCGGAACTCGCATGCCGTCGGCGTGCGACTGGCGAGCGCGAAATCAGCCACCCGCTTCCAGTTCGCAAGGGTCAGGAAGTCGTTGAACATCAGCAGCGCGCCGACCGGATCGCGGGCGATCGGCGTGAATACGGTGTCGTATTCCACGGCCGTTCGTACTTCGAGCGGCACCACACGAACACCGAGAGTGCGTCCCGCTTCCTGCGTGTGCTTCAGATGCACCGACGCGGCGGGAGCGTCGGGGTTGTACAGCGCGCCGACGCTCGACAACGCCGGCACGATCTGTCTCAGCAGCTCCATGCGCTTCACCTCCAGCTCGGGCGCCAGGCCCTCGGTGCCGGTCACGTTGCCGCCCGGGCGTGCCAGACTGGGAACGAGGCCGGTGGCCACCGCGCCGTGGGCACTCAACACGACGATCGGAATCGTGCTGGTCACCTGCTTGGCAGCAAAGCCATGCAGGCTCCCGTTGGCGACGATGACGTCGACCTTGGCGCGCACGAGATCGGCGGCCTGCTCGCGCATGCGATCCGGCCGCCCCTGCGTCGGGCGGACCTCGAACACCGCGTTCCGGCCCTCGACGTAGCCGAGCTGTCGCAGCGCCTCGTCGACCGGACTCGCGTCGTTGGCGCAGAGGAAGCCGATGCGGAAGGGGCTGGCGGGCTGTGCGTGGACCACCAGCAGCGGCAATGCCAACACCAGCGCCAGAGCGAATGCGCGGGTCAGTGGTCTCGACTTCGTCGTCATCTCGGTCCCTCCTTCATCCGTCGCGATCCGCCGCCGGCTGAACCAACGGATGTGCCGGCGAGATTTGCTGCCGATGCCGGAATGTCCCAGCGCATGCTTTGGAGAGTACTCCGTCCGGCCGGTCTATCCCACGTTCGCAAACAGAACTCGCCGCCACGGGACACCCAGTCGGCCATCCCCAGTCAGACGCCCGATCAGCAAAGGTCGGCTTTGTGGCGCGGAATCTCGACCGCCGTGTGACCGCTTGGGGTGGCGGATTCAACCGGTCGATGCAACACACTAAACCCCGCCAAGGCGGAAGGAGTGTTGCACGTGAAGCAACGACCGCGG
>Ga0068863_100007824_pt1 | contig 10452 bp, 18 predicted proteins | sample KBSSwiS62_FD_66596 | JGI IMG/M metagenome (GOLD analysis project Ga0068863, IMG submission 66596) | Switchgrass rhizosphere microbial communities from Kellogg Biological Station, Michigan, USA - KBS Switchgrass S6-2 | ecosystem: Host-associated > Plants > Roots > Rhizosphere > Soil ...
TATCTGTCTCTTAAGTGCCTCAGAGGTACTCGCCTGGAACTTCAAAGGCGCGTCACTGCCTTCTGGTTTATCCGTTATTGCCTACTGCGAATGGTATGAGGTGAGCAAGTCATGACCACCAATAACTCAGCTAACCTGATTAACGTTGCCTCAGGCAGCCAAATAGGCTCTATAAAGGTAGTCACCTTAACCGCTTCTACCAGTGCAAATTTAGAGCTAACAGGCTTAAGCGCTCTCTATTCAAAATATGAATTTGTATACGATGGATTGATTCCCGACACAGATAACGTATCCTTTGAGGCGCTTATTGGGTCTGTGGCCAATGGCTATATTAACGTCAACTATGGCCTGCAATCTATTGACCACACAGGCACGCAGGCCCACTCAGCAGCAGGAAATACAGGCGCTATTATATTGGCGCAAACCGTCACGAACGGCGGGGCATTTGCAGCAGTAGTAGGAACTGGAACTTTAGTAGCGCAGCATGAGCCTAATATCTCGGCCACGCTCATTTCCAATGTGCAAAGCGCCAATTCAGTTATCGTTTGGTCTGCTTCCTCGGGAAGTAATTATGACAACACAGACGACATAACCAAAATCAAGTTTCAGTTCTCAACCGGAAATATCCTTTCTGGAAGAATATTTGTTTACGCCTACCCGATTTAACACACAAGGAGACTAGCTATGTCATTTCTACTCGCTAACTGGGGTCGTGCTTCGGCCCATGCCAACGAACCCTTATACACCCTAGCGAGCAGCGTGGTTGTAGGGGCCCCTAGAATCTACAGCTACTACACCGCAGACGCTCAATCCGTCGTGGCCGTGGCAAACTATTTCTGCCCCAGTCTGTCGTTAAGCGTTGCCTATGACTTATCGGTTGGTGACCAAATCAACGTCTACAGCTCCGCAGACGGCAATGTCGTCAGCTACTTTGTGACGGCTGTTAACCCAGCTACCCCCAGCATTAGCATCCAGGCTGTCAGTGGCGTATCCCGTGCATACGGCACCATCTCTAATGCCCAAATGCTGGCTGGCATCTATGGCACCCCAGTGCAGGTCATTCCTGCTCCAGGGGCTAATAAGATGATTGTGGGCATGAATGCGTCCTTGGCCTTGGTCTATAACTCAGTACAGTTCGCCAACGGCGGGGCTATTCGCTTCCAGTACGACAGCACAGTCCATGGTGCAGGCACCAACTTGTTCGCGACAACTGTTGCAGCTTCCGATATCAATGGCGCTGCCAGCGGTTCTCAGTTGTTAATCGGTGTGGCTCAAGCCTTCAACGCCAACACATTCGCCAACAAAGCGGTGTACATCTCGTGTGCTACAGGCGAGTTTACGGCAGGGGACAGCGTCCTGAAATACGACATCTTCTATCGTGTTGTGAACTTAACCTAACTTCCAGAGCGGCAACATTGGGCCAGGGCTTGATTCCCTCCCTGGCCATTTTTAGGGGCAAGGATGCCATTTACACGTACGCAGATAATCTCTCAAGCCTTAAACCTAATGGGCAAGAAGCTGATTCTTAACTTAAGTAATCAGTCAGATATTGTCACGGCTGCGGATAACTGCTTTGACATGCTTTTAGAAGCCACCCTATCTGAATCCTTCTGGCGCTTTGCGGTTAAGATTGAAGAATTACAACTTAACGTTAACACGCCCATAGGACAGTATTGGTTTTATGCTTATAATCTACCTTCCGATTATCTTAAGATGGTTCACCTCTGGCCTCAGCAATATGACTTCGAGCTATATGCGGGCGCTCCGCCGCTCCTCTTCTCGAACTTCAACAACGCGGGCCAACCTCTTTTTATTGAGTATCAGTTTCTGCCTGATGTTTCATTTCTTCCTTCGTATTTTGTTAAATATTTTGTCTTCGAGTTAGCGGCATTCCTGGCTTTAACCAATGCTCAGATGCCCGACTACTACTCAGAGCTAGACAAGAAGAAAGGCATCGAGCTGGCAATTGCCCAAGCAGCAGACGCACAGAATCGTCCGCAGACTCCTTTGCAATCTGCGCCAGTGCTAACCCGTCGCTTCGTGAGTACCTTCGCCAGTGGCTAGCCAACGCTTTGACCAATGCGCTTTTACGCAAGGACAGTTAGACCCTAGAGTCCAAGCCCGGACAGATTGGGAGAACTACTACAAGGCTGCCAAGCAGATTACCAATGGGCTTGTTATCCCCCAAGGGGGGGTTACCTGCCGCTGGGGCATGACCTTTGTTGACTACTGCACGGTCGTCGCCAACAACTTAGCCCTGTATGCCGAGATATCGGTTCTTATCTACGACAACCAGGCTATCTACCTTTTGCTCTGGGAAGCAGCGAGCCTTAAGATTTACCTAGAAGATATCCTGGTCAAGACTATCTCCACACAATATGCCCAGGAAGATATCCCGACGCTTCGTTTCACCCAGATACAGACGCGCATTACTTTGGATACCGGGAACTACAAGCCTCAGCAGCTGGTGCGATCTAGCGACTCTCCTGCCAATATCACTGCCTTCACGAGCAGTACGCTTACAGCCAATACAGGTTACGCAGCAGGCCTTGTGCTGCCTGTGGTGTTTGCTACGGCGACCTCTTTGCCTACCACACAGCCACAGATATTTGCGGGCAGAAACTACTTTATCAGAACCTTCGCGTCCAATACGTTTAAAGTCTACTCCACAGCAGAGGACGCCAAGGCTGATACCAATGCTTATGTTATCTCTAGCGCAGGCGTATCGGCGACCGTAGCGGTCCAGAATACTTGGACCCTAAGTGACATTCCTTTTAAATTCTTGCCAGCCTATGACTTTAACGGTGGATATTTCAGTTCCAGCTTTACCTTTACCCCATCTGCTACCAGTGGAACCATTACCTTAACTGCCTCTGCTGCTATCTTTACAGCGGCGATGGTAGGCGGTCTCTATACAGGTGCGGGTGGGATTGTTCGACTAACCGTCTTTACAGATTCGACCCACATGAATGGCTTTACCATAGAGCCTTTCTCCAACACCAACGCTATCCAAGGAGACCAATCCTTTTTAGGGGAACCTGCTTGGAGCAATGCCAGGGGGTGGCCACGTTCAGGCAGCTTTATTCAAAATCGTTGGTGGCAAGGCGGCACTATCTCATTACCCAATGGGCAGTGGCTCTCAGTGGTGAACGACGTTTACAACTTCGATGACTCCCAGACCTTAGCAGATGACGCGATTGCTTCGTATCCAGCGGATGCGGGTATGAGTTATATACAGTCGGCCACCGCTGCACGCTCTCTTTTGGTGCATACGAATGACGCGAACTACTCAACGCCCGTGCAATCAGAAGCGGTCTTGACGCCCTCTAACTACGTCTTAACTATCCAGAACAAGTTTGGAGTAGGTTCTTTGCAGCCCGTATTTATCGATAACCAGATATTCTTCGTGGACAACTCGGGTAACAACATTATTACGATGATATGGGAGTTTACCCAAAGCTCTTATGTGACCAATTCCGCTTCGGTGAAGTCCAGCAATCTAATCGTAAACCCCGTGGATATGTCTGCGTTCCAGGAGCCGAACTTTATTGATGGGTTCTTTGTGCTGTTTGTTAATTCTGATGGTACCCTTTGTGTATTGCAGACGCTCCATGAAGAGAACATTTCAGCTTTTACACTTTCTAATACCTATACCTATCCTGTGACTGACCAGTCTTCGGGAGCCACTCCCGTTGCTTCCCAATTCACGCGCGTAGTGTCGGCTCTCAACAAGACATGGTTCCTCGTGGAACGTTCTGTGCCTATAGCCCAAAGCCCTGTAGCCATCACGGCCTTTACAGGAGGTTCTACCAATTCCCTGACAGCTGCAAGCCACGGCATGACAGTCGGCGTCTCAACCCTGATTACCTTCACGACTACAGGAACGTTGCCCACTACCACGGCACAAATTGACACGACCCAATATTGGTTTGCCAGAGCGATTAATGCGAATACTTTCCATGTCTACACCAATGCCACAGACGCCAACGCAGACACCAATCGATTAACCATCTCCAGCGCTGGTAGTAACTCTAATGTGGTGCCTTGGTTCCAGACGAATAAACTCGCTATTGAAGCAGTAGACTTTAACGTCAAAACAGATAGCTCGACTACGGTTACGTTGTCTTCTCCTTCCACTACAGTGACAGGACTCGATCATCTAAATGGGCAGTCCGTGCAGATTCTGGCAGACAGCTTCTGGATACCGAATCAAACCGTGTTTAACGGAACCATTACTTTGCCTCAAGCAGCAAGTGTTATTAAGGTAGGACTGGAGTTTGACACTACGCTTGTACCCTTACCACCTGCACTTCCCCTGGTGCCAGGGATGTTATACAAGCCCCGCCACATAAGAAATCTGTATATAAATTATTACAACACGGTTGGGGCAACAGTTCAGAGCTTCGGTGTTCCAGTACAGACAATGCAGCAAGTGGTCTTAGGAGAGCCTGTGGTAGGACAGACAGGGGTATTCGAGTATACTTTAATGGAAGGCTGGGATGGTGCGACTCCTAACGATATACAAATAGTGCAGTCTGCCCCACTCCCTATGACCATCCTGGCCCTCAGCTATATCATCGAAGTTTGAGGTATGATATACTAGGTTAATGACCATAACAAATCTTAAACATGGCCTAAGTAAAGCCCCTGTATACCATAGCTGGACATCCATGAAATCAAGGTGTCTATGCAAAAATGATCAAGCATACGATCGGTACGGCGGAAGAGGCATAACCATACACCAGCCCTGGATCGATTCATTTGAACAATTCTTTAAAGACATGGGTCATAGACCTGAGCCATCAAGATTGTACACGCTTGATAGAATAGACAATAATGGAAACTATGAACCAAATAATTGTCGATGGGCTACTAGGAAAGAGCAAGCCAATAACCGAAGGCCATTTACTCCCGAAACTAAAGACAAGTATGTGCCAGGAATATGTAAAAAGTGTGGAAAGGGATTTATGAAACACCCAACAAGATCTCATTTTTATTGTAGCCAGAAATGTAACAGCAGTGTTAAATGTGCGAAATGGTATCGGAAAAATAAAGGAGAGGTCTAATGTCATTTGCTTTCATGCTGTTAGCAGCTCAAGCCGCAGGATACGCAGCCTCTGTTTATGGACGCAAGCAAGAAGAGCGCTACCGACGAATGGGTGAGAACCTAGACCGTCAAGAACGTGAGTTGCAGATGTCGCAAGAAGCCCTGGCCAGTACTGAACAGGCTGAAGCCAATACAGAGCGTCTACGAGAGGTAATGGCATCCTCACGAGCTTTAAATGCAGCCAGAGGGATACAGTCCGGACAAGGGTCTAATCTAGCCTTAGCTGAAAGAAATGTTCGCACCTACAACGCCGATGAACGCGCTAGGCAGTTGTCTCTCTCGTTCCGCAAGCACCAAATGGAGTCATACAATCGCCTATACAGCTTGAACCAGGCGGGGCGTAATGTGAAGCGTCGGGCGGATAGATTCGTCCAAGGAATGAACCTGTTGAGTTATAACCCACTGACTGAGAACTTATTTGACAACCTGGGCCTGAATAACAAAAGCAAGGCTTAGCCATATAGAATAGATGGCGCATTAGGTTGCGTATCTTCTGACTTCCCCATATCTCAACTGTGGTGTTCTTTATCTTCTTTGTCCTCCAAAGCTGGACCAGTTACTTCACCGCATTGCATGCAAAACGGAAACCTGTTGCCATACATTTCAATTACGTCTGTGTGCTCGTGCTCACACTTTCCGTTAGGCATTAAACCTTCCCACATTACCCTCTCCCATAAAAATTACTAAATACATCATGCCAAGGCATACGCTTGTGCCCACTCAACTCAACCCAGTCGCCCTGTGGCGTGATATAGCGATAGAGCCATACCCAACAGAGGTAATGCAAGCAAAACAGGTATACGCCCAATAGAGACACCATCAAGGCTATTGTAAGGATTGCGTCAGTCATGCCGATTCCTGTGGGTTAGATTGTTCTCTTTCTTCGCGATATATCTGTATTCTCTCTGGTGTGACATGCTCCTTGAAGCAGGGGTCACAGAGGATGGCAAATGGCGAATCGTCTCCCCATAGTTCATCACGTTCTTTGATGGCGTCATCTTCCGTCCACTCTGATTCATCGCTCTCACATTCTTGATTGCATACGGCGCAGATATACTTCATGCTGACTCCTGCGGGGCGGTTTGTTCTTTCTTTATTTCTTGCCATACTAAATCCCATTTTGAGCCTGGGTATCTATATCTATGCCTATGGTATTGTTCGTCACGCCAGAACCATAAGGCATAATCTCGAATCATTCGTTGTCGTTTTGTCATGACGCATCCTGTGGGTTGGGTTGTTCTATCTTATGTATCTCTTGCACTTTTGACATGCTGGAATAATCATCGTATTTATCAATGCTTTTTTGATAATCCGACTCGCTCTTCACTTCCACCATATACACGGTGTAATCGAACAAATCACTTACCACCAAGACGGCGTATGACCCGTTAATGGTCGCATCATCAATGGCCTTGTTAATATCTTTTTGCGTTAGTGGCATAATTCATTTACCTAAATATCTATATCCGATAATGTTTGTTATTAGATACAGTTACCAATTTCCAACACTTTAACCTTTGGATATGACGAATTGCCAAGAGTGGAAGGGTCGTAGTAATAACATTGACCGCGATACATTTCCTTTTCGCCATAGATGGCAACCTCGCTTCCATCACCATCACAATCTCTAATGACTACCGGCATATCCCCATCATACTTCCGCAGCTCTTCGATAAGTTCACTGACTGTCATAGATTCACCAATATCTCATTGCGCTTATGCCCAAAGATCGTATCTATATCATGACCAAGCATCGTTGTCGTACCAGTAAGCAGGAACTCTACAAGCGCTTCCACTTGTGCCTGGTCTTTCTCGAAGGCCCATTGTCTGGCTTTCTTCTTGATAAATTCATGCAAACGATTCAATTCACTGTCTGTCATTCTTTGGGTTCCTCATGCTTTTCACAGCGCCTGAACTCCATCTCTCTGAAGCTACAATGCTGATTGTCTGGATGAGAAAGCACTTTGTATGACACTTTGATCCATTGGCCTCGTATGCCGTTGTCGGTAAGCATCATGCCTACGGGAGTGGTTAGTGCCCGTAACTCACACCATAGTCTCTCAGACATATCAAGATTCTCTTGATGACACTCTTCTTCCAGATACTTTCGCACTTCCTCGATGGTTTCCCAATGACCTTTTATGGCCTCTTCTCTGGTCTCGTATCGTCCATAGCCTTCAAACTCTTCTGCACCCTTTAATCCCATAACAGCGGTTTCCCAAAGGATAGGCTTGTCATCGGGATGCAATGATCCATGATCCATCGCCAGGAAGACGGTAGAGACATAAACCTCTGGGGTTAGGTAGGTGCGGCATAGGATGCGTCTTGATCGGTTATCCTCGAACCATTTTCCCCACTTAATAACATCCTCACAAGGGATAACATTATCTTTATCGTCCAATATGTATTTCATGTGTACCTCAACGTTTTATTTCTCAAACCATTCGTATATACTTGTGACTTGTAACAGGAGTATACCATGAATAAACAGCGACTCAAGTCCTTTAATAGACAAATAGCGCGGATATATGCCACTAACATCTTTTTATCAGCAGTAGCAACCGCACTAAATTATTATCTCTTTAACAATAACAATATACTTTATTTTGCTTTAGCCCTTAATGGGGTAGCCTTAGCCCTTTTTCAGCCCTGGAAGATTATGGGATGTCTAAATGAAGGATATGGGTACAAGCAAGGTTTAGAAATAATCGCACAAGAAAAAGGAGTAGAAAATGCTTAATTGGGTAGGCGCAATGCGCGACAACATCGAAAGAGACGTACAGAATGACTATGATAACCCTGTCAATTTATTTAGCTATGAAACCTATGTTCCTGCACGCATAAGGAACGCCGAGGAATACAAGCCCAAGCCATGGCCTAAAAGTCTACAGAAGCCAGACCGCAAACAATGTATGCCTGACCCAAATAACATGCTCAAAGCCGTCGAGGATGGGGTAGAATTAGCTGAACTGATGAATGAAAACGCCAAGGCCGAACCTACAACGATGGAGCAATTTATCAATGGTGGCTGGTCACTGCTGGCCAAGATTACGGGGCAACTCTGGACTGATACCAAAGAGGCTCAAGCGTGTATGGACGAACAAGACGCAAAATATAAAGCAGATGTAGCAGAATATGTTGAAGATATACTGACGCTTGATGAGCCTAAGCCTGCACCTATCGTCTACTCAAAAGAACAAAAGTTTGCTAACTTCAGACAAGCGGACGAGAAACGCCAAAAGGCCGGACTGTCTCCTATCACATGGTTTGAGTACGAAGCGATGGTTAATAAAGGATTAGACCCTTTAAATGGTTCATCCCTTAAAGAGATAACGAACAGTGAGTTATGCCCACACGGCGGCGGAAGCAGCGGTAATTCAGCTGTTGGCTCAGTGGGTGGCGGTTCTGACAGCGGACCCTCCCAATCTGACACTAACTTCTGCTTTATTAATGACGACGGTAGCGTCAAGTCTTGCCATAAAATCTAGAAATTTGAGTCAAACCTAACGGGGCGGTTCATGTCTGGATGCGCGAACTGGTGTCGCCACACAACACCGGTGTAGCAGAAAGAATCTAGGCCGTGGACTGCCCAATTTTCGACGGGCTTATCCTTAAATATCTTATTCAACTCATCGTACTGACGCATGGCTTCTCTTAGGCACAGCAGAAGTCTTTTGGTATTGGTGGCATGAAATCTGCATATCGGAAAGAGAGACCTACCTGCTGCAATGTTATCCTGCTCTGAAAGCCGCGGGATACGCTGGAAATGAAGCCCAATAGCCGCAGCAGAGGCCAGACGGCTCCTAGCAGAGTTACCCCATTCCCTTACCATGATGTCATGTGGGGCGAAATGCTGTCCCCATCTGCTAAAGCCCAGTCTCTGCTTCAAGACATGTAACTCATCCCAATACCACTCAACACCCTGGTTATTCCCCTCTAGGTAGCCAATTATATTGAGGCTATAGCCATCTGCCTGGAACAGGACTACCGCAGTAGCATCCCTGACCCCAATATCCCATACGGTCATTACAGGCGCTCTAGGATTAAGCTCGAAGTCACAGATACGTCCCTCATAATCAGCCTGCGCCAACTGCTCTGTGAAGTAAGCGCCCTTGTTTCCTATGTCGAACGAGCAGTAGTATTCCTGCTGGATAATCTCCTCATCTTTACCATTTAAACGCTCGTTATCTAGCATCTGAGGTGTAATTACAGGTGTCCCATCTTCACGGGTCGTGTCGTCTACGGTTAACTTACGTACAAACCAGTTGGGATTCTTAAGTGCCATCTGATAAGTATCATAGGCATGGTTGTGTCCACGAGGCGTGCCAAAGAGGATTTCCACCCCACCTGATTCTACCAATACAGGAGACAAGTATTCGCGTGCCTGAGGGTCTTGCAGAGGATACTCGTCATACATAATCACCATGGCGTTAATACCTACCAGGGCATCGTAGTTATTGGAACCGACGAATTTGATAACGGAGCCATTGATAAGCTCTATAGACATCTCGGCGTTGTTCTTCTTGCGGATAAGGGCTGCGGGTATGCGGTCTAGAAACAGAATGCCATCTGTGCCGCGCCCTTTCCATATGACCAAACGGCACTGGTTTGTCTGTGGGAAGAGATAAAGGTATAACCCAGGTTTCTCTAGGGCTAACAAAAGGATGAGGTTTACAGCCGTGAGTGTTTTCCCATATCGTCTATGGATAAGATAGAAGATATTCTTATACCCGCCCTGCAAGACCGCTTGTATGATTTCTCTCTGGTGGTCACGGGGCGTGAATAGATGGGGAAGCTGGATTACTCTACTTGTCGGGTGGCAAGAGCTTATCAATGTCTACGCCCGTTTCCTTCTCAATAATCTCAGAAGCCACTTCCTCTACTAGGTTATGGTTCTTCTTGCTGTAGATAACAGAACCTGCCAGAAGCGCTAACGCGAGCGCCACGACAATAGCTACCTCCATACTACTTCCCCTTAGATTTCTTAACGGGCCCAATAAAGAGTGTGTAGTTACGAACGTATTCATCGGTGTCACCTGCCCCTTTGGAACTGTTGTATACTTTCTTCCACATCTTGGCCTGTTCCTCGACTCCTTTAGGAATAGGCTCAGGATGCCTGTGGTACAAAAGCCTGGCCATGGCGCATGCATAGGTGAGGTGGTACATCATGATGTCAGCAGAGGGCTGTGTCCTTATCTGGCAATGATTGACCATCTTGCTGCATATAATCGGCTGGTTTGGTAGGTAGCGCTTCCAAATGTCGTCATGGGTAGCCGGTTCCATTTGCCAGGCGCCCAGGGCGATTCCTTGGACTTGCTTGAGGTAGGTGCCTCCTTTGGACTCTT
>Ga0068863_100007837_pt1 | contig 10440 bp, 13 predicted proteins | sample KBSSwiS62_FD_66596 | JGI IMG/M metagenome (GOLD analysis project Ga0068863, IMG submission 66596) | Switchgrass rhizosphere microbial communities from Kellogg Biological Station, Michigan, USA - KBS Switchgrass S6-2 | ecosystem: Host-associated > Plants > Roots > Rhizosphere > Soil ...
CCATTGTCGCGGCCGAAATGCTGGTCGGCGGCGTGGGCATCGGCTTCTTCATCTGGGATGGCTGGAACAGTTCGCTCTTGAGCGAGATCATCCTGGCGCTGATCTATGTCGGCATCATCGGTTTTCTGCTGGACCGGATTATCGGTTTCATCGGGCGGCTGATCGCCGGCCGGCCCATCTGAGAAGGAAAACATCCGATGCACGGCTATCTGACCATAGAGCAAGTGGGAAAGACGTTCGAGACCGCCAAGGGGCCATTCACCGCGCTTTCGAATGTTTCACTGGCGATCGAGAAGGGCGAATTCGTCTCCATCATCGGCCATTCCGGTTGCGGCAAGTCCACGCTTCTCAATATCGTGGCGGGCCTGTCCAAGCCCAGCACGGGCGCGGTGCTGCTGGACGGCGCGGTGGTGGAGGAGCCGGGACCGGATCGCGCCGTGGTGTTCCAGAACCACAGCCTGCTGCCCTGGCTCACGGCCTATGCCAATGTCCGGCTGGCGGTGGACAAGGTGTTCGGCAAGACGAAATCGTCCGCGCAGCGCGACGAATGGACCAAGCACAATCTGGCGCTGGTGCATATGGACCACGCGCTTGGGAAGAAGCCGGACGAACTGTCCGGCGGCATGCGCCAACGGGTCGGCATCGCGCGGGCGCTGGCCATGCAGCCCAAGATCCTGCTGCTGGACGAACCGTTCGGGGCGCTGGACGCGCTGACGCGGGCCCACCTGCAGGACACGGTGATGGAGATTCACCGCGAAACCAAGGCAACCGCCATCATGATCACCCATGATGTGGACGAGGCGGTGCTGTTGTCGGATCGCATCGTGATGATGACCAACGGCCCGGCGGCGACTATCGGCGAGATTTGCGCAGTCAAGCTCGATCGTCCCCGCCGCAGGCTCGAGGCCGCCGATACGCCCGAATATGCCCGTTGCCGCAAGCAGGTGCTGCAATTCCTCTATGAGCGGCATGCCAAAGCCGCGTGATAAGGCTGCGTGATCATGCCTCGATTGTCGCCACCTGCGGATTTGCTACAGTCGGAGGGCAAAGGGGGCGCGGCGCGGGTTCATGGCGGATCAGGCAAGCATACTGATCATCGACGAAAACCACGCGCGCGCGGCAATCATCCAGGACGGCTTGCGCGAGGCCGGACACCTCAATGTGCGGTGGCTGAATGAGACCAGCAACCTGCTCAGGCATATCGCCGACATCGATCCCGACGTCATCATCATTGACCTGGAAAGCCCCAATCGCGACGTGCTGGAGCAGATGTTCCAGGTCAGCCGCCTGGTCAAACGTCCTGTCGCGATGTTCGTGGACCAGAGCGACAGCATCGCCATGCAGGATGCGATGGTGGCGGGTGTCTCCGCCTATGTGGTCGACGGACTCAGAAAGGATCGCATCAAGCACATTCTCGACATGTGCATCCTCAGGTTCAATGTCTTTTCTCGCCTGCAGGATGAACTCCATGAGGCCAAGACCGCGCTTGCCGACCGCAAGGTGATCGACCGCGCCAAGGGCATATTGATGGCGGCAAAATCCTTAAGCGAACAGGAGGCCTACGTCCTGATGCGCAAGACGGCGATGGACCAGAAGCGCAGGCTGGTCGAAATCGCCCGTGCCATTGTGACGGCGGAAGGAATGCTCAAATGAGGCAGGCAGGATGAAGAACAACCGATGAAAAGCTTGAGGGTCGGCTTTATCCCCCTGATCGACGCCGCCATCCCGATCGCGGCGGTGGAATGCGGCTTTGCCGAGCGCGAAGGGCTGGAGATCGCGCTGATCCGCGAAGCGTCCTGGGCCAATATCCGCGACAAGCTGGTTCACGGCCTGTTCGACGCCTCGCACATGCTGGCGCCGCTGGCGGTCGCCACCAGCCTGGGCATCGGCAACGCCGGCGTGGCGCTGGCGGTGCCCTTCGGTCTCAACGCCAACGGCAACTGCATCACACTGGCGTCCCGGCTTTATCGCAGCCTGGAGGAGGTGCTGGGTCATCCGCCGCAAGATCCGCGGCAAGCGGCCCAGGCCCTGAAACGCGTCATTGACCGCCGCAAGGCGAACGGAGAGCCGCCGATCAGCTTCGGCGTGGTTTTCCCTTTCTCCGTTCATGCCATCATCGTGCGCCACTGGCTCAGGCTGGGCGGCATCGATCCTTATAACGACGTCCAATTCCAGGTCGTGCCGCCGCCTTTCATGGTCGCCAACCTGTCCGAAGGCGTGATCGAGGGCTGCTGTGTGGGCGAGCCTTGGAACAGCCGCGCGGTCGAAAGCGGGGTCGGGTGTATTGTGGTGTTCGGGACGGAGATTGCGCGCGCGGCGCCGGACAAGGTTCTGGCCTTGCGGGACGAGACGGTGTCCCAGGACATGGACGCCATCCATCGCCTGCTGAGGACCTACAGGCTCGCTGCCCATTGGTGCCAGGACCCTGGCAATCACGCCAACCTGGCGCACATGCTGGCGCAGCCGCAATATCTCAACGTGGCGCCGAAAACCGTGATGAACGCCTTGTCCGGCACGCTGGCCATCAGCCGCACGCAAACGCGCACCATGACCGATTTTCTTTCCTTTGAAGGCGACGACATCAACCGGCCGGATCCGCGTAAGGCGCGCTGGCTGTATGCGGAGATCGCCACCGGGCTTCGCAGTCCGCTGGCGGAGACGCAGGCGCGGGCGGCCGCGGCCGTCTTTCGCCCGGAGATATTCGACGCGGCAACGGGCAACAATGCCGTGCCGGAGGCCGTCGATCCCATCGGGTTGAAATTCGGTCCGGCCTTCGATTCGACAGACCTTCAGGCCTATGTCGATGCGCTGACCCTGGATCTGGGTGGCCGGGTCCCTTCGGCCGATCGTTAAGCGCGCAGCGCCAGGATGAGGGTCAGGATGAAGACCCCGGTGGCAAAGGACCAATAGACGCTCAACGCCAGCGCCAAGGCGTAGGCGGTCTTCGAGCATTCTTTCTTGCGGAAGGATTTGGTGCTGTTGCCCGCCAGAACCACCGGCCCGGCGATCACCATCACGGCATAGTGAATAAAGGTGCCCAGCCGTGTGTTGGGCTCTCCCGCCAGCAGGCCGTAGAGGCTGGAAAGCAGTCCCGCGGTGGTCATCCCCGCGCCGACCGAAAACAGAAAAACGATGAAATTGTGCATAGCCGTGCCAAATCAGGTCAAGAATTCCGGATCTGGGAGTTCTCCCGCAAAAAGCGGGCAAGTTGCCGGCGTAGTCCGGGCGGCGCGTTTAACCAAATCGGGAAATAGCCGCGACTCTTTTCAAAGCCAGACGAAATTTCCCCGCGCAGGCGTCGCTCTTTTCTGGCTTGGATGGAGGATGATCTGAAAGCGCAGGCCCAGATCGTCCGAAGTCACGTTGAGATAGGCCCCGATTTCCTGGAGCCGGTGGCGCACCGAAACCATGCCGTTTCCGGCATCGCGCCATTCGGCGAAATCGGGCGGCAGGCCGACGCCGTCGTCGCCGATATCGATGACGATCTCGCCGTCGCGATTGACGCCACATTCGATGGTGATTTCCACCGGCGTTCCGGCGGGGTGGGCGTAGCGATAGGCGTTGAAAACGATTTCTCGAATCACGAAATCCAGGGTGGCGGCTTCCTCCGAGGCGATCGAAGCCCCGGCGCCGGGCTTGGCGCTGAGCCGGATGGTGAGGCCGGGGGCAATCAGCCTGCGGCAGCGTTCGATAAAGGCGATTAGAACCGAGCCCAGGTCGAAGCTCGAGTTGGCATGATCATCACGGCCAATCTGGAGAGACCGTTCTCTCAGTGGCAGCGGAATCACGTTTCCACCGGAAGCAAATCGTCGGCTGCTGACGCCGAACTTGGACATGGAAAGCTCCAATTGCCGGCCATCCGGCGAACTCTTGACGGCACTCGGAACGAAACAAGACCCGCACCGCTGCCGCAATTTCCCCACAGAGGTTTACAAGCCTCTCGCGACAAGGAAACGGGCGATTTCTTCCCTAGTTCCGACGGAACCCGGCGCGGCTTTCCGTCCCTGCTGTAGCAAATCGTAACAATACCTATTGATCCATCATGACGGATGGTTACTGTCCTTGCGTTGCCCATTCCCTAAGGGCAGCCGGCGCCAGAACCGGAGCAGGGAATGGTTGGGATTGGTGGGGGCACTTTAATCCTAACGTGAGGGAGCAATCGCGTGCTGTCAGTCATCGTGTTGAGGGAATCTGTCGTTGGATAGAATCCCGAAGAGAGCCACGTCGCCAATCCGCAGCGGTCAATGTCCCGTCGCCCGTTTCGATACCTATTTCCAGGCCGTGTCCGCCGACACGCGGGAGCTGATCGATAAGGCCTTGGCGCTCCGCTACCAGGTCTACTGCCTGGAACGTCAGTTCGAGGATCCCGGCCGGCAGCCTGCCGGGCAGGAAACCGACCAGTTCGACCGCCATTCGGTCCATAGCCTGGTGTTCCATCGCCCGCAGGAAGAGCCTATCGGCACCGCGCGGCTGATCCTGCCCCAGGCCCGTCCCCACAGTCTTCCCATCCAGAGCTTGCTGAAAAAAACCGGCCTGAACGCTTGTGACTATTTCCCCAACCACGCCGTCGCGGAAGTGTCCCGCTTTGCCATCTCCAAGGAATTCAGGCGCCGCAAGGTGGACAGCGGCTCCTTTTCGGACGCGGAAGTGAAACGCGAGCGGCACGGCAATCTGCCCTGCCTAGGCCTGATCCAGATGCTGCTCAGGCAAAGTGTGGAATTGGGAATCGAATATTGGGCCGCGGTCATGGAGCCTCAACTGCTCAGGATGCTGGCGCTGATGGGTATCCGATTCCAGCCCATCGGCCCCTTGGTTTCCTATCATGGCCTGAGGCAGCCCAGCTTTTGTCATCTCCCCGTCATGGTGCGCAACATGGCGCTGACCAAGCCGGAGTCCTGGGCGGTTGTGACCAACAATGGGGAATTGATGCCCGCCAGGATGGATGCGGCGGCCGAGCTCAGGCAGGTCGCCTGAAGCGCGAAGGCGCGGTCTAGGCGGCCCGCCCGATCTCCTTCACATACTGCACGGCGATGCCCTCGGTCAGGTGACGCACCACCCGTCCACGGGTACGTCCCAGATTGACGATTTCGCCGACGGGAGGACGGCACCGGGTCCGCAAGGATACGCCGTCCAGCGATATGTCCAGCACGTCGCAAGCGATCTGTTCGCCATTCTCGCGGGTGATGCTGCCGCTCACCAATGATGGGACCCGCTCCGATTTGCGCATGTCCGCCAGGTTGCCTGCGGCAAAGGTCCTGATCATTTCCTTGAGCCGGCCCCGCTTGGATTCGCCGATGGCGAATTCCAGGGCGAGTTGACCGTTCTTGTGGACGATCGTCGTCCCCTCAAAGCGGCCAAAATTCTCGATATACAGTACCAAGGAAAGCCCTGTGGGGAATTGGACATCGCACTGAACCGCGGCGCCGCCGGCCGACAAATTCAGGACCTTGCACTCGGCCGACTGCTCGTTGATGGGGTTGAACAGCTGACCGGGCAGGAACAGTTTGATCCGCTCGTATTTCCGCCGGTCCGCCGGTGACGAAGCCACTGCTGAAGACATTACGGTCCCTCCACCTTTCTCCAAATCGCCCCGGGAACATTGTGTTCCCCAAGGGATTAGAGGGCCGTTTTATGAACCCGTAAAATTCGCGGCAGTTGGTTAATTCCCACCGGATCGCGAAGAGCGCCGGCGCGGCCGTCCAGCTTTGTCCGATCTCTCCCGAATTGGCACAGACCCGGTCCGCGGCGCGGAAATCTATGGGTGCATTCCGTGCGGCCCGCGCAAATTAAGGCTGATGGAGGGTTTTGGTGGCTCCGGCATCAAGCTTGCTTCACAAGAGTTCCATGACGAAAAAACGTTTCAAATTCGGTCTGGCGGTTCTCGGAGGCATAACAGCCTTCCTGTTGGCGCTGCTTGCACTTTTGTTCGTGCCCACGCTGGCCTCCGCCGACAAGAGCTCGGGCATGGCCTATGAAGATGAGGGCAAGTCTGGCAATCCCAACCCGGCCTACTTTGAACATGTCGAGGGGGCTGAAAACGGCCAGGGCGGTTCCGATCCGGCCAGTTATGAAGTGGCGCCCTGCGGCGAGATCGCGAATCCCTGCGCGCCTGAGGATCATGATGCGCCGGGTGGCGACGGGTCCTGGAATTATTCCGATGGCCAAGGCGGGCAAGGCGACGGCCACGGCCCGAACAACGATTCTGGAAACAATGGGCATGGCGGGCAGGGCAATCCGCCCGGACCGTTTACCGGCGGATATTTTGGGCCGCCAGGTGGCGGTTCGTCGGGTGGCGGCGGTGGCGGCACGCCGCAGGACGAATCCAAGTCCTGCTCATCCCAGGACTCCGGGAACGCTGGGCCCGGCAATGATGCGGACGACAAGACTTGCGACAAGGGCAACGACGACTCCCAACATCAGAACGTCGTGGACAATCAGCCCGGCGATTCTTCGAACGATCCTTCTGGTGATCCCACGGGCGATCCCTCCACAAATCTCGTGAACAACGATCCCCCGGGCGGGGATCTGCCGCCCGGCGATCCCAACTGTTTTCCTTTCGCCGACCGCTGCGGCCCGCAGGATGGCAATCCGCCCAACACCGACCTGACCGATCCGCCCAGTGAAGTGCCTGAGCCGATCACTCTGTCGCTGTTCGCGGCCGGCTTGGCCGGCGCGGCTGCCCTGCGCCGGCGCGCGGGGAAGAAATAGTCCTCATCCGGCCGTTGCCGGTTGAGGTCCAGCGCACCCCCGGCTTCCCGCGCCCGCCGTCTTTGGGATCGCGAGCTGCAGAAAAGTCGGCGCACAGCCGGCCAACATAGGCTGTTCAGCGGCTTCCTGAGCCACTGAAGATTTCGCTTTTCGCAGTCAGCCTGGCGCAGTTCGCCCTCTTGCCGCCGAGATGCGGCAGGGCGGTTTATTCGTCCAGATCAAACTGGCTTTGCAGGTCGACCAGCGCTGCGCGCGCCGCCATTTCGCTGGCGATTGGCAGGCACGGCTCGATTTCGGACACAAACCAGTTCCGCGCCGGATGGGCGCGAGATGCGATCCGTACACGTTCGATTCTCCGGCCGTCGGGAAGTTGGCGCAGGTAAAGCGCGCAAATCTGTTCCAGTCCGGCCTTGTCGATCTTGCTTTTCGTGATGTTCATGGCGCCGATGCTCCAAAACGTGCCGGCGTTCAAAAGCAACGGCCTCGCGAAGTGAACCGTGCACACAGCGGGCCATGCGCCGAGCGGAAGAACCAGATCGGCTTTCGGACGTTACACGACTGAAACATTCCCGTGATCGGAAAGTGTTAATGCCATTGGTCTGCCGAAATCGCGCCGTCCTGCAATCGATTGCTCCCTTTGATCGCGGGAGTATCGCGGAGTTGGAATTTGGCGATGCTTATCGCGACGCGCGCTTTCCGTCTGGTTGGTACGTTCTTCCGTCCGTCGGCTTGGGCGCGCTAAGTGTGGTGCTGGTCGTGCTGCTATTTTAGGCATTTTTCCGGTTGCTGGCGTCAACTGCACACCAATAGAAATCACAGGCCACACGAAGGGAATCAGCCGCGATACGCCGCCAACGCTTCCTGCGTGTCTATGTCAGTCAGGGGCGTGTCATCGCCAGCTTCGATCTCAATCAGCCGTCCGGCCTGGGCATCCAGCAACCGGCGCGCACCTTTGTCACCGTCGAGCGTCATGATCTCGGCAAAAAAAGCACGAGGCCACAGCACGGGATGTCCACGATGTCCGTGCCCCGTCGCCACGCAGACGCTGCTGCCCATGCCAGCATCGAACGCTGCGACAAGCCGGTCGATCAGCGTGGCCGAAATTCCCGGCATGTCGCCCAAAAGCACCATCGCGCCGTCACAGTCTTTCGGCACGGCGGCGATGCCGGCCCGCAGCGAGGCGCTCAGTCCCTCGCGATAGTTGCTATTGTGAATCAGCGTGACGGGTGCGCCGCTAAGCGCCGCGTCAATATTCTCCGCCTCATGGCCGGTGACGACCAGGAGCGGATCCAGCCGGCTCGCCAACGCGGCATCAACCGCCCGACGCACCAGCGGCTTGCCTGCTAGGTTTTCCATCAGTTTGTTGCGGCCCATGCGGCTGGAGGTTCCAGCGGCGAGAACAATGCCGGCGATGCGAGGCGGCGATTTTTGGCGGCGCACCTTGATCAGTTCCGCCAGGACCGCGATGGCAATCTCGGCAGGCGCGCGCGCGCCAATGGCAAGCCCCACCGGTCCGTGGATTTTCGCAAGCTCTTTTTGCGTCAGCCCCATCTCGCTCAGGCGCGCCAGGCGCCGGGCGTGGGTGCGCGCGGAGCCCAATGCTCCCACATAAAAGGCATCCGAACGCAGTGCAGCGGCCAGCGCCATGTCGTCGATCTTGGGATCATGGGCGAGCGCCACCAGTGCGCTGCGGGAGGTGAGCGGCTGCCTGGCCAGTGCCTCATCCGGCCAGGCGTGTTCGACGGCAATGCCGGCAAAGCGTTCGGCGGTCGCATAAGGCGCGCGCGGATCGATCACCCGCACGCCATATCCCGCCGCGCCTGCCAGCGAGGCCAGCGCCTGGGCAATATGCACGGCGCCGACGATCACAACTTCCCGGGGCAGGGGATAGGCGCTGAGAAACCACTCTTCGCCATCGAGCGTGACGCGGCGGCCGGTGTCCTCGCGGGCTGCCGCCGCGGCGGCGCGTCCGAATGGAGATGTTTCGGCGGAGGGATCGAGCAGCCTTTCCTCGCCGCTTTGAAGATTGACGGCGCGTACCAGGGGGCGGCCTTCGCGCCGCGCCGTCATCAGCTTTTCAAGGGTCTCGCGCTGCATTTCAGAGAATGGGTTCGACCAGGATTTCGATTTCACCGCCGCACAACAGGCCGGGCGCCAGCACGCCATCGCTGATGCCGAAGCTGGTGGTTCGGTTACGGCCGTCCCGCATCACTTCCTGGGCGAGTTCGATGATCGCATTCTCCACGCAGCCCGCCGAGACGGAGCCTTCAAAGGCGCCGTCATCGCGCACCACGATATGGCTGCCGCCCTGGCGTGGGGCCGAGCCAGCGGTCCTGACCACGGTGGCCAGCGCCACGCCGTGCCCTTTGGCCAGCCAATCGGCGGCAATGGCCAGGATATCGGCCTCGTTGGCGGGAAAAGACATGCGGGTCCCAGCAAAATGACGGATCACTATTTCGCGCGCCGGCAGGATGGGCAAGACGCCCGGCAAGCCGAAACTTCATCTGACATGCAAGGTGTCTGATGTAACCTTATGAAGAGTCAGTACTTTTATCCTGCGTCCTTATACTTTATACTCTGGATATGGCATCAGAGTCCCGGCAAGTGCGCGGCCTCACCGACCCGTTCGGCCGAACGGTGAGTTATGTGCGCGTGTCCGTGACGGACCGCTGCAATCTTCGCTGCACTTATTGCATGAGCGAGCAGATGCAGTTCCTCCCCAAGGCGCAGCTGTTGACGCTGGAAGAACTGGACCGGGTCTGCAGCGTTTTTGTGCGCCGGGGCGTGCGGCGGCTCCGCCTGACCGGCGGGGAGCCGTTGATGCGCCGGGGGATCATGGACCTGGTGCGCTCCCTCTCGCGCCATCTGGGCAGCGGCGACCTGGACGAGTTGACCATGACCACAAACGGGGTGCGGTTGCGCGAATTTGCCGGCCCGCTGAAGCAGGCCGGAATGCAGCGTATCAACGTCTCGCTCGACAGCCTGGATCGCGGCACCTTCGCTCGCATCGCCCGTTCCGACTGCCTGGACCAGGTGCTGGATGGGATCGCGGCGGCTCAGGACGCAGGGTTGAAGGTCAAGATCAACACCGTGGCATTGAAGCACGACAATCGCCGCGACATTCCCGACATCGTCCGCTGGGCGCATGCGCGCGGCATGGATGTCACCTTGATCGAGACCATGCCGCTGGGCGCGGTGGATGAGGACCGGACCGACCAGTTCGTGTCGCTTACCGCCCTGCGCCGGGAGATGGAATCCTATTGGACGCTGAGCGACCTTGCCGAGCGCACCGGTGGGCCGGCCCGCTATGTCCGTATCGCCGAGACCGGTGGCAAGCTGGGCTTCATCACGCCGCTCACCCACAATTTCTGCGAGACTTGCCAGCGCGTGCGCGTCACCTGCACCGGCACTTTGTTCATGTGCCTGGGCCAGGAGGGCTCGGTGGATTTGCGCGAGCCTTTGCGCGCGTCCGCGGACGATGCGTTGCTCAATGCGGCTATCGACCGCGCCATCGCCGCCAAGCCCAAGGCCCATGATTTCCTACTGCCGGTGCGCGGCGCGAACCCGGCTTTGCGCCGGCATATGTCGGTCACCGGCGGATAGGCTTCAAACCATCGGCACCAGTTTGGCCGATCGGAAGTTGCGATAGACAAAACCATCCCTGCCGCCTTGCGCTTCCTCCGTCGCAGTGGAAGCCAACCGGTCATGATCTTTTGACAGGGCGCAGGCCGG
>Ga0068863_100007848_pt1 | contig 10434 bp, 7 predicted proteins | sample KBSSwiS62_FD_66596 | JGI IMG/M metagenome (GOLD analysis project Ga0068863, IMG submission 66596) | Switchgrass rhizosphere microbial communities from Kellogg Biological Station, Michigan, USA - KBS Switchgrass S6-2 | ecosystem: Host-associated > Plants > Roots > Rhizosphere > Soil ...
TCCCCACCATGGAAGACGGTCCCGAGGACCGTGCGGGCCCATTTGACTGGCTGAACAATAAGCTCGTCGATTCCATGACAGCTGTACCCATTACTGTCCGTGAAGACGAAGGGCAGGATTACACCTTCAACGATCTGGTCGACGCCCGCCGGACCGGTTCCGAAGCAACCTGCAAAAATCCCGACGGTACGATGAATGTCATTAAGAAGAAAGCATTCGACCAGGCCGTTAAAGACGGTCACGTTTCAATGGATTTGTTCGGCGGCGCGGTCAAAGGGACGAAGCGGTTGAGGTATGAGGAATTCGCCGCCGACTTCCTGCAAACGTACGACGAGTTTAAGGGGCTCGAACGAGTCATTGACGAGAAGTTCGGCGACGCCGCACCTAACCTGGCCGCCTGCCGCTCAGCCCTGAGCGAGATCCGGCAGGCCATGACAGACATCCTGGAAGAAAAACGGCGTGACGAGCCGGCCGCTCCGGCGGCTGTTTCGGCGTCCGCGCCTACCGCTGACGCAATTTCCGCTGCCCCTGCCTATATCGAGCCGGCTCTTGCTCTTACAAGCAGACCGCTCCAGCTTCATTCCTCCGTTGCGGGTTCATGGCAGCAGGCGGAGTCACTGGTGCGGTCCGGACAGGTAGACCAGGGGCTCGAGCAAATGATCCGTCTGGCCGCGGCCGAGACGACCGGACGTGATCGTTTTCTAAGGAAGCTGCTGCTCGCCGACGCTTGTCTGGCAACGAAAAGAGATCGGCTCGCCAGGTCCATTCTGGAGGAACTGGGCGAGCAGATCGACAACCTGAAGCTCGAGAACTGGGAATCCGCAGAGCTGATCAGCAGCGTCTGGGCCCGCCTCTACCGGATGTACAAGAGTTCCCAACCGCCCGATCACGATAAAGCCAACAAGCTTTATCAGCGGCTGTGCAAGCTCGACCCGTGGCAGGCTCTCGGTTTTAACGAGTAATTGCGAGGAAACATGGCCACAGAGAACGCTCAGGATGGAGCAACTCTCTCGATTCTGGATCGGTTGACGGAAAAGGATGGTCCCCTGGATGCATGGGGAGGTCTGTGCCGCGATCTCGCAGCGCTTTTGAATACGCGCCGCGCCGCAAGGGACTTCGATCCGAGTTACCAGGAGGCGACCGATTCCGTTCTCTCCTTCGGCGTGGCCGACTTTACGTCGTTTAACTTAAAAAACGAAGTGGACCAGGAAATCGTTCGGGGTTCCATAGAAAGGGCGATCCGGCAGTTCGAGCCGCGCTTGACCCATGTGTCGGTTTCGATGGAGGAGCCGGATCCGCTTCTCCCTGTGCTGCGCTTTCAGATATCCGCCTTGTTGCGAATTCACGATCCTGGTGAGTCTGTCTTGTTTGATGTCGCGCTCCATCGCGACTCGCGTCGCTTTCACATCTCCGGAGCAGCGTCATGAGAGACGAACTGCTGCCTTATTACGAGCGAGAGCTGACGTTCATCCGTCAAATGGCTGCCGAGTTCGCAGCGAAGTACCCGAAACCGGCCAGTCGCTTGATGCTGGGGAAGAATACGTGCGACGATCCTCACGTCGAGCGATTGATCCAGGCCTTCGCCCTGCTGTGCGGTCGAGTCCACCACAAACTCGACGACGAGTTTCCCGAGATTACCGAGTCACTCCTTGAGGTGTTATATCCGCATTTCCTGAGACCGGTTCCCTCGCAGGCCGTCGCTCAGTTCCAGATCGACCCTTCACAAAGCGTGCCGGCGTCAACTCAGGTGCCGTCAGGCACACCGGTTCAAAGTAAAACCGTCAATGGTCAGTTCTGTTCGTTTCGAACCTGCTACCCGGTGACACTGTGGCCGCTGCGTGTGAGCAGTGCATCCGTTTCCACAGCCAATCGTTATGTGTCTTCCGGCATCGGCTCCGACGTTGCGGCCGTTGCCCGCATCGAGATCGAGTGTCTTGGCGGGCTCCGCTTCAGCCAGCTGCCGATGAGCTCCTTGAGGTTTTACCTGAACGGCGAGACCTCTGCCGTTCACGCCCTATACGAACTTCTTTTTCTGAACACGCTGCGTGTTTCCGTTCGGCCATTGCCGGCATCGACCGACGCGGCGCCGGCCATTCTTCCAGCGAGCAGCCTGCGTCAGGTCGGTTTTAATCGAGATGAAGGAATCCTGCCGTATTCCGACCGCAGCTTTCTCGGGTACCGACTGTTGCAGGAATACTTCACGTTTCCCGAGAAGTTCCTGTTTTTCGATCTGATGGGAATCGACGGCCTCGATAAAGGTCACTTTGGCAGGTCCTTTGAGATTCTTTTCTATCTCAAGGAGGCTGACCCGCACCGCCTCACCGCGTTGGAGCAAAACGTCAGCGCCGATACTTTTCAGCTCGGCTGCGCGCCGATCGTGAATCTCTTCGAGCGTATCGCCGAGCCCGTTCGCATTTCTCAAACGCGGACGGAATACCGGATTGTTCCGGATCAGCATCGACAATTGGGCACCGAAGTCTATTCGATCGATCGCGTGACCTCGGCGGCGACGTACATGGAACAGCCGCAGGTTTACGAGCCGTTCTACGCACTGCGTCACGGCATGGACGAAAGACAGAGGCATTTCTGGTACGCGCACCGGCGTCCGTCATTCAGGAAGAATGATCAGGGGACCGAGATGTACATCTCATTGGTTAACCTCGATTTCAAGCCGTCGCTGCCGCCGGATGAAACGCTCACGATTCGCCTCACTTGCACCAATCGCAACCAGGCATCCGCCCTCGATCTGAAAGGGGAGTTCGGCGAGCTGGAACCGGAAGACGTTCCTTTAATAAGGGCGCGTTGTATTCGACCGCCCACGGCCCCTGTGCGTCCGCCATACAAGAGCGGGCTACAGTGGAGGCTGATCTCGCATCTTTCCCTGAATCATCTCTCGATCGTCGAGAAGGGGCGCGAGGCTTTGCAGGAAATCCTTCGGCTTTACGATTTTTCGAATGACTCGGAGATTCGGAGACAGATCGCCGGCATCGTCGATGTCCAGAGCCGCTCTTCGGTGAGCCGGGTGAGCTCGGATACCGGAGTCGCATTCTGCCGAGGAACGGACGTGGTTCTAGAGTTTGACGAAGATCAATATGTGGGAACAGGAGTGTTCCTGCTGTCATCTGTGCTTCAACGTTTTTTGGGACTGTACAGCGCGGTGAACTCCTTCACCCGCGTGACCGCGAAAACGAAGAGGGGAGTGCTCAAGCAATGGGCTCCAATGGCAGGCGAACAGATCCTTCTATAGAAGAGGCTCTGTTCGATCGGGGTTACGAATTCGAATTCTTTCAGGCAGCGCGCCTGCTGGCCCGGATGTTTCCCGAGCGCAAAGAGGTCGGCAGCACCGCAAGGCCGGCTGAGGAATTCGCTCGTTTCACGACGTTTGCCAATGGCGGCGACTTCAAGCAATCGCAACTCGCGATGGCATTTCCTGCCAGCCCTGTGCACGACATCAGGCGGCACAAGAATTTGTCGGAGCCTGTGCAGATGATTATCGCGTTCATGGGGCTCACGGGCACGCAAGGAGTCCTGCCGTTGTGTTACACCGAGCAGCTCCTCGAGAGCAAAGCTGCCAAGGACAACGCGCTTGCCGCCTTTCTCGACCTCTTCAACCATCGTTTGGTGTCCCTCTTTTATCGCGCCTGGGCGAAGCATCGGCCTGCCGTGCTCTACGAGATGGCGGCGACGCGGGAGCAGGAGCCTGACGCGCTCACCCAGGATCTGTTCGCCCTTGTCGGCATGAGTACTAAGGGACTTCGCGGCCGCCTCGGGATTGATGACGAAAGTCTGCTGCTCTATGCCGGGCTGATTGCGCAACGGCCGCACTCCGCCTCTGCGTTGCGCGGCATTCTTCAAGACTACTTTTCGATACCGGTGGAAATCGATCAGTGCATTGGAAGCTGGTATCAGCTGGAAGACGCAGACCGCTGCTATCTCTCAGAAGATAGTGAGCGCAATCAACTCGGTGTCGGATCGTTCATCGGAGATGAAGTCTGGGACCAGCAGGCTCGATTCCGGATTCGGGTCGGTGCGCTTGACCTGAGACGTTTCAAGGAATACCTTCCCGACAGCTGCGCGATGGAAAAACTGGTCGCCTTGACCCGATATCTGGTGGGGCAAGCAATGGTCTTCGACGTTGAGGTATTCCTGCACGCCGACGAAGTGCCTTACTTTCGCCTCGACGACGAAGGGTTCCGGTCAGAGGAACACGGATTGCTTCCGCCAGTGAAGTCGGATTCGGTACGCCTCGGCTGGATGGGCTGGCTGAAGACAAGCGCGTTTGACGTGGACCCCGGTGATGCGGTGTCCACCTGGAGTTGAAATGCCTTACACACAAACCAATCGCCGTATTGCGATAACGACACCACTCGGCGACGACGCCTTGTTATTGCGAGGCTTTAGCGGAGTCGAATCGATCTCCCAGCTCTTTCACTTCGATCTCGACCTGTTATCCGAGAACGATTCGGTCAAGTTTCAGGACCTTGTCGGAAAGAACGTCACGCTGAGCATCCTCGATGCCGAGGGTGCCCCACGTTACTGGAATGGTTTCGTTAACCGCTTTTCGCAGGGCCACCAGGACCGACGGCTCACGGCCTACCGTGCTCAAATGGTGCCGTGGTTGTGGTTCCTGACGCGCACAGCCGATTGCCGCATCTTCCAGAACAAGACCGTTCCCGACATCATCAAGAAGATTTTCTCGGATCTGGGCTTTCAGGACTTCGAGCTGAAGCTCTATGGCAGCTTCGAGCCGCGGGATTATTGCGTCCAGTATCGGGAAACGGACTTCAACTTCGTTTCGCGGCTGATGGAAGAAGAAGGCATGTACTACTTTTTCAAACATGAGAAGAGCAAACATACGCTCGTTCTCGCCAACGATCCGGCTGCTCACGAAGCATGCGCAGGACAAAAGAAGGCTCGGTACGATTTCCGCGGCGGGTCCATCACGTACGAGGATGTGATCACCGAATGGCACTATGAGGAAGAGTTCCGGACCGGGGCATGGGCCCAGACGGACTACAACTTCGAAACTCCGAGCACGAGTCTTGCGGTTACGGTTAACGGGAAGAATCCGTACGAAATCTATGAGTATCCCGGCGAGTACCGCGTCCGCGGTGACGGTGACCGATTGGCGCGTATCCGTCTGCAGGAGCAGACGACCCCTTGCGTGGTAAGCCAGGGCGCAAGCGGGTGCCGGCATTTCAGTTGCGGAGCCAAGTTCACGCTGGAAGATCATTACAGGAAAGATCTGAACACAGACTATTTGATTACTTCCGTCCGGCACGTCGCCACGCAGACGGACTATCAGGCCGGCGGGAGCGGCGAAGAGCTGACCTATCGAAACAGCTTCGAGTGCATTCCCTGCACGACGCATTTTCGTCCGCAGCGCGTCACGCCTCAGCCTTTTGTTCAAGGCTGTCAGACCGCTGTTGTTGTGGGGCCCGGCGGCGAAGAGATTTATACCGACAAGTACGGCCGCGTGAAAGTGCAGTTCCACTGGGACCGTGAGGGAAAGAAGAACGAGAACAGCTCCTGCTGGATCCGCGTGTCGCATCCCTGGGCGGGTCAGGGCTGGGGGGCCGTCTCAATTCCGAGAATCGGTCAGGAAGTGATCGTTGACTTCCTCGAAGGCGACCCTGATCAGCCCATCATCGTCGGGCGCGTCTATAACGCCGAGCAGATGCCGCCGTTCGGTATGCCGGGCGGCGCCGTCGTCAGCGGCATCAAGTCAAACAGCACAAAAGGTGGCGGCGGCTTCAACGAAATCTCTCTGAACGACGCGAAGGGGACGGAGCTGATCAATATTCACGCGCAATACGACCAGCAGAAGAAGGTTGAGCACGACGAACGTGTAAATGTTGGCAATGACCGCACCGAGGAAGTCGGTCATGACGAGAAAATAACGATCGGAAACAACCGGACAGAGAAGGTTGGAGTTGACGAGAACATCACAATCGGCAGTAACCGCACGGAATCCGTGGGAGTCGACGAGAAGATCTCAATCGGGAGCAGTCGGACTGAGACCGTTGGTGCGCACGAATCGATTACGGTAGCACTGACTCGTACGCGAAACGTTGGCATCAATGAAATGGTGAATATCGGGGCCGCTCAAGAGATTACGATCGGAGGCTTACAGGCGCTCACCATAGGTGCCGTCCGTGCCAAGACCGTAGGTGCCAGCGAAACCGTAACGATCGGCGCCAATCAGTCAATCAGTGTTGGAGCCAACCAGACCACGAAAGTAGGGGCAAACAGTTCTGTCAGTGTCGGAAGCAATCAAACGATTACTGTAGGCAGCAACCTTTCCGAGTCGGTGGGAGGAGACTACAAGGAGGAAGTGAAGGGTAGCCGGAATACCTCGATCGGAAAGGACGACTTGTCAAAAATTGGTAAGAATCTTGGTTTCGACGCGGGAGATCAAATCATTTTGAAGACAGGTAGTGCCAGTATCACCTTGAAGAAAGATGGCACGATCATTTTGAAGGGCAAAGACGTCATTCTTGAAGCATCTGGAAAAATCAGCGGCAAAGCTAGTGGTGACATGGTTCTCAAGGCGAGCAAGATCGAACAGAACTGAAGCGTGACGCTAGAATGGTAAGCCTTTGAGAAAGGTCAAAGGCCGGAGAGGGAGTGCAATCAATGGTTGGAAACAATGTGAAGAAGCTACTACACACGGTGCACAAGCGTGCCACTCCGTCTCTTTTGCCAGGAGCAGTAAGAGGTGTGCTGAGCGGCATTACGGATCAGGGTGAACCGCTGGTGGACTTCTGTGGCAATTCGGCTGGGGAGAGCCTGCTCGCCGTCGCTACAGTTAGCGTGCAAGCTGAAGACGTTGGTAGGGAAGCCATACTTTTATTCGAGGACGGCGACCCCAAGCGACCTCTGATGGTTGGACTCGTGGGGATCCCTGGCCGGCTCTCGAAGCCGGAAAGAACAGTCGGGGTTGTCGCCGATGGTCGACGTGTTACCGTCTCTGCGGAAAACGAAATCGTCCTGCGGTGCGGCGAGGCCAGCATTACACTCACGAGGGCGGGAAAAGTACTGATTAAGGGCACTTATGTGCTTAGCCGTTCCGCGGGGGTCAACCGGATCAGGGGCGGATCGGTGCAGCTTAACTGAGGTTCTATGCGCTCATCTTCTCTGCTTCGTCCGATTGGGTTTCGCCCTTCCGAGATCTCCTCAATGGTGAACCAGATTGTGGTGCACCAACACGTCGAGGAAGCAGCTTCCCTTTGGATGCAACGGGACCGGGCTGTTGTCGCACCACAATACAGACTTAAAGATCTCGCCAGACTTGACGAACGCCTAGAAGCACACGTTGACGGGCAACGCATCGGTGGCGCCGCCGCATGGGACGCTGCTGTCGCGCAGTTGGAACAGGGAGCTGGCGAAGTGTTCGCAGCTTCAGTGATGGCATTTGAGAGCGACGATCGAAACCGTGCCGACAAGGTCCTGGACGTGGCGTGTTCCGCGCCGTCATTGATGCGTGGGCTGATTTCTGCACTAGGTTGGATGAATGTAGATAGTGCTGCAATTCAGGCGCGACGCCTAATCCAAACTGGAGGGCCTGAAGCATTTCGCGCAGGGGTTGCTTCAATGGCCATTCACCGTATCGATCCAGGGGGTGCTCTCCCCATCGCCATGGGACACGAAAACCATCGTCTTGTGGCGCGCAGCATGCGTGCAGCTGCAGAGTTGGGTCGCACGGATCTGTTGGAAGCCATACTCGCAAGACTATCGGACACGGACGAGGTTTGCCGATTGTGGGCAGCGTGGGCCGCGGTAAGACTGGGGATTCGCCGTACAGACGCTTTAGGTATTTTGCGAACCGTGACTGAAGCAGTCGGTCCGCTTGCAGCGCGGGCCCTGAACTTGGCAGCTCGAGTGATGGACTTAAGGGACGCTCACACGTGGCGGGTACAGTTGGCACGCCATCCGGTGACATCGCGCTTGTCCGTATTGTGTGGCGGTGCTATCGGCGACCCTTCGGTGATCCCGGAATTAATAGGCCAAATGGAGAATCCTGAATTAGCGCGCGCAGCTGGGAGCGCCTTCTCGCTGATCACCGGGGCTGATTTGAGCTACGAGGACTTGGACGGAGACGCGCCGGAAAGCATTCGACAGTACTCGAGTGAAGTTCCTGAGGATGACGACCTGGCTTTGGATATCGATGCCGATCTTGCGTGGCCATCCCCTGCCCGTGTTGCACGGTGGTGGGATACCCGCAAAACAGGTTACACGCCGGGGAACCGATATTTGCTCGGTCGTCGTATAACGGACTCTTCTCTCCGGTTAGCACTCTGCACGGGCGCCCAGAACCAACGTGCGGCTGCCGCGGTCGAACTTGCCTTGCTTCATCCGTCAGAGCCGCTCTTCGAGACGCGCGAGCACGGCGGACGACAGCAGAGGAAGGTAGCTCCATGGATTTCGTGAACCAATCAGGTCTAATAGCGGGGTGGACGACGGGTTTCGACCGTGACGGCCGCGAATTGTTGGTAGTGGTAGCAAAGGCGACATTTGAAATCCCCGTTGGTGGTTCCATCCCTGCCTATGCCGAAGCCCAGGTCGAACTCGTGAAGGAGGATGAATTCAGTGGCGAGCCGGGGTATTCAGCACCGTTGCGGGAATCCGACTACGCGCACCGTAAGCTCAGGGCCGACGTTTTGCTGAATGGGAGTGCTTACGCAGCCGGTGAGCGTCCTGCCACTTCGGTTGAGGTATCGCTGCGTGTAGGTTCAATGCGCAAATCGTTTTTCGTTTTTGGCGAACGCCGCTGGGACGGAGGCGCGCTTTCGGTATCTGCTGGCGAACCTGCTCCTTTCCAGAAGACGTCAATCTCGTACAACAGTGCGTACGGTGGCACGGATCTGAACGAGGACGATCCGGTCAAGGTCTATACCTACATAGAGAATCCAGTTGGAACGGGGTATCACCCCATTTCCCCGGCCACGGCTCTCGTGGACAGATTACTGCCGAATACGGCAGAAGGGGACACTCCGATCTCGAACACTAAAGGCAAGTTTCGACCGATGTCCTTCGGATCAATCGGCCGCAACTTCTCTCCGCGCTTTCGTCACGCTGGGACCTACGATCAAACCTGGCTTGACAATGAGGCGCCTTTCTGGCCTGCGGATTTTAGCTATGCTTATTTTCAATCTGCCCCTCCTGATCAGCAGGTGCCCTTTTTGCAGGGAGACGAGCAAGTCGAGTTGAAGAATCTGACGCCGGATGGGTGGCGCAGTTTCCGAATTCCCAAGAGGGCAATTCCCGTTATATGCATTCCTCATCATGGGGACGATGTCCAGACCGAAGCCGTTTGTGACACCCTGCTTCTCGAGCCCGACGCCAACCGCTTCTCGCTCACTTGGCGGGCTGCTTTTCCTCTGCGAAGGAACCTCTTTGAGCTGAAGCAAACAATTGTCGGAGACCTGCCGCAGTCCTGGTATTCCAAACGTCGCGCTCAACGGGCCGGTAAAGCCTATTATGCCAGCCTTGCCGATGCTGTTGCGGCCCGCGGCGGGCGCCGGAGAGGATGATGCTTCCCCTGTCGGTACTAGCCTCGGGGATGGTGACCGCCCTGGGCTTCAACCGCAACGCCACGTGCGCCGCAGTACGCGCGGGTGTCAAGGGCATTCGCCGACTCAGCCTCTGGGATTCGGGAAACGGCGACTACCTCTCGGGAACCAAGGTGGACTTGCCACATTGGTGGCAGGGTGTGGGGAAACTTGCCGAGTTAGTTGCCCCAGCGATCTGGGAATGCCTGGAAGCAGCAAGGCCTGAGAACCCGAATTCAATTCCAGTCCTTCTTGGCGTTTCCCCACGCGAGCGACCGCACCGGAACTCGGGAATAGATGAGGAAATTCTAGACGAAATAGAGTGGCGTCTGAATTTGGTTCATCATCCGCGGTCTAGTGTCGTGCCTATGGGAAATGTATCGGGGGTGCATGCATTGAGCCGTGCAGGGGAAATCCTGGAACAAGGATTGGCTCAATTCTGCATTGTCGCCGGTGTTGATAGTTTCGTGCAGCAGGACATCGTAGAAGCGTATATGGCGCAGAGCCGCATTGTGACGAAATCGAATTCGAACGGGTTCTTTCCGGGCGAAGCGGGATGTGCCGTCCTAGTAGCCGCGAGTGGCCTCAACCATCGCGGCCAATTGCAGGTTCTCGGGGTCGGTTTTGGAACTGAGCCTGCAACAGTCGCGTCGAGCGAGCCCCTTCGCGGAAAAGGTCTAATCGAAGCTTGCCGGGGAGCGCTCGCACAAGCTGGCCTTGCAATGCACGAGATTGCATATCGGCATACGGACTTGAGCGGTGAACATTACAAATTCAAGGAAGCAATGCTGACACAGGGACGATTACTCCATCAGCGAGTGGAGAAGCAGGATATCTGGCACCCCGCCGAATGCCTTGGTGAAATCGGTGCCGCTTTCGTACC
>Ga0068863_100007849_pt1 | contig 10434 bp, 11 predicted proteins | sample KBSSwiS62_FD_66596 | JGI IMG/M metagenome (GOLD analysis project Ga0068863, IMG submission 66596) | Switchgrass rhizosphere microbial communities from Kellogg Biological Station, Michigan, USA - KBS Switchgrass S6-2 | ecosystem: Host-associated > Plants > Roots > Rhizosphere > Soil ...
CTGAGCAGTTTGCAGGTCGACGTGATCCGGCGGTCGGCGCCAGCGATCCAGGTCTGCCACTGTTCCAGCAATTGGTTGGCGTGCTCGAATGGCCACGCGTAGTAGAACGTCTGCACGGTTGGTGCCGGCTTTACCGCGACGGTGAACCCGGTTGCCGCGCCGAAACTGCCGCCACCGCCACCCCGGACGGCCCAGAACAGATCGCTGTCCGTGCTCGAATTGACCTGCCGGAGCTTGCCGTCCGCGGTGACCAGATCGACGGCGCGGACCGAGTCGGAGGTGAGCCCGTAGGCCCGGGTCAGGACGCCGATCCCGCCACCCTGGACCAGCCCGCCGAACCCGACCGTCGAGCACGAGCCGGCGGCGATCGACATGCCCTTGGCGGCGAGTGCCGCGTAGACGTCACCGAGCTTGGCGCCGGCACCGATCCGGGCCGTCTTGCTGGCGGTGTCCACCACCACCTTCTTCAGCTGCGACACGTCGATGACCAGGCCCGGCGACGTCGACCAGCCGGCATAGGAGTGGCCGCCTGATCGGATCGCGAACGGGTAGCGGGTGTCTGCGGCGAATGCGACGGCAGCCGCCACATCAGTGTCCGCGGTGCATTGGGCGACCGCGGTCGGATGTGTGGTGGCGTCGAAGCGAGGGTTGTAGAGCTGGGCCGCCGACGCGTACCGGGTGTCGCTCGGCAGCAGCACGCTGCCGTGCATGTTCTTGGACAGTTTCGACCAGTCCGGCGCCGGCGGCAGCGGAGTGGCGGTCGGGCTCGGGGTCGCGAAACTCGGTGTCACGGACGGTGTCGGCATCGGCATGGACGCGCTCGGATCCGGGCTGGGTTTCGGTGCCGCCGCCGGAGCGTGGTGCTTGCCGCACGCGGCCAGGACACCCGCGGCTCCCATCGTGCCGGCCAGGCGCAGAACATCGCGGCGAGACATGCTGCCCATGGCGAGCGACATTAGCCGCCCAATCGACCGAACGCACGCCCATCCTCAGGCACTCATTCGTCCATAGTGTCCATCCGCCCGTTCGGGGACGATTTGGCGTCGGGCGACTGGCAGCCCTGTGCGTGGGAGTCGAACACACACACACACACAGCTTGACGGCGGATCCAGTCGCTGAAATGGATCCGCCGTCAAGTCTCGGTGCCGAGCGTCAGTCGTCGGCTTCCGGGTGTTCGGTGACGTTCTGCAGGTAAAGCGCTTCGCCCAGCTTTTCGATCAGACTTAGCTGGGTCTCCAGATAGTCGATGTGCTGCTCCTCGTCGGCGAGGATGCCCTCGAACACCTTGGCCGACGTGACATCGCCGATCGAGCGCATGTATTCGATGCCGCGGCGGAGCCGGTCGACCGCTTCCACCTCGACCTTCATGTCGCAGTCGAACTGCTCCGGGACGGTCTCGCCGATCCGCAGCGCGAACAGCTTCTGGTAATTGGGCAGGCCGTCGAGGAACAGGATCCGGTCGGTCAGGATGTCGGCATGCCGCATCTCGTCGATCGACTCGGCGCGAGTGTGCGCGGCGAGCTTCGTGTGGCCCCAGTTGTCCTGCATCTTGGCGTGCAGGAAGTACTGGTTGATGGCGGTGAGCTCGGCGGTCAGCTGCTCATTCAGAAATTCGATGACGCGTGCATCGCCCTGCATGGACTAGCCCCTCATGAAGTCGGTGTCAAGGGGAGCGTAGGCACAAATTCGGCCGAACACCGCTTTCGCCACGCAATCCGCCCGAAAGTTGAGGGACCGGGCGCCCGTCCGAGGGGTGGGGAGTAGAGATCAGGCTGCGCCGACGAGCTCGCTCGCGGTTTCCTCGTCGATCAGCTCGCAAATGCGGTCCAAGCAAGTCCCACAGCCGGTGCCGGCACCGCACGCATCGCCGACCGACTCCTCGGTGCGCGCGCCACATCGGATCGCCGCGCGAACCTCGCACTCGCTGATCCGCTCACAGATGCACGCGTACAACTGGACTCCCTCGACTTAGGCTTGCCTCAGTAAGGTTCGCCTAACCAAAGGTCATCTGCAAGTGGCTGTGACCTGGGTCACAGAGTGATTTTCGCAGCTCAGAGGCTATTCGAACGCTGCCGATCGCGGACCGACGCCGCTGCCGTGCGCCTCACGACGAAGCGGCCGCACGCATCCTCTTGAGGAGCGCGATATCGGCGGCGTGGCCGGTGGCGCCGACACTCGGCGTCTCCACCACCATCGGAACTCCCGCGGTCACCGGGTGGGTGAACAGCTCCGCGAACGCAGCCTCACCGATGCTGCCCGCTCCGACGTTCTGGTGCCGGTCCCGAACCGACCCGCAGGCGTCCTTGGAATCGTTGACGTGCAGCAGCCGGAGCCGATCTTCGCCACCGATCTTGACCAGCAGGTCGAGCATCTCGGTCATTCCGCCGGGCGTGGCCAGATCGTGGCCGGCCGCCCAGGCGTGGCAGGTGTCCAGGCACACTCCGAACCACGGGTGGTTGTCGACCGCGTCCAGGTATGCGGCCAGGTCCTCGACCCGGGCCGCCATCGACCGGCCGCCGCCCGCGGTCGGCTCGACCAGCAGGCGCGGTCCGTTGACCGCCATCGCGGCGTCGAGAATCGGCAGCAGAGTTTCGCGTACCTGGGAAAACGCCGTCTCGGCGTGCGCCTCGTCCACCGCGCTGCCGGCGTGGAAGACGACCCCTTGCGCTCCGATCGTGACGCCGCGCTGGACGGCATGGGACAGGGTCGCCGCCGAGCGGGTCACTGTCGCCGGGGTCGGCGAACCTAGGTTCACCAGCAGTGAGGCGTGGATGAACGCGGACACGCCGCGGCGCGTACAGCCATCTCTGAATTCCTCGTCCTGAGCTGGATCGCCGGCCGACAGTGCCCACCCACGGGGGTTGCTGATGAAGACCTGGACCACCTCGGCCCTGCTGGCATCGAGGTATGGCAGAACGGCACGCGCCAGACCACCCGCGGTCGGGGCGTGCGCGCCGATCAGCCGTTCCGTGCCGGTCAGGGGTAGACCCACAGTTGGACGTGGGTGCCCTGGGGCACCGTCGTGCCGGCCGGCGGGTTTTGGTTGAACACCGGGCCGTTGCCCTCGTTGACCCGATCAGCGACCAGCCCTTGCTGCTGGAGTGCCTGGGCGGCCTGATCGAAGGTGAGGTTCTGGTTGCTCACGTTGGGCACCTGCACTTGCGGCGGCCCGGAGCTCACCGTGAGCGTGACCTGGGCGTTCTTCTCGACGCCGCTGCCGCCCTGCGGGTTCTGGGCGATCACCGTGCCGGCCGGCTTGTCGCTCTGTTTCTGCGTCTGAGCGACCACCAGGCCGAGGCCGCTGAGCTGAGCGGCGGCCGAGTTGAAGTCCTGGCCGATGACGTTCGGCACGCTGATCGGGGCCTTGCCCTTGCTGACGGTGAGCGTCACCGACGCGCCCCGTTGGAGCAGCGTCGTGGGCTTCGGGCTGACCGAGATCACGATGCCCGCGGGCACCGTGTCGCTGTAGACGTCCTTGCGGGTCGCGATCAGGTTCAGTGCGCCGATGTCGGCGACGGCGGCGTCGTACTGCTTGCCGGTTTCGTCCGGAACGGCGTACCGCTCCGGTCCCTTGGACAGGGTCAGCGTAATGGTGCCGCCGCGAACGATCCGGCCGTGGCCCGGCGGATCCTGGCCGACCACGGTGTCCTTCGGGATCTTCTCCTCGAACACCCCGCTTGACGAGATCTTGACGGTGAAGCCGGCCTTCTGCGCCGCGGCGACCGCCTGGGTCTTGGTGAGCCCGTTCAGGGCCGGTGCCGTGGTGTAGCGGCCGGAACCGAACCACCAGCCGGTCAGGACCACGACCAGCGCGAGCACCGAGAGCACGACATAGAAGGTCCGTCGGCCGTTGGGCCGGGACATGACGCCGCGGAACCAGCTCATCGCGGCGTCGCCGCGGGATCGGGCGATCCGGGCACCGGCCGCGGCTCGCGGCGACGGCCGGACGCCGGCGCTGCGTACGCCCCGGGCCTCATATGATGTGCCACTGGCGGAGCGGCGGGTGCGCTGGTCTTCGTCCCGGCCGGGCAGGCGGGCCCAGGACGGCCGCTCGTCGCCGGCGACCGGACGGATGGTGTCCACCGCGATCGTCGGGGCCGCCACGGTCTTGCCGCGCAGGCTGGCTTCGGTCTCGACCATGTCCCGGACGGTTTGGACTTCGGCCAGCATGGCGCCGGCGTCGGTGGGCCGCTCATCCGGGATCCGGCGGGTCGCGCGCACCACCAGGTCGTCCAGGTGCCCGGGAATCTCCGGGACGTATTTTGACGGCCGCGGAACGTCCTCATCGACGTGCCGCCAGGCGATGTCGAGCGGCTTTCCGCCGTCGTAGGGGACCCGGCCGGTCAGCATTTCGAAGAGCACGATGCCGGTTGAATAAACGTCGGTACGCGGATCCGCCCACCCGTCGGTGACGAGCTCAGGTGCCACATAGGCGACGGTGGCGAGGAGCTGACCATCGCCGTCTTCAGCGCTCGCCTCGACGGCCCGGGCCAGCCCGAAGTCGGCGACCTTGACCACGGCGTCCATCAGGCTGTTGGTGCCCGGCGCCTCGGCGATCAGCACGTTCTCCGGCTTGACGTCACGGTGCACCAGCCCGGCGCGGTGCGCGGCGGCGATCGCGGCGAGCATCTGCTCCAAGATCGACAACGCCTCGACCGGCTCCAGCCGGCGCAGGTCACTGAGCATGTCGCGGAGGGTGCGGCCGCGCACGTATTCCATGACGAGGTAGGGCAGGCCTTCGTAATTGCCCTGGTCGTAAACCGCGACCACGTTAGGATGCGTCAGCCGCGCGATGGTCTTGGCCTCGCGGGTGAAGCGGTCGACGAAGCGGGGGTCGTCAGCCTGCCCGGGGTGTATTACCTTGAGAGCCACGGTGCGTTCGAGGCGCTCGTCAACGGCGGCGTAGACGGTGGCCATCCCGCCACGAGCTACCAGCCCGCGGACGCGATAGCGGCCATCGACGAGCGCGCCGATAAGCATGTCCGCGACCTTCGTATCCATCGGCAGGCAGTCTAGGCGCCGCTGGCACTCGTCGTCGACACGATCGGGCTAGGCGGCATGCTCGGTGACGATGGGGAGTCGCTCGGGCTGGGTGACGGGGACTGTGACGGGCTCGGCGACGGAGATCGAGACGGATTCGGTGACGGTGTGCCGGGCCCCGTCGGCGTCGGCGTACCGTCCCCCGGGTTTTCCGTTCTGACCTGCGGAGACGTCGGCTGGGTCGAGTCCGCGGCGGGGGCCGCGGGAGCCAATGCCGGCGATGTGGCGGGCCTCATCTGACGGGGTTGCCGACGGTTGTCGGTTGATGACGGAGAGTCGACATTTGTCGGTCGATCGGGTCGCCCGGTAGACGTACTCGGCGATCCTAGGATCAATCCGCCCAGACCGTTCGCGAGTGCGAAGTAGGTTCCCGCGATTCCGCCGAGCGCCAGCACCGCGACGCCGCCCCCGAACAGCAGCCGACGCGGCTGTCGTGAGTAGATGTCGTACTCCGGGTAGATCACTCCGGTCCGCGCCCGCGTCAGATCCCGCCGCAAGTCGTAGCGCAGCGATCGGAGCGCGCCCCGGGTTTCCGTCCGAATCCGCTGCCACAGGCTCACCGTGATCTGCCTTTCCCCCGTTCGCGCGCTGAGCCGGTCCGGTTTGTGCCGGCGGCGCACCGCTAGCTCTGCCGGCCGGCGGCGCACCGCTAGTTCGGCGGGATCGCCGGCGCCAGCATCGACAACATCAACAAAACCAATGACTGCAGGATCGTCAGGATCGAGACCACGACCGCCGCCGCTGCCACGTACGCCGCCCACTTCGGCGCCGCCGCACCACTGAGGTCGCCGCCGTCGGCCCGGTCGGCCGCGGTTCGGCGCAGCGCCACCCAGGCGAACAGCGCGCCGGCGCCGCTGAGACCGAGATAGATCACCGCGACCACGCGGACGTGGTTGGCCGGGCTGTCGGCCGCACTCGGGATCAGATTCGCCGCCTGGGCGGCGACGAAACCGCTGATCGCCTGCGCGCTGGCGAAGACGAACGCGGCCAGCGCCAGTGCCGGTCCGGAGACCAGGGCAGACCATTCGGCGGTACGCCCATCCGCCGCCCCGTCCGAGGTGCGCCGACCGCCATCGTCGAGGTCGATCGTTCCGTCGAGGCCGTTTGCTCCGTCGGGGCCGTTTGGTCCGTCCGGGCCGGGCTGGTTCCGGTCCGAGCCGGGTCGATTCCGATTTGGGCTGCCTGCGTGCACCACCGGCGGCGGTGCGACGATCGCGCCATTGCCCTGACGCGACCAGACGTCCGGCGAAGACTCGGCACGCCTCTCGCGCGACTCATCGGTGCTCATCGACGAAACGGTAGTGGTTTGGACGGTCTCGTGGTGAGCATGTGCGGCGGCATGGCATCGTGGAGCGGTGAGTAATCCCAATGCGGCGGTTTCGGTCGTCGAGCCGGGCGAGTGGCTGGCACTTCCGGATGTCGCCGATATGCTCGATCTCAAGATCACCAAGGTGCACCAGATGCTGCGCGAGCACGCGCTCATCGCGGTCCGCAAGGACGGTGTCCTTCGGATCCCGGCGGAGCTGGTCGCGTCTGCCAACGTGCGCAAGCACCTTCCTGGTGTCCTGAACCTCCTGCATGACGCTGGGTACAACGACGAAGAGGCACTCCGGTGGCTCTATACCGAGGACCCGACGCTGCCCGGAACCCCGGCAACTGCGCTGAGCGGTCCGGCGGCGACCGAGGTGAAGCGGCGCGCGCAAGCGCTCGGCTTCTGACGCCTCGATCCTGACCGGCATCGCGGAACCGATCCGGCGGTCGTCGATTCGCCACCGCAATGGGTGAAAAGCTGGCACGCCTGTCAGTGCGCGGTTCGGCGGGCTGGTTTGTTCGGGCTGCTCGGCCGCTCGGCTGTCCGTGTTCTCGGTGCCAGGCTGAGTGGCATCGATCTGACCGAGCCGCTCCGTGATCAGGTGCATGATCTTGATCACTGAGGACGCTGTGGCGACCTTGCCCGCACTTGTTGGCGCACTCGATCATGGCGGGGTGGGCCGCACCCCCGATTCGAGCGTTCGTTGGCGGCACGTCGAGGGCCGTTTGTGGCGTTGAGCCGCGACACCGCACAATTGGCCAGGCACCGGTTGATCAAGCGAATGGACAGCGCATGCGGCACCTGATCTACGTCGCGGTGCTCGCCGGCTGCCTGGCCGGCGCGCTGTGGCTGGAGCCGGTGCTGCACGTCGGCGTGCTCCGGCAGTGGCGCCGTCTCGCGATCACGTTGCTGGTCGTGGTCATCGCCTTCGGCGGCTGGGACATCGCGGCCATTGCCGCCGGACATTGGCACTACGACCGGTCGCAGATGCTGCCAGTGATGCTTCCCGGGCACCTCCCGCTCGACGAACTGCTGTTCTTCCTGGTGGTGCCGACCTGTGCGATTCTTGGGTTCGAGGCGGTCCGATCGGTGCTGTGCCGGCCGGCCGGAGATGAGCCACCGGAGGAATCGTCGTGACCTACACGGTCGCGGTGCTGGTCGCGCTGGCCGCCGCGCTCGCCCTCGATCTCGGCGTACTTCGCACTCGGCTGGTGACGCGCGCGGTGTTCTGGTGCGCGTACCCGATTATCTTGATCTTCCAATTGATCGCCAACGGTGTGTTCACCGGCCGCGGCATCGTGCGGTATTCGCCGTCGGCGATCATAGGATGGCGCATCGCCTACGCCCCGATTGAAGACCTCGGGTTCGGATTCGCGCTGGTCCTGGTGACTCTGTCGGTGTGGGTGTGGTTGGGGCGCCGGACGGCCCGGCGGGTCTGAGGTGTGCGGCGGGAGGTGCGGTGGGCGCGGACAAGTCACCGCGGAAGTGGTCCGTGCCGGCGGTTTCCCACCGGACGCTGTTGCTGGCAGCAGGCATCGTCGTGGCCCTGCTGCTGCTGGTCTTCGGCATCGAGCGATGGGCTTTCTCGCCGGCGACCGAGTCCCGTGGCGCACCCGCGGCGACCGCGAGCACGCCGAGTTCTGGGCTCCCCACCATCCCGGCCGCGGATCTGCCACCGGAGGGCAAGGCCGTCCTGGCATTGATCGACAAGGGTGGGCCGTTCCGCTACAAGCAGGACGACACGGTCTTCGGTAACAACGAGGGGCGGTTGCCAAAGCAGGCTCGTGGGTATTACCACGAATACACGGTTCCGACGCCAGGTTCGCCGGACCGGGGCACACGTCGCCTGATCGCGGGTAAGGATGGCGACATCTACTACACCGACGACCACTACGAGACGTTCCGGCAGGTGATCAGGTGAGCAGCCGCCTTGAGCCACTGCTGAACGGCTCGTTTCCACCCGGCCGCTACCGGTTGACCGGCCCGGTCTCGCTGCGTGAGGCGTACGACGGAATTGGTGCGGCGGGGTGGTCCGCGGGTGTGATCCACGGTCGGGAGATCGACGGACGGACCGATATGTTCGAGCAGTTCGCGACCGCACTCAACTTCCCGGACTGGTTCGGCGGCAACTGGGATGCGTTCGTCGACTGCCTGCGTGATCTTTCCTGGCTGCCCGGTGACGGAGTGGCCGTGCTGTGGCAGCACTACGCGATGTTCGCGGCGGCTCTGCCGGAGCTTGCCGAGCGCGTCGACGAGATCCTCGACGACGTGATCGTGCAGCGGGCCGAGATCGAGGTGCCACCGTTATTCGTGCTCTATCCAGGACCGCGCGACGGTGCCAGCGGATCTGGTGCCTGGCAGTTGCACCCGGTCTCGTGACAGCGGGGCCGATCTGACTGGTCCAGTCCGGTTGGTCTCAGCGTCGGCTCCCCGCTTCCGAAGATGGCGGCGGCTCGCACCGGCGGGTCGTCGAGGTGGCCGCGGCCGGTGGCGCGGCCCGCACTCGCGGGGTCGTCTAGCGGGTGCGCCTGGTAGCCGCGCCGACCAGTTCGCCGAGAACCTCCTCAGCCTCACGGTCGAGATGCACCGAATCGAGCGCGGCCCGCGCCTCGGCGGCGAGATCCGCGATCCGGGCCTCGGTGCGCCCGCGGGCGCCACACGCATCGATGATGCCGCGGAGGCGCTCGATGCGATCGTCGTCGAGTTTCGGGTCGCCGAGATCGTCCCGGATGATCTGAGCCGAATCGCGATCGGCCAGCTCATATGCCGATGCGATCAGATAGGTTCGCTTGCCTTCGCGCAGGTCGTCGCCGGCCGGCTTACCAGTCTCGGCCGGGTCGCCGAAGACTCCGAGGACGTCGTCTCGGAGCTGGAACGCCTCACCGAGCGCCAGCCCGTAGGCGGAGTAGGCGGCCTCGATCTCCGGCGGCGCCGCCGCCATCGCAGCTCCCATCAGCAACGGCCGCTCCACCGTATATTTCGCCGACTTGAACCGCGCCACTTTGCTCGCACGCTGGACCGACATCTCACCGGTGGCCTGGGTCAGCACGTCGAGATATTGGCCGACCATCACCTCGGTCCGCATCCGGTCGAAGACCGGCCGCGCTCGGGTCAGCGCCGCCGGGTCAGCACCGGACTCGCCGAACATCTCGTCGGACCAGACCAGGCATAGATCACCGATCAGAATCGCCGCCGATTCGCCGAACGCCTCCGGTCCGCCGAACCAGCGCGCGTCTCGGTGATGCTGCTCAAAGCGGCGGTGCACGGCCGGCTCGCCGCGGCGCGTGTCGGACTGATCCATCACGTCGTCATGAATCAGGGCGCTCGCCTGCACCAGCTCGAGCGCCGCGACGGCGGTCACCACCGGGTCCGCGTCGCCACCGCCGGCGCCGCGAAAGCCCCAGTAGGCGAATGCCGGCCGCAGCCGCTTGCCGGGCCCGAGCACCAGGCCATCGATCGCGTCCGCCACCGCGGTCAGGGAGTCGTCGATCTCGCCGAGCCGAGCGCGCTGCTCGGCCAGGAAGCCGGCCAGCGCGGACTCGACCCGGCGCCGCAGGTCGGCCCGGTCGGTGGGTTGTTCGCTCACTTCACGGACGGTATCTGGTCGTCCGGATCGGGGTGAATTGGAGTCGCCCATCGTGACCTGGGTCGACACGGACTTCGATCATCCGCCACGGCGGGCTGGTGGCAACCCGGCGCCGGCCGCGGGTCTCCATCGCGCCCGCCTCAATAGCGTCGACCGACACACCCAGCACGAGCGCCAGCCACGGGCGCCAAAACCGGGTCGGGATCCGCTCCTCGCGCTCCCACCTGGACACCTCGTGCCGGCTGAGCGTGGGCAGCCCGGCGGAGGCGCACAGCAACGCCGCCAGGCGGCCCTGCGAAATGCCGAGCCGGCGCCGGGACCGGATCAACAAGGGGCCGAGCGGCTCGGCCGGAGCGGATCGGCCGATGCCGATCGGCACCACGGCAGGTGCTCCGCTGATCGCTTCGGTGACTTCCGAGAGAATTGCCATGACCTGGCCTTTCGCATGGACGTGAATGGTCAGGACCCCCACCGGCAACACCGCGACCCCAGCGAT
>Ga0068863_100007850_pt1 | contig 10434 bp, 6 predicted proteins | sample KBSSwiS62_FD_66596 | JGI IMG/M metagenome (GOLD analysis project Ga0068863, IMG submission 66596) | Switchgrass rhizosphere microbial communities from Kellogg Biological Station, Michigan, USA - KBS Switchgrass S6-2 | ecosystem: Host-associated > Plants > Roots > Rhizosphere > Soil ...
TCGGCGCATCGTTGAACAGCACGCCGCCGCCGCCGTTGACCTGGCAGTCGATGAAGCCCGGAAGCAGCAGATTGCCGCCGAGGTCGGTCGTCGATGCACCGCCGATGCGCGGATCGTCGCCATCGAGCACGGCGGCGATGCGTCCGCCTTCGATCAGTACGGCGAGCCCGTCGCGCAATTCCTCGCCGAACAGCACGCGCGCGTTGACCAGGGCGATCGCCATCAGCGCGTCTCGGTCACCTTGCGCAAGTGCGGCGGCGCATCCGGATTGCGCCCGCGACGCAGCGCGAGCGCGTTGATCGCGCGATAGCAGCGGTGTACCACGAGCAAGGGCGTGCAGGCGGGGTCGGCGCTGTGTTCGACCCGCAGTCCGTCGCGTTCGCCGGCCACCCAGACACGCGCACCGCGCGCTCGGAACCGTTCGGCGACCGCGAGCGTGCTTTCGCGCGTATCGTCGTCCTGGGTCAGGAACAGCACCGGGAAGCCGGCGTCGACGAGGGTCATCGGGCCGTGCTGCACTTCGGCCGCGCTGAATGCCTCGGCATGCAGGCCGCAGGTCTCCTTGAACTTCAGCGCGACCTCCTGCGCGGCGGCGAGGCCGAAGCCGCGACCGACGACGAACAGGCTGCGCGCATCGACGAGTCCGTCCACCAGGCCTGCCCAGTCTTCGGCGTCCGCTTCGAGTGCGCGCGGGATCGCGTCGAGCGCAGCGCGCAGGCGCGCATCACCCTGCCATTCCGCGCCGAGATGCAGCAACGCCGACAACGAGCACAGGTAACTCTTGGTCGCGGCGACGCTGAGCTCGGGTCCGGCATGAAGCGGCACGACGAAATCGGCGGCGTGCGCGAGCGGCGACTCGACCACGTTGACCATCGCGACGACGCGCGCGCCTGCGCGCTTCGCCGCGGCGGCCTGATCGACCAGGTCGGGGCTGCGACCGGATTGGGAGATCGCGAGGAACACGCTGCCGTCGAGCTGCTGGGGCGCCGCGTAGATCGACTGCACCGACGGTGCGGATGATGTCGTCGTCACGCCGAGGCGCGTCTCGAACAGGTACTTCGCGAACGTCGCCGCGTTGTCGGAGCTGCCGCGCGCACCGGTCGCGACGAAGCGTGGCGGCTCGCGGCGCAACGCCGTCGCCAGCGCGGCGATGATTTCGCGGTTCGCGTCGAGCTGGCGCGCGATCGCGCTGGCGGACTCGCGCACCTCGCGATACATGTGGGTCGCTTCCGGCGACGTCGGCATGGCGGTCTGCATCGGTGTTCCCTCGAGCGCGATCACGTCGCGCCCTTGTGCACGCGCGCGGTGGAGTCGCGGATCACCAGCTGCGGACTGAAGCCGCGATTGAGGTGGACCACGCCGCTGCCGGACGGCCTCAGTTCGGAGATCAGGCGCAGCGCAGCGTGGCGCGCGATGTCCTCGGTCGCCTGCTTCGCGGTGGTGAGCGCGGGCCACGACTGGCGCGAGAACGGGCTGTCCTCGAAGCCGGCGATCGACAGTTCGTACGGCACGTCGATGCCGTTCGCCTTCGCCGCGGCGAGCACGCCGGCGGCGATCTCGTCGTTGGAGCCGAAGATCGCGCTCGGCCGGTCGCGCAACGCGAACAGGCGCCGCGCGCCGCGGAAACCGTCGTCGAACGAGTAGTCGCCGGGAATCACCAGCTTCTTGTCGAGCGGAATGTCGTAGTCCTTGAGCGCGCTCTCGTAGCCCTTGAAGCGTTCGGGGCTGGAACGGTGCTCGGCGCCGCCCCACAGGAACCCGATGCGCTGATGGCCGAGCTGGATCAGGTGCTCGGTGATGTCGTAGGCCGCGTCGCGATCGTCGACGTAGACGCAGGGATAGCCGTCGTTCGGATCCTCGGCGGCCGAGATGATGCGCACGACGCGGATGCCGTTGTCGGCGAGATAGCGGATGAGGTCCATGCGCTCGGACATCGGCGGCGCGAGCACGAGGCCGGCGAGGCGCGCATGGCGCACGAGGTCGCGCAGTTCGTCGGCAAGGTCGGGCGCGTTCGAGTCGCACGGATGGATCTGCAGGCCGAAACCCTGGTCGCGACAGGCGGCGAGCACGCCGGCCTGCACCGCGATCACGTAATACGGGTTCGGGTTGTCGTAGACGAGGCCGAGTGCGTGCGGCGTCGCGCCGCGCAGGTTGCGCGCGGCCTGGTCGGGGGCGTAGTTGAGTTCGTCGATCGCGCGCTGCACGCGTTCGCGCGTGTCCTCGCGTACCGAGGCCTCGCTGTTGATCACGCGCGAAACCGTCTTCAGCGAGACGTTCGCATGGCGCGCGACATCCTTGATCGTGGGACGACTCACCGTGGCCTGCCTCCGGACGCGAGGCGCCATCGTAGTGGACATGCCGCGCGGGCGGAATGCCGGTTCATGCGCGCGTCGTTCCGAGGCCGATGCGGTGGCCCTTCACGGCGTAGAACAGGATGTAGAGGTAGCACGGCAGCATCAGGGCGACGAATGCGAGCTGGAAGTCGTGGTGCTGGCGCAGGATCGCGAACGCCTGCGGGATGAGCGCACCGCCGGCGATGCCCATGATCAGCAATGCCGAGCCGATCTCGGTGAGGCGCCCGAGGCGGTTGATCGCGAGCGGGAAGATCGCCGGCCACATCATCGCGTTGGCGAAGCCGAGCGCGGCGACGAAGCCGACCGAGACGTAGCCCGTCGTCGTGTACGCACACAGCGAAAACACGACACCGAGCACGGCCGATCCGGCCAGGTAGCGCTGTTGCGAGACGAAACGCGGGATCGCCAGCAGGCCGGCGACGTAACCGAGCAGCATCGCGAACAGGGTGATCGAGGTGAACACCTTGGTTTCATCGGGCGGCAGTCCGAAGCCGCGGCCGTAGGTGCCGATCGCATCGCCGGCCATGACCTCGACGCCGACGTAGACGAACAGGCACAGCACGCCGAGCCACAGGTGCGGGAACGCGAAGATGCTGCGTCGTGCGCCAGCGGCATCGTGCGTCGTGTTCGCATCGGATGCGCGTACTTCCGGCAGCGGCGAACGCAGGATCCACACGCCGAGTACGGCTAGCACGAGCGCCATGCCGAGGTAGGGCGCGTGCACACGCGCCGCGAATGCGTCGAGCAGGGCGCTGCGCGTGGCCGGGTCGGCGGCCTGCACCTGCGCCTTGAGGTCGCCGAGGCCGTGCATGACGAGAAAACCCAGCGCGAACGGCGCGAGGATGCCGGCGACCTTGTTGCAGATGCCCATGAACGCGATGCGCTGCGCCGCGCTCTCGATCGGGCCGAGGATGCTGATGTACGGATTCGCCGCGGTCTGCAGCAGGGCGAGACCGGCGCCGATCACGAACAAGCCGGCGAGCGCGCCCGGATACCAGCGCTGCACCGCGAACTGGCCGAATGCGAGCGCACCGAGCGCCATCACGAACAGGCCGATCGCCATGCCGCGCTTCATCCCGGTTGCGCGCAGGATCGCGGCGGCGGGCAGGGCGAGGAAGAAGTACGAGAGGTAGAACGCCATCAGCACGAGGAAGGCGTTGACCGTGTCGAGTTCGAACGCGAGTTCGACGAACTGGATCAGCGGGCCGTTCATCCAGGTCACGAAACCGAAGATGAAGAACAGCAGGCCGATGATCAGCATCGGCGTGCGCTGCGACGCGGCGGGCATGACGGTGGCGGACATGGGGTCTCCTGCGGCGTGGGACGGTCGCTTTCGCGTGTATGGACCGATCGAGTAGTAACGTTGTCAGCAACGGGTCCGACAGGTCTAGTCGGACAGTATTTCGTTCTATTTCAGATTATTACGCGACTATCTGCGCACATCGCATCAGGCGAGATCCTACGCTTTCATCGATTTGAAATCATTTTGCAGTGCAAGTTGACAACGTTGTCAATCGTGTCGACACTCCGCCCGTCCGAGCCGGCCCGCCACTCGCGGGGCCTCGCCGGAGCGATCCAGGCCAGCAGAGGAATCGGGTGAACAGCAGCCGCTACCGCATCGCCTCGCCGTCGCGTGGCGAACCGCTGATTGCCGCCGACGTCGGCGGGACGCATGCACGCGTCGCCTCGATCGTGCCGGTCTCCGATGACCGCGGCGCGGCGTTCTCGATCGGCGACTACTGCAAATACGCCTGCGCCGACTATCCGAGCCTGGGCGCGATCATCGAGACCTTCCGCGGGCAGTACGCGCCGGTGCCGGCGGCCTCGGTCGCGCTCGCGATCGCCGGCTACGTGGTCGACGACGCGGTCATCAACGTCAACCTGCCGTGGTCGGTGTCGATCTCGGGTTTGCGCGACCAGCTCGGCCTGCGCGAGCTCGCGGTCGTCAACGACTTCAAGGCGGTCGCGCATGCGGTCGGCCACATCGACGACGCCGAATCGCTGCTGCTCGGCGGACCTTCCGCGCGGCAGCAGGGACCGGTGCTCGTGGTCGGTCCCGGCACCGGGCTTGGCGGCGCCGTGCACATCCCCGGTGCGTCGCACCCGATCATCCTCGCGACCGAAGTCGGCCAGTCCACGCTCGCCGCGACCACCGACATCGAGTTCGAGGTGCTCGGCGAGCTGCGCAAGCGAAGCCCGCGCGTGCTGATCGAACACGTGCTGTCGGGCACCGGGCTCGTCAATCTCGACATGGCCATGCGTCGCCTGCGCGGCGCACCCGCGCGCGAGATGTCGGCAGCGCAGATCAGCGCGGCCGCGCGCGAGCGCAGCGACGCGCTCGCGATCGAGACGGTCGAGGTGTTCTGCGGCTGGTTCGGCAGCGTGCTCGGCGATCTCGCCCTGCTGTACGGCACCCAGGGCGGGATCTACCTGGCCGGCGGCGTGCTGCCGCAGATGAAGGACCTGCTCGTGCGCAGCCGCTTCGTCGAGCGCTTCCTCGACAAGGGTGCGATGCGCGAGGCGCTCACGCGCACGTCGATACGACTGGTGGACCATGCGCAGCTCGGCATCATCGGTGCCGCCAGCTGGTATTTCGAACGGGAACCGGAAAACCACCGCGCGGCAAGCGCGGAAGCGCGCGCACGGAGCGCGCGTTAGCCATCAAGGATTCGCAACCGGCGCGCGGCGCGCAGCGAACGCATCCGCAGGCCACGACTGGAGGAGGGGAACACAGTGAACACCAAGAGAACGATGCTGTCGGCGAGCATCATCGCCGCGATCGCGCTCGCCGGCGTCGCCGGCGCGGCCGAGACTTCCGCGGCCGACGCCGCTGCGCCCGCAGCCGCCGCCGAGGACGGCGCGCCGCAGGGCAATCCGCAGGAGATGGACACGATCATCGTCCATGGCATCCGCGACAGCCTCAAGCAGTCGCTCGACGACAAGCGCGCCGCGGATGTCCACGTCGAAGTCATCACCGCCGAGGAAATCGGCAAGATGCCCGACAAGAACGTCGCTGACTCGCTCATGCGCGTACCCGGCGTGACGACCAGCTCGGCCAGCGCCAACGAAGGCGGCTTCGACGAGAACGACCGCGTCAGCATGCGCGGCACCAATCCGAGCCTGACCCAGACCCTCATCAACGGCCACATGGTCTCGTCCGGCGACTGGTTCGTGCTGAACCAGACCGGCACGGTCGGACGCAGTGTCACCTACACCCTGCTGCCGTCGGAGCTGGTCGGCAAGATCGTCGTGCACAAGAGTTCGGAAGCGAGCGACCTCGAGGGCGGCGTCGCCGGTTCGGTCGACATCCAGACGCGCAAGCCGCTCGAGTTCAGCCAGCCACTCACCGTCTCGGCGAACGTCGGCGGCGTGTACGCCGACCAGCCGGACACGACCGATCCGCAGTTCAGCGGCCTGCTCAACTGGGTGAATGCGGACAAGACCTTCGGCGTGATGCTGCAGGCGTTCTCCGAGAAGCGCCACCTGCGTCGCGACGGCCAGGAACTGCTCGGCTACGAGCAGATCGCGCCGGACAGCGCGGTCGCGCAGGCGCACCCGGATCTCGCCAACGTGTGGTATCCGAAACTGATCGGCTCCGCGCTGTTCGAGCAGGAGCGCAAGCGCCAGGGCGGTCTCGTCGACATCGAGTGGAAACCGTCCGACAACCTCACGCTCGACCTCAACGGCTTTTCGTCGAAGATGGATGCGGCGAACTACAACCGCAACTACATGATGTGGCTGACCCACTTCATCAACCTCGGTGCAGGCCAGGGGCCCGATCCGGGCTACGTCGTGCGCAACGGCACCCTGCAGTCGGCGACGTTCACCGGCGTGCCCGGCACCGTCTACGGCGTGTACGACCAGATCTCGCGCCCGGATGCGAGCTCGAACTCGAACTTCGTCGATTTCGACATGCATTGGCGCGCGACCGACGCGCTCAGCTTCAACACCAAGCTCGGCGTCACTCGCGGCAACGGCCGCACGCCGACGCAGGACGTGGCCGAGTGGAACACCGGCACCGGCGCGGGCGCTTCCTACGCGCTGCACGGTGTCGACACCGCGGCCTCGTGGGGGCTCGGGCCGACGAACACCGGCGCACCGGGCGATACGCCGCTCGGCTGGATCTTCGGCGACCAGAACATCGACGTGCGCGACAAGGAACGCTGGGCGCAGATCGACGGCATGTACGAGATCGCCCACGGTGCGTTCTCCGACCTCAAGTTCGGTGCGCGCTGGTCCAAGCACGACCGTGAATCGAGCGGCGTGATCGGACAGGGCCCGAAATGCGCCGACGGCACCCCGGGCGGCGCGCCGTTCAACTGGGGCGCTCAATACAACTGCACGGATCCGACGATCTCGCCGTTCAATCCGGCGAACTTCCCGGTCGGCTACCGCAACTATCCGTCGGACTTCGGCAGCGGCCTCGGCAGCGGTTTCCCGAACAACGTGTGGTTCTACACGCCCGAACAGCTCGCCGCATTCAACAACCGCTTCGCGACGCGCGTGCCCGGCGTGCGTGACGACTGGGCGTCCGACTACTTCCTGTCCGAAAAGAACGGTGCCGCATTCGTGCAAGCCGACTTCGCTGGCGACGGCTGGAGCGGCAATGCGGGCTTGCGCCTCGTGCGCACCGACGAGCACGTCATCGCGAATGTCGCGACCGACGCGACCACGCCGGGTGCGATCACGGTGTCGGCATTCGGCCCGTACCTGCCGACCGCGTTCGACAACAGCTACACCGACGTGCTGCCGAGCGGCAACCTCAAGTTCGACCTGCGCGACGACCTGCTGCTGCGCCTGGCAGCGTCGAAGACGATGACGCGCGCGGACTATTCCGCGCTCGCCGGAGCGATCTCGCTGACGCCGCCGGCGGCGCCGGGCGGCACCGGGTCGGGCAGCGGCAGCAACCCGGACCTGAAACCGATCCGTTCGAACAACTTCGACGCATCGCTCGAATGGTATTTCGCGCCGCGCTCGGTGTTGTCGGCGAGCCTGTTCTACATGGACCTGACCAACTACGTCGGCCTCGGCCATGTCACGCGCACGTTCCGCACCTACAGCAACGTCTATCCGGACGGGTTCGATGCGCCGTACGTGCTGACCGTGCCGGTCAACAGCAGCGGTTCGGTGAGCGGCGTCGAACTCGCGTACGAGCAGCCGTTGTTCGACAACTTCGGCTTCGCGTTGAACTACACCTACGCCGATGGCAGCGAGAAGGGTGGTGGGCCGCTGGTGGGCACTTCGAAGAACACCTACAACGCCAGCGCCTACTACGAGGACGAACATTTCAACGCGCGCGTCTCGTACACCTATCGCTCGTCGTTCTTCAGCGGCCTCGATCGTTCGACGGCCTTCTTCCAGGACGACGTCGGCAACCTCGCCGCTTCGCTCGGCTACAAGTTCGACCAGCACTGGAGCGTTTCGTTCGATGCGTTGAACCTCAACAACCCGAAGCTGAAGTACTACGCGTTGAACCAGGACCAGCCGCGCTCGATGTACGAAAGTGGGCGGCAGTACTATCTCAACCTGCATGTGAACTACTGACCCTCCGGCGACAACCGCGGGCCGGGCACGACGAAGCCCGGTTCCGCGAAATGACTCCTCCTCTCCAACTTGGGCCACCCGGACGGTGGCCCTCCTTTTTTCAGCGGAGCCGCCGCATGCGCCTGACCACGCTCGTGCTCACCGTCGCCGTGCTCTGCAGCGGTTGCCTCGCCCGTCCCGACGCGCGGCTGCCCGCGCCACCGCCATTGCCGTTGATTCCGCTGCCGGCGCAGGTCGATTCGAGCCAGGGCCGATTCGTCCTGCACGACCAGGCACTGCTGCGCGTGCGATCGGCCGATGCGCGCGCCGTCGACATCGCCCGCGCATTCGCGGACCGGCTCGAGCAGAGCCGCGGCCTGCGGCTGGCGCCGCCGGTCGACGATACCCCGGCAGCCATCGTGTTCGCGCTGGACGCGACGGACCAGACGATTCCGCACGACGAAGGCTATCGCCTCGTGGTCAGCAGCAAGGGCATCGAAGTCGCGGCGCGCGCGCCCGAAGGATTGTTCCGCGGCAGCACGACCCTGTGGCAATTGCTGACGCCGCAGATGACGTCCGTGAAGGCAATCGATGTCGCCGCCGTGCGCATCATCGACCAGCCGCGCTTCGCCTGGCGCGGTGCGATGCTCGACTCGGCGCGCCACTTCCAGTCGCCGGAGTTCATCAAGCGCTTCATCGACGAACTCGCGCTGGTGAAACTCAACGTGATGCACTGGCATCTCACGGATGACCAGGGCTGGCGCATCGAGATCAAGCGGCATCCACGCCTGGCCGGGGTCGGGGCATGGCGTCGCCCGGCCGGCGCGGCGGGCACCGACGCGAACGGCCAGCCGGTACGCGATGGCGGCTTCTACACGCAGGACGAGATCCGCGACATCGTGCGCTACGCCGCCGCGCGCTACGTGACGATCGTGCCCGAGATCGACATGCCCGGGCACATGCAGGCCGCGATCGCCGCCTACCCCGAACTCGGGTCCGCCGGCGACACACCCGTGGTATCGCCTGACTGGGGCGTGCACAGCTACATCCTCAACGTCGACGAATCGACGCTCGCCTTCATGCAGGACGTGCTCGACGAAGTCGTCGACCTGTTCCCGTCGCCAACCATCCACGTTGGCGGCGATGAAGCGGTCAAGGACCAGTGGAAGGCGTCGCCGCGCGTGCAGGCGCGCATGCGCGAACTCGGCATCGCCGACGAAGCCCACCTGCAGGGCTGGTTCATCGCGCGCATGCAACGGCATCTCGCGTCGAAAGGGCGCCGCCTGGTCGGCTGGGACGAGATCCTCGAAGGCGATCTGCCACCTGCGGCGACGGTGATGTCATGGCGCGGGACAAAGGGCGGCATCGAGGCGGCCGCGAAAGGCCATGACGTGGTGATGGCGCCATCGCCCGATCTCTACTTCGACCACCTGCAGGCCGACGCGGCGGACGAGCCGTCCGGGCGCCCCGACCTGCGCACGCTTGCCGACATCTACGCCTTCGACGCGACCGCAGGTGTCGATGCCGCCGCGGCGAAGCACGTGCTCGGTGCACAGGCGAACCTGTGGACCGAACACATGCGCACGCCGGCGATGGTCGAACATGCGGCGTTCCCGCGCCTTGCCGCGCTTGCCGAAACCTTGTGGTCGCCAGCGTCGACGCGCGACTGGAACGGTTTCGTCGCGCGCCTCGTGCCGCAGATGGGGCGCTATCGGGCGCGCGGCGTCGCCGCGGCAGGCAGTGCGTTCGAAGTCCGTTTCGCGCAGACGCCGCAGGGCGTCGCACTGGTGGACCAGGCGGGGTTGCCGATCCGCTACACGACGAACGGCAGCGAGCCGAGCGCGAGTTCGACACCGTATCGCGAACCCTTGTCGCTATCCGGATCGATCGCGCTGCGCGCGGCGACCTTCCTCGACGACCGCCGCGTCGGCGATATCGCGCTGCGTTCGCCGGGCGCGACGCGCCGGCATGCGAGCAACGAGCTCGGCCAATGCAGCGGCAAGCTCGTGCTGCGCCTCGAGGACGACGCGCCTGCGGCGGGTCCGCGCGCGTTCTTCAATGTCGACCTGTTCGATCCATGCTGGACCTGGGCGCAGGCACCACTCGACGGCATCTCGAGCATCCGCATCGCCGTGGGGCAGGTGCCGTACAACTTCCAGCTGTGGAAGGACGTCGCCAGCATCGTGCCGCGGCCGAAACCGCAAACCGCGGCGGGCGAATTGCTGATTCGCCGTGACGGGTGCGACGGCGTGTTGCTCGCACGCATCCCATTGACTGTCGCGCGCACGCAGTCGGCTGTGACGCAGCTCGATGCGCCCCTCTCGCCGCAGGCCGGAACGCACGACCTCTGCTTCGTGTTCAGCGGCGAAGGGCATGATCCGCTGTGGGCGATCGAAAGCGTGAACCTGGAAACGAGCCCGTTGCAGCCCGCCAATCCTCGATGACGCAGCGGCGTCTCAGCCGAATCCGCCGCCGGTATCGAGCCACGCTTGCTCCTCGGGGGTATTGACGCGGCCGAGCACGGCATTGCGATGGGGAAAACGACCGAAGCGCACGA
>Ga0068863_100007852_pt1 | contig 10434 bp, 11 predicted proteins | sample KBSSwiS62_FD_66596 | JGI IMG/M metagenome (GOLD analysis project Ga0068863, IMG submission 66596) | Switchgrass rhizosphere microbial communities from Kellogg Biological Station, Michigan, USA - KBS Switchgrass S6-2 | ecosystem: Host-associated > Plants > Roots > Rhizosphere > Soil ...
TCCAATCCGCTGGTCCGTCACAGGGAATCTGCGCATCGACACCAATGGGAAGGCCGTTGCGACGGCGGCAGGAGACGCCCAGATTATCGCTGAGGCAGGCGGAGCCAGGGCGGTAATTCCAGTGAAGATTGTGCGTCCGGAAGAGGTCAATCTCGCAACACGGCATCCGGCTCAAGCCTCGTCTGTCGAGAACGACGGACTCCGCGCCGAGTTTGCAGCTGATGGCGACACCCACTCCCGCTGGGCCTCAGCGTGGAGCGATCCGCAATGGCTGATGATCGACCTGGAGAAAAGTTACGCATTGAAAAAGGTGGTCCTGACCTGGCAAGCCTATCCGAAAGAATACCGGATCGAGCTTTCCAACGATGGCAGCACCTGGAAAACAGTGGCCAGTAAGACGGATGGAAAGGGGAATACCGAGAGCTTCGATCTCATGGGAGCACGTGGACGTTATTTGCGGATCTATTCGACCAAACGAGCCGGAGGATACGGGATTTCACTTTTTGAAGTGGAAGCTTACGGCGCGCCGTAAAGAAGACGTCCGTAGACGGCTTTTCTTAAAGCCGTTCCTCAGGCGCTCTGCGCCTCGTTTCATCGCTTTACAATGCGTTCCGTTAGCAAAGAACCGCGGACTGGAAAGTCCCCGGGAACGGCTTTAAGAAAAGCCGCCTACGCTTAGAAAAACAAAAAAGGCGTGAGTCGAAACCCGCGCCTTTTTTTAAATAGAACAGGATCGCTGGACTAACCTTCGATCTCGATGCCCATCTGGCGGGCGGTTCCGGCGATAACGCGGAAAGCCGCTTCGTCCGAACGGGCGTTCAAATCCTTGGACTTGATCTTGACGATGTCCATCACCTGCTTCTTGGTCAGCTTGCCGACCTTCTGCTTGTTCGGTTCCTTGGAACCGCTGGCGATGTTTGCAGCCTTCTTCAGGAGAACGGCGGCAGGAGGAGACTTGGTGATGAAAGTGAACGACTTGTCTTTGTAAACCGTGATCACGACAGGCAGAATATCGCCGGCCTGCTTTTGCGTCGCCGCGTTGAATTCTTTGCAGAAGGCCATGATGTTGACGCCCTGCTGACCGAGTGCAGGTCCGATCGGCGGGGCTGGATTGGCCTGTCCCGCAGGAATCTGCAATTTAATTTGTCCGACTACTTCTTTTGCCATGATGTTTTAATTTTTGATTTTTGATTTTTGATTTCCGATCGACTCGTGGCTGCAATCAGCAATCGCAAATCAGAAAGTGTAAATGTATTAGCTTCTCTCAACCTGCCAGTATTCAAGTTCCACCGGGGTTGAGCGTCCGAAGATGCTGACCGAAACCAGCAATTTGCCGCGTTCCGGATCGATTTCCTCGACAACGCCGCTCTGGTTCTGGAAGGGACCGTCGGCCACCTTCACTGTCTCGCCCACTTCAAAGCTGACCTTCGGCTTGACCTTGTCCTCGCGCTCACGCACCTGCGATAGCATACTCTGGACTTCGGAATCCCGCATCGGAATTGGACGATCTTTGGTGCCTGCAAATCCTATGACGCCGGGGGTTTCCCTGACAAAATACCAGGTGCGATCCATCAGCTGGTTGTTCTCGTCCAGCAAATGCATGTTGACGATCAGATAACCCGGAAAAAATTTACGGGTCGTCTCGGTCTTTTTGCCGCGCTTGATTTCAGAAACGCGTTCCGTCGGAACGAGCACTTCGTACACCAGATCGCTCATTTCCTCCGTTTTGATGCGTTTCACGAGGTTGTCATGCACTTTCTGCTCCTGTCCGGAGAGAACATGCACCACGAACCATTGGTCTTTGCCAGCGGGGATTGCCATTATTTCGTAAGGAATTGAACGATTTGAACGAGGATAAAATCCCAGAATGAGATGTAGCCGCTCAACAAAAGCATCGCGATGACGACAATCAGTGTTGAGTCGTTGAGCTCCTTGTACTTCTTGAATCCCTTTTCCTTGGGATCCCAGGGCCAGCTAGCCTTCGCCAATTCGACTTTGACTTCGCTGAGGAATGTTTTTGTTTTTGCAATCATTTTCCGGGATGAACGGGATACACGCCAGGAGGGACTTGAACCCCCAACCGACGGTTTTGGAGACCGCTACTCTACCAATTGAGCTACTGGCGTTTGTTAATCTTGCTCTTGCTCTTAATCCTGCTCCCGCTCCGGTCAAGGAGCAGGAGCAAGAAAGAAGAGTAAGGTCTTACTAGTCGAGAATCTCGGAAACACGACCCGCGCCGACGGTCTTGCCGCCTTCACGAATAGCGAAACGGATGGTCTTTTCCATGGCGATCGGCTGGTGCAACTCGACTTCAATCGAGACGTTGTCACCAGGCATGACCATTTCAACACCGTCCGGCAGCTTCACGGTTCCGGTCACGTCGGTCGTGCGGAAGTAGAACTGCGGGCGATAGTTCCCGAAGAACGGGGTATGACGGCCACCCTCGTCCTTGCTGAGGACGTAAATTTCACCCTTGAATTTCTTGTGAGGAGTAATCGAACCGGGCTTGGCAATAACCTGGCCGCGCTCGACGTCTTCCTTCTTGATGCCGCGGAGCAGAATGCCGACGTTGTCGCCCGCTTCAGCGGTATCGAGCAACTTGCGGAACATTTCGATGTCGGTGACGGTGGTCTTCGCCGTCGGCTTGATGCCAACGATTTCGACTTCTTCCATCTTCTTCAGGATGCCGCGCTCGACACGACCGGTGGCGACGGTTCCACGACCTTCGATGTTGAACACGTCTTCGACCGGCATCAGGAACGGCATGTCTTTCGGACGCTCCGGCACCGGAATGTATTCGTCGATTGCTTCAACGAGCTTGAGAATCTGGGCTTCCGCTTCGGCATCACCGTTCAGTGCCTTGGTGGCGCTGCCTTTGATGATCGGAATCTTGTCGCCGGGGAATTCGTACTGGGTGAGCAGATCGCGCACTTCCATTTCGACGAGGTCGAGGAGCTCAGGATCGTCAACAAGGTCAACCTTGTTCATGAACACCACAAGAGCCGGAACGCCGACCTGACGGGCGAGAAGGATATGCTCACGGGTCTGGGGCATCGGGCCGTCAGCGGCACTGACAACGAGAATCGCACCGTCCATCTGGGCGGCGCCGGTGATCATGTTCTTGATGTAATCGGCGTGTCCGGGGCAGTCAACGTGCGCATAGTGACGCTTGTCGCTCTGGTACTCGACGTGGGCGGTGTTGATCGTAATACCGCGCTCTTTTTCTTCAGGAGCCGCGTCGATGTCCTCGTATTTCTTTGCCGTTGCGAATCCCTTTTTTGCGAGAATCGAGGTGATTGCCGCTGTGAGTGAGGTCTTGCCGTGGTCAACGTGACCGATCGTACCGACGTTCACGTGGGGTTTATCGCGTTTGAATGCTTCCTTTGCCATGTTGTGTTATCCTTGGTTGTTAGGTTTTATTTTACTTTTTTAAAATTTACTCCACCCCGGGCATGGAGCCCATGACCGGGTTTGAACCGGTGACCTCGTCCTTACCAAGGACGTGCTCTACCAACTGAGCTACATGGGCTTTTCTCACGCTCCACTTCACCGTCGCTCCGACGTCAAAAGAGCGAAAAACCCCGACACCGATTCGGATTTCACAATCCAAACGATCAGGGCGTATTCGATATTTTTCCGCAAAAGCGAGCGCTCAAACTAGCAAAAGGGCGCACACTGTCAAAAAGAATTTCAGATTTTTTCGGCGACAACCGGCGGGGTTATCGACGGTTTTGCTTCGGCCGGCAAATATGGCAATGAAATGCGTTCGATGGTCTGCGCTCGCCCTGTCTCCTCGTCGATATCCACCAGCGCACCCTGCAGTCGCACCGGACCTTTTGCGACAGGAAATTGAACAGGCAGATTTGTGATGAACCGCGCAACAATGGGTTCGATTTCACGCCCCAGCACCGATTCCGTCGGACCACACATCCCGGCATCGCACAAAAAAGCCGTTCCTCCCGGAAAAACGCGCTCATCAGCCGTCTGGGTATGGGTGTGTGTTCCCACCACTGCCGAAACGCGACCGTCCAGAAAACGCCCCATCGCAATTTTTTCACTCGTGGTTTCCGCATGGACATCCACAAAAATCACCTTTGTTTCTTCGCGCATTTTCGCGACCGCCTCGTCAATCATCCGGAACGGATTCTCCAGATGCGGCAACATAAACGTTCTCCCCTGGACATTAATTACCCCGACCTTCCCCTTTGGCGTTTCGAGAACGATCGAACCCTGCCCCGGTGTTTTTTCGGGATAATTGATCGGCCTCAGAAGACGCGGTTCGGTATCAATGTAAGGTATGATCTCTTTTTGATCCCAGATATGATCGCCGGTTGTAATCACCGCCACCCCGGCCCGGAGAAGATCGATCGAAATTTTAGGCGTTATCCCGCGTCCCGCCGCCGAGTTCTCGCCATTGACCACGACAAAATCAATTCCCCTCTCCTTTTTCAAAAGCGGCACCATTTCAATCACCGCCTTGCGCCCGGGTTCGCCGATCACATCACCGAGAAAAAGTAGTCTAAGCATCTGTTTCTATGAGTTTTCTGTCCTGTTTTGCCGATAAAACGCCGAAGCTATCGAAGTTATTTAAAACAAAAAAGAAAATAGAATCACCCGGAATCACCCCGCCCCTTCACCGGTTTTGATCCTCCCGTTGGGCGCAGACCCGGAGGAATTGAAACGACCGGATTTTACACAAAAAAACCCGAAATGGGCCCCGGCCCTGGGGAGGCAACCGGGACACCATTGTCGAGTATTGAGGGGAACCAAATCAGAACTACTGGTGTAAAGGGGGAGGATTTTTAACTCATCCGAGCTCACTGCTCTAATAAATCGAAAACCACAGCAATAATTCAACTTTTAACTAAAGCACGGATCGTGCCATTCCCCAGATGCTTTATCCTGCTGCATCAAAAAAGCTCAAAACGGGGGGATTAAATCAGCTTCAACCATGAACGGTGGACGCAGGCGGTATTTTTTCCGGCACTCAGACACTCGAAAACCTCACGAAAGAGAAACGTGTTTGAGAATTTGAATGCACGCGAACTCTCGCGATGTTATCGGCCCGCAGGTGAAGCCATTGGAATCGGAATCTCCGGCGGCGGTGGCGGAGTCCCCCTCCATTGGATAAACATCCAGACCAGGATACATAAAACCACCACCATCACTGCGCTAAAAACTTTTCTCCAAACCATGAATGAGTATCCGGCTTTTATTAATGACGGTATGACATCTTGAACGATTACTCCCGCCGCGTTCCGGCCCCTTTTGCATTTTTAGCGGCTGTTTCCGGTTTTGGATTTTTCAGGGACTCAACCTCCCGGGCGGTCAGCAACCGCCATTCGCCCGGTCGCATTCCCTCAAGTTTCAGCGGCCCGATACGAGTCCGGCAAAGCTGTTTAACCTCATAGTCGAGTGAGTGGAACATCAGGCGGATCTGCCGCTTTAATCCCTGACGCAACACGAGTTTGATCACTTTGGGCTTGAGCCGGATTACTTTCTCAGCCCTGGCCCAGCCTCCCTCGATATAGACACCCTTGAGCAATTTTCCGGCCTGCTCCATGTCAAATGGTCGATCGAGCAGCACCTCGTATTCCTTGTCAATTTTGTAACGGGGATGCGTCAGTTTCAAAGAAAGATCGCCGTCATTGGTAAGGATCAGCAGCCCTTCGCTCTCCTTGTCGAGACGACCGACATGAAAAACACGCGGCCAGTGTTTTGGCAGTAAATCAAAAACCGTCTGTCGTTCGTCCGTGTCCGCCGCGGTGCAGAGATATCCCTTCGGCTTATTCAAAAGAACGCTGAACGTTTTTTCCGCCTGGACGCGTTTGCCGCCCACTTTGACAAAATCTTCGTCGCCGACCGTGGTGGACAGATCGGTGCAAACCCGGCCGTTGACTGTGACGCGGCCTTCCAAAATCAGGGCTTCACAGCCGCGACGGGAGCCGAGACCGGCGGAGGCTAGATAACGGTTGAGTCGCATGGGCTGCAAACAATGCGGGATTGACCGCGTGGCGCAACCATTTAATTTCATAAAATGTCGAATTCTTCCGTTCCGGGTAAATTGACCTCCGTTGACGTCCCGGAGTTCGATCTTGCCCTGACGCTCCAATCGGGCCAGGCATTTCACTGGACGCAGGCCGGGAACGGATTTGTCGGGACGATCGCCAATATTCCGCTTTACGTGGAACAGTGCGGGACGATTCTGAAATTCACCCCTGGCACGCAATCCCTGGTGCGTCATTATTTTGCGCTCGATCACTCCCCGTCGGTGATTCGCGCCAGTTTCCCGAAAGATACAACCATGCGTGAATCGATGGAGTTCTGCCGGGGAATGCGCATCCTCCGCCAACCGGCCTGGGAATGCCTTGCAACCTTCATCACCTCGTCGATGAAACAGGTCGCGCATATCCGCCAGATGTCGATGGCAATCCGGGAGAAATTCGGTCGCCGGTTGCGTATTGGAAATACGGATCTTTTTACCTACCCGTCCGCCGACCGGCTTGCCTCGGCCGCCGAGGAGGAACTGCGGGAGTGCAAACTGGGATACCGCGCGAAAAACCTCCTCGGTACGGCCCGGAAGATCGCAGACGGCACCGTTGATCTGGAGCGAATCAAGACGATGGACGATTCCGACGCTCTCGCGGAGTTGTGCAAACTTCCCGGCGTCGGTGAAAAAGTAGCCAACTGCGTTTTGCTGTTTGCATATGAGCGGCTCAAGGCGTTTCCGATCGATGTCTGGATCGAGCGCGTGCTGCGCGACACCTATTTTAAAGGGAAACGGAATGTAACCCAAAAACGTCTCCGCGTTTTTTCGCAGACCTACTTCGGCGATTACGGCGGTTATGCGCAGCAATATTTATTTCACCACGCGCGGGTAAGGAAACAGAATAAAGCAGGAAAACAGGAACGCAGGAAACAATCTTGAAGAGAGGCTTTTCCTTAAAAATTACGCTTATTTTCCGCCCTCGATCCTCGCCAGATGAATCCGGCATTTATTTGATTTAAATCACCCGTTTTCCTGTTTTCCTGCTTCCAATGAAAATCGACGCCGTTCTCTCCCCCCCTGAAATCGACCTGCTGCCGCAAAGCGATCTGCGCCAGACGACCTGCGTCATATTCGATGTGCTCCGCGCGACTTCCTCAATTCTGACCGCCCTGACCAATGGCGCCCGTGAAATTTACCCGGCAAGCACGATTGAAGAAGCACTGGCACTGAAGGCGCGGATGCCTGACGCCTTGCTGGGCGGAGAACGGCACGGTGAGCGGATCGACGGTTTTGATGCCGGGAATTCGCCGCTCGAATACCGGGAAAACATGCCTGCCAGAATCATCACCACCACCACGAATGGAACCGTCGCGTTGCGCGCGTGCGAAGCCGCCCGCGAGGTGCTTGTCGGCGCGCTCCTGAATATCGGGGCTCTTGAAGCCCGCCTGTTACGCCACCCGCCGGAGACTTTGCTGCTGGTCTGTGCCGGGACTTTTCGGGAACTGGCATTGGAGGATGTTTATGCAGCGGGAATGCTATGCGCCCGTTTTCCGGATGCGGAACTGACCGATGCCGCACTGACTGCGCGGGCTTTGTTCCTGCGATTCCGGGAGGATTCCATCGGAGCGCTTCAGCACTCCAAAAATGGCCGTGTGCTCGGTTCCAAAGGCCGCCCGGAAGATGTTCGCTGGTGCTCTCAGGTTTCCTGTTTCAACACCGTCGGAGTCATGCGGGCCGGTGCAATTCGCATCGACCCGGAGGCGGTCCGGGATTCGGAGGGCCAATGAGATAAAGTCCTGCGGCGCTTTCGATTTTCCCCCATAATTTGCCATTTGCTTAGCCGTCGGAGGGTCATTATGTTCCAACTCTCAAATTTTACATGTCCGACCGGAAAAAACTCCTTATCGCAATTGCAGCATCGCTCCTGCTGCACCTGTTTGGGTTTGTCTTCCTGGTAATCTGGACGCTGATTCATCCGGAACAACCCTTTGAGACCCATATTCCGGAACGGAAGCAGGTCGAGGTAACGATCATGCGGAATCCGCCTAAAAAAGCGGAGCAGACAAAGACGATTGTTCAGGCAACTCCAACACCGACCCCACCACCCGCGATCAAGGAGAAGCCGCAAACCATCGACACGGAAGGCTTGCAGGCCACGGAAAAACCGCCGGACAAAGCGGATTTTGAAGCGGATAAAAATTCACGCGCCGCCAGTGAACTCCCTGCCACCGGCAACGAAGCGCTTCCAAGCCAGCGCGGACGGGACGACCGGAAATCCGTTGATTTCAAGACCCAGCACTATTCGCTGGGCAAGGGGCGCCAGCAACCGGCCGAAGAAACCAGAACCACACCGCAACAGACCAATGCCGGTCCTGTTACCAAAGTGAAACCGCAGCCGACTCCCCCGGTGCTCCAGAAGGAGACTCCCTCCCCCGCACAGGAAATGGCCAAGCTTTCAGACAATCTGTTTGCATTGCAAAAACCGACCCCGGCAGGCACCCCGCATCCCATGATCCAGCCAACCCCGCCGCCGGTTGCGAAAGAAATGCCGCGCCCAAAAGCCGAGTCCGGATACCAGGCCCAGAAGCAGCAGACAAAAATTGCGGGCAGCATTTCCAACCGCGGGGCCGCCGGCGTGAACGCGCGCGGCACACCGCTTGGTCGCTATCAAAAACTGGTCGGCGATTCGGTGGGCTCGCGCTGGTATTACTACATCGGGCAGAGAATGGATTTGATAACCGTCGGGGAGGCCCGTATTAGGTTTTGTGTCAATACCAGCGGGCGGGTCGAAGATGTTCAGATCATGTCCAATACCTCGAACAAAATTTTTGGAGAATATTGCATCCAGTCCATCGTCAAAGCCGAACTGCCGCCCATCCCGCCCGACCTCGCCGCGCTGCTGGAAGACGGCAAACTTGAAATCGAATTCAGTTTCACCATTTATCCAAACTAATGATCAGCCAACCGTTCCTAGCCTCGTTTCAATCCGCCGTGCACTTTTTCGTGCAAGGCGGTTTCTTCATGTTCCTGCTGCTCCTCTGCTCGGTGGTTTCCGTCGCAGTCATTCTCCTGCGCGCGTCCGCACTGCGCAGGAAAATGGTGATGCCGCCTTTTATCGAGAGCAGTATCGAGGAATTGCAACCGTCGGGAGACCAGGAAATGATCGTGCGCCTCTCGAAACTGGTCAGGGGCGACGTTTCGCCGCTGGGCAGGATTGTTCAAGTCGGTCTCCAGCATCTCCAATGGCCGAAATCTGAAAATATCGAGGCGGTCCAAACCCGGGCCCGGCATGAGATCGTGCGCATGGAGAGCGGCTTGGTAGTGCTGGAAGTGATCGTCGGCATCGCACCGCTGCTCGGTCTGCTGGGAGCGGTTTCCGGTCTGGTCACCGTTTTTGCAAACCTCGGCGACAGCGCCACGGTCACCGATCCCCGCGGCATCGCGAAGGGAATCTCCGAAGCGCTCAGCACAACGGTGGTCGGCATGGCTGTGGCAATCCCGACCCTCATCGCCTACAGCTATTTTTCCAAGAAGATCGAGGAAATGGCGGCTGAAATGGAGTCCCTGATCGCCGATATGCTGGCGAAATGCTATTTTCACAAACAAAAACGCCTCTCCAGCCGGGCGTCCAGCGCAACACCGGTCGATGATTTCGACGAGATGATATGAAATTCTACACCCGCAAACGGCGGATGCCGGCGGTCATCATCGTTTCGCTGATCGACATTCTCGCCATCCTCCTCATCTTTGTCATTGTCACCACGACCTTCAAGAGTTCCCAGTCTCAAATCGTGTTTAAACTGCCGGAATCCAAATCGGCCGAGGCAACCACGGAAAATTCGGAACCGATGATCCTGGAAATTGATCCGTCCGGAGAAATTACTTTTCAGGATCAAAAGTTTAACTTCAATTCCAAGGATGACGCCATGGTGGAGTCACAAATGAAGAAGCTCACCGCCCTGCTTCTGGAACTGAAAAAGAAATCCCCCGACACACATTTTGCGCTCAAAGGAGCCAGTGACGCCAACTTCGGGAAGATCATCAAGGTGATTGATGCCTTCAAGGACGCCGACATCAAGAATCTCCCGGCATTCATGGAAACACCTGCCACAAGTTCATCGAAATGATATTGGAAATTGTAAAATACGGAACTCCCGTGCTTCGGGCAAAAGGGAAGACCATCACGGAAATCAACGACACCATCCGCACCCTGGCGGAGAACATGATCGACACCATGCGCGCCGCAAACGGCGTCGGTCTCGCCGCGCAACAGGTGGGCGAGGCGCTGCAATTGACCGTGCTCGATGTGCCGGAAATGGACGAACGTCCGAGCACGATGACCCTGAACGGAAAACCGTGCGATTTGAATGACTGGATGCCGATGGTGCTGATCAATCCGCAACTCGAACCGGGAAAAGCGCGTGAGATCGGGATCGAAGGCTGCC
>Ga0068863_100007860_pt1 | contig 10426 bp, 9 predicted proteins | sample KBSSwiS62_FD_66596 | JGI IMG/M metagenome (GOLD analysis project Ga0068863, IMG submission 66596) | Switchgrass rhizosphere microbial communities from Kellogg Biological Station, Michigan, USA - KBS Switchgrass S6-2 | ecosystem: Host-associated > Plants > Roots > Rhizosphere > Soil ...
CGCATCTCAATCGCCCTAAGCAGATCGGCCTCGAGCTGCGCGAGTCGCGCGACCCCCTGTTCGATCCGAGCGAACTCCAGGGCGTGATTCCGATCGATGCGCGCAAACCGTTTGAGGTCCGGGAGGTCATCGCCCGCATCGTCGATGGAAGTGAGTTGGACGAGTTCAAACCACTCTACGGCACTACGCTGGTATGCGGCTTTGCTCACATTCACGGTTATCCGGTCGGGATCGTCGCCAACAACGGCATCTTGTTTTCCGAGTCGGCGCTCAAAGGCGCGCATTTCATCGAACTGTGCAGCCAGCGCGGCATTCCGCTGGTTTTCCTGCAGAACATTACCGGCTTCATGGTGGGCAAGAAGTACGAGGCGGGCGGTATCGCGAAGGATGGCGCGAAGATGGTTACGGCGGTGGCTTGCGCGAAAGTGCCGAAGTTCACGTTGATCGTCGGTGGCAGTTTCGGCGCAGGCAACTATGGGATGTGCGGCCGTGCGTATAGCCCGCGCTTCCTGTTTATGTGGCCCAACGCGCGCATCTCGGTAATGGGTGGCGAGCAGGCTGCCAGTGTGCTTGCCACGGTGCGCCGCGATGGCTTGGAGAAAACAGGCAAGCGCTGGAGCAAGGATGAGGAAGAGGCGTTCAAGCTGCCCATCCGCGAGCAGTACGAGGTGCAAGGGCACCCCTACTATGCGAGTGCGCGGCTGTGGGACGATGGAGTCATCGATCCCTCGCAGACGCGGCGCGTGCTCGGCCTGAGCATCTCGGCCAGCTTGAACGCGCCAATAGAGCCAACTACGTTCGGCGTGTTCAGGATGTGACGATGAGCATGCAAACCCTCGACACAGGCACGGAGTCGATCTATATCACTCCCGAACACGTTGCCCTGCGCGAACAAGTCGAGCGTTTTCTAGCCAAGGAAGTCGAACCGCATGCCGAGGCATGGGAGGAACAGGGCTATGTGCCGCGCGATGTGCTGCGCAAGATGGGCGGACTCGGCTTGTTCGGCATCACTTATCCGCAGCAGTATGGTGGTGCAGAGGCCGATGCGCTGACATCGCTGGTCTTTGCAGAGGCACTCTCACGTTCGACATTTGGCGGATTCATCGTCACGGTGCTCGTGCACACCGATATGGCTTCGCCGCATCTGGTGCACGCCGGGTCGCAAGCGCAGATTGAGCGCTATCTTCCGAAAGTGATCCGGGGTGAGGCGATTACGGCAGTTGCCATCACGGAGCCAGATGCGGGTTCGGACGTGGCCGGCATCCGGACACGGGCGCGGCTCGATGGCGATCATTGGGTGCTCAATGGAAGCAAGATGTTCATTACCAATGGCGTGCACGCCGATCTGTATTTTGTAGCTGCGCGCACCGACTCCAATGCGAAGGGCTCGCGCGGCACATCCATATTTATCGTGGAGAAGGGTGCGCCGGGTTTTCGCGTCGGCCGTGCGCTGAAGAAGACCGGCTGGCTGTGCTCGGATACAGCCGAACTCGTGTTCGATGATTGCCGCATTCCCATGGAGAACCTGCTCGGCGAAGAGAACCGAGGTTTCTACGCAGTCATGCAGAACTTTCAGACCGAGCGGATCGCGCTTGGGGCCATGGCGGTAGGACACGCCATGACGGCGCTGCGTCTGACCTGGGACTATGTCAAGCAACGCAAGGCTTTTGGCGGAGTCCTGTTCGACAAGCAGGTGATTCGCCAGCGCCTGGCCATGCTCGAAGCCAAGACCCAGGCGGCGCGCCAATTCCTCTACCATTGCGGGTGGTTGGCAGCACAAGGGCGCGATTGCGTGCGCGAGGTCTCGATGCTCAAGGCGCTCACCGGCGAGATGGTCAACGAGGTGCTGTATACCTGTCAGCAGTTTCATGGCGGCATGGGCTACATGCGTGAGACGGCCATCGAGCGTCTTACCCGCGATGCGCGTGTGCTGGCTATCGGCGGCGGCGCGACGGAGGTGATGTTGGAGGAAGTCGCTAAGCGTTTCCCCGCGTGATGTTGGCAATGCAACACCCAATGCCTAAGGCGCGGGAGCGAAGAGTTCGCAGAGAAAAACCAGAGGGAGAAGCTTTGAAGGGTCAGATGATCGTGATCGAGAACATTCGGGCTTACCACGGACCACTCTTGTTCTTCTCTGCGCCCTCTGCGCCTTAAGCGTTGAGATTGTCGATCTCCGTTTTATCGAACTAGACACAAACATGCAAGAACACGACATCCGCCTGATCATAGACGGCGAGGGTATCGCCAAACTGACCCTGAATCGGCCGGCGTTGCATAACGCCTTCGACGATCGCCTGATAGCGGGCTTGACTGGCCGGCTGCGGGAGTTGGAGACGACGCCGGATGTGCGGGTGATCATCCTGGCTGCCAACGGGAAGAGTTTCTCGGCCGGTGCCGACCTCAATTGGATGAAGCGTATGGCGGGATACTCCGAGCCGGAGAATCTGCGCGACGCGGTGGCGCTGGCTGATCTGATGCATACGCTGAAGGATCACAGCAAGCCCACGATCGCGCGCGTACAAGGACCGGCTTACGGCGGCGGTGTTGGCCTCATCGCCTGCTGTGACATCGCCGTGGCCACTCGTACGGCGCAGTTCGCGCTCACCGAGGTGCGGTTGGGATTGCTGCCTGCGGTGATCAGCCCGTATGTGGTTAGCGCTATCGGCGAGCGCATGGCGCGACGCTATTTTCTAACGGCCGAACGAATCGACGCGATGGAGGCGTTGCGCATCGGGCTCGTGCATGCCGTCGTCGACGACGACGAGGAACTGGATCGCACGGTGGCCACTCTTGCTGTCGAGTTGATCAAAGGTGGGCCACGTGCGCTTGCGGCTACCAAGAATTTGATCACTACGGTGTCTCGCGGTCCTATCGATCGCAGGATGATCGAGGACACCGCCGGCAGGATCGCAAGATTGCGAGTGAGCACCGAGGGGCGGGAAGGGATTGCAGCTTTCCTGGACAAGCGCCCGCCTGACTGGCAGAAGGCCAAGTAAGAACTCAATTTGATGTTCGACAAGATCCTCATAGCCAACCGAGGCGAAATCGCTTGCCGCGTCGCCAGGACGGCGAAGCGTCTGGGCATCCGCACGGTCGGGGTTTATTCGGAAGCGGATGCAAACGCGCTGCACGTCGACTCCTGCGACGAGGCACACCTGATCGGTCCGGCCCCGGCAAAAGAGAGCTATCTGCGTGCGGATCGCATCATCGAGGTTGCGCGTCGGACCGGCGCACAGGCAATCCACCCAGGCTACGGCTTCCTGTCCGAGAACGCCGATTTCGCGCATGCCTGTGCCACTGCGGGCTTGGTGTTCATTGGCCCGCCGGTCAACGCCATCCAGGCGATGGGTTCGAAAAGCGCGGCGAAGGAGATCATGGGCAAGGTCGGGGTGCCGCTGGTGCCGGGTTATCACGGCGAGGCGCAGGATCTCGATACACTTCAGCGCGAGGCGCGACGCATCGGCTTTCCGATCTTGATCAAGGCTTCGGCAGGCGGCGGTGGGAAGGGCATGCGCATCGTCGAAAGTGCCTCGCAACTCAAGGATGCGGTCGCGTCCGCTAAACGCGAAGCAGCCTCGGCCTTCGGCGACGAGCGAGTGCTGTTGGAGAAGTATCTCACGCACCCTCGTCACATCGAGATGCAAGTATTCGCAGACGCTCACGGCAACGCCATTTATCTGTTCGAACGCGACTGTTCGGTGCAGCGACGTCATCAAAAAGTGTTGGAGGAGGCACCCGCCCCAGGTATGACGGAGGCGCGCCGCAGCCAGATGGGATTGGCTGCAGTCGCCGCCGCCCGCAGCGTCGGTTACGTGAATGCGGGTACGGTCGAGTTCATCGCCGACGAGGCGGATAATTTCTATTTCATGGAGATGAACACCCGCCTGCAAGTCGAGCATCCGGTGACGGAAATGATTACCGGGCTCGATCTGGTCGAGTGGCAGCTCCGTATTGCCGCCGGCGAACCTCTGCCGCTCGGGCAGGATCAAATCACCATCAACGGGCACGCGATAGAGGCGCGTATTTACGCGGAAGACCCGATGCGCGACTTCCTTCCCGCAGCGGGCCGTATCGAACATCTGTGTCAGCCAGAGACGTCGCCTTATGTGCGCATCGATACCGGCGTGCGCGAGGGTGACGAGATCGGCGTCTATTATGATCCCATGATCGCCAAACTGATTGCGTGGGATGTGGATCGAGATGGTGCGCTGCGCCGCCTGCGTGCCGCGCTCGGTGACTATCAAATCGCCGGTCTCACCACGAATGTACAGTTTCTTGCGAGCCTGACCGCGCATCGTGCCTTCGCTGAGGCTCACCGCGAACCGGGTCTCCTGACCACGGGCCTGATTCCTCGCTACAAGGCCGAGCTTTTGCCTGAAGCCGCTCCGGCCTCCGATCATGTGCTCGCTGTCGCCGTGTTGGCTGAACTGATGCGTATCGACGAGGGCGTACGAACGACCGCGGCGGCTTCCGCCGATCCGTGGTCGCCCTGGCACGCTCGCGACGGCTGGCGTCTCAACGAAGACAATCACCACACCTTCACGTTCCTCGATCGTGAGCGCGAGGTGTCGGTGACTGCGCACTATCGCAAATCGGGCTACTTGCTCGATCTTCCTGAGCGCTCCTTGGTGGCTCGTGCCGAAGCTGAATCCGACGGCGGTTTGGTGGCGGATCTCGCTGGCGTACGCGTGCATGCGACGGTCGTCCGGAACGCGCAAGTTTTGACGGTATTTACGGGCGGGATCAGCCATCGGCTGGAACTGAAGCAATTCGATGCCGTTGCCGATGAAGAAGCGGGTGGTTCGCTGACAGCGCCGATGCCAGGAAGTGTGATCGATGTACTGGTCGGGAGCGGTCAGAAGGTCGAGAAGGGGCAGCCTCTGATGATCATCGAGGCCATGAAGATGGAACATACTATTACCGCGCCGAGTGCCGGTGTGGTGGCGCAAGTGCTGTTTGCGCGCGGCGAGCAGGTCAGGGAGGGCGATCAGCTGCTCCAATTCGAGAAGGAGTCGACGTGATGACATCGCCAAACAGGTCGCTTCCGAGGCGTGTGCGCATGGTCGAGGTGGGCCCGCGCGATGGATTGCAGAACGAACCGGGTGTGGTTCCTACCGAAATCAAAGTGGAACTGATCGACCGGCTGAGCGATGCCGGGTTCTCGGCTGTCGAGGCCACCAGCTTCGTGTCCCCAAAATGGGTGCCCCAGATGGCAGATGCTGCGGCGGTGATGGCACGCATCAAACGCAAACCCGGCGTGACTTATCCGGTGCTGGTGCCCAACATGAAGGGTTTGGAAGCAGCTCTAGCTGCCGGCGCACAGGAGATTGCCGCGTTCAGTGCCGCCACCGAAACCTTCTCCCAGCGCAACACCAACTGTTCGATCGCCGAGTCGCTCGAGCGTTTCGCGCCAGTCTGCAAAGCGGCATTGGACGCTGGCGTCAAAGCCCGTGGCTATGTCTCCGTGGTGCTGGGGTGTCCGTTCGAAGGCGAGGTGAATCCGGAGGTCGTGGCGGACCTCACGCAGCGACTGTATGAGATGGGTTGCTACGAGGTCTCGCTGGGCGACACGATCGGCGTCGGTACGCCGGGGAAGACCCAGCGCATGCTGGAGGCGGTCGCGAAACGCATTCCAGCCGCGAAGGTGGCCGGGCATTTTCATGATACCTATGGGCAGGCGCTGGCCAATATTTTCGCTTCTCTGGAAATGGGTGTGGCGGTATTCGACAGTTCAGTGTCGGGCCTGGGCGGCTGTCCTTATGCACCCGGTGCCACTGGCAACGTGGCGAGCGAGGATGTCCTCTTCATGCTGGACGGCATGGGCATCGAGACCGGCGTCAGTATGGACAAGCTGATTGCGGCGGGTCAGTTCATCTGCGGTTTCCTGGGTCGGCCTGGTCACTCGCGCGCAGGCCGAGCGTTGGCGGGCAAGGCTGCGCGACAAGCAAAGAAGAAGGCCGAGACCGCATGAACTCCCGAGTTCCCGAGGTTCCGTCGCCCTGCACGAACGTCTGCACGTTGGACGCCAAGCTCGGGTTGTGTCGAGGTTGTCGGCGCACACTGCAGGAGATCGGCGACTGGCTCGAGATGTCGAATGAGGAAAAGTTGCAGACCCTGGAGCGTGTCGCCGAGCGCAAGCGCTGCCTCTCAGAACTGCCTTGACGCAAAGCGCGCAACGACGCAAAGGAATACCAATAAAATTTGGGCGGAGAGAATTCAGATCATCTAATTTGCGCATTTAGCGAGCTGCGCGCGTCGTTTGCAGGCCATATCGATTATTTTTCCTTTGCATCTTCGCGCCTTTGCGTCGAAGCTTTTAGCCCTTCCTACATCCATGCCCCTAAGCCCATCAGTCAACCGTAAACCAATGCACACCCGCCGTGTCGAATGCCGCGGCTATCTCCGTGACGATGGCCTGTGGGATATCGAAGGTCATCTCGTCGATACGAAGCCGTATGACATACCCGGCCACGATCGAGGCAGCGGCCAGATTGCTGCGGGCGAACCCTTGCACGAGATGTGGATCCGACTCACGGTAGACACGGATTTGGTCGTGCAGGATGTTGAGGCGTGCACCGACCATGGTCCCTACTCCATCTGTCCCAATATCACCGACAACTTCAAAGCGTTGAAAGGTCTCGCCATCAAGGGCGGATGGACGCAGAAGACGCGCGAACTGCTCGGTGGCACGAAAGGCTGCACCCACTTGGTGGAGTTGCTCGGACCTGTGGCGACAACCGCCTTTCAAACTGTGTACTCAGCGCGTGCCAAGCGCGATGACGCCAAGCCGCTGACCGCGCGCCCCGGGTTGATCGACTCCTGTCACGCGTACGCCGCCGACGGGCCCATCGTTATGCGCAGATGGCCGCAGTTCTACACCGGCAAGAGTTGAGCCCCGATCGCTGATGTTCGAACAGAGCTTGACTGGAAAATGTGCATTGGTCACGGGCGCGTTCGGTGGCCTCGGACGACATTTCGCGCTGACGTTAGCGACAGCTGGCGCCAGCGTGGCCCTGGCCGGACGTCGGATGAATGTCGGGCAGAAGGTCGCGGCGGAAATTCGTGCAGCGGGTGGCCGTGCAAGTATCCATGCGATGGATGTTACCGATCCAGAGAGTGTGCGCGCTGCCATCGAGGATGCTGCCGGCGAACTCGGGCCTGTGACGATTCTAGTGAACAATGCGGGGGTCGCGGTCACCAAGCCGTTCCTTGATGTAACCGAGACGGATTGGGCCAGCGTCGTCGATGTCAATCTGAACGGCGCCTGGCGCGTGGCGCAGGCGACTGCCCGCCACATGAAGGCGAATGGTCGCGGCGGGAGCATCATCAACATTGCATCGATCACCGGCCTGCGCGTGGCGGGGTCGATCTCGTCGTACGTGGCATCCAAAGCTGGGTTGATCCAACTCACCAAGGCGATGGCGCTAGAGTTGGCGCGCTTCAATATCCGCGTCAACGCTCTTGCCCCCGGCTATATCGAGACCGATATCAACCGAGATTTCTTCGCCACCGAATCTGGGCAGACACTGGTCAAACGGATTCCGCAACGACGTATCGGCAAACCCGAGGAACTGGACGGCCCGCTGCTGTTGCTGGCGTCGGATGCTTCCAGCTACATGACCGGCTCAGTACTGGCGGTGGACGGCGGCCATCTGGTCAGTTCGCTCTAAGCGGAGCAATTGTCAGACGACCGCCAATACCGCTTCCGCGAACTCGCGCGGTGCTTCCTGCGGGAGATTGTGGCCGACCAGAGGAATGTCGCGGCGTTCATAGCTTCCCGTGAAGTGTCGAGCGTCGTGCGCGGGGCCACCTGACGGCATGACGCCGTCGCCTTCGCCATAGAGCGCGATCGTAGGTACCGAGATGGTCGGCTGACCTGCTAGGCGGCGCTCGGTGTCTTCGACATTAGGATCTCCAGGCACCAGGCCAAAACGGTGACGATACGAGTGGATCACGACGGAAACGAAGTCAGGATTCTCGAAGGACGCCGCTGTGCCGTCGTAGGTCGCCTCGTCGAAGCGCCAATTCGGCGACCAGAGCTTCCACAGCAACTTGCAGAGCTCATGGCGATTGAGTTCGAGACCGGCGCGCCCGCGCTCACCATGGAAGTAGTACTGATACCAGTAGCGAAACTCGCTCTCCGGCGCTGCGGGCCTGCTAGACCCCGCAATGTCCTGGATGTTGTAACCAGTCCCTGATACGAGTCCGCGTACGCGCTGCGGCCAAAGGGCTGCAGCAATGCAAGCGGCGCGTCCACCCCAGTCGTAGCCGGCCACCACCGCACGCGGTATGGTTAGCGCGTCCATCAGCGCCATAAGGTCGTGGGCAAGAACCGCTTGTTGACCCGAGCGTAGAGTCTGTGGGGTCCGAAATCTCGTTTGTCCGTACCCACGCAGATAGGGAACAATGACGCGGCACCGTGCGGAGACGAGCAGCGGTGTCACTTCGTCATAGGCACGGATATCGTATGGGAAGCCGTGCAGCAGGATAACCGGGACGCCATCTGCGCTGCCGTTGTCTTTATAGGCGACGCGCAGGTCGCCCGCATCAACGCGCTTCAGCATGACGTCCCACTCTATCGCCCAGCGCCTGCGGGTGAGAGCCTATAGTCGTAGGTACTACTGCCCGCTCTCGATTTTCTGCTTGAGGGATTCGAGGCCTGACTTGTAAACCTTGCCGAAGAAGTCGATGAGGGTCTGATCTTCCTGGCCGGCCGGTGGCGGATCCATCCAGTACGCAAGGCGCTTGAAGCGCGCGCGCCACTCCACGAGCGTGGTTCCGTCGCCTGCGTCCTTCACGACCATCACAGGGAAGTAGTCGCTCGCCGCGACCATTCCGTCGACATAGGTGTAACCGATCCGCATCGCCACCGGGTCGTAGTCGATCAGGCGTTCCGTTACCTTGGTACCGTTGCGTCGCGTCAGCTGTCGAATGGCGCCGATCTGATTGTCCGTGCCGTATACGATAACGCTCTCCGCTATGGTCGGTAGCCAGTTCGGCAAACCATTGAAGTCGCCCGCCACAGCCCAGACCGCCGCCGGTGGTGCATTGATGCGAATGGATTGCTCTACGCTCAGCTCTTTTGCGTCTGCCGCAAAGAGTTGCGTTGAAGTTATCGCGAACAGCGCCGAAACCATAGTCAGAATCAATTTCATACTATCCTCCCAATTTGAAACGCTCTCGAGAACTGCCCCCACATACCGGTCTTGTCCTGTCGCAGGGGCTGTCGCCTGCGTCGCTCTGGATCGCACATCAGCGGTGGAGACTTTATGGTACGACGTAGTGTACAGCTGGAGCGTGGTCGTGCGCAGCAGCGGTGTCTTTAGCCGGACCGGCTATTGGGGGTGGCTCTGACCCTCGGTGTGGTGCAAAATCCCATCTTTGACCTCGAATCGGACCAGGCGTGAGTTTCTTCAACCTCTACAGCCATAACTTCATTCGTGCCGCGGTAGCCATACCGGAAGTCCGCGTGGCCGACCCTGAGTTCAATTCTGCTCAGACTATCTCGCTGATTACCCAGGCAGCACAGGCAGGGTCAGTGCTCGTGGTGTTGCCCGAGCTGGGGTTGTCGGCTTATTCCTGCGAGGATTTGTTTCATCAGCAGGCGCTTCTGAATGCGGCGCAGACAGGACTCGCGAAAGTAGTCGAGAGCACACGGGATCTCGCGATCGCCGCTGTGGTGGGTCTGCCGCTGCAAGTCGACGGCTTGCTCTACAACTGCGCTGCGATCATCTCACGCGGACGCATCCTTGGCCTGGCGCCCAAGACCTATCTGCCCAACTATCGCGAGTTCTACGAGTTGCGGCAATTCACTCCCGGCGACTTTGCCGCGCGCGACACGATAGATCTGTGCGGCCAGCGCGACGTTCCTTTCGGTACGCGCCTCCTGTTTCAAGTGGAGGAGCAGCAGCTTTTCACATTCTTCGTGGAGATCTGCGAGGACCTTTGGACGCCGATTCCCCCGTCTTCGCAAGCAGCGCTTGCCGGCGCGACGGTGCTGATCAACGTGTCCGCATCGAACATCACGGTCGGCAAGGACGAGTATCGGCGCCAGCTCGTATCCAATCAATCCGGGCGCTGCGTGGGCGCCTATTTGTACTGCGCCGCGGGTTATGGCGAATCGACTACGGACATGGCGTGGGACGGACACGGCATGATCTATGAGAACGGTTCGCGGGTGGCGGAGACAGAGCGCTTCGTCTATGGTTCGCACCTGGTGACTGGCGATGTAGATTTGGACCGCATCGCCCAAGATCGCATGCGCACCAACAGCTTCGGCCAATCGGTACAGCGTCATCTCGACGTGGTCCGGGCGTTCCGCACCGTTCGTTTTTCATTGCCATTGCCAAAGAAAGACAAGCTGTGGCTGCAGCGAAGTTACGAGCGCTTTCCGTATGTACCTGCCGACCCACTGACGCGCGATGAG
>Ga0068863_100007866_pt1 | contig 10423 bp, 9 predicted proteins | sample KBSSwiS62_FD_66596 | JGI IMG/M metagenome (GOLD analysis project Ga0068863, IMG submission 66596) | Switchgrass rhizosphere microbial communities from Kellogg Biological Station, Michigan, USA - KBS Switchgrass S6-2 | ecosystem: Host-associated > Plants > Roots > Rhizosphere > Soil ...
GCGATCGGTCAGTCGCAGCGTCCCATAGACCGTTCCCACGGTATCCAGCGCCTCGACCTGCCCGGGATCGAATCCCATCTTCATCGCTTCCAGGGGCAGTTGCAGCACCGCCCCGGTGACGAAGCGCTTCCGGAGCGAGGCGAGGTGGATGACCCCGTTCCTGGCCCGGGTCTGCTCCTCCTTGCGCACCCGCGCGTATCCATACGCTACCGCCCGGGCGGAGGCGGCGGCCGGCCGCGGGGCGCCGGCACCGTGCAGCGAGGCTTCCAGCACGAACGCCAGGTCGCTGGACCGGGTGAGGGCGGCCCGCCAACCCGGCGCGAGGGCGTCGAGGAATTCACCATAGGCCGGGCCGGTCTGATAGGCGAAGCTGCGCTCCAGGCGGCTCGCCGAATCCAGCGTCGCGAGGCGTTCGTCGACCAACTGCCGCCGCGCCTCCTCCGACTCGCCCGCGATCGCGACCCCGGAGTACTCCGCCAACCCCTCGTTGAGCTCGAGGGCCCGTTCCGCGGAATCCGACCCGGGAAAGAGCCTGCGCCGAGCCCGACGAAACGCAATCGCATCGCGCAGGGCGCGGGTGCGCGCCGCACCGTCGAGCGACAGCGCGCGGCGCAGTGCCCGGCCCTCGAGGCGCAGCCACATGCGGCCGTCGCGCTGGGCGAGATGCGCGTTGCCGGCGCCGGTGAGCCGGAAGCCCAGACTGTCCTGCACCCGGTGCCACAGCTCGTGCACCAGCAACACGCCGCGCTGCTGCGGATCGGAGGTGATCGGCCAGGCGACCATCGCCCAGGTCACCCCGCCCCAGGTGAAGCCGCTATTGGAGACGTTCTCCGAGGCGGGAAGCACGCCGGAGTAGAACGCACCCAACGGCCGCAGTCGGCCTTCCGCATCGGGCCGGTCGCTCAGCATGGTCCGGGTGGCGCGATCCACGAACAGCAGCGGGCCCGCGAGTGAGCGGCCCCAGAGCTGTCCGGCGTCTCGCGCGGTCAGGGCGGCCGCCTCCTGGAAATAGCGGCGGGCCGTGCTGGTGTCGATCGGCGGAACCGGCGGGTCCTGGGCGAGCAGCGCCCGGGGCAACCCGAGCAGCGCGCCCAGGAGGACGAGCACCCGGTCGGTCAGGAGGCGGCGTGGCATGAATGACAGGATGCGTCAGTCGGCGGAGAAGTCGCCACGCCGCGTAATGAAACGACAGCGGACCAATCAGGTCGCCGAATCGCCGGGCGAGGCGGGCCGGCGCGCGGGATCGGTCAGCAGGCGCTCGGTGAAGTCGAGCCGCTCCGCGAGCTCGCTGACCTCGTGGCGGAGCGATTCGATCTCGTCCATCAGCTCCTGAGGCACGCCGTGGGTCAGCGCGTTGGAGTCTTCCGGATCCCAGAGCGAAACCCGGCGATCGTCGACGTCGCGGAATTCGCCGCTCGCAATGGTGATCAGATCGTAGAGATACCAGAGTCCGAATCCGCCCAGGGTGCAGAGCTGCAGCAACCCGGTGCCGATCTTGCCGACGTAAAAGCGGTGCGCGCCGAATACGCCCAGCGGAATGCAGAGGGCCAGGGCGACCGCGCGTGACTTGTTGGAGGGAGCGTTGGCCATCACGGGACGATACCACCGAACCGGCATAAGTCCAGAGCGCTCACCGGTCAGCGGCCCGCGACCACCTCGGCGCCGATCTCCACCATCGCGCGCACCAGCGCGTCGAAATCTTCCCGCCGGCTCCGATGATTGGTGATCGCGACCCGGATCGCGAAGCGGCCGTCGAGTATGGTGGAGGACGGGACCGCGATCCCCCGCTCCTGGATCCGCATCAGGATCTCGCGGTTCACCGCGTCCAGGGCGTCGGGCTGGGTGATTCGCCCCGCGCCGGCTGCCCCGACGTACCGCAAACACACGATGTTGAGCGGGACCGGTGCCATGAGCTCCAGCTCGGGATGCCGGTGCACGTTTCCGGCGAGATAGCGGGCCTGCGCGACGTTCTGTTCGATCAGCCGGGCGTACTTGGCAATGCCATGCTCCTGCAGCAGCATCCAGACCTTGAGGCCCCGGAATTCCCGCGACAACTCCGGCCCCAGGGATCCGGGGTCGTGGTCGTTGGGCGCGGCGCCCCGCGCCTCGCGGGACAGATAGCTCGCGTGGGTGGCAAATGGGCGGCGGTGGGCTTCACGATCGCGGACCAGGACGCATCCGACGTCGTACGGCATGTAGAGCCATTTGTGAAGATCGAAGGCGATGGAGTCGGCGCGCTCCATGCCCGCGACCAGCGGGCGGAGCTGCTCCGAAATGGCGGCGAGGGCGCCGAAGGCGCCATCCACGTGAAACCAGAGCCGCTCGCGGCGACACAGATCGCCGAGCGCGGCGAGATCGTCGATCGCGCCGGTATTGACCGTCCCGGCGTTGCCCACCACGCAGAAGGGCCGCCGCCCCGCCGCCCGGTCTTTCCCGATGGCGCGTTCCAGCGCCGCGAGGTCGATCCGGAACTCGGCGTCGACGGGAATGGAATGGAGGGCCCGCTGGCCCATGCCCAGCAACCGGACGGCCTTGTCCACCGAGTTGTGGGTTTGGGTCGAGGCGTAGAACACCGCGCCGCCGGTCACCACGCCCACCCCTTCCTCGCTGATGCGCGGGTCGCCCGCGTCCCGGGCGGCGGCCAGGGCGACCAGATTCGCCACCGATCCACCGCTCACCAGCACGCCGCTGGCGTCCGCCGGGTATCCCACCATCGATTTGCACCAGTCGACCACTTGCTCCTCGACGTAGGGCGCTGCCTGGTGACCCCCGCCCGCGTTGGTGTTGAGCACCGCCGTCGCCAACTCCGCGAGAGCGCCGCTGGGACTGCCGGTGCCGTTGACCCAGCCCCAGAACCGGGGGTGCACATTGCCCCAGGGATAGGGCAGCACGGAGGCGCGGAGCTCGTTCCAGCTCGCCTCGAGCCCGACCCCTTGCTGCGGAAGCGGACGTCGCAACGCCGCGCGCACCTCCCCGGGCACCGGGCGCCAGGCCGGCCGATCGCGGATGCTGCGAAGCCAGTCCAGCAGCTCGCCCAGCACGGCGTGGCTGTGGGCGCCGAACTCCTCCCACGATTCGGGATCGAGCGATTCCTCGGGACGGTCGGGCATCGGATTCATCCTCTTGCGGCGCGGCTCGGGAGTGGGGAAGATACCCGCTCGATTCGATCCTACCACCGGAATCAGGACTCCGAATATGCTGCCCATCGCCGCCCTGCTGCTGTCGGTCGCCGCCCACCTGCCGTCCCCGGCGCCATCTCCCGCCGCCGCGGCCGATACGTCCCTGCGCAGCCGGGTCGCCGCCTGGCGTGCCGGGCACGAAAGCGAAATCTTCCGCGAGTATGTCGAGCTGCTGGCGATTCCCAATCTCGCCACCGATTCGGTGAACATCCGGAGGAATGCGGCGGCGATCATCCGGATGCTGGAGCGCCGCGGCGTGGCGGCCCGCCTGCTCGAGACCCCCGGCTCACCGCCGGCGGTCTACGGTGAGCTCCCCGCTCCCGGGGCCACCCGCACGGTCGTCCTCTACGCCCACTACGACGGCCAGCCGGTGGACACGTCGCGCTGGGTGTCACCGCCGTGGAAGCCGGTGCTTCGGGACAAGGCGCTCACCGCGGGCGGAAGGGACATCGCGTTCCCGGCCGCGGGAGCGCGGTTCGACCCGGAGTGGCGGATCTATGCCCGCTCCACCGGAGATGACAAAGGCTCCATCATCACCCAGCTCTCGGCGCTGGACGCCCTCCGCGCGCTGGGCGTGCGTCCGAGCGTCAATCTGAAATTCTTCTTCGAGGGAGAAGAGGAGGCCGGCTCGACCCACATCCGGGAGATGCTCACCAGCCACAAGGACCTGCTGCGCGCCGATCTCTGGCTCATGGGCGACGGTCCGGTGAACCAGACCCGCCGCCAGCAGATCAGCTTCGGCGTCCGGGGCGACATGGGGCTCCAGCTCACCGTGTACGGTCCCTCCCGACCCCTGCACAGCGGTCACTACGGCAACTGGGCCCCCAATCCCGATGTCATGCTGGTGCACCTGCTCGCATCGATGCGAGACGAGGAAGGCCGCATCCTGATCGACCACTATTACGACGACGTGCAGCCGGTGAGCGCCGCCGAACGGGCGGCGCTGGCCACGGTTCCACCGGTCGAGGAGCAGCTCCTGGGCGAGCTGAAACTGGGACGCAGCGAAGGCGCACCGGCGTCACTGGGCGAGCAGATCCTGCTCCCCGCGCTGAATTTCAGCGGCCTCTCCGGCGGGCGAACCGGCAGCACCGCGGCCAACGTGATCGTGTCGGAGGCGACGGCGTTTCTCGACATCCGGATGGTGCCGAATCAGCAGCCCGAGCGGGTGAAGGAATTGATCCTGGAACATCTCAGAAGGCAGGGATACTTCGTGGTCGGCGGGGATCCCGATTCCCTCACCCGACGCGGCCATCCCAAGGTCGTGAAGGCCGTGTTCAGCGACGGATATCCGGCCTCGCGGCTGTCCCTGGAGCTTCCCGCGTCCCGCGCGGTCATCGCGGCCATCTCCCAGACCATCGGAGAGCGGGTGATCACGAATCCCGCGTCGGGGGGGAGCGACGGAACCTACATTTTCCGGGATGTGCTGGACACACCGCTCATCGGCGTGCCCATCGCCAATCACGACAACAACCAGCACGCCGAGAACGAGAACATGCGCTTGCAGAATCTGTGGAATGGAATCGAGCTGTACGCCGGCCTCATCGCCAGGCTGGGACCGGCCTGGCGGGCCGCCGAGAAGCCGGTGCCCTAGGCACTGCCGCTGGTCGGGTGGCCGGGCCAGGCCGCCTGGGCAATGCCGTCGGCCGTCCGGTAGAATTGGAGGTCGACGCCGGCGCGCAGCTTGGTGATCCAGAGGATTTGCCCCACGTGGGTGCTGAAGTGCTCCACCACGTGATAAATCGCCTCGAAGACGGTGACCTCGCGTCCCTGGATGAGGCGTCGGTCCTGCAGCGCGGCGCGTCTGACGCCGCCGATCACCCGATCCGCCTCGCGGACGGCGTCGCTCAACGCGACGACCAGCTCGGCTCTGGGGAGCGGATCGCGCCGCGAGAACTCCAGCTCCCTCCGGCGCTGGTCCGGCGCGCCCCCAACGCCGGACACGATCCACTGCCGGACGTTGCCCGACAGATGCAGCATCAGGTTTCCCACGCTGTTGGAGACCGCGTTGGGGCGCCACCAGAGGTCCTCATCGGAGAGCTGGTCGACCGCGGCCAGAATCTTCGGCAGGTAGTGCTCGGTCAGGTATTCCCGCGACTGCGTCAGAAACGCCGCCCCGATGTCCATCGATCCGCCTCCCGGTGTCGATCTGCTGTCCCTTACGTCAGCCGCCCGCAGATCGCCGGTACCAGCAACGCGACCGCGGCTCCCTCGGCGGCCGCGTCCGGCAGACTCGCGCCATCGGAAGTCCATTCGCGGTGGACGGCCATCCAGGTCAGGGATTCTACCACGAGATGGGCGGCCGCGAGACTGTTCCCGCGCGGAGGAAGCGCTCCTTCGCCGACCCGACGGTCCAGGTAGGCCGCGACCCGTCGGACGCCCCCCCTCCAGAACTGCCGATAGAAGACCTGGGCCACATCGGGCCAGTCGACGGCAGACCGCTCGACCAGCTCGATGGCACGACGGTATCGATGCAGCCAGTGGTACAACTCCAGGATCACTCCACCGACTTCGCCCGGCACGTCGGCCGGCGGGGGGGAGTCCGCCGCCAGCCAGAGCTGGGGAAAGTGCGCGGCGTTCTGGAGGCAGCGCCACAGCGCATCGGCAACGGCACCCGGGGCCGGCTGCGGATGGGGAAGCGTCATCGACCAGACAGTCGGGTCCTCCATGGCTCGGCGAATCGCGAGGTCGAAGAGCGCCTCCTTGCCGGCGGCGTACAGGTAGATCGTGCCGGGTCCCACTCTGGCGCGTTCGGCGATCTGGCTGATCCGGGCGGGGGTGTAGCCGTACCGGATGAAGGTTTCGGTGGCGGCATCGGCGATTTTGTCGATGCGATCGTGGGGACGTATTCTCGCCATATAAAATAATAACTGAATCAGTCATTCATTATCAAGTATCTGTATATGCATACTACGAAATGAGTTCTGCGCTTCCTGATCCTCCGATCGTGCTCGAATGGACTCGCCTTCGACGCACCCAGGCGCCAGCAACCCCTGCCGCTACGTTTCTCGTGTGCAACCCTTTCTGGCGAATGCCTGTCCCATGCCACAGTATAGGGTCGACCCTTTTGAGCCCGGAGCCGGGTGGAAAAACGAGATCTCGTCACCCGTGTTCTGGCGGGCGACCCGGATGCTGAACGCGAGCTGTACGACTCGCATGTGGATCGGGTGTACCGGTTGGTCTATCGCATGGTGGGCGATAGCGAGCTGGCATCCGACTACACCCAGGACACGTTCATCCGGACGTTCGACCGGCTCGCCACCTTTCGCGGCGAATCGGCGCTGTCCACCTGGATCACGGCGATTGCGATCTCGGTGGTGTACAACGGACAGCGAAAGGTGAAACGGATCCGGACCCGGGAAGTCGATATCGAGCACGCCGAGCCGGTGGCGGCCACCATCCGCCACTCGGACCCGGACCTGAAGGACCGGCTCGCCAGAGCCATCGACGGATTGCCGGAGGGATATCGGACGGTGTTTCTGATGCACGACGTGGAGGGCTTTACGCACGACCAGATCGGCTCGGCGTTGGGAATCCAGGAAGGGACCTCGAAGGCGCAGTTGAGCCGGGCCCGAGCCAAGCTTCGCCATGAACTCGCAGCCTTTGCAGGAGACTGGGCCTCATGATGGATGAACGGGAAGACCGCTTCGACAGCTTCATTCGAAACGCGGCGCGGGACGACTACAACACCCCTCCGACCACTCCCAAGGCGGAGATGTGGGAGCGGATCGAGGCCGCCCGGCGCACCAGCCGGAGCAATGGGGTGCTGCCGTTCCGCCGTCCAGCCACCCGCCCGGCCTTCCGGATTGCCCTGGGTCTCGCGGCCATCCTGGTGCTCGGCGTGGCCATCGGTCGCATCACCGCCCCCGGAGTGACCTCGCCGACGACGGCCCCGATCACCACCGCGGCGGCACCGGATGCGGACAAGAAGGACAAGTCCACCGTCGCCACCCAGCTTGCCACGGCCGACCACCTGAGCCAGGTGGAGACCTTCCTCACCGAATTCGGCACCGACAAGGCGTCCCCGGAGTTCACCGACCACGCCAAGGATCTGCTGGGCACGACGCGACTGCTGCTCGATTCGAAGCGGGTGTCCGATCCGCGCACTCGCAAGCTGCTGGAGGACCTGGAGCTGGTGCTGGTCCAGATCGCCACGATGAATCCCAAGGACCGTGCGGAGGATCTCAACTCGATCGCCGACGGGCTCGCTCAGAACCAACTTCGGACCCGTCTGCGGAACGCAATCCCCGCGGGTCCGGTCATTCGCCTGTAAGGAGCAACACCATGTCGATCGCCCGTTCGCTCGCTCTTGCTCTCCTCGTGGTGCCGGCCGGTGCCGCGGCCCAATCCGTCTCCGCGCCGATTGTGGTCCGGATTCCCGACCTGACCTGGATCGGACCGGTCGTGGCCACCGCCACGGCGCGTGCCGCCCACGCGCTGGACCAGGCGGCACCAGCCATGGCGCAGGCCCGCGCCGGGATGAGCATGGTGGCGCCGGCCATGGCGCAGGCCCGGATCACCCTGCACGCGGCGGCTCCGGCGATAGCGCGAGCCCAGGGGGCCATGGCGCGCAGTCAGGGGGCCATGGCCCGTGCCGGCGCACGCCTCGACGGGCTCGATGCCTTCGATGCCTTCGATGCCTTCGATGCTTTCGATGCCCTCGATGGCCTCGGGATCTCGGTGTCGGACTATGACGACGACGAGTCGGTCTCGGCTCCCGCGCCCTGGGCTCGCCAGGATCCCGCCGATGCGTTGTACAAGGATGCCCGGAGCGCGCTCAACCGGGGCCGTTACCTGGATGCGGCGAATCTGTTCGCGAATGTCTATACCAAGTATCCCAAGTCGGCCTATGCCGGCGATGCCTACTACTACCAAGCCTACGCCCTGCGCCGCCGGGGTGGAGAAGCGTCGCTGAAGAAGGCGCTGGATGTGCTGGCGCTGCAGCGGCAGAAGGCGCCCGACGCGAGCACGAGAACCGATGCCGACGCGCTGGCCACCCGGATCCGGGGGGACCTGGCCCGGGGCGGGGATGCCCGCTCCGCCGAAGACATCACGAAGATGGCCGGCGAGGCGGTTGGGCCCATGGCGCCACCAGTAGTGGGGACGCCGCCGACACCGCCGAGGGCTCCGGTTGCGGTGATCGCGGACGGCCAAGGGAGGCGGCACCGCGATCGCTGTGACGACGAGGACGACGCCCAGGCGGCCGCGCTCAACGCGCTGCTCTCGATGGACGCCGACAAGGCCCTGCCGATCCTGAAGAAGGTGCTGGCCCGCCGGGATGAGGGATCCAACTGCCTTCGCCGCAAGGCGGTCTTCATGGTCTCGCAGCACGAGAGCTCGGAGACCGAAGACATTCTGCTTTCGGCGGCCCGCAGCGACCCGGACCAGGAGGTCCGGGAGCAGGCGGTCTGGTGGCTGTCGCAGGTCAACTCGCCCCGGGCGGTGGCCGCGCTCGACTCGATCCTGCGCAGCTCCACCGATCCGGTGCTCCAGGACAAGGCGATCTTCGCCCTGTCCCAGCAGGAGTCGCCCAAGGCGCGGCAGGCGCTCCGGGACTTCGCGCTTCGGGGCAGCGTCTCCGAGGATCTCCGCGAAAAGGCCATCTTCTGGATCGGGCAGGGTGACGATCCCGACCGGCTGGACTTCCTCAAGACCGTGTACGCCCAGATCAAGTCCTTCCCGGCGCGCGACAAGGTGCTCTTCTCGGTGTCCCAGATCGAAGGCCGGGAGAGCCAGCGCTGGCTGGTCACCGTCGCGTCCGACCCGAACGAGGACATCGAGCTCCGCAAGAAGGCGCTGTTCTGGGTCGGGCAGAGCAACATCCCGGTCGTCGAGCTGTTCGACATGTACGACAAGATGCCGAGCCGCGAGATGAAGGAGCAGATGATCTTCGTCTACTCCCAGCGCAATGAGAGGGCCGCGGTGGACAAGCTGTTCATCATCGCCAAGAACGAGCCCGACAAGCAGCTGCGCAACAAGGCGATTTTCTGGCTGGGGCAGTCGGGCGATCCGCGCGCCGCTGATTTCCTGGCCAAACTGCTCGAGCCGTAAGCGAGGAGCGAATCATGCGATACCAACTCGGCAGTACCGCGCTCCTGCTGCTCGCCACCACCGGGGCGAGCGGCCAGGGAATCGGAGACCGGATCGCGGCGGCGAGGGACGGTACGGTCCGCCTGACTTACGCGGTCAAGGACGGCATCTGCGGCGACGGGGAAACCTTCATCCGGGATCGGTCCCGCGGAGAGAACAACTACATCGGGGAGTGGAGCGGCAAGCGGGGCTGGCGGGAGCGCCCCTGCGAGCCGGGTCCGGCCCGGGTGGCGATCACCAAGCTCGGCGGCTCGGTCACGCGCATCAAAGTGTTCGTGGGAGGAGACTGGTCGAACGACGGCACCGACATCACCGATCTCGGAACCGTATCCGCCCCAGTGGCGGCCAGGGCCCTGGTTGCCCTCGCCGCCAAGGAGCGCCGGGCCGGACAGGCCATCTTCGCCGCGATCATCGCAGACAGCGCGGTGATCTGGCCCGACCTGCTGGTCATCGCGAAGAACACCGATGCGCCGACGGCCAACCGCAAGGACGCGGTGTTCTGGCTCAGCCAGGAGGCCGGAGATGCCGCCACGAAGGGCCTCTCCGAGCTGGCCGACGACGAGAATCAGGACCGGGAAGTCCGGGACCAGGCGGTCTTCGCGCTCTCCCAGCTGCCCCATGACCAGGGCATTCCGATCCTGATCCGCCTGGCCCGGACCAACAAGGATCCCAAGGTACGGCGCAAGGCGCTGTTCTGGCTGGGTCAGTCGGACGACCCGCGCGCCCTCGCCCTGATCGAGGAGATCCTCACCAAGGGTTGACCGACTGTCTCAGTGCCCGATGGTCATCTCCACCCGAGTGTACACGAACCGGCCGTTGTAGCCGTAGGGCGACGGCTGGGGATACAGGAAGATCCCGAAGCTGTTGTCGAGGTTCAGGCGCGTGGGGTACGTGTCCAGGAGATTCTTGGCCCCGATCGCGAGATTGAGATTGCCCGGCAGCAGGTGGCCCACCTCGAGATCGAGCAGACCCGCCGTTTTGATTCGCTGAACGCAGTCGTCGCAGCCCCCCTCCGGCCCCACGCCGGAGAGCTGTGACGTCGTGTAGGGACCATACAGCGAATAGCGCACCAGACCATGGAACGGACCGTGCGAGTGCTCGACGGTCAGGGTGGTCCGCCAGTCGGGGCGCTCCTTTTCCAGCGCGATCCGGCCCCC
>Ga0068863_100007867_pt1 | contig 10423 bp, 4 predicted proteins | sample KBSSwiS62_FD_66596 | JGI IMG/M metagenome (GOLD analysis project Ga0068863, IMG submission 66596) | Switchgrass rhizosphere microbial communities from Kellogg Biological Station, Michigan, USA - KBS Switchgrass S6-2 | ecosystem: Host-associated > Plants > Roots > Rhizosphere > Soil ...
GTACCGGAACTCATAACCCCCATCTTCCTCGATCACCTGCACGCTCTGCTTCACCAAGGACCGTTGCTCCACTCTCGTGCGCAGGATTTCGTGGCGCCGCACCACGTCCCTCAGCGCCGCTTCCAGCAACTCCACTCGCAACTCTCCCCTGATCCGCACTGCCGCCAGCGCCCGGTATGGCTCCGGATCGGCGGCCATCCAGCGCCACAGTTGACGCTGTTGTGGCGATAGCCGGTACCCTGCTCTCTCTTGGGCCTCGCTCGTCATTCTTCGTCTTTAACCTTGATGTCTTCTTCAGAAGAGAACGGTTCGGCCATTGCCACTATTACTTTGCGTTCACCTGAAAACGGATTGCGGCCATGAGCGACCAGCATGTTGTCCAACATCAGCAAGTCACCTTTTTGCCACGGGAATACCACCGTCTCTTCCGCATAGGCTGCGCGAATCTCTTGCACGATCGAGTCCTCGATAGGTGAGCCGTCGCCGTAGTATGTGTTGTAAGGAAGCTCGTCTTCGTTAAAGACCGAGAGCATCGCTTCACGAACTTCGGCCGGCAAACTCGAGACGTGCCAGAATGCGACGTGATTAAACCAAACTTTCTCGGCCGTCTTTGGGTGCTGCGCTACAGCCGGACGCACTTGACGAGTTCTCAGACGATCTTCGTCTTTCCACTCATATTGGATCCGCGACCTGTTGAAATAGCTTTCCGCGTCAGCTCTGTTGTCCAGATGAAATGAAGTCTTCCACGGCAACCCCAAACCGTCGCCGAAATTGCGAACCAGCATCCAGCCCTTACTCATGAAGGGTGCTTTGATTGCGTCGTCGAGACGCTCAAAGACCCGGCGTACGTCGGCGATCGGTGTTTCCCCGCCCGTCTCCGGCGGGGTAACAGCCATGAACCAAATCTTCATGGGCCAGGTGACGACATAGGTCAACTCGTTATGCAACGAAATATGTTGGTTGGGAGGAAACTCAGTCGAGGTGTAGACCTTCTCGCTCAATTCCGTGCGGGGCGTAGCGCTCTCCATGTAGTTCATCAATTCGACGGCAGTCGCATCGAGATACTCTTGAAAATCGGCGACGCCCTTCATCCGAAAGCTCCTGAACAGAAGCGCTCCATGCTTGCGCAAAAGGTCTTCAATAAATTCTCGATTATTCCTGGTCCAATCCGGCAGGCTCAGCTCCGGTACGGTGGGAGTGATGACCAAAGGCAGCGAACGCGCCGGATCAAGTGGATAGACATCGATCAATCTATCAGCCGGGAGACTGACAGCTTTCGGCTTTGTCACTCGACGCCGTGCTGCCCACGATTGCTTCTGGAGCAAAATATCGGCTTCCGTCTTATCCATCTTTAATGTTTGTTCACTTCGAGACGCTCAACCTGATGCTGCTGAGCTTTTTGAGACGCGCATTCTTCGCCGCCTCTTGTTCCTGCAACTGTCGCTGTTGCTCGGCTTCATGCAGAGACTCTTTCAAGTCGCTTAATCTCGCATCGGGGTCGGCTAAGACGTGCGTGAGAAGCGTCTCGAAGTTTTTGAGCAGCCGACTGATCGTCGCAGCCCGCCAAAGATCTGTGTTGTACTCAACAGCACCCGTCAGCCCCTGCTTCTGATTGATGATGGTCATCAATAGATCAAACTTGGCGGTCCGGTTTTCGAAAGGGATTTGGGAGAGTGTAAGCCCTTCCAGCTCGAGCTCGGCCGGCGGATCGTTTTGCAGAACAAATTTCACCTGAAACAAAGGCGATCGGCTCGGGTCTCGCCGCGTTTGCAACGCTTTGACTAGTTTCTCAAAAGAGAGGTCCTGATGAGCGTATGCATCCAGCGTGGTTTCGCGCACTCGCTCCAACAATTCGCGAAAGGTCATCTCGCCAGACAACCTCACGCGCAACACGAGCTGGTTGGAAAAGAAGCCTATCAAGTTTTCAGTTTCGACGTGGTTTCGATTCGCCACGTCGGTGCCGACGACGATATCCGACTGCTTGGTGTAGGAATAAAGCAAAGTCGCAAACGCAGCGAGCAGAGTCATAAACAAAGTGACTCCCTCCTGACGGTCGGGGTCCTTAAGTTCATGGGCTATCTCCAGCGGCAAACTGAAGGCCTCAGTTGCCCCACGGAAAGTCTGCTCTAATGGCCGCGGTTTATCGGTTGGAAGATTCAAAACCGGAAGGTCATCAAGCTGTTCTCTCCAGTAGGCGAGATGACGGTCAAACTCAGCGCCCTCCAGCCACTGCCGCTGCCAAATTGCATAATCGGCATATTGAATCGGCAGTTGCGGGAGCGCCGGACTACGGCCAAGGGAAAACCCCCGGTAGAGTTCCGATACCTCGCTGATGAGAACTTTCATCGACCACTCATCACAGAGAATGTGATGCATGGTGAAAACCATGACGTGTTCTCTTGCGCCGAGGGCGAGAGCAAGGATGCGTAGCAGCGGGCATTCCGAAAGGTCGAATGGTTCCTGCGACTGCTCTTCCGCGAGACGCCGTGATTCGACTTCACGTTCAGCTTCGGGGAGTTCACTGAGATCAACAACGGGCAACCAGGCCCGGAGCGCGGGAGCGATGATTTGTCTCGGCTCTCCATCGAGCATCCTGAAGGATGTGCGCAGCACTTCGTGACGCCTGACGATTTCGTTAAGGCACTTTTCCAGGGCCGCAAGATTGAGCGGGCCTCTCATACGGAGCACAAGTGGAATGTTGTAGACAGCCCGCTCGTTGGTCCACTGCTCCGTGAACCAGAGTCGTTCCTGCGCGAAAGACAGCGCACAGACATCGGTTTCGGCGCGGCGGGGAATTGTCGCTCTTTTTTGAGCAGCACCATTCCTTTGCCTGAGCAACTTTGAGAGCAGCGCTAACCTCTCCGGGGAAAGATCGGCGATGCGATTGGGTACGTCACTCATTTTCCGATTAAGCTTGTCTCAGTAGATGACGCGCGAACGGCAATTGAGCCTCGCGGTGCGCGATTTCCGCATATCTTTGGTGATATTAATTCTCATCAGCCAGCGATCATTTCCGTCGTATCTCGCCTTGAAAGACCTGCGGCCATGAACTGTCTTTAAGTTGTCGATGAATATGAAATCGCCGGGCTGCAAAGCCACATCTATGAGCGCGGCTTCAAGCGATTCGACCAAAGCATTCAGAGCGTTCTGCGCCCCTTCGTCTTCAACTTCATCCATGAAATACGGATCGATTCGAAGGTATGGCGAAGCAGGATCACCGTAAAGCACGGCAATTTTTTGTGGCGCGGTGGTCATCTCGTTAATGCGTTTGTACGCGGAAGAGAGTGAATCTTCGCTATCGAGTTCGGTGTTCCCTTTGTTTTTCTCCCGGTGTGACTCGTCGGGATGAATCACGAAGTGCGGACTGAAAAGAAGCTTCACCTGCTCCTCAGTGAGCGTTACGTCATCGATGCAAGCCATCGTGGTGGCAACCAGATCCGGGTTTCGCAAGCACATCATGGCGATGTAATCACCCCGGTACGGATGGAAGGCATCCTCGTTGTGCCACCACAACAATTGCTCGCTGCCAGTACCGAGTTGTTCCTGCTCCAGACCCTTGATGGGCATGACGTCGTGAACAAGATGGCCGTTCTGTTGCGTGGCCCACCCAATGGCATCTCCCAACAGCGATCCGAAGAGCATAAGCAGTATCTCCTCGTGCAGGACCGGGGAAATCTTCGGCTTGTTTTGCCAGTGTTTGGGAGTCGGTCCGATTCTGGAAAAGTCGACTGGGTAGCCCCTAATCAGGCAAGCACTCAACGGCAGTTCCAGCATTTTGAAATCGTTGAGAAAGGCGCGCACCCGCCTCGGAAGCTCATGAGCAAAGATGGAAACATCCTTGAGAAAATCCTCATCTTCAGTCGAAGTGTATTTAGAAGCAATTTCATCCAGCAGAGACTGGATCTGGTCACACTCGGATGCCTCAAGCAGTAAGGTGTTCATTTTGCTGATGTCCTTTCCGTGCACTGTTGACCGAGGCGTCACAGAGAAATCAGTTTCCGCAAAGCTGGATTCACTCAGCCAGCAGCATTTGAATCTCTGCGGCGGAAAGACTTTCAAGCCGGGCGAGGATTTCCGCGGCCTGTTCCCCATTCAAGTCTTCGGCCTGAGTCTGAACGATGCCGATTGAGAGACCGGCGATAGTGGGAGTCTCAAAGATTTTTCGTAGCGGCAAGTCGGCCTGAAACGCATCTCGCACGCGAGAAACGATCTGAATGGCGAGTAATGAATGTCCGCCAAGATGAAAGAAGTTGTCATGGATAGAGATACTCTCCAGTCCGAGCACTTCGGCCCAAATGTCTGCCAGCGTTTGTTCGACGGGAGTGCGCGGGGCAACAAGCTGACCTTCGGCCTGAAATCCGTTTCTATCCGGCGCCGGCAAAGCGCGACGATCCACTTTGCCGCTGGACGTCAGCGGTAGCGCCTCTAACATCACGAAAGCACCCGGAATCATGTAGTCCGGCAATATCTGTTTAAGATGTTCATGCAACGCGCCGGCTGTAGGCGCCGGTTGCTGCCCGTTCGGGACGATGTAGGCAACCAGCCGTTTATCACCTGGTCTGTCCTCTCGCGCCACTACAACCGCATCGACAACCGACGGGTGCAAAGCAAGCGCCGCTTCAATTTCGCCAGGTTCAATTCGGAAGCCTCGTATCTTTACCTGCTCGTCCAACCGTCTGAGAAATTCAATTGAACCATCACTGCGGTACCGGCCGATATCGCCGGTCCGGTAGAAACGTTCTCCGGATTTGTTACCAAACGGATCGGGAATAAATCTCTCCGCTGTCAGTTCGGGATGACCGAGATAACCGCGCCCCACGCCTTCACCGCCGATATAGATTTCTCCGAAAGCTCCCACTGGCACCGGCTGTCCGCGGGTGTCGAGCAGGTACGCTTGAATGTTGGCGATGGGCCGGCCTACCGGCGGCGCGTTGCTGAAATCGCGCTCACCTAAAGTCGCCGGCAGCTGATGAAGCATAGAGGTAACGGTTGTTTCCGTGAGTCCGTAAATGTGAATCATCGGCACTCGGAATTTTTGCCACTGGTCCAGATACTTCGGAGACATCTTTTCGCAGCCGGCGATCACAAGTCGGAGGGAGCTCGGCAACGACACGTTCTTCGAATTCAGCTCTTGCACCCATTGATGCCAGAAGGACGCCGGCGCCTCGAAGAGTGTTATCTGCTCCTGGTCTATGAAATCCAAAAACGCCGGGAAAGAACTGAGCACGCGCTCGTTTGGAATGGCGACTCTCGCACCACTAAGCCACGCGGGAAAGAGTTCTTCAACCAGTACGTCGAAACTTAACGGTGCGAACTGTAGAAAACAGTCGTCCGGGGTGAGTCTGAACTCTCGCATCGCGGCGAGCGCATAGTTGACGAGTGCAGCATGCGTCGAGAGCACGCCTTTCGGTTTGCCCGTCGATCCGGAGGTGTAAATCAAATAGGCCGAATTCTCAGGCGCCACGGCGGTCAACAAACGCTGCTCGCTCTCCCGTGCGATTTGTTCCCACTCCGTATCTATGTTGACCTGGCGTGCTTCGTGTACCGGCAACTGTGCACAAAATCTCTGTTGAGCGAGCAGAATCGGTGGGCGTGCATCTGCGAGCATGAATGCGATCCTGTCTTTCGGATACGCAGGATCGAGCGGCAGATAGGTAGCCCCTGCCTTAAGGACGGCGAGCAACGCTACGCACATTTCCGTCGAACGCTCGAGGTAAATCCCGATGGGCACTTCCGGTCGCGCGCCGAGCCGCTGCAAGTATCGAGCGAGTTGATTACTTCGCCGGTTGAGTTCGGCGAAGGTGACGTGTTCGTTGCCGCAGACCACGGCCAACGCTTCGTGCCTGGCTTCGGCTTGTCGCTCGAAAAGCGAATGGAGACACTCTCCCTGAGGATACTCCGCGCGGGTCTCATTCCATTCGACGAGGATTCGCTCGCGCTCCGGCCCGCTCAGGAGGGTGAGAGTGGAATAGGGCGCGCCGGGATTTCGAACGATGCTTTCCAGTAGCACCTCGAAGTTTTCGAGCATCCGCCTGATGGTTCCAGGCTCGAACAGGTCAACGCTGTATTGCAGGAACGTTTCGAGTCCGTCCTCACTATCTGTGACGGTCATGCTCAAATCAAACTTCGAAGCTCGGTCTTCCAGAGCAATACTTGTCAAACTTAGTTCGGGCAAACTCCGGCCTTCCGGTGGCATGCTATTGAGGTCAAACGTCACTTGAAACAGTGGCGTGTGGCTTAAGCTGCGCACGGGAGAAAGTTCTTTGACCAGCATCTCGAAGGGAAGATCCTGATGTGTAAATGCCATCAAACTCGTCTCGCGAACTTGTCTGAGCAGTCCCTGGAAAGTGGGGTCGCCGGACAGGTCGGCACGTAGGATCAACGTATTTACAAAGAAGCCTATCAAGCCTTCTGTCTCAGCACGGGTACGGTTGGCGATGGTAGAACCTACCGCGATGTCCTTCTGTCCTGAGTAGCGTGACAGCAGAATGTCGAAGGCCGTCAGCAGTGTCATAAACAGTGTGACGCCTTCCGCGCGGCTCAGTTCCTTCAGCGCTGCCGACAGCTCGCGCGACAGCCGGCGTCGTTGCCCTGCTCCCCTGAAGGTTTGTACGGCCGGGCGTGGATAATCCGTCGGTAGTTCCAATAACGCCGGTACGCCTTCGAGTTGGCGTTTCCAGTAAGCCAACTGCGTATCCAATACGTCATCCTTCAACCAGTTCTGTTGCCATGCCGCGTAGTCTGCATACTGGATGTGGAGCTCCGGTAAATCCGCCGCCGCTCCCCTTGCGTTCGCTTCGTAGAGAGCGGTCAGCTCGCGTATCAAGATCTCCGCCGACCACGCATCGCTGATGAGGTGATGCATCACGACCACAATAACGTGATCTGTGCGGCTCAACCTCAAAACCCGTGTACGCAGCAATGGGACGTGAGTTAGATCGAAAGGTTGGTGTGCAGCGTCGACGCATATTTTCACAACTTCCGCTTCACGCCGCTGCTCGTCCCAATTGCTCAGGTCTTCGACCGGAAGATCGATCGAGACTTTGCCGGCAACATTCCCGACCGGCTGTCCATCCCTGACGGTGAAGCTTGTGCGCAACACTTCATGGCGCTCAAGCAGGTGATTGAAAGACCTCTCAAGCGCCGCCACGTCGAGAGTGCCTCTTGCGCGCACCGCTGCCGTCACGTTGTAGAACGGATTGTCGGGCTCCATCTGCTGGACAAACCACAAGCGCTGCTGTGCAAAAGAGAGAGCCACACCTCCACGTCTGGACACCCGAGGGATCGGCATCATCTCCGTAGCGGTGCCTGTCTTCAGCGCTGTCTCAATAACACCGGCCAGCGCAGCAATCGTCGAAGAATCAAACAGACTGCGCAAAGGCAAGTCGACATTGAAAACTGCGCGCACTCGCGAAGAGAGTTTAGTGGCGAGCAGCGAGTGTCCACCCAGATCGAAAAAGTCGTCGTTGACTCCAACTTGTTTGAGATTTAGAACCTCGGTCCAGATGCCGATCAACAACTCTTCGATTATGGAGTGGGCAACGCCTGCCTGGTCTTCCTGACCCGAACCACCCTGGTCCGGCGCAGGTAAAGCACTGCGGTCGATCTTGCCGTTGCGCGTCAGCGGGAAAGCGTCCAACTGAACTAACGCGGATGGCACCATGTACTCAGGCAATCGCTCGCGGAGGTAGTTGCGGATTTCGCTGATCGTACGCGTTTGCTCCGGCCGCAGAACTACATAGGCCACCAGTCGCTTGTCGCCTGTAACATCCTCACGTGCCAGCACAACACTCTCCGATATCGCACTGTCCTGACTGAGCACCGCCTCAATCTCTTGTAACTCAATCCGATAGCCGCGAATCTTGACCTGCGAATCAAGTCGTCCGAGGTATTCAATATTGTCGTCGTAACGATGGCGAGCCAAATCGCCGGTTCGATAAAGTCGGGCGCCCGGCTTGTCGCTGAAAGGATCAGGAACGAAGCTTTCAGCAGAGTGAGACGGCTGGTTCAAATATCCGCGCGCTACACCCCTTCCTCCTATGTAGACCTCACCCGGAACTCCCTTTGGAACCAGGCGCATTTCATTATCCAGCAGGTAGACTTGCGTGTTGGCGATCGGCTCGCCAATGGGAACGGCGCCTGAGATCGCTGCGCTTGCAGGAATTTCATAGGTGCAGCATCCGACAACTGTTTCCGTTGGTCCATATTCATTGACGATGCGCAGGCTCGGTGCGTGAGTGCGCCAGAACGAGAGACTTGAAGCAAATAGAGCTTCACCGCCGACAATCAATGCTCCCGGTCCGCACGCTGCTTCGGGTGCGAGCGCGTGACTAAGCATTTCGAGGTGAGCCGGAGTTATCTTGACGAGGCTGAAACTTGTTCCGTTACTCAACGCTTCTTTCAAGGCTTCGACGCCGCGATCTTCTCGGACGAGCGTTACGGTTTTTCCTGCCAACAACGGAGGAAACAGGCTTGTGACCGTCAGGTCAAACGCAATAGAAGAATGAACCGGCGCACCCTCTCCACTGGAGACCGCGTAGGTTTCCGTACACCACTTAAGATAATTCGCCAGACCGCGATGAGAGATCATGACGCCTTTGGGTTTTCCCGTTGAGCCTGACGTGTAGATTACATACGCCAGATTGTCGCCATCCGCGTGCGGCTCGCCGCTACTGGCCCGCTCGTACTGCCCGCCTTCCCGCTCCAACTCTTCCACGCTCACAACTTCAACTGCCGCACTCGCCACCCGCCCCATCAGTTCCGTCACTGCCGCCTGCTCCCGCGCCTGCGTCAGCACCAGCCGCAGCCCGCTGCCCTCTACCATCTCCCGCAATCGCCCCTCCGCTTCGCCGCGCTCCAACGGCACGTACGCGCCACCCGCCTGCCATACTCCCAACAACCCCACCACCAGCCCCACCGACCGCTCCATCATCACTCCCACCAATGCTTCCGCCTGCACTCCTCTCCTTCTCAACCCCGCTCCCACCCGCGCCGCCCGCTGCTCCAGTTCCTCATAACTGAGCCGCTCCTGCTCGTCCTCCACCGCCACCGCTCCCGGCCCCCTCTGCACCTGCGCCGCGATCAGGGCTCCCACATTCTCTCCCTCTCCGTACTCACGCGCCGTTCGGTTCAACTCCTCCACCAGGTAGCGACGCTCCGCCACGCTCAACAACTCCAACTTACGCACGCGCTGCTCTGCTCCACCTGCCAGCGCCCCCACCAACAGCTGCTCACAATGCCGCAGCAACTGCGCCACACTCTCTTCCCGATACCGCCCCTCGTCATACTTCACTCGCGCTGCCAGCTCTCCCCCCCCGCGCGCAAAACTCACCTCGAGGCTCTGTCCCACCGCCGGCATCTCCAGGTGCAACTCTTCCAACCGCGCCGCCACTGCAAACAGCGGACTCGGTTCCCCCTCACTCCCCTTCAGCTTCAGCTCTTTCAGCAAGCGCCGAAACGGGTAGCGCGGCCGCGCATAGGCCGCCAGCAATGTCTCCCGCACTTGCCCCAGCACTGCCCGAAAGGTCCCTTCCACCGCCAACTCGTCCGCTATCACCAACGCGTTCTCCCGGCCCCACTGCCGCAGCGTCGGCGCGCCCACCGCCAACCGCGTTTGGCCCGTGTACCGCCACAGCGTCAGCTTCAAACCCACCAGCAGGATCGTGTAGTAGAGAAAGGCCGAACTATTGCTCACCCGCTCCAGTTGCCGGCTCAGTTCCCCACCGAAGCGGTAGTGCAGCTCACTGAAAGCGCCGCCGCTGCCTCGCACCTCGTAGTCTGGCCACGGCGCTCCAGCATGCCACCCTTCTCCCAGTCGCCCCTGCCAATACTCTCGTTCCTCTCTGGCAGTGAATCCAGATGATGTCGATGAGCTTGTAGTAATCACCGGACTAAAAGACGAAGTTGTCGCTTCCGAAAGTAACCTGAGGATCGAGTGACGGTGTGACAATATCCTGCTGTCCGTCCATGAGAAGTGAAATGTCAATTAATTCCCAGTCGGGGTGATTTGCAATTCCCTCCAACACTATGACCAGATGTTGTAGCATCTGTTTGACCTGGTTGGTATCAAATCGATGACTTTCATAAATCGCTTGCAAGGTCAGTTGAGCAGACGGCATGACGAGTATCGCGAGCGGATAAACGTTTCTTTCAAAAGAGCGCACATCGGGAATCTGCAATCCTTCAGCTTGAGCTTTAGTCGTCTGCTCGACGGGATAATTTTCAAAGACGATGATGCTTTCGAATAACGACTGACCGCGCTCGATCTCGCTCCAACCCTGTACCTGCACCAAACTCACGGCTTCATATTCGCGCGCTTCTGCCTGATGCTCCTGCAACTGCCGCAACCACGCGCCTACCTCCTGCTCGGCAGCCACTCCCACCCGCACCGGCAGCGTGTTGATGAACATCCCCACCATCTGCT
>Ga0068863_100007871_pt1 | contig 10422 bp, 11 predicted proteins | sample KBSSwiS62_FD_66596 | JGI IMG/M metagenome (GOLD analysis project Ga0068863, IMG submission 66596) | Switchgrass rhizosphere microbial communities from Kellogg Biological Station, Michigan, USA - KBS Switchgrass S6-2 | ecosystem: Host-associated > Plants > Roots > Rhizosphere > Soil ...
GATTAAACACTTCCCATTGAATGCGGCCTGAAATTCCGCGAAAAATCAGTGCTTCGCCGGCGTGTTCGGAATGGGCTAGGATTGGTTAACATGTCAATAAGGCGTCTGCCCACCGAACTAATCAATCGAATTGCCGCGGGCGAGGTGGTCGAACGGCCCGCAAGCGCCCTCAAGGAACTGATTGAAAACGCGCTCGACGCCGGCGCGACCGGCGTCGCCATCCGGCTGTCGGCCGGGGGGCTCGAGCTGATCGAGGTCGCCGACGACGGCTCGGGGATGACCGCGGACGAGATGCGCCTCGCGCTCGAGCGCCATGCGACCTCAAAGCTGCCCGGCGATTCGATCGACCAGGTGACTAGCTTCGGCTTCCGCGGCGAGGCCCTGCCGTCGATCGCCAGCGTGTCCCGGCTGACTTTGGAAAGCCGGGTGCGCGAGGGGGACGGCTGGCGAATCGCGGTCGATCACGGCGTCCCGGCGGGCGAGGGGCCGGCGGCGCTCCCGCCTGGAACGCGGGTTCGCGTCGAGGGTCTGTTCGATAAGGTTCCGGCGCGGCGCAAGTTCCTGCGCTCGCCGCGATCGGAATATGCCGCCTGCCTCGATGCCGTTAAGCGCCTCGCGATGGCCCGGAGCGACGTCGGCGTCACGCTCGACCATGACGGCAAGCGGGTCCTGACCCTGCAGCCGTCCGAGCCGCCCGCGCGAGTCGCGGCGATCCTCGCCCACGAGCTCGACCGGCACGGCATCGGCGTGGATTGCCTGCGCGACGGGCTCCGCCTGACCGGCGTCATCAGCCTGCCGACCTTCAACCGAGGCCTCGCGGACCGGCAGTATCTGTTCGTCAACTCGCGGCCGGTGAAGGACCGGCTGCTGGTCGGAGCGCTGCGCGCCGCCTATCGCGATCTCATCGCCCGCGACCGCCATCCGATCGCAGCCCTGTTCCTCGACGTTCCGCTCGGCGAAGTCGACGTCAACGTCCACCCGGCCAAGACCGAGGTCCGCTTCCGCGACCCGGCGGCCGTGCGCGGGCTCATCGTCGGCGGCCTGCGGCGGGCGCTCGACGAGGAAAGCGGCCGCAGCGCGGCGCGCGAGCAGGCCGCAGCCCCGGTGATGTGGACGAGCGGCGCGACCTACGATGAAACTCTCACTCGCCAGTCCCGCGAAAGCGGGATCCCCGCCTTCGCGGGGGTGACGGGGGTGGCTGAGGATGTGCGTCTCTTCGATCATGCGCCCGCCGCCAGGGCCGAGCCTGCAGTCGAGCCCGTCTCCAGCCATCCGCTCGGAGTCGCGCGCGGGCAGGTTGCCGCGACCTACATCGTCGCCGAGGCCGAGGACGGGCTGGTGATCGTCGACCAGCATGCCGCACACGAGCGGCTGGTGCTCGAACGCATGCGTGCTGCGGGCGAGGGCGGCGCGGTCCCGCGCCAGTCCCTGCTCATCCCCGAGGTGGTGGAGCTCGACGAGCCCGATTGCGACCGGCTCGAAGGCGCAGCGGCGGACCTTGGTGAAATGGGATTGGAGATCGAGCGGTTCGGACCGGCCTCGGTCCTGGTCCGCTCGGTGCCCGCGGCCCTCGGCCAGACCGACGTCAAAGGGCTGCTCGATGATCTTGCCGCGGAAATCGCCGAGCTTGGTGGACCGATCGGCCTGACCGACCGGCTCGACCATGTAGCCGCTACCATAGCCTGCCATGGATCGGTCCGCGCCGGGCGCGTGCTCTCGGTCGCGGAAATGAACGCGCTGCTGCGGGAGATGGAGGTCACGCCGCGCTCGGGTCAGTGCAACCACGGCCGCCCGACCTGGGTGAAGCTCGGCCATGGTGAGATTGAGAAGCTGTTCGGACGCAAGTAAGCGCGGCCAATGCTCTACCTAATCGTCTTCCTCGGGGCTGGGATCGGCGGCGCACTCCGTCACGGCGTGAACGTGGGTGCGGCCAGGCTGCTAGGCTATGGCTTTCCCTACGGTACGCTCATCGTCAACGTGGTTGGCTCGTTCCTGATCGGCGCGCTGGCAGGCTATTTCGCGTTCAGGCCCGGGATCGGTCAGCACATGCGCCTTTTCGTGACGACCGGCATTCTCGGCGGCTTCACGACATTTTCCGCTTTTTCCCTCGATGCGGCCTTGCTGGTCGAGCGCCACGCCTATGCGCTCGCCGCCGGCTATGTCGCCGGCTCGGTGGCCGCGAGCATCGTCGCATTGTTCTTCGGTCTCGCGCTGTTTAGGAGCGCCGGCCATCTGCCATGAACATCGACTTCATCCCGGTCGGCGACGATCCGCCCAACACGATCAACGTCGTGATCGAGGTGCCGATCGGCGGTGAGCCGGTCAAATATGAGTTCGACAAGAAATCCGGCGCGCTGTTCGTCGACCGGATTCTCCATACCGCGATGCGCTACCCAGCCAATTACGGCTTCGTCCCGCACACGCTCTCGTTCGACGGCGACCCGATCGACGCGCTGGTGATCGCAAGGTCGCCGTTCATTCCGGGCTGCGTCGTCCGCGCCCGGCCGATCGCGGTCTTGTTCCTCGAAGACGAGCATGGCGGCGATGAAAAGCTGCTCGCTGTCCCGGTCGATTCAACCTTCCCTTATTATGCCAATGTCGGGGAGGCGGAGGACCTGCCGGAGATCGTTCGCCAGCAGGTCGAGCATTTCTTCACCCACTATAAGGATCTGGAACCGGAGAAATGGGTTCGGGTGGGCCGCTGGGGCGGTGCCGAGGAAGCCAAGCGCGTGCTCGTGGAAGCGATCGAGCGGGCCAAAGATCCGGCGCGACGAGACGCTTGAAGTGCGACTTTTCGGCCAAATCCTGCTATCGTCCGCCACGGGAAGGAGTGGCGTCATGGACAGCAAGGACCGGATCTATTTCGCCCGCCGCGCTGCCGAGGAGGAAGAGCTGGCGCTCGCCGCCGCTGATCCGGGAGTCGCCGACACCCATCGCAAGATGCAGCGCGCCTATCTCGAGCGCGCGAGCGTAGGCGCAAGGCCCGAACCGCAGTCCGAGCAAATCGGCTGAGGGCTTACTTTTCGATTTCCCGCAAGGCAGCGAACGTCCGCTCGACTTTCGATTCGCGCGCCTGTGCGCGGGCAGCATCGAGGCGCGGATAGCCGGTCTCTTCTTCCTGCATCAGCTCGCGGGCGAAGCGGCCCTCGCGCACCTCCTTTAGCACTTCGGCCATCCGCGCCCTGACGCCCGCATCGATAATCCGCGGACCACCCACCACGGCACCTAGCTCGGCCGTCGTCGAGATCGCCTCGCGCATGCCGTCGATGCCGCGTTCGTCGATTAGGTCGGCCATCAGCTTCAATTCGCCGACGCATTCGAGCAGTGCGACTTCCGGGGCGACCCCGCCGGCAACCAGGGTATCGAAGCCGGCAATGAGCAGCTCGGGTACCCCGCCCCAAACCACTGCCTGCTCATTGAACAGGTCGGCTTCCGACTCTTCGGCGAAGCTGGAGGCGATCAGGCCGGCGCGGGCGCAGCCGATCGCCTTGCCGTAGGCTAGTGCGATGGCTCTCGCCTGACCGCTCGAATCCTGCGCGACCGCCCACAAGGCGATCATGCCCTTGCTCTGCTCGTAGAGCGAGCGGAGCGCGGTTCCCGGGCCCTTGGGCGCGACCAGGAAGACGTCGAGGTCGGAACGCGGTTTGACCAGGCCGAAACGGACAGACAGCCCGTGACTGAAGCCGAGCGCCGCGCTTTCGCGCAGATACGGCTCGATCTCGCGATAGAGCGCGGCGTGAATCTGGTCGGGCGCGAGCATCATGACCACGTCCGCCGAGGCCACGGCATCCTCGATAAGAGCGACGGTCAGGCCCGCGGCCTCGGCTTCGGATGCGCTGCCCGATGCTCCGCGCAGTCCGACGACCACGTCGATGCCGCTGTCCTGGAGATTGAGCGCCTGGGCGCGACCCTGGTTGCCGTAGCCGAGGATCGCGACGCGCTTGTCCGCGAGCGGGGCAGGGTCGATGTCGGCATCGCGCAGCAAGTCCATGGCGGCCGACTAGGCGCTTGCGTGGAGCAGTTCCAGCGCACGCTCGCTGGGGATATCGGTGAATCGCGGCCATTCGGGCGGCGGCTGGTGGGCGAACCAGGTATATTGCCGCTTCGCATAGCGGCGCGTCGCTTGCTGGCCCGCGGCGATCGCCTCTTCGCTGGAGATGTCGCCGCGAAGGTAAGCCGCGATCTCGCGCACCCCGATCGCTCGCATCACCGGCAGGCTGGGGTCCAGGTTTCGTGCGAGCAGGGCTTCGACCTCCGCGATCGCTCCGCTCTCGAACATCCGCGCGAACCGCTCATCGCAGCGTTGGTAGAGCCACTCGCGCGGCGGGAGCAGCACCAGCGGTTGCAGCTCGGCCAGCTCGCGGATTCCGCCTTCGCGATGGCGCTGCCAGTTGGCCAGCGTCTTGCCAGTCGACAATATGACTTCGAGAGCGCGCGCGACCCGCGTGGTGTCGGATGGCTTGAGCCGGGCCGCGGCTTCGGGATCGATCTTTTCGAGCTTTTCCCGGTTGGCCTCAACCGGGCTCTCGCGAACCTGGCGGCGGATTTCGGGATCGATCGGCGGTACCGGTGCGATGCCGTCGAGCAGGGTCCGCAGGTACAGCCCGGTTCCCCCGACCAGGATCGGCAGTCGCCCTTCTGCGTGCAAAGCGCCGATTCCACTCCGGGCCAGCGCGGCCCAGTCAGCGGCCGAGCAGGGCAGGGCGCCGTCGAGGATATTGTACAGCCGGTGCTCGGCGCGCATGCATTCCTCGGTGGTTGGCGCCGCGCTCAGCACCGGCAGGTCGCGATAGACCTGCGCGCTGTCGGCGTTGACGATCACTCCGCCGGTCTTTTCCGCCAGTGCCATTGCAAGTGCCGACTTGCCGCTTGCCGTCGGCCCCGCAATTAAGGCGAGAGGAGGTGACGGAGTGGCCATTGCGACGCTGATAGCAGCGGGAAGGCTCGATGACAGGCTGGTCGACCGCGCGCTGGGCTTGCTCCGCGAGGTCGATCCCAAAGCGGTCTTCGCGCACTGGATCGACGAGGGCGACGCTGCCGACCTGCGCTTTTCGGGCGACCGCATCACTGCGCGCTGGGCGCTCGAGGGTTTGTCCGATGCCGGTGTCGACTTCATCGTGCAGGCCGACGAGCCGCGCTGGCGGCGGCTGTTGGTCGCTGACATGGATTCAACCATCATCGGCCAGGAATGCATCGACGAGCTTGCTGACTATGCCGGGCTCAAGGACAAGGTGGCGCGGATCACCGAGCGGGCGATGCAGGGCGAGCTCGATTTCTCCGGGGCTCTGCGCGAGCGCGTGCGCCTGCTTGCGGGGCTGGACCAGGGCGCGCTGCGGCGCTGCCTTGACGAGCGTGTTCGGGTCACCTCGGGCGCGGAAACCCTGGTGCAGACGATGCGCGCCGGCGGCGCCAGCTGTCTTCTTGTATCCGGCGGCTTCCTGTCATTCGCCGAGCCGGTCGCCCGCACCGTGGGATTCGACCGTGTGCGCGCCAATCGGCTGGTCTTTGCCGGCGGCAAGCTTTCGGGCGAGGTCGGCGACCCGATCGTGGATGCGATGGCCAAGCGCGATGCACTGGTCGAGGCGCGCAACCAGCTCGGCCTCGAGCCCGATGACGTGCTCGGCGTCGGCGACGGAGCCAACGACAAGATGATGATCGAGGAGGCGGGACTTGGGATCGCCTTCCGAGCCAAGCCGGCGCTGGCCGAAGTGGCGGATGCCGAGCTCAGGCACCACGGGCTCGACGCCTTGCTGTGGGTCCAGGGGGTCAGGCGGCGCGATTGGTTCCGCGCCTGATTATTTCGCCGCCACCACGAAGCAGGGCTGGCCCTTGAGCGCGCTGCACGCGCTGCTCGCGGCGGCACGGGACTCGAACGGCCCGGCCTGCAGCCGGGTGATCGCGCCGACCGGTATGTAGAAGGCTTGGCGCCCGGCGAGCGCGCCGTTGCCCGAAAGCTTGCGGAACAGGGCTTCAGCGGACGATCGTTGGGAAAAGGCGCCGAGCTGGATTCGCCATGCGCCGGTCTTCGCCGGGGCCGGGCCCGCGGCGACGGGCGCGGGCTGGGCGGGCTTCGGCTTGGGAGTCGCCGAAGCAACCGTCGGCTGTGCGGGCTTGGCCGGCTTGGGCGGCTTCATCGTGACGGTGTGCGACTTGGGTGCGGGTGTTTTCTTCGCGTTGGCGATGGCGATTGCGACGCCCTTCTTGCGGTCGGCCAGCGGCAGGATCTTGTCCATTTGCGCCAGCGTTTCCTTGGCCGGGGCGAGGCCTTGGGCCGCGGCGCGGCTGACGAAGGCATAGCCCATGACCGGGTCCTGGGTGACTCCGTCGCCGTTGAACAAGGCAGTCCCATAGACCAGCAGCGCGCGCGGTTCGCCCTTCAGGGCGGCGGCCTTCAACCAGCGCAACCCTCCGGCCTGGTCGCCGCTCTGGAACATCAGCAGGCCGAGCGTTGCCTGGGCATCGAGATGGCCCTGGTTGGCGGCGCGTTCGAACCAGGTCTGGGCGACCGATAGGTTGGTCGGCACGCCGCGGCCGAGGCGATAGGCCTGGCCGAGGTTGAACTGGGCGTCTGCATCGCCTTTCTCGGCAAGTGTGCGCCAGATTGCCACAGCGCCCGCATAATCGGCTTTCTGCCACGCTTCGATTCCGGCCTTGACCGATTGAGCAGCGACCGGCGGGCTTGCCGCCAGGATCAGCAGCGCAGCGACTAAGTGTTTGTAATTCATGCGTTTCCCAAACACGCTCTTAGTCTAGCCTAGCCGAGCCTCACGGCAAATACAGTCCTGGTGCCGTTAACCAGATTTTAGAGGCTTGAGTGTCACTCCGCACGCTGAACTGACGTCACGGGGCGAGGGGAAGAGCATGCGCGTTCTGGCAATGGCATCGCAAAAGGGCGGATCGGGGAAGACGACCCTGTCCGGCCATCTGGCGGTGCAGGCGCAGATGGCGGGGGCCGGACCCGTCTGCCTGATCGACATCGACCCGCAAGGGAGCCTCGCCGACTGGTGGAACGAGCGCGAAGCGGAAATGCCCGCCTTCGCCCAGACTACCGTCGCCCGTCTCGCTTCGGATCTCGAAGTTCTACGTCAGCAGGGCTTCCGCCTCGCGGTCATCGATACGCCGCCGGCGATCACCATGGCGATCCAGAGCGTGATCGCGGTCGCCGAGCTGATCGTCATCCCGACCCGTCCGAGCCCGCACGATCTCCGCGCCGTCGGCGCCACGGTCGATTTGTGCGATCGCGCCGGCAAGCCGCTCATCTTCGTCGTCAATGCGGCGACGCCCAAGGCCAAGATCACCTATGAGGCCGCGGTCGCTCTGTCGCAGCACGGCACGGTGGCTCCGGTCACGGTCCACCATCGCACCGATTTCGCAGCCTCGATGATCGACGGCCGGACGGTGATGGAGGTCGATCCCCAGGGCCGCTCGGCGAACGAGATCGTCGAGCTGTGGGAATATATTTCCGATCGCCTCGAGAAGAATTTCCGCCGGACCGTGTTCGCAGCGCCGGGAGCGGCGCCGGGCATCGCCCAGGCCAGTCCGCGTCCGGTCGGGGGCTTCGGCCGCCGAGTCGTCGGCCAGTAAGGGGGCGTGCCGGTGGCCAACGTTGAACCCAAGCCTTTCGCCTCTCTCTCTTCCGGGCTTCTCGCCCGCAAGGGCGCTGCCCGTCCGGCCATGCGCCCGCAGGGCTTTGCCCAAGGTGCCCCGGGTCTCGAAGACCTCGGCTGGAACGACATGGGCTTCGAGCCGCCCAAGCCGGTGGACACACCGCAGCGCGATGACGAGCATGACGCCTTCGGCGAGGAGCTCGACGAGCATCGCGTGCATCCCACGGGCCTCACTCCGGTCCAGTCCCCGGTCCACACCCAGCAACACGAAATTGCCGATCGCCTTGGAGTGGATGATGTCGAGGAGGTCGACGAGACCGCCGAGCCGTTCGAGGGCGAGCCCGTGCCAGTCGCGATCCTTCCCGCGCCCGCGCCGCGCCGCCCGGTCACTCCGCGCGCCGCGCCCGGATCAAAGGGCAAGGCCGCATTCACCCTCCGGCTCGATCCGGAACGTCACCTGAAACTGCGTCTCGCTTGCGCGGTCAACGGCCGCTCAGCGCAGAATCTGGTGACCGACGCGCTCGATCAATTGCTCGAAAACATGCCCGAACTGGAAGCCATGGCCGGCAAGGCCAAACGCAAGGGGTAATTCCAATGACCAAGCCAATCCGCTTTGCCTCCGCGATCTCGCTAGTCGCGCTGGCGTCGGCGATTGCATCCTGCGCTGCACCTCAGAGCAAAGTCACAAGCGGCTTCGGCGGCCCGGCCAAGGGCGAAGTCGGTCTCGCGACCCGCGCACTCGCTGCGCTCAATGCCAACGATTATTCAACCGCGATCAGCTTCGCCGAGCGGGCGGTCGAGAGGACCCCCGACGACGCGGGCTTCCGAGCACTGCTCGGCAATGCCTATTTCGGCGGCGGCCGCTTCGCCTCGGCCGAAGCGGCATACAAGGACTCGCTGTCGATCTATTCGAACCAGCCGCAGGTGGTCCTCAAGCTTGCGCTGGTCCAGATCGCCCAGGGCAAGAATGACGAAGCGGCGAGCTTCCTCACCGCCTCCAGCAATGTCCTCGATCCGTCCGATTACGGCCTTGCGCTGGCGCTCGCCGGGCGCCCGGCGGACGCGATCGCGGTGCTCAACCAGGCTGCGCGCCAGACCGGCGCCGACGCCCGCGTCCGTCAGAACCTCGCGCTGGCCTACGCTTTCGCCGGGGATTGGACCCAGGCGCGTACGATCGCCGCCCAGGACATCCCGGGTGACAAGCTCGACGGCCGCATCCGGCAGTGGATGCAGATGGCCAAGCCGGTTCACGCCTCGGACCAGGTCGTCGCTCTGACTGGAATCACCCCGGCGGCGAGCGATCCGGGCCAGCCGGTCCGACTCGCGCTGCACAAGAGCGACAGCCGGCTAGCGGCTGCCGTCCCGCCTGCCGTGCCGGTCCCGCCTGCCACGCCTGCGCCGCAAGTTGTGGCCGAGGCCGCTCCGGCAACTCCGGCTGCGCCGCCCCCGGTCGCCCAGGTCTACGAGCCCGCGCCCGAGCCGGTCAGCGTCGCCCATGCCGCCATCGCATCCGCAGAGGCGGCGGTCGCCGCCTTCACGCAGTCGATTGCACCGGCGCCTCCGCCGTCTCGCCCGACCGCCCAGCTGCGCCGTGCTTCCGCGCGCCCGGCGGCCCGCAATCCGGTGTTCCGCCGCGGCAACTCGCAGGCGGTCGTCCAGCTCGGCGCTTATGCCAATCCGCAGCGCGTCGCGACCGCATGGACCGCAGCCGCCAAGCGTTATGCCGCGGTTCGCGCCTACTCGCCGGTGAGCGCCCGCTTCGACAGCCCGAAGGGGCCGGTCTACCGGCTCTCGCTCAAGGGCTTCGCAAGCGACCGCGACGCCCGCCTGCTGTGCGAATCGCTGCGCAAGTCGGGTGGAAGCTGCTTCGTCCGTAACACCGCGGGCGACGCTCCGGTGCAGTTCGCCTGGCGCTAAGCCGGGCCGCCGACCAGCATCTCCAGGCAGGCCATTCGAACGGCAACGCCTGTTTCGACCTGGAGCGCGATCAGCGAGCGCTTCGGGTCGTCCGCAACCACGCTCGCGATCTCGACTTCGCGGTTCATCGGCCCGGGGTGCATCACGACCGCGTCCGGCGCTGCCGTAGCGAAGCGCTCGGCCGTTAGTCCGTAAAGCCCGAGATATTCGCCCGGCGCGTCGTTGAGGTCCTCCTCCAGCCGCTCGCGCTGGACCCTCAGCATCATCACCACGTCGGCACCTCGGATCGCCTCGTCGACCGACAGTTTCGGGCTGTCGTCGGGCAGCAGCCCGGGCGGTCCCGCGAGCCGTACCTCGGCGCCAAGGCGCGGCAGCAGCAGCGCGTTGGACCGCGCGACCCGGCTGTGGCGGATGTCGCCGCAAATCGCGACCTTGAGGCCGGCGGTGCGGCCGAAGCGGCGGCGAATGGTCGCGGCGTCGAGCAGGGCCTGGGTGGGATGCTCGTTGGTGCCGTCGCCAGCGTTGATCACCGGGCAATCCATGATCAGCGCGGCTGCCGTCGGCGCACCGTTCTCGCGGTGGCGGATTACGAGCGCGTCCGGCCGCATCGCGTTGAGGGTCTGCGCGGTGTCCTCGAAGGTCTCGCCCTTGCGGACCGAGGATTGTTCGACCGGCAAGGCGACCACCGCCGCTCCGAGACGGTGCGAGGCGGCGGCGAAGGACATCGCGGTCCTGGTCGAAACCTCATAGAACAGGTTGAAGACGAGCTTGCCCTTGAGCAGCTCGCTCGACCGCCCCGCGCGATTCTGTTCGAACCAGAAATCGGCGCGGTCGAGAATCATCTCGACCTGGCCGTCGTTCAGCGAATCGATGCAAAGTAGGTCCACGAGGGCTGGGG
>Ga0068863_100007876_pt1 | contig 10419 bp, 8 predicted proteins | sample KBSSwiS62_FD_66596 | JGI IMG/M metagenome (GOLD analysis project Ga0068863, IMG submission 66596) | Switchgrass rhizosphere microbial communities from Kellogg Biological Station, Michigan, USA - KBS Switchgrass S6-2 | ecosystem: Host-associated > Plants > Roots > Rhizosphere > Soil ...
CGCACGCGCACGGTGGCGCGGCTGCGGTCGGCGGACGGGATGGTGGCGATGACGTGGGCGTCGAACGGATGGTCGGGGTAGGCGTCGAGCACGGCGCGGACCTTCTGACCCTCGTAGACGCGGGCGATGTAGGCCTCGCTGACGTCGACCTCGACCTCCAGGCTCGACATGTCGACGATCGTGCAGATGCCGGTGCGGGTGAAGCCGCCGCCGGCGGACATCGGCGAGATGATCTCGCCCGGCTGCGCGGCCTTGTTGGTCACCACGCCCGAGAACGGCGCGCGGATCTCGTAGCGGGAGAGCTGGGCGGCGGAGCGCCTAGCCTCGCTGCGGCTGGCGTCGCGTTGCGCGCGCGCCAGGTCGTGGCGCGATTGGGCCGCCGTCAGCGCGGCCTGGCTGGTGAACCCTTTCGCGGCGAGCTCGCGGGTGCGGTTGAGGACGCGCTGGGCCTCGGCGACGTCGGCGTCGGCCGCCGCGACCCGGGCGTGCGCGGCCTGCAGTTCGGCCCGCGCCAGGGTCGGCTCCAGGATCGCCAGCACCTGGCCCTCGCGGACCTGCTGGCCCTCCTCGACGCGGACCTCCAGCAGGCGGCCGGTCACTTCGGCGGCGACGGTCGCCTGGCGGCGCGCGACCACGTAGCCGGACGCGCTGAGGCCGCCGGACGGCGCGGGCTTGCCCGGAGCGGCGGCGGGCTGAGTCTTGGCGGGCGCGGGCGGCGGAGCCGCCGGCTTCAGCATCCAGCCGGCCGCCAGCCCCACGACCAGCGCCAGGCTCGCGGCCACGGCGGGAACGATCCACGACGCCTTCGTCGCCGTCGTGCGGCCGTCATTCGTCCCGCGCTCGATGCGCAAGGACTTCAAAAGCTCGGACTTGCTGTCCAAGAACCGCCTCCCTCCACCTGGACGGGAAGCTATCGACGCGAGTCCCCGCGCGCAATGCAACTCGCGGCGCGGGTCGTCCGGGGCTGGTCGGGACGGCCGCTACCGCGTGAACTTGTGGAACTTGATCCGGTGCGGAATCAGGCTGTCGGCGCCCAGGCGGCGCTTCTTGTCCTCTTCGTAGGCCTCGAAGTTGCCCTCGAACCATTCCACGTGGCTGTCGCCCTCGAAGGCCAGGATGTGGGTGCACAGCCGATCCAGGAACCAGCGGTCGTGGCTGATGACCACGGCGCAGCCGGCGAACTCGTCCAGCGCCTCTTCCAGGTTCTGCAGGGTCTCGATGTCCAGGTCGTTGGTCGGCTCGTCGAGCAGGATGACGTTGCCGCCGGTGGTCAGCGTCTTGGCCAGGTGGACGCGGTTGCGCTCCCCGCCGGAGAGCAGCCCCACCTTCTTCTGCTGGTCGCCGCCCTTGAAGTTGAACGAGCCCACGTAGGAGCGCGTGTTGATCTCGCGCTTGCCCACCGTGAGGATGTCGAGGCCCTGGGAGACCTCCTGCCAGATGGTCTTGTTGGGATCGAGCGCGTCGCGGCTCTGGTCCACGTAGGAAAGCTTGACAGTCTCGCCCAGCCGGAAGGTCCCGGAATCCGGCTTCTCCTGGCCGGTGATGATCCGGAACAGCGTCGACTTCCCGGCGCCGTTCGGCCCGATCACGCCCACGATGCCGTTGGGCGGCAGCTTGAACGACAGGTCCTCGAACAGCACCTTGTCGCCATAGGACTTGGAGAGCTTGTCGGCCTCCAGCACCACGTTGCCCAGACGCGGGCCGGGCGGGATCTGGATGGTGGCGAAGGTCTGGGCCTGGCGGGAGTTCTCCTGCTCGCGGACCATGTCCTCATAGGCCGCCAGGCGCGCCTTGGACTTGGCCTGGCGGGCCTTGGCGCCGGAGCGGACCCATTCCAGTTCTCGGGTCATGGCGCGCTGGCGGGCTTCGCTTTCCGACTGCTCCTGGACGATGCGCTTCGTCTTCTGCTCCAGCCAGCCGGAGTAGTTGCCCTCGTAGGGGATGCCCTTGCCGCGGTCGAGCTCCAGGGTCCACTTGGTCACCTGGTCCAGGAAGTAGCGGTCGTGGGTGACCAGGATCACGCATCCCGGAAAGTTCTCCAGGTGGTGCTGCAGCCAGGCGACGCTCTCGGCGTCCAGGTGGTTGGTGGGTTCGTCCAGCAGCAGCATGTCGGGCTTGGAGAGCAGCAGGCGGGCCAGGGCCACGCGGCGCTTCTCGCCGCCGGAGAGGTTGTCGACCCTCCAGTCGTCCGGCGGGCAGCGCAGGGCGTCGAGCGCCATCTCGACCTTGGAATCGATGTCCCACAGGTTGCCGGCGTCGATCTTCTCCTGGAGGGCGGTCATCTCCTCCATCAGCTCGTCGGTGTATTCCTCGCCGAGCTTGGCCGCGATCTCGTTGTAGCGGTCGAAGATGCGCTTTTCCTCGCACCAGGAGATGGCGTTGCCCCACACGTCGAGGGCCTCGTCCAGGTGCGGCTCCTGCTCCAGGTAGCCCATCTTGACGCCGTCGGCGGCCTTGGCCTCGCCGTTGAACTCCTTGTCCACGCCGGCCATGATCTTGAGCAGCGTCGACTTGCCGGAGCCGTTGACGCCGACCACGCCGATCTTGGCGTCGGAGTAGAACGACAGCCAGATGTTCTCGAACACCTTCTTGCCGCCGGGGAAGGCCTTGGTCAGGCCCTGCATCTGGAAAATATACTGCTGCGCCATGGGGCGGTCCGCGCTCGCTTCAATGTCGTGAGAATTGCGCGAGCAGATAGCGGTCGAGAGGCCTTGGCGCAACGGCTGCTGGCCCATCGGGCGCGGACGAACACCCATCTGAAACGTCATGGCCGGGCTTGTCCCGGCCACCCATGCACGTCGGAACCGAAGGAGGAGGCGCGGCGCGGTAGAGAGTCATCGCCGCCTCGGTGATCATGGGTCCCCGGCACAAGGCCGGGGATGACGTTCAAAGGGAGGGCGAACTGCCCGTCGCACCTACTCCGCCGACGCCCGCTGGATGCGCCGCGCCGAAGCGTTGCAGTCCGCGAGCGCGTTGCGGCCCAGCCGCTCGCCGCGGCTGGCGTAGGCGCTCACCGGGCCCACCGCCGCCACGAAGCGTCCGCACTCGCGCCGCACCGAATCCAGCGTGTTGTAGCGGCGGGCCTGGCCCAGGCACGCGTCGGCCTCGCAGCGCCAGTCCACGCCGGCCACACGGGCTTCCAAAGGTGTCGAGACGGCCGTCACCAGCCGCGCACCGCCACGGAACTCACCAGGAGATTCGGCCAGAGCCGAGCCCGCGACGCTCGCCGCCAAGGCGAACGCCCCAATCCAAATCTTTTGCATTTTCGTGATCCCTCGGTTAGAAAGAGCACGACCGGTCGCTAAATGGAAAAGAGCACGATCGGTCACTTTGTGCAAGCGGGAGTTTGAGAATTTGCGTAAGGGCGAGGCCACACGGTCGCGGATCCTCGGAGAAGCCGAGCGCCAGGCCGCCGTGCGGGGGCTGAACAGCGTCAGCCTGAACGACGTCGCCGACGGCGCAGGCCTCTCCAAGAGCGGTCTCTTCAAGCATTTCGAATCCAAGGAGGCGATGCAGGAGGCGGTGCTGGTGCACGCCACGGACCGCTTCATGGGCTTCGTCTGGGCACCCGCCGTCGAGCTGCCCCCCGGCCGCGCCCGGCTGGAGGCGGTGTTCGACCGCTGGCTCGACTGGTCGGAGGTGGAGAACGCCGCCGGCGGCTGCCTGATCATGGCCGCCAGCACCGAGCTGGACGACCAGCCCGGACCGCTGCGCGACCTGCTTCAGGAGCGGCTGTCGGTGTGGGCGCGCATGCTGACCAAGGAGATGCGGGCGCTGCGCGATCCGCCGCTGGACCTCGACGACGCGCGCGCGGCGGTGTTCCAGATGCAGAGCTTCATCCTGGGCCACGCCCAGGCCGGCCGGCTGATGGGCGACAAGAACGCCCGGCCCGCCGCCCGCGCGGCCTTCCTCGCCCTCCTGGACCGCACCGCCGCCGGCTGACCGCCCCCTCGCCTACTCCGACCCCTGCGTCGCATGCGGTTGGGGCGCCACGACCACCGACTTGATGTTGACGAACTCGCGGATGCCGAAGGCGGAGCACTCGCGCCCGTAGCCGGAGTGCTTGACGCCGCCGAAGGGCAGCCTGGGGTCGGAGCGGACGTTCAGGTTCACGAAGCTCATCCCGGCCTCCAGCTCGTCGGCGGCGATGCGCTCGCCGCGGGCGATGTCGGCGGTCAGCACGCCGGAACCCAGGCCGAACGGCGAGTCGTTGGCGATGCGGATGGCGTCGGCCTCGTCGCGGGCGCGGATCACCGCCGCCACGGGCCCGAACACCTCCTCGTCATGGGCGGCCATCCCGGGCGCCACGTCGGTCAGCACGGTCGGCGGATACCAGGCGCCTGGCCGGTCCGGAACCTCGGCGCCGGTCAGCCGGCGCGCCCCGGCCGCCAGGCTCTGCGCCACCTGCCGGTGGACGGCGTCGCGCGCCGCCACGCTCTGCAGGGGACCGAGCTTGGTCGCCTCGTGACGGGGGTCGCCCATGGCGATGGCGGCCATCCGGCGCGCCAGGGCCTCGCCGAACGCCTCGTAGACCGCGGGCGCCGCGATGAACCGCTTGCCGGCGATGCAGCTCTGGCCGCCGTTGACCATCCGCGCCGCCGTCGCCACCTCCGCCGCCGCCTCGACGTCGGCGTCGTCCAGCACCAGGTAGGCGTCTGACCCGCCCAGCTCCAGCACGCACTTCTTCAGCACCCCCGCCGCCTGCGTCGCCACCTGCCGGCCGGCCTCGACGCTGCCGGTCAGGCTCACCGCCGCCACCGCATCGTCCGCGATGACCGCGGCCACGTCGCGGCTGGGGATCAGCAGGGTGCGGAAGGCGTGCTCCGGGAAACCCGCCTCGCGGAACACCGCCTCGATGGCCAGCGCGCAGCCAGGCACGTTGCTGGCGTGCTTCAGCACCGCGGTGTTCCCGGCCATCAGCGTGGGGACCGCGAAGCGGAACACCTGCCAGAACGGGAAATTCCACGGCATCACCGCCAGCACCGTCCCCAGCGGGCGGAACACCACCTTGGCGGCCGGACCGCCCAGGTCCACGGCCTGCGGGGCCAGGAAGGCCTCGGCGTTCTCGGCGTAGTAGTCGCAGTTGAGGGCGCACTTCTCGATCTCGGCGCGCCCCTCGGTCAGGGTCTTGCCCATCTCCGCCGTCATCAGCCGGGAGAACTCGTCCTGGCGCCGGCGCAGCACGGCCGCGGCCTGGGACATCCGCGTCGAGCGCTCGGCGAACGACGTCCGCCGCCAGGCGTCGAACGCGCCGCGCGCCTGGCGGGCGATGGCCAGCGCGGCTTCGGCGGTGTGGCCCTCGTAGGTCGGCCCCGGCGCGGCCGTGGCGGGATCGACGGTTTCGAAAAGCGGCCCGTCCGGCATGCCAGTCCTCCTTACGTCCGCATCATGCCCACAACGCGCGAGGCGCGGAACGGCCCCAGCGACGACGGCTTCCGGGCTGTCGCCCGGCGGAACGAAGCCGGCGGCTTGTGCGTACTCAACCCCAGAGGCGCCAGTTCGCCTCCGCGCCAACGGAGTAGTGAGATGCACAAGGACACGATCAAAGGGGCCGCCAAGGACATGAAGGGCTCCATGAAGGAAGCCATGGGCAAGGCCGCCGGCAACGAGCGCATGGCGGCCGAAGGCGCCGCGGAACGCGCCGCCGGCAAGGTCCAGAAGGGCGTCGGCAAGATCAAGGAGGGCGCGCGAGACGTCCTGAAGCACTAAGACGCCGAACTCAACGCTATCGCCGCCGGCTTCCGGCGGCGGGGCGCAGGGGCCAAGGGCCGCGCAGGTCGCTGCGCGGCCCTTGTCGCGTCTTCACAGCGGCGTGATTCCGCCGCAATCCCAGCGGCAAGCTTGGCGTTGAGGGACAAGAAGACTTTGGGGACACCCATGCCAGACCGGCCCTTGGTTCAGCGTCTGTTGCTTACCTCCCTTATCCTCGCCGCCGCCGCCTCCCCCGTCTCAGCACCCGTCGTCGCCGCGCCCGATCCGCGCGAGCCGACGCCCGAAGCCTGTGGCCGCCTGGGCTTCGACATCTCCGGGGCTCAGGAGCGCGACGGGCGAATGCGATCGCCGATGATGCGCGCGGCCCCGATGCAGGCCCCGCGCGGCGCGGCCAACGTCCAGGAGAGCGTCGTGACCGGCAAGCGGGTCGAGCGCCAGGCGCGCGACGCCGCGCGGACGCCCTACGCCCCGCCGCCGCCGGCTCCGCCGCCTTCGATCGCCGGCGCCTTCGCGCCCCAGCCCAGGCCCGGCGACATCGAGACCGAGCGCTATCCCCACGCCGTGGCCAACCCGGTGAAGCGCACCGCCGAGGACCCGGTCTCCACCTTCTCCATCGACGTCGACACCGCCGCCTACGCCAACGTGCGCCGCTTCCTGCACGACGGCGCGCGGCCGCCCCGCGACGCGGTCCGGGTCGAGGAGATGATCAACTACTTCGACTACGGCTACGCCGCGCCGAGCGACCGCAACGAGCCGTTCCGCTCCTACGTCGCGGTCACCCCCTCCCCCTGGTCCGCCGAGCGGGAGATCCTGCAGATCGGTCTGAAGGGCTACGAGCTGCCGCGCGCCCAGCAGCCACCGCTCAACCTGGTGTTCCTGATCGACACCTCCGGCTCCATGTGGAGCGAGGACCGCCTGCCGCTGGCCAAGAAGGCGCTGGGCGTCCTGATCGACCAGCTGGGGCCCCGAGACCGGGTGTCGATGGTGGCCTACGCGGGCTCGGCCGGCGCGGTGCTCGCCCCCACCGACGGGCGCCAGAAGCTGAAGATGCGCTGTGCGCTGGCCGCCCTGCAGTCGGGCGGCTCCACCGCCGGCGGCCAGGGCCTGGCGCTGGCCTATGCGCTGGCCCGGCAGAACTTCGATCCGCGCGCGGTCAACCGGGTGATCCTGATGACCGACGGCGACTTCAACGTCGGCGTCGCCGACCCCGAAAAGCTGAAGGATTTCGTCGCCGAGAAGCGCAAGACCGGCGTCTATCTCTCGGTCTACGGCTTCGGGCGCGGCAACTACAACGACGTGATGATGCAGTCGCTGGCCCAGAACGGCAACGGGACCGCCGGCTACATCGACACCCTCTCCGAGGCCCGCAAGAGCTTCCGCGACGACTTCTCCGGCTCGCTGTTCCCCATCGCCGACGACGTGAAGATCCAGGTGGAGTTCAACCCGGCGGCGGTCAGCGAGTATCGGCTGATCGGCTACGAAACCCGCATGCTGAACCGCGAGGACTTCAACAACGACCGGGTCGACGCCGGCGAAGTGGGCTCCGGCGCGGCGGTGACGGCGCTCTATGAGATCACCCCGGCCGGCGCGCGCCCGTCCAGCGACCCGCTCCGCTACGGCGCCGCCCGCGCGAACGGCGCCGCGGCCTCGCCCGGCGGCGAGATCGCCTTCCTGAAGGTCCGCTACAAGCTGCCCGGCGGCCACGATTCCCGGCTGATGACCCGCCCGATCACCGCCGCGGACCGCTTCGCCCGCCTGGAGGCCGCGCCGGAAGCGACGCGCTGGGCGGTGGCGGTCGCCGCCTTCGGCCAGCGGCTGCGGGGCGACCCGCGAGTCGAGGAGCGGTTCGGCTGGCAGGAGATCGGCGACCTGGCGCAAGGCGCCCGCGGATCCGACCCCTTCGGCCTGCGCGCCGAGTTCGTCCAACTGGTCCGCGACGCCAAGACCGCCCGTTCCGTCAACGAGAACGGCTACGGCGGCTGAAGCTCGGCAACCATTCGCGCCTCCACGCTTTCAGGTCTCGACGGCGGAGCCGCCGTCGAGACCGGTCAATCAAGGAGAAGCCCCATGAAGGTCGCTGATGTCATGTCGCGCCACGTCAGGACCGTCGGCGCGGACGACACGATTCAATCCGCCGCGCGCCAGATGGCCGACATCGACGCCGGCTCCCTGCCGGTGCTGGAGGGCGACACCCTGAAGGGCATGGTCACCGACCGGGACATCGCCATCCGCGCGGTCGGCGAGGGCCGCAGCTTCGAGACTTTGGTCCGCGAGGTGATGACCGCCAACGTCGCCTGCTGCTTCGAGGACGACGACCTGGAAGCGGCGGCCGACAAGATGGCGTCGCAACAAATCCGTCGCCTTCCCGTGCTTGACCATAAGCAGCGCCTGGTCGGCATCCTCGCCCTGGGCGACGTCGCCCGGCGCGCCAAGGAAAAGACAACTGGCCAGACCCTGGAAGACATCAGCCGGCCGACCCGCCCTCACGCCTAAGGCGCGCCCAGACGCGCCGGGCCAGGGCCGGGCCGCCGGCGCCGGCCGCTTCCGCAGACGTCATCGAGAGAAGGAAGGTACGACGCGTGCATGACGCCGCCCGTTCTCAGCCGCAGAACCTGATCCGCCTGGACCGCGCCGAAACGCTTCATGTCGACCCGCCCGCCGCCGGCGCGTTCCACCTCGTCGACACCACCATGATGTACGCCCCGCGCTCCGGCGGGGTGAAGCGCTACCTGACCGCCAAGCGCGCCTGGCTGGCGCGTGAACGCCCCGACCTGCGTCACACCCTCGTGGTGCCGGGCCCGGTCTCCGGCATGAGCGTCCCCGGCCTCCTGACCCTCGCCGCCGCGCGCCTGCCCTTCGGCGACGGCTACCGGATGCCCGCCAGCCTGACGAAGTGGCAGATGGCGCTCACCGACCTGCGGCCGGATGTGATCGAGGCCGGCGACGTCTTCGTGCCCGGCCACGCGGCGCTGGAGGCGGGCGAGACGCTGGGCGTGCCGGTGGTGGGGTTCTGCCACACCGACGCCGCGGCGCTGGCGGCCCTGCACTTCGGCGACTGGGCCGAGGCGCCGACGCTGAACTTCTGGGCCACCGCCTTCCAGCGCTTCGACCACGTGGTGGCGCCCAGCCGCTACATGGCCGCGCGCCTGGCCGACGCCGGGGTCGAGCGGGTGACCGTGCAGGGCCTTGGCGTCGACACCGAAATCTTCCATCCGGGCCGCGCCGACCCGGCGGGCCTGCGCCGGCGCCTGGGCCTGACGCCCGACGCCCGCATCCTGGTGTTCGCCGGTCGCGCCGCGCGGGAGAAGAACATCGAGTCCATGGTCGCCGCCGTCGAGCGCCTGGGCGACCCCTACCGCCTGTTGCTGATCGGCGCGGGCAAGGACGTGCGCGGATCGCCTGCCGCGATCTGCCTGGGCTTCGAACGCGACCCGGTGAAGCTGGCCGGCCTCATCGCCAGTTGCGACGCCTCGCTGCACGCCAACGAGAACGAGCCGTTCGGCCTGGTGGTGCTGGAGGCCCTGGCCGCCGGCCGGCCGGTGGTCGGTCCCAGCACGGGCGGCGTCAGCGAGCTGATCGACGAGACCGTCGGCCAACGCGCCGCCAGCGTCGATCCCGCGGGCCTGGCCGAGGCCATCGAGGCGCTGTTCGCCCGCGACCTCGCAGCCCTATCCGAGGCCGCCCGCCGCCGCGCCGAGACCCGCCATGCCTGGGACACCACCTTCCAGGCGCTCACCAGCCTGTACGGCGACCTGGTCGAGGCGTCCCGCCAGCCGATGGCGCTCAGCGCCTGACCCGCCTCACCGCCCTGTCGGGATGTCCTTGAACGCCACATCCTTGTCGAGGCGGATGTCGCCGGGCAGGCCCAGCACGCGCTCGGCGATGATGTTGCGCAGGATCTCGTCCGAGCCGCCGGCGATGCGCAGGCCGGCGACCGCCAGGAAGGAGCCCTGGAACACGCCCGCCGCCGGGGCGAGCGCCGGATCGTCGATCACCCCGAACTGGTCGAGCAGGTCGACCGCCTCGGCGGCCAGCGCCTGAAGCTGGTTGGCCACCACCACCTTGGTGATCGAGCTTTCCGGCCCGGGCGTCTGGCCCTTGGAAAGCGCGGTGACCGTGCGGCTGCGGATGTGCTTCAGCCCCTCGGTCTGCACGTACCAGTCGGCGATCTTCTCGCGCAGGGCCGCGTCGCCCATGGACGCCGGGCTGACGTCGCGCACGAAGTCCATGAATTCCGGCCAGGCGACGCCCATGGTGCCGCCCACCGAGTTGCGCTCGTTCATCAGCGTCACCAGGCTGACCTTCCAGCCGTCGTCCACCGGACCCAGCCGTTGGCTGTCGGGGATGCGCAGGTCGGTGAAGAACACCTCGTTGAAGCCTGAGCCGCCCGACATCTGGTGGATCGGCCGCACCTCGACGCCGGGCGCCTTCATGTCGATCCAGAACATGGTCATGCCCTTGTGCTTGGGCGCGTCCATGTTGGTCCGCGTGATCAGGATCGCGTAGTCGCTGTAGTGCGCGCCGCTGGTCCAAATCTTCTGGCCGTTGACCACCCAGTCGTCCCCGTCGCGGATGGCGCGGGTGCGCACGCCGCCCAGATCCGAGCCGCCGGAGGGCTCGGAGAAGAGCTGGCACCAGATTTCCTCGCCGCGCAGGGCCGGGCCCACGAAGCGCGTCTTGGTGGCGTCGTCGGCGAAGGCCATGACC
>Ga0068863_100007880_pt1 | contig 10415 bp, 8 predicted proteins | sample KBSSwiS62_FD_66596 | JGI IMG/M metagenome (GOLD analysis project Ga0068863, IMG submission 66596) | Switchgrass rhizosphere microbial communities from Kellogg Biological Station, Michigan, USA - KBS Switchgrass S6-2 | ecosystem: Host-associated > Plants > Roots > Rhizosphere > Soil ...
GCACCATAGCCATCACACCAGGAACAAAATTGTAAGCGCCTTTTAGTTGCGGATTATACAGCATCCGCATTTCCGTATTAATAGTATAAGGCAATCGTTGGTTATTGGTAATCCTGTTTTGGTAATCCATGATGATTGCAGTAGCATAATTGGTCAACGTACTGGCAACATTCGGATCCGACGCATCAGCCACGAGTTGCAACCGGGCACTGTTTAGATGTTGCAGGTCTTGTGCAAAATGCGGAGGAAACACTATAGCAAGTTTTATTTTCCCTTCTTTAAATGCCTGGTCAATGCCATCATAAGAAAAAATATTTTCCTGCAAATCAAAATACCTGCTAGCTTCTATCTCATTAATAAGTGATGCAGTGGCTGCATCTTTGGAATTATCAAGTATAGCTATCCTTGAATTCTTTACTTCATTGGTTAATGCAAATCCAAAAATAATAATCTGCATGATGGGCATTCCCAGCAGGATAAACAAGGTTTGCTTATCCCGTAGGATATGATGAAACTCTTTTTTTATAAATGCTGTAAACTGTTTCATAATTAATCGGCAGTTCGGGTGGCTTTCCTGGCCAGTTTTAAAAACACTTCATCCATCGAAGACGCGCTGTATGTTTTTTTCAATTGCTGAGGTGTACCCAATGCATCTATTCTCCCATCCACCATGATGGAGACACGGCTGCAATATTCGGCTTCATCCATATAATGTGTGGTAACAAATACGGTTATTCCGGATGCTGCCGCCTTATAGATCAGGTTCCAGAATTCCCTTCTTGTAACCGGATCCACACCACCTGTTGGCTCATCCAGGAATACAATCTTTGGTTCATGAAAAACGGCCACAGAAAAAGCCAGCTTTTGTTTCCAGCCCAATGGTAATGATCTTACTAATTTATTCGCCTCATTGGTCAGCCTTAATTGATCCAGGATAGCAACTGTTTTTTCTTTAATGAACTTATCTGTCATCCCATAAATGCCTGCATAAAAACGAATATTTTCTTTTATTGTCAGGTCTTCATACAAAGAAAATTTCTGGCTCATATAACCAATGTTCTGTTTGATTTTTTCATTCTCTTTATACACATCAAAGCCTGCCACGGTTGCTTTACCCGACGTAGGCAGCGATAAACCGGACAGCATCCGCATGGCTGTGGTCTTTCCCGCACCGTTGGCACCAAGGAAACCAAATATTTCCCCCTTCTGCACCTCGAATGAAATTGCATCCACGGCTGTGAAATCTCCAAACCGCTTAGTGAGCTTATCGGCTGATATTACATTGTCAGTACTCATATCATTCTTTCATTAAAGCCATAAAACAATCTTCAATAGTGGGCTGCACTTCTTTCATTTCAACTTGTCTGCCTATCTGCTGCAAATAATTTTCAAGCTCTTGTCTTCCGTCATTTTTCATAACGGCATGATGATATTCCCCGAATGCATAGGCATCTTCTACCATAGCAGATTGTTTCAGTTCCTGAAGTAATGGCAGCATATTATCACCTTTTACTGCAAGGATTTGTTTACCGAATTTTTCAACAATTCCTTCCGGCGTGTTTATAGCTAAAATTTTTCCTGATTGAATCAATGCTACCCGGTCACACATACTTGCTTCATCCATATAAGGCGTGGATACAAGTATGGTAATGCCCTGGTCTTTCAAACGCTTCAGCATTTCCCAAAATTCTTTTCTTGATACCGCATCCACACCCGTTGTTGGTTCATCGAGAAATAAAACAGATGGCCGGTGGATCAATGCACAACTAAGCGCTAGTTTTTGTTTCATACCACCGGATAATTTTCCTGCTTTCCTGTCTTTAAAAGGTTCGATCTGTGAGTAGATGTCTTTCACCAAATCATAATTCTCTTCTACAGTAGTATTGAATATGGTTGCAAAAAAATCAAGATTCTCTTTTACAGTAAGGTCCTGGTATAAAGAAAATCGTCCCGGCATATAACCTACCCTGTTACGGATAGCTTTATAATCTTTCACTACATCAAATCCATCAACAGATGCTGTTCCTCCTTCTGGCAATAATAATGTAGTGAGCACCCTGAATAAAGAGGTTTTGCCGGCGCCGTCTGGCCCGATAATGCCAAACAGTTCACCCTTATCCACTTCAAAACTCACGCCCTGCAATGCAGTTACCACGGTCTTTTTCTTTCCGTAGTATTTAACAATTTTATTGGCGATGACTGCAGGCATTTTATTTATTTGAATTGAACTTCACCGTACATGCCAATCTTCAGATACCCATCATTTTTTACTTTCACCTTCATAGCATAAACCAGGTTGGCCCTTTCTTCTTTTGTTTGAATAGTCTTTGGTGTAAACTCTGCCTTATCAGAGATCCATGTTACGATACCGCTAAGCTCTTTATATTTTTTAGCGCCATCGTCCACCAACACTTTTACTGTCTGTCCCAGTTTCACCTGCGATAATTGTGATCCCGTGATATAAGCTCTTAAGGTCATGGCAGACAGGTCAGCAATTTTATATAAAGCTTTTCCAGCCGAAGTAATTTCTCCTGCTTCTGCATATTTGGTAATAACAGTCCCACTTACCGGGTTAATGATGTTAGCTTTTTTTAATTGATCTTCAAGTTGTGCCACTCTTTTTTCTAACGGTTTTCCTTCGCTTAAAATACTCCTGTTTTGAGTGGCTGTATTATTTTTCTGGACATTGATCTGTTGTTGTGTTACTTCGAGGTTCTTCCTGGAAACATCTATCTGCGCATTAATATCATCAAGTTGTTTACCTGTTGCAGCATCCTGTTTCAATAAGTTTTGTGTTCGGGTTTGCTCATGCAGCAGGTTGTTTAATTGGGATTGCTGAACGGCTAATTGTCTTTCCAGCAACTTTACCTGCGGAGATGCATCAGCGGTCTTTTCAGACAGCGCCTGGAAATTGGCTTCTGCCTGTTCTTTTTGCAATGAAATATTTGTTGCATCCAGGATGCCCACCACGCTGTCTTTGCTGAAGACCTGTCCTTCTTCTACCTCAAAGCTTATTATTTTTCCCGTCAGCTCTGACGATACAATTACCTCATCTGCTTCGAACGTTCCGGCAGCATCATATTGCTGCTTCTTACTGGTACAGGCTGCTGCAAGTATCAGCATAGATGCGGAAATTAATTTTGCCAGTGATTTCATCGCTTTATTTTTAATGTTGATTTTTGTCTTTTCGTTTTTCATTATTGTTTACCTGAAATAGTTTGGTAATTGATCTGTGCCTGTAATAACTGTACCTGGTGCGTAATGAGTGATTGCCTTGCCTGGTCTTCGGCATTTATTTCTTTCAAAAAATCATTGGCGGTGATCACTCCATTTTCCAGTTGGGCTTTTGCTGCATCTGTCACTATTTTTCTGAGACTGATAATTTCGTTGTCAGAAACTATAAGTTGCTGAAATTTATCTATCTCGGATTCCTGTTGTTTCAGTTGTGTATTCGTATTTAAAACAAAGGTTTCTTTCTGTACCTCTACCATCCTTTTATTCACTTCCACCTGTTCTTTCTCCTTATTTTTTGTGTACAAACCACCTAATGACCAGTTCAGGCGGACGCCACCAACATAATAAAAATCAAACGCATTCTTCAACATGTTGAGACCCGGTCTTCCATAACCTCCTTGTACAAAAACACTGGCCTTGGGCAAATTTTTAGCAGTAATGATCTTTTCCTGCTGACCAATTAGTTTTTGCTGCTCGCTATAAAGTTTTAATTCAGGTCTTGCAATTTCCCCTGCGTCTGGCATCACAACAGTCACGGGTTTTTCCAATTGAACATTATCACTTAATGGCTGCCCGATAAAAAGTGATAGTGCATCTGTATATCCTTTACGGGATGCTTTTACTTCTATTGCACGTTGATCTGTTTTCAGTAATTCAGCTTTGAGCATATTCAGGCTGGATTTGAATGCTACACCATTCTGCACTTGCGCATCCACTCTTTTTATACCTGTATTAATATCCGCTTTAACCAGCTCTGTCTGTTTTAATTGTTCATCCAGGTACAGGATGCCCAAATACAACTGGTTGATCCTTTCTTTAAGTTTATACAATTCAACTTCCACTTTTTGATTTTCTGTTGCAGCATTCTGTTGCTGCAATGCTTTTTGTTCTTTCGTCATTCCGCCATCATAAATTAACTGGCTTATATCGGCCAGCAATTTGTACTGGTCTTTGGAAGGAGATTCAACTGTGATCCCCGGAAGCAAAATGGGAATGCTGGTTACATCAGATTGATAGGTCGCCTGTCCGCTCAATGTGAGCTGCGGCAGAAATCCTTTTTGCAGGTTATCAATACTGATGCTGGCTGTTTGCCTTATCAGGTCTTTCTGTTTTATTGCCGGGTAATTCTTTTGCGACATCTGATAAGCTTGCCCCAAGGTTAACTGCTGAACAGGTTGGCCATAAAATTGTGCTGGTAACAGTAAAATAATAAGTACTGAAAAATATCGCATAGCATTATAGTTTTAAATTTAACCATATGGTTAACATCGGGGCAAAATCATTTTTTTATCGCATCAATAATAAATTTGGGGATCTCTTTTTTCCGTTGCTCCATGATCCACCTGAATTGCAATTCATCCAGGCCAAGATTCATCTGGAACATGGGCTTGGCTACAAAAGGAAAGATGGTCATGGACAGCAGGTTCATTAATAACTGTACAGGGCTTATTTTTTTTATGGTCCCGTTCCGGACTTCGTTTTCTATCTGTTCCAGGAATTTTTCAGGATTGGGCCGGTTCTTTCCTTTCCATAATTTTTCAAGAAAATATTCCGGGTTCTGGTTGATCTCATTCATTACAAACAAAGGCAGGTAAGGGTTTTCCATCACTACTGCCATATATTCCTCACAGAACCTTTCAATCTTTTCGAAGAGAGAATAATCGGAAAAAAATATTTCATTGATTCTAGGAAAAAGCTGTGCGGCAGCTTCCATAAAGATCACTTCAAATAATTTTTCTTTATTCTTAAAATAATAATGCAGCATGGCCTTATTTATACCTGCTTCATCTGCTATGTCCTGCATCCGTGCACCGGCCATGCCTTTAATTACAAATATTTTTTTTGCCGCAGCCAGTATCTTTTCTTCGGTCGTTTTATTTTTTTTTACTTTTGACATATTAACCAAATGGTTAACAAAATTAAGGATTTGAGTTATTCCGGCAAATTTACTTTTGTCAAAAAGGGTAGCTGTAAAATGAATTGATATTTTTAAACAGCAAAAAGCCGCTCAGACGGGACGGCAGACGGGTGGTTTCGCAATATGGGGCGACAGATAATATTCTCCGAAATTTTACGTGACCGACACCCCACCGGAACATTTTCAGTTTAAAAAGGGAGACTGAATTATCAGTCTCCCCTTATATGTATGTTTAAAATAGATCGTCTTTTTTAAAGACATATTCTAATAAGATACTTTTATTTCCACGCGGCGATTTTTAATACGTCCTGCAGCAGTATTATTATCTGCTACTGGCATTGTTTCACCAAATCCTTCGCTTGTTATCCTGTCTTCACTGATACCTTTGCTTACAAGATATGCTTTCACTGCAGCGGCACGATCTTCACTTAATTTCATATTGGTATCATCATTTCCTGCATTATCTGTATGTGCTTCAATCTTAACTTTTAGTCCCGGATTGTCATTCATAATTGTTACTACCTGATCCAACGAAGCAGCAGACTTTGATGTCAGTTTTGCATTTGTTGTGCCAAAAGAAATATGCTGAGCTGAAGCACTTAGTGTTTTACTCACGTTTGCTGGCACTTCAGGACAACCATTATTACTTGCCACACCTGCTATATCCGGACATTTATCCTGTTCATCATTGATGCCGTCATTATCTCTGTCAGTAACCGGGCAACCATTTCTATCTGCCGGACCTGCCTGATTGGGACATTTATCTTCTTCATCATTTATACCATCACCATCGCTGTCGGGAATAGGGCAACCATTGTATTTAGCTATACCCGCCTGGTTGGGACATTTATCTTCTTCATCATTTATACCATCATTATCACTGTCAGGAATTGGACAACCATCATATTTTGCAATACCTGCCTGGCTAGGACATTTATCCAGCGAATCATTAATACCATCACCATCTGTATCCATTATTACTACCGGAGTTTCAGCAACATCGCTTGCACGGTATGTTGGTGATCCTTTCTTACCAAATAATTTCAATTTCAAGCCAGCCTGTATGTTCTGATTTTTATACTCACTTGTCGCTGTATGCCCTGGCCGATCATCCATATTGGAAAACCCATAAATATAGCGGCCAAATACTGTTACCCTGCCGCGGGGGCAAATTTCCAAACCAGCAAAGGCTGAAAAACTTGACTGTTTGAAATCGCTTTCCTGTGCAGTATTATTTTCATCCTTTACACCTGTCACAAAATCAACTTGTGGGCCGGCTACTATAGCAATTTTATCACCGGCATGAAATTTCAACAACAATGGAATGGAGAGATACCTGATACTGCCATCTTTAAGTAACAAGTTTGAAGATGTGTTATTGGTCTGGTACCGCTGAGAACTATACAGGAGTTGTGGCTCCACAGAAAAATGTTCGCCAACTGGCAAATTAAGCCACACGCCGGGCGCCCAACCTACTTTGGTCATATAATCTATGTTGGACGGGCTGGCTTTTACATTCCTGAATTCGCTGAAGTTGGCGGCGCCCAATAAGCCGCCTGAAACTGTATAATTTTCCTTTACTATGTCCTGCGAATATGTTGCATTAATTACAAAACACGACAGAACGAATAAAAATAATTTTTTCATAACGTAAATTTTAGAATAAATAAAAATGCTTTCTCAATGACCGAAGTTTTGATAGTCCGCTTATTTATGAATTCATTTATTGAAGGAAGAGTTTCAAAATGTATACCAATGCGCTTTTATTTTATGCGTAAAAAAATCCCCATAATAATGTGTGAAGAATAAAATCAAAAACTGTACAAAGAATTTTATAGAAGAATTAGTTTTTGTAATGGGGAATAAGTTGCCTACTGATAAATCTGGCACATTTTTAAAAGTCTATTGTAATAACAATAATGTCACGAATGACAGCATACAAATTGCGCATGAAAAAATTAGGAGGTTATTTTTTTGCTTTGTTTTTATTGTTGCAATCTTTTTCAGCATTCGCACAACCGGATGCTTCCGGTGGATTAGCGGATAATATTTTCAAAGAGGAAGAGGCAAAATTTCTCGTGCAGCTTAAAAACATTTCATATGATTCTGTCATTGTTGATCCTCTAACCCGTTATGCGGAATTGGAGATTGAAAGTATTTATACATTGCTTACGGCTGATACGGCTTTGTCGGCAGGTGAAAAAGAGAAAGCTATAAGAAGCCTCGCTTATTTTATGAATGGCCTCAGCAGAAATTTACAGCAACGAAAAACAGACATGTATGAAATAAGGACAGCATTTGAATCATACAGGCATTTGCTGCTGGCCTTGCTATATAATAAACCATTTAACGAATTGCTGGTATCATTAGAGCCCCGAATCAGTCAGCTGCTCGCAACAACTTTCAGCCAGTTTAAGGAAGATTCACTGCTTGATGATATTGCCGTATACAAACGTGTTGCTGCTACACCCGGATTTGTTTTCCAGTTTTTAGAAAATAAAAACAATTTTCCTTTCACTGATTCTTTATTGCTGGAAGCAGCAGCCACTGATCCAATGAAATTTGTTTTTTATCTGAACCAGAACAAAACAGGTATACAAAACAAGATCCGCAGTACAAAGAATATCTACCTTCAGCAAATTATATCTCTTTCAGGTAATAAGAATATATCAGAATTGTTGCCTTTTATTACCCAGATAGCGGAACAGAAGATTACACCAGAAGAGATACTTGAAAAAAGAACTGAAGCAGGTAAATATTTTCAGTTGCTGACGAATACGCTGCAGGCATCTGTTTCTAAAAATTCTTCTTCTATTTTCCTGGAACCATTACGAGCTGGCATAAAACAAAAGGCCCTTTTATTTTATGTGAACCCAATCAATGAATTACATAACGCTGCAGATGCTGTCCGGTTTGCCCCGGCAGACGGCCTTCGTCCCGAAGATATTTATTATATAATAACCAGCTGCGGAGATGAACTATATACATCCAGTTATCTTGGTTTATACAAACGGCTGATGGAACATTTTAAAGATCAGTCTGCAGATTCCTTATTCACTCTAATGCAGTATGATAATTTCAGCAGCTTTATACGTTTGGCAGCTAATTATAATGTACTGGCTGATTTTTTACATAATATGCTTCCCCAAAGAAGAAAGGAATTATTGAAGAGGTTTATTGCAGGAATTGAAAACAATACAAACAAAGGATTAGAACAAGCAATGGATATTGCTGACTCTTTCACGGGGCTCCGCACTTTCCCTGACATTAATGAGTTAATCCAGGCTGAACTGCAGTTCAATTTGGAACGCTGCATGTCTGATCAGCAATATCTTGGTATCCGGTTATACAATATCCTGTTACAGCTATTTGAGCTTGTAAAACAGGAAAAAGATTTGCATAAATTATGGGCAACACTTGGCAATTATGAAGTGTTGAAACGGGAAGCATTGCTAAATAAAGATGGTGAAATTATTCAATTGGTATTATTTTATGGTGATGAAGACGGTGTTGCTTCTTTCAGCAATTTTTTAAAACTATATACGGATACCAGTAAATGGAAAATCGCTAAAAATAAAAATTGGATAAGTATCCGTTCTGTTTCCGATCAGCCGCTTACTATTTATGCTAACAGGCCATTAGACGGAAAATTGGAACTGGATTTGAAAGCACAGGATAGCCTGGTTGCTTTTTTACAGCAGCAATCACTGCAGCCTACCGTTCTTGTTCACCGCGGACATAGTTATCATCTGGACAAAACATTAAAACGACTGACACCATATGTAAAGCTGGCAATTCTGGGATCCTGTGGCAGCTATAATAAAGCAATAAGTATTGCCGGTATTAATCCTGACGTACAGGTTATTGGATCAAAAAAAGCAGGATCCAAATCTGTTAATGATCCTGTTATCGATGTGATTAATGAAACCTTAGCAGGTAAAAATGATCTTGTGTGGACAGAGATAGGGAAAAAGCTGGCCGGCAGGTTTAGTAAAGATGAAGCAACATTAAATGTTTTCAATGAATATTTTTTTCCGGCTGATAATGTGAGTCTTTTTGTTCTTAAACTTTTTAACTATTACAACCGGTTTGTTTAATTTCTGTAACTCACTAACTAAATAATTTTGGGTGCTTTAGTTCGATTACTCTGCATTCTTTAGTCCGACGGACTGGCGGTATACAATTACTAATGCAACGCCCGTGAAAAGCAAAGCATCAAAAGCACTAGCAAGTTCATTTCCGTTATTAGCAGAGGGTTGGTCAATAGCTCTTGGAATATGAAGGACAATCAGCCAAATAAAAATCATTATTGCCTGAAGCATCGCAACATGCTTCGCAGCAATGTTTAGAATGATACAGGTGCCTGATGCAATCAAGGCGACGCCTGCGAATTTTGTCCAGAAGACCGGCATACCAAACAACTTTGGTACCATTGGTGTAACAAAATCTGTATAATAAAAATGCGAGACTCCAAATAAAATGATGGTCGTTGAAAAAAAGATTCTCCCTGCCAAATAAAGCCACTTATTGTTCCTGGCATCTTTTGTGGGAAGTACGCTTGCTAGAATTAATGCCCCGCCACCGAATGCCAGCCCCTTTAATGAAAAGACCCATGCCGCCAGATGAACAGGTGAATACGGATTAATAAATAAATTATAAGGAATATGGAAAAGGACAAAACATAGTAAAAAAAATATACCCGCAACAAGAAGTGCTTGTTTGAGCGTTGTCTTTGAAATGGGAATAAGGCCCGTAATTAATAATCCGGCAATTATTACAATCACAGCCGTACCATACACCGGAATAATTGTATGCATCCATACCGGCCACACTGGAACAATACTTGGTCGAAAATCCTTATAATAAATTTGTAGTACTGCATAAGCGATTAGACCTATGCCATAAGTTATCCTGCCGGCTTTAAACAAATAATTCATTGCATCGTTTTACCGTAAAAATTACATTAAATGACTTAATAATGCAAATGCGGTAATTGCGCCTTCGTACTTGTTTGCCGGAGCTATTTTTTGTTGCAGCTGACGTTTTTCAATTTGGCTTTAGTTCTTATCTTCATCATCAGTCCCGCAAGTGCGGGATTGGGCTGCAGTTTTGGGTTGAACGAATACAAATGCCAGCACAGCAGTAAGCCATGACCGGTGTACGCCATTCATAAACATTAATTTCATGAGGAGTTTTCTACTTTTAATATTATGTGTTGTATTGTTATTCAATAGCAAGGCCCAAACCGGGAACCAAATCGTCA
>Ga0068863_100007883_pt1 | contig 10415 bp, 9 predicted proteins | sample KBSSwiS62_FD_66596 | JGI IMG/M metagenome (GOLD analysis project Ga0068863, IMG submission 66596) | Switchgrass rhizosphere microbial communities from Kellogg Biological Station, Michigan, USA - KBS Switchgrass S6-2 | ecosystem: Host-associated > Plants > Roots > Rhizosphere > Soil ...
AATCTGCGGGCGACCTTCCCGGCGATGTGGCGGGCGACGTCGGCGCCTTGATAGGCGCGCCACGCGTCGGAGATGGTTTGCCGGGTGACTTCGACTGTCAAAGCCGCTTGGGCGGGAAGAACAGGAGAAAGAAAAACAGTTTTCGCTCGGATGCATGGGCCGCGTTCAAAGCCTGAATGGCCGTCCGTGCCACATCGACGGCCGAATGCGCATCCGACGATCTGAACCGTGCGAGCGGGTCATAGTCGGCTTTGTGTCGCCGCTGCTGAAGTTGCGGAAAAATGTCCGCGAAGAGGCTCATATCAGGTCCGAATCCCCCTGACGGCACGAAGGGCACATATTTTGGCGACGGGTTCGGCTTGTTAATCTCCTCGCAAACCATGTTTAGCGTGGCATGGTTTACGCTTCGGGAGACAAGCGCATATTCGTTGGATGCGCGATGCATAACGCCCACGAATTGGTCGGCCGCTCCGGCAACCGCAGCATGAAATACCGCGTAGTAGGCCGACGAGATCGAGCGCCGCAAATCGACCTGCCGGGTCGGGCCGGACTGCGGTGAAGCGATCAATCGTTCTGCTTGCTCGATAAGGTGATCAGGATTCAGAATCGCCATTGTCGTTCAATTCATCGGCTGTGGCATATTCGAGGATGAAGCGACGCTCTTCACCAGCTTTCGCCATCGCTTTCCTGACTTCCGAAATTGCTTTGGCCAACCGCTTGCCGCCGATTTCCGCAATGGCGCCTTCGCCGATGACGACAGTGATGCTGATCGCATCATTGCCTTCCGAATCGATGGTCGATCCGATGAGCACGTCCTCAACCGCGACCGGCGCAAACACCTCGGTCAGCGCGTCGCCGGCGGACTGCTTGATTTTGGTCATTTCAGTCATGTCGCAGATTAACCCGATTTCGGGATGGCATCCATCTGATTTTCATGGCGTCGCACCCACAATCCCACGCGTCCGCACGTACAGCCACCCGATCGTCGCGGCGAACAACGCCATGCCGATCCAGATCGCCGCCGCCTCGAAATGCTCGCCGACCACAGCGAACGGGGTGTCGCTGTTGGTGAAATAGACGACCGCGGCGAACGCCACGCCGAACAGGCTCTCGCCGACAATCAGGCCGGTCGCCATCAGCACGCCCATGCGCTGCGCGAATTCGGGGTGGGTCTGCCGTTCGGCCCAATTGTCGTAGAGCTTGCCGAGCAGCGCGCCGATCGGGATCAGCAAGGTCAGCGACATCGGCAGATAGACGCCCATGCCGACCGCGAGCGGCGGTAGCCGGCGTTTGGACGTCCGGCTCAGCACCTCGTCGACGAGGATCACGGTCACGCCGATCAGCGCGCCATAGCCGATCAGGTCCCATCGGATGTCGCCGCCCAGCACGCCCTTCGCCAGCGCCGAGATCAACGCCGCCTGCGGCGCCGCCAGCGCGCCAGGCTTGGCGTTGGGCGCGCCTTCGAAGGTGAAGGTGCTGTTGAGCAGATCGAGCACCGGCGCGATCACCAGCGATCCGAAGATCACGCCGATGATCAGCGCCACCTGCTGCTTCCACGGTGTCGCGCCGACCAGCTGGCCGGTCTTGAGGTCCTGGAGATTGTCGTTGGAGATGGTCGCGATGCTGAACACGATCGCGGTGGTGAACAGCGCATAGGCGACCAGCGCCTGCGCGCGTGCCGGATCGTCGCTCTGGCCGAAGAACAGGGCCAGCAACAGCGCGGCGCCGATCACAGCGAGGATGCCGACGCCCGACACCGGGCTGTTCGACGCGCCGATCAGTCCGGCCATGTAACCGCAGACCGCCGCGATCACCGCGCCGATGACCACGACATAGACCAGTGTCGCGGCGATGATCGCGACCGCATGGTCGGCGATCGGCGTGCCGGCGCTGAACGACCAGAGCAAAGCGGCGATCGGGACCAGCGAGAACAGGATCGATCCGCCGATGATGCCGATCGGCAGGTCGCGCTCGGTGAGGTCGAGCAAGCCGCCGTCGCGCCGTGCCCGCGCCGCCGCCATCGCCGAGCGGATGCCGCCGATGATCGGCCCGAGCACCTTGAGCAGGGTCCAGACCGCCGCGATGCCGATCGTGCCGGCGCCGATGAAGCGCACTTCGCCGCGGAAGGTGGTACTGACCAGCGTGGCGACGTCGGTGCCGGCCGTGACCTGGCCCCAGGTCAGCATCGGCACCAGCATGCCCCAGGCGATCAGCATGCCGATGAACATCGCGATGCCCACCGACAGGCCGACGAGATGGCCGACGCCGATCAAGGCCATCGACAGGCTGGCCGACGCGCCGCTCGCCGCCGGACCGACGCGGAACGCGGTCGAGACCTCGGCGGCGGCGAGCTTCATCGCCGCCAGCAGCGAGAAACCGGCGGCGGCGAGCGATCCCATCACGATCGCGCGCAGGCCCTTGGCATTCTCCTCGGCGCCCTCGCTCGATCCGGAGCCGCATTTGAGCACCTCGGCCGCGGCCACGCCTTCGGGGTAGGGCAGGTCCGATCCGGTCACCAGCGCGCGGCGCAGCGGCACCGAATACATCACCCCCAATATGCCGCCGATCGCGCACACCGCGACCGTGGTCCAGTAAGGGAAGCCCTGCCACCAGCCGATCAGGATCAGTCCGGGCAGCACGAAGATGATCGCCGCCAAGGTGCCGGCCGCCGACGCGATCGTCTGGACGATGTTGTTCTCGAGGATGTTGGCGGACTTGAACAGGCGCAGGATCGCCATCGAGATCACTGCCGCCGGGATCGAGGTGGCGAAGGTGATGCCCACCTTGAGGCCGAGATAGACGTTGGCCGCCGTGAACACCAAGGTGATCAGGCCGCCGAGGACGATGCCGCGCACGGTGAGTTCGGGCAAGCTGGTCTTGGTTGTCATGCGATCCTCGCCTGGTTGCGATGGTTACGCACGAAACCGGGGCGATGTGCAATGGGGGGCTGGTGCGCGGCGGGGACATTCCGGTGAAGCGCGTTTTCCTTCCCTGGGACTCATAAATAGTCGATTGGCAATTCAGTCATAGAAAACCACGTCGAGCGCCGGCGCCAGCTGCATGAACAGGTCGAAATCGCGGTCTTGCGTCACCACGGTAGCTCCGGTCGCCGCTGCAACGGTGGCGGTGACGGCATCGTTCATCAACTCGATGCGATCGAAAGCGGTCTTGATCGAGCGAACCTCGCCAGCAATCGCGCGTGCCGCCCGGCCGGCCAGAGTTCCGGCCGCCGCCCACTGATCCGCGGACGGCACGAGGATTTTGCCGGGAGCGATCCGCGCCAGCACGGCCTCGACCTTGCCGACGACGGTTGAGGTTTGCGAATGGTCGGGATCGAGCCGCCCGAGCGTCCAGCTCAGTTCGGCGATCGTCGACGCGGAGACGAAGCTCAGTGGAAGATTGGCGAGCAGCGTCCTGAGTTCCGCGGAACCACGCCCCGCCAGCGCGTTGACGAAGACGTTCGTGTCCAGCACGAACGGACCCTTCGACGGGACCACGCCGAGCATGGGTAGCAGGGCGTCGTCACGATACCCGACCCTGACCGAAGGCATCGGATCAGAAATTCAGCTCGGCGATGATTTTCGGATCGACGTGGGCCAATGATCCCCACTGATCTGCGAGCCATGGCCCCAGATCATCCTGCGTCGCGAGCGCAGCCAATGCCGCCTCGATGACGGCCGAAGGCGATTGCGTGCCCAACCGGGCCGCCGCGGCCGCGAACAACGCCGGCGTTACCTTGGCATTGAGATGCTTGGTCTTCGGTCCGTCGGTCAATCCGGCGGCCGTCGCCATCCTCATGGACAGCGGGGTGGCATCGCCCGGTTTCAGGGGCTTGCGTCTGGTCCTGACGGGGGAGGTTGCGGATTCCATGACCACTCCGGTATTACCAATTCTCTGTTATAGTAACATAGAGCGTCGCGACGAATGCGCAAGTTCCACGTCAGTCGGGTTCAACCGCTGGGACGAACCGCTTCGGCCCATAGATGCAGGTGATGACGTCCTCACAGGTCGCACGATCAATCGTTTCGTATCGCGTAGTCGTCCCGCCGATCCGCCGAACGCTTATCGCAAACCGAATTGATGACATCGACGTTCGGGGCTAAGCAGGTCGAAGGCTTGCGCCTTCAATTTTTCTCATCAGGTCGATGTCTAAGTGCTTTTTCCGAGGCCATTGCATCCTGACACCACTTCACCACCTCTCTCATCCGATCCAGGCGAACCGTTGTCCACTTTGCATCACCTGACACGCCCTCGGGGTGCGGGCTGTAGCGGAAACGCATCTTGCGACTGGACATCATTTCGCTCACCAACGCGGTCACCATGAGCCACGGAGAATGCGGTGAGCTTCGCACGCCGAGATAACGGAAGGTGCCGCGTTGAGGAAATCTTGAAATTCCTATTGCCTTGGCCTCATAATTAACTTCGTTGTCGATTGTGATCTTGTTGACTGAGAGATGCAAGTCTTGTCCCGTATCCTTACTGTGTTCGACAACTGAAAATCGAGGAAGGATTTCTCCATCGTGCATCACGAATAACTTAAATCCGGGTGTCTCGACGAGGCATTGCATGCCCGTCAGGCGAGGCGTGCCGTTATTGGGTTCTGTTTGCAAAACTGCTTCAGCGTTCCAGCTACCAATAATTTTGGTTGCGAATGTGATCGATGCCTCGGGGGATTTCGTGACGCCTGGTGACGGAATTAGAACCGCTACCACGACAGCATATGTTGCGGTTTGGAGCAGCCTGTTCATGCCTCACTCGTCCTTGTTTTTGAAAATGACGGCCAGCGTGGATAGGTGATCATCCATATACGGCACCTACATTCGAACAGGTTAACCGAGCATCTCTGCGCAAATAGATTTGCCGATATCCAAGTGCGATTTCGGCTGACTGAAATCACGGTGAACGGTGATGAGCAGCCTTTCGCGTCTTCACAGGTGCCAGACAAGGTGGCGATCACATCTTCAACGAAGGACACCGTCAATCTCACCGGCATCACCCAGCCAGCAACGACAAAAACTCCTCGAACTTCCCATTCCGCCCCACCGGCAGCCTGTCCTCGAAATAGACGAAATCCAGCCGGAACGGATGGCGCAGCTTCCAGTGGAGATGCGCCTCGAGCGCATCCTCCTCGCGCCCGGTCAGCGGGCGCTCGACCACCAGCCGCACCTCGATCCGGTCGATCTCGTGCTGGCGGAACTGATATTGGCGGATCGGCGCGATCGCGCGGAATTGCTTGTAGCCGGTCAGCGGCCAGTGGCGCGTGCCGTCGGGCTTGACGATCATGTTGCGGGTGCGGCCGAGGATGCGGCGGATGGTGGGCAGGCCGCGGCCGCAGGGGCAGGGGACTCCAACTTCGGCATGGTCGCCAATGTCGTAGCGCAGCATCGGCGTCACATGATTGTGGAGGTCGGTCACCAGCACCTTGCCGCTCGCGCCCGGCGCGCAGGGCCGGCCGTCGCCGTCGATCACTTCAACGATCACGGTCTCGCTCATCACATGATAGAGGCCGCTGCCCGACGGGCACATGATCGCGAGATAGCCCATTTCCTCAGACGAATAGCAGTCGAATATTCGGGCCTCGCCGCGTAGCGCGACGCGCTCGATCAGGTCGGGCGACAGCGTTTCGCCCAGCGTCCGCCAGCAGCGGATCGACGACAGGTCGGCGCCGCGCGCATCGGCCTCGTCGAGCAGCGCCGAGAGGTTGCTCGGATAGATCACCACGCTCGTCGCCTGGAAGTCGAGCAGCTGGTCGATCTGGTTGCCGATGTCGGCCTCGATATCGATGCGCAGGCCGGGACCGGTCTCGAAGAACAGATTGGGCGGCATGCCCCAATCCTTGTCCAGCCCCACGCTCTTCATGTTTGCGCGGATCGCCGCCAGCCGCCCGCTGAAATCGGGCTCGGCCCACAGATGATAGCGCAGGGTCAGCGCCAGCCAGTGGAGCTGGTTGACCGCGGTGCGGCGGACGATGACGGGTTCGCCGGTCGAACCCGAGGTGTTGACCGTGCGGATCGGCTGGTGGCCGGGCAGGACCGTCTCGATATGGATCGGCGGATCGGTCGCCTGCACCATCTGCCGCGTCAGCGGCGGCAGGCGGAGCAGGCCGCCCGGCGCGGCGAGACTGTCCGGATCGAGTCCGGCGGCGGCGAGCCGGTTGGCGAACAAGGGCGAGCGTTCGGCGAAATGCCGCGCGATCAGGCCGAGCTGGATCCGCTGGCGCTCGGCGATCGCGGCGGGATCGAGCCACTGGCTGGCGTCGAACTGGTGGAGCAGCGCCGCGAGCGACGCGGTGCGGCTGCTGAACACCGGCGGCCAGACGCTGCCGGCGATGTCGCCGCGCATCGCAGCGAGGCGCGGATCGGGCGTCATGGCAGGTCGATCACCAGCAGTGGGCAGCGTTCCGCCAGCGGATAGCCGGTCGTTTCGACGAAGCGCACGTTGCGCGCCCAGTCCGGCACGAGATCGAGAATCGCCGCGCGCGACGGATAGCAATGGACATAGCGCGATCCGCGATAGGCATCGATCTCGGCGATCGTCTCGAAACTCCAGCCGCTCGCGCGCGACAAGGCCGGGCGGTCGGGGAACAGCGCCTCGAACCGGTCGTGCAGCAGCGCGCTGGCGACGTTGGGCAGCCCTTCGGCGACGCTGACCGCCATGTTGAAGCGCTGCTTGAAGGCATGAAAGGGCAGGGCGCCCGCCATCGCATCGGCACGCACCGCCTCGATCGTCTCGCAGGGATCGGGCGTGGCGAAGCAGCGCAGGACGATGCGGCCGCCGGGACGGATGACGCGGCGCAATTGCTCGAACAGCAAGGGTTGTTCGGCGGGCCAGGCAAGCATCGTCAGCGCGCCGTCGCCGATCGCCGCCGCGACGCTGGACTCGGCGATCGGCATCCGCTTCCAGTCGCCGATCACCGCACGGCGATCGGCGGTGTCGCCGGGCCAGGCGATCGCGATCATGTCCGCGCTCCAGTCGAGCGCGATCACGCGGCGCGGGACGGTCGCGAGTTCGGGCGTGACGCCGAGCAGCAGGACGGGATCGTCGCCGATCCCATGCTCCTCCAGCAACGCACCTATTGCTGCCGCGACATCGGCATTCGGCCGCAGCGGCGGCTGAATCGTCGGCCAGCGGCGATGGAAATCGCGGAGATCGCCGTCGCGATCGGAGGTCATCGTGCCGAACGTCGCCGGGGCATCGCTCACCGGCCTTTCGCTCACCGGCCCTTGAACAGTCCGCCGAGCAGGCCGCGCAGCAATTGCCCGCCGATCTGCCCCGCCACCTTGCGGCCGACCGACGTCGCGGCCGAGCGCGCCGCCGACTGGATCATCTTCTCGGCGAAACTGGGCCTGGCATCCTCGCGCGCCTGCCGCGCGGCGGCCTGCGCGGCTTCGCGCTGCTGGAGGACGCGGATGCGCTCCTGCTCCTTGGCGATGCGGGCCGCTTCGCGGTCGGCGATCGCGCGCGCTTTCTCGTCTTCCTTTGCCCGGACGGCATCGAGCTTCGCCTGCTCGGCCGCGGCTTTGGCTTCGGCTGCTGCCGCGCCGGCTTCGGCGGCCTTCGCCGACAGCAGTTCCTCGGCCGATTCGCGGTCGATCAGCACGTCATATTTGCCGCCGACCGGATCGGTCTCCCGGATCACGCCGCGCTCGATCGGCGTCACCGGGCCGACGCGCGAGCAGGTCGGCTTGATCAGGGTGCGCTCGACTGGGGTGGGCGCGCCATCGGCCTGGAGCAGCGAGACCAGCGCCTCGCCGACCTTCAACTCGGTGATGACGGTCGCGACATCGACACCGGGATTGGCGCGGAAGGTCTCGGCGGCGGCGCGGATCGCCTTCTCGTCCTTGGGCGTGAACGCGCGCAGCGCGTGCTGGACGCGGTTGCCGAGCTGCGACGCGACCTTTTCGGGGATGTCGATCGGGTTCTGCGTGATGAAATAGACGCCGACGCCCTTCGAGCGGATCAGCCGGACGACCTGCTCGATCTTGTCGAGCAAGGCCTTGGGCGCCTCGTCGAACAACAGATGCGCCTCGTCGAAGAAGAAGCAGAGCCTGGGTTTGTCCGGGTCGCCGACCTCGGGCAATGTCTCGAACAGTTCGGACAGCAGCCACAGCAGGAAGGTGGAATAGAGCTTGGGGCTCGCCATCAACTTGTCGGCGGCGAGAATGTTGACCAGGCCGCGGCCCTTGTCGTCGACGCCAAAGAAATCATGGATGTCGAGCGCCGGCTCGCCGAAGAAATGCTCGCCGCCCTGGCTGCGCAGTTGCAGCAGCGAACGCTGGATCGTGCCGACCGTCGCCTTCGAGACGTTGCCGTAGGTGGTGGTCAGTTCGTCGGCGCGCTCGGCGCAATGGACGAGCATCGACTGGAGATCGTCGAGGTCGAGCAGCAGCAGCCCTTCCTTGTCGGCGACGTGGAAGGCGATCGTCAGCACGCCTTCCTGCGTGTCGTTGAGGTCCATCAGCCGCGACAGCAGCAATGGACCCATTTCGGAGATCGTGGTGCGGACCGGATGGCCCTGCTCGCCGAACAGGTCCCAGAACTGGACGGGATTGTCGGCATAGGCCCAGTCGGCATAGCCGATCTCGGCGGCGCGCGCGGCGAAGCTGTCATGGATCTTCGCGGTCGGCGAGCCCGCCATAGCGAGGCCGGAGAGATCGCCCTTCACGTCGGCTACGAACACCGGCACGCCGGCCTTCGAGAGGCCCTCGACCATGCCCTGCAGGGTCACGGTCTTGCCGGTGCCGGTCGCGCCCGCGATCAGCCCATGGCGGTTGGCGCGCCTGAAGTTCAGGATCTGCGGCTTGCCGCCGCCCGCGCCGATGAACACGCCATCCTCGTTTGCCATGAATTCACCCTCGCCCACGCAATCCTGTCGGAGCGAGGGTCTTAGAGCAGGTGCCGTGAAGGGGGAATCGGTTTCGGCGATGGCGACCCTCTACCGCTTGCGGGAGAGGGAGAGACGCCGAAGGCGGCGAGGGTGAGGGTCTGAAGGGCGAGACCCGCACAGGCCCTCACCCTGGCCCGCTGCGCGTGCCTGTCCCTCTCCCGCAAGCGGTAGAGGGAAGGGGCGCTCTTGCGCATCGCTGCCCGGCTAAGGCAGGCTGATGCCGTCACGGTTGGCGAGAAAGGTGGATGATTTGTCGGATGGGGAACGCACCACGCAGCGGCGCCTGCTGTCGATTTTGGGCGGATCGGCCGGCAATCTCGTCGAATGGTATGACTGGTACGTCTATTCGGCGTTCGCGCTCTATTTCGCGCCGGTGTTTTTTCCCGAGGGTGACGCCACGGCCAAGCTTCTGAACACCGGCGCGATCTTCGCGGTCGGCTTCCTGATGCGGCCGATCGGTGCATGGTTGATGGGCATCTTCTCCGACCGGCGCGGGCGAAAGGCGGGATTGACCTTGTCGATCACTTTGATGTGCGCGGGGTCGCTGCTGATCTCGATCACGCCCGGCCATGCCACGATCGGCAATTGGGCGCCGGCGATCCTCGTGCTCGCGCGGATGATGCAGGGGCTGAGCGTGGGCGGCGAATATGGTGCCAGCGCGACCTATCTCTCGGAAATGGCGACGAGCAAGCGGCGCGGTTTCTTCTCGAGCTTTCAATATGTGACGTTGATCATGGGCCAGTTGCTGGCGCTGTCGGTGCTGATGCTGCTGCAATACACGATGAGCGAGACCGATCTCGAGACCTGGGGCTGGCGGATTCCGTTCGCGGTCGGCGGCGTGCTGGCGATCATCGTCTTCTGGCTGCGGCGCGGCCTGATGGAGACCGAGAGTTTCGCCAAGGGCCAGACATCGGGCGCGCCGCGGTCCAGCCTGCTCGGCCTGTTCCGCGTCCATCCGCGCGAGGCGCTGATCGTGATCGCGCTGACCGCCGGCGGTACGCTCGCTTTCTATGCCTATTCGACCTACATGCAGAAATTCCTCGTCAATACCGCCGGCTTCGGACGCGAGACCGCGACGACGATCATGACGGCGGCACTGTTTTTCTACATGTGCCTGCAGCCCGCGGCGGGCGCGCTGTCCGACCGGATCGGGCGCAAGCCGCTGATGATCGGTTTCGGCATGGCCGGGCTGCTGCTGACCGTGCCGATCTTCCGCACGCTGGAGGGCACCGACGATCCCTGGATCGCCTTTGCGCTGGTGATGGCGGCGCTGGTGATCGTGACCGGCTATACATCGATCAACGCGATCGTGAAGGCGGAGCTGTTTCCGGCGCATATCCGCGCGCTGGGCGTGGCCTTGCCTTATGCGATCGCCAACACAGTGTTCGGCGGCACCGCCGAATATGTCGCGCTGAAGCTCAAGACCGAAGGGGTCGAGCAGGCGTTCTACTGGTATGTCGCGGGCATGATCGGCGTCTCGCTGATCGTCTATCTGGGCATGCGCGACACGCGCGATCACAGCGCGATC
>Ga0068863_100007891_pt1 | contig 10411 bp, 9 predicted proteins | sample KBSSwiS62_FD_66596 | JGI IMG/M metagenome (GOLD analysis project Ga0068863, IMG submission 66596) | Switchgrass rhizosphere microbial communities from Kellogg Biological Station, Michigan, USA - KBS Switchgrass S6-2 | ecosystem: Host-associated > Plants > Roots > Rhizosphere > Soil ...
ATAAAGATTCAATCGCTGCTTCATGCTGCTCAGTGCCAAACAAAAACCGCGGATCAGGGGTAATATTGAATGGTTCTTCTTTCAGATTAAAATACTGGAGATACATCGGTACACCCCACAAGGCAGCTTTAGTCTATTGCCTTGCGGGATAAAATTTCAACCTACTACTTAGATTTCTTTGCGATGCTTTTGCCAACTGGCTTCGAGCCTGTCTTTTCCGAGAACGAATGAACATAATAGGCGATTGCCCATCTATCGGCTTCGGGTAAATAATCGTAGGGAGACATGCCGGTGCCCTTCAGACCATGTGCAATCGTTTCAAAGATCTTTTCGACGCTCGTGCCATTCTTAAATGAAGCCGGTTTGGAAAAATCTCGAGGCTTTGGGTTCAAGTATTTTCCTGTTGGGCCCATACCATCGCCCTTGTCGCCATGGCAGGTTTGGCAAGTCTGGCTATAAGCAGTCTTCCCCTTTTCCAGCACTTGAGGAGATGAGTCTGGCTTGCCTGCGAATGCAGCTACCGATAAGGCGCTGATCAGAAGTGCGGCAAATACATTTCGAGCTAACGTGTTCATGCAAGACCTCCGCGAGTATTATCAGCCAAAACCTGATTTCGGCGCGACAGACCAGTAGACCAGTCTTGACATCATTTTAGATTCAGATTACGCGTACTACCCTTGGGCGCATAACTCAGCGGTAGAGTATTACCTTCACACGGTAGGAGTCGCTGGTTCGAATCCAGCTGTGCCCACCACACAAGATTATGACGCACGATATATTTGGAATCGAATGTGATCCGGCAGCCGCCCGAGTTCACATCTTGCCTGTCCCGTACGATGCAACAACTTCCTATCGCCCAGGCGCGGCGCGAGGCCCTGCAGCAGTACTTGCTGCAAGCGCCCAAGTCGATTTGTGCGACGCAGATGTTGGCAGCCCTCATGAAGTGGGAATTCATTTGCATCATGCACCATCCATGGTCGAAGAACGCAATCGCACTGCCCGTGCAGCTGCGGCCCGCGTTCGAGAAGCGCTCGATGATGGAGCGAAGCCACCTGAAGATGATGTTGATTTAGTCAACTCGTTAGGCAACCAGAACAACAAGGACGTCTACGATTGGACACGTTCGATGCTGGAGAAAGGAAAGCTGCCGGTCATTTTGGGAGGCGATCACAGCGTGCCTTTCGGCGCCATCAGAGCAGTTTGCGAGTACTATCCGGATGGGATTGGGCTCCTTCATTTTGATGCGCATGCAGACTTGCGAGACACCTATCAGGGTTTCGAGGACTCGCATGCATCGATCTTCAACAACGTTGTTGCGAAACTCCCCAAAGTGACCAAACTCACGCAGGTAGGTATTCGCGATTTCAGTCACGAAGAACTCGATCTCATCAAGAATAGCAACGGCCGTATTCAAACCTACTTCGATCGATTTTTACGAGACGCACGCTTTGCCGGTCGCATGACCCAATTAGCAAAAAGCATCGTCGATACTCTGCCCGAACACGTCTATGTGTCGTTTGACATTGACGGGCTAGACCCTGTCTTGTGCCCAAACACTGGGACGCCTGTTCCAGGAGGGGTCACCTTTGATGAGATGGTTCTCATCATGTCGACACTTGCGCGATCAGGCAAAAAGATTGTGGGCCTTGATTTGTGCGAAGTTGCGCCACCACGTGACATGAAGGATGATGCATTGGCCGATCTTTGGGATGCTAACGTCGGCGCTCGCGTTCTTTATAAGCTCATCGGATTTGCGCTCATGTCTCATAACGAAAAATGTGCAACTCCCCCTGCTCTTCCAAAGCCACCTGGAGTCTAATTCTAAATGGCGAAATACCTGGTTACTCCCGCGCTCCCCTATCTCAATGGAGCGCCGCATCTCGGACATCTCGTTGAGGCCATTCAAGTTAACGTATTCGTTAGAGCACTTCGAATGGCTGGCGAGGATGTTTTGTACGTGTGCGGCGGCGACTGTCACGGCACACCAGTTGAGTTGGCGGCGCAGAAGGCTGGCGTTTCTCCTGTGGCATTTTCGGAAAAAGCACAAAAGCTTTTTGGCGATGCTTTTGCGCGTTTCCACATTGAATACGACGGCGGCTTTGGCACCACACATACGCCCACAAATGAAAAATGGGCGGGAGCTATTTTTCAGAAGTTGAAAGACGCAGGGCACATCGTTGTTCGCGATATCGAACAGCTCTTCGACCCAGAGCTCAAGCGCTTTCTTCCGGACCGCATGGTCAAGGGCACATGCCCAAAGTGCGGAGCTGAAGACCAGTACGGCGACTCCTGCGAAAAATGCGGAAGCGTCTATCGCCCGACTGAACTTAGAAATCCGCGAAGCGCGTTGAGTGGCGCAACTCCAATTCTCAAAACGAGTAAGCATTACTTTTTCGAACTCAACCATTACACCGAGCAGCTTAAAACGTGGACACAAACGCCTGGCGTTTTACACGAAGACGTTCGTTCGTTCTTGTCAGGATGGTTTTCGGAAGGCTTGAAAGACTGGGATATTAGCCGCGATGGCCCATACTTTGGATTTAAGATTCCAGGTGAAGACGATAAATATTTCTACGTTTGGCTCGACGCTCCCATTGGCTATATTAGTTTGAGCGAAACCGCCGCAAAGACTTTAGGGCGAACAGCGGAAGATTACTGGAAAGACCCAGACACGAAGATTATTCACTTCGTTGGGAAGGACATCGTCTATTTCCACACCCTGTTTTGGCCGGCAGAGCTCATGGCCGCAGGGTTTACGTTGCCGACTTCGGTTTGCGTGCACGGGATGCTCACCATGAATGGTGAGAAGATGTCTAAGTCTCGCGGCACTTTTATTCTTGCCGATGATTTTGCGGACTTCGTAAACCCAGAAGCGCTTCGCTATTATTTGTCGTGCAAGCTTTCGGCGGGCGTCGAAGATATCGATATGAATTTTGAAGACTTCGTTGGCAGAACAAATGCTGACCTGGTCAACAAGATCGTCAACCTCTTAAGTCGGACTGTTCCGCTTCTGCATCGTTACTTCGATGGCCACATTGGCGGCATGAGTACCGCGCATTTCGTCAGCGAAGCACAAAGTCTCGCTGCAGGCATCGAAGCAAAGTATCGCGCACGAGAAACAGGCAAAGTCGTCAAAGACGTTGTCGCCATTGCAGATTTGGCAAATAAATACCTGCAAGAGTCGGCTCCTTGGGAATTGATCAAGACAAATAAAGACGCAGCACATGAAGTGCTCACAACCGCACTCTGGGCTGGCAAAACCTGCATAGCGCTACTGAAGCCTATCTTGCCGAAGGTAGCCGAGAAGACAGAAGCCATGTTGGGCGCGCAACCCTTCACTTTCACAAACGCTGCCCAGGTGCTTCTACAAGGAAGCACCGTTGCGACATACGATAGACTATTTGAGCGAATCGACATGAAGAACATCGAAACATTGGTCGAAAAATCTAAACAGGGTCAGCCTGCTCAAACGGCAACTCAGCCAACAACAGCGGCACACATTCAAATTGACGACTTTGCAAAGGTGCAATTGCGTGCGGCAAGAGTGCTCGAAGCAAAAGCTGTTGAGGGCTCTGACAAACTCATATCGGTGGAACTCGATGTCGGACCTCTCGGCAAGCGACATGTGTTTAGCGGTCTGAGGCCTCAGGTCGACCCAAGCGCACTTGTCGGACGCATGGTGGTTCTTGTCGCAAACCTTGCGCCACGCAAAATGAAATTCGGCGTAAGCGAAGGCATGATCTTGGCCGCATCAGGCAAGAAGCTAGTGCCATTGTTTGTCGATGACGCCGAGCCCGGCGATACGATTAGCTAGACTTTTGGTTGCCACTTTTGTTTGATCGGAACCAGGCATTTGCATCATGCCCAAAGAGAAGGGCAAAAGCGATAAGATAGCCGATAAAGGTAACCAAACCAGTTGCCAGGTTTGCGCCTGTCCATGCAAACATGCCAGATTCTTTGAGGTGGAGACCAGCGTCATGAATTTGCTCGGGGCTCCATCCTGACTGGATGTAGAGCTGGTAGGCAATAAGAGAAATCTTATAAGCATAGCCGCTCACATATAATACTAGCAGTGTAATGCGGGCCCAATTCCGACCTTTGCCGGTCATATAGAACAGCCATCCGTAAAGAATAAAAATCGCACCAAGAAGTACAACAATGAATATCATGACTGCGGTAGCAATGACCGGTTCCTGATCTTTGGCAAGGTTTACCGACTCTTCGATCAGCTGAGCGTGAATGACGTCCCATTTAAATGCGAACATCGCGATCAATACTGCAGCGACTAAAAGTAGGAAGAACCATAAAATACGCAAAGCAATCGTTACACTTCTAGGTCGCTCAAGCATAATAACTCCATATTACTTTGTCATTCTATCAGTGAGGCATCCCGTTTCTGCATTCCTATCGACCCGCAAAGAGTTTCATGTGTCAAATCACACTAACCAGATTGCTGCGAAGTTTTGCAATTAGACGTCTTGGCTTTTTTTCCGCGAAGCGGTTGCCGAGTAGAGCCCCTCGGGCAAAGCGTAGCGGCGCCCGTGGGTTGGCACGGCTTTTAGAGTTGCCGTTTCCATAGTTAATCCTCGGTCCCCAACAGGCATGGCGCTCTGTTCTGGCGGCGCATCAGTTGAATCGTTATGCTGAATCATAGAGGTGACTCGGCCCCATAATTGGGGATATAAATGAGGAAATGCTATGTTCAAAGGTTTTCATCATATTTTTGGGATTTTAGCGCTGTCTGTGTTTGGTATCTTGCCGGTCGCAAATGCAATATCCGTTCAGAAACAAGCAATGAAATATCTCGGTACTACTTCTTTGAAAAAAGGAGATGCATCTTTGATTCTCGATCAAAGCGCACCAGATCCGGCCGAGGCGAATAACCCGACCAAAAAGCATCAGACAAACCGAGAAATTCCCAATTCCATCAGCGCGGCTCGAGTGCCTTCATCCAAAGTGCCCCGTCCAGCAACTTTGCAGGTGGCAAGCGACTTGAGCAACACAAGCTTTGTTGGACTGAACCATTTTGAACAGCGCAATGCCGGGACGGGTGTGTATTCTAACACGAATTTTAGTGTCGAGCCTCCGGATCAAGCTTTATGTGTCGGCAATGGCTTTGTGATGGAAGCCGTCAATAATGCTATTCGCGTGCGGAGTACTTCTGGAGCGAGCTTGACAGACTCCACCAATCTAACCCAATTCTTTGGCCTTACCCCTAGCATCACTCGCAGTACACCCCTTGTGTATGGCGACTTCACAAGCGACCCGAAGTGCTACTATGATGCTGGTACAAACAGGTTTTTCTTAACTTTGCTACAGATTGACTTAAACTCGACTACCGGCGATTTTGGGTCGCACGCAAAGCAGATGCTCGCAGTTAGCCAGACTTCCGATCCGACTGGCGGCTGGTATATTTACAGCTTTGATACAACGAACGATGGGACCAACGGAACTCCAACCCATGCCAATTGCCCTTGCTTCGGCGATCAGCCGCTGATTGGAGCAGATGCCAACGGTTTTTATATTACCACCAACGAATTCCCGATCACTAATCCAGGCTTCAATGGCGCACAGGTTTACGCCATGAGCAAAGTGGCCCTCGAGAACGGGGGACCGTCGCCAACAATCATTCAGTTTTCTGACCTAACCCAAGCGGAAGGACCTGCGTACTCAATGCAGCCAACCACAACTCCCCCAGGAGGAGCATTTGATTCAGCAAACAATGGTACCGAGTACTTATTATCGGCCCTGGATTTCGACGCGACGCTAGATAACCGTATTACTCTTTGGGCGTTAACAAATACCCAATCCCTGGACACAGCAACGCCGGCCCTTAGTTTGAAAAAGGTGGTCTTGACTAGCCAGGTTTATGGGCAACCTCCCGCAATGGACCAGAAGAAGGGGTCTGCACCGTTTGATGAATCGCTTAAGGGCGAGCACTTTAATGTGATAAACAGCAACGACGACCGAATGAACCAGACAGTATATGCGGGTGGCAATGTTTGGGGTGCTTTGAACACGGTTGTCAAAGGACCAACTGGGGTTACCCGAACCGCTGTTGCCTTTTTCATTGTGCATCCAAGTTGGGATGGCGACCAACTGAACGGTCAGATTGTTAAACAGGGATATGTGGCAGCCCAAAATAACAATGTGGCCTACCCCGCAATCGCTGCCAATAGCTCTGGAAAGGGAATCATCGGCTTCACACTCGTTGGGCCGGATTACTTCCCAAGTGCGGCTTATGCGAAGGTTGATGCAACATCGGGACCCAGCAGTATTAACGTCGCACGCGCTGGGGTTGGACCAGCTGACGGTTTCACAGGTGAGATCAGCCAAGATCCAGGAGATCGTGGTGTTGAGCGTTGGGGTGACTACTCTGCTGCTGTTGCAGATGATGCCGACGGAACGATCTGGTTTGCGACGGAGATGATTAATCAAACATGTACCCTTGAGCAATTTCTGGCCGACGTAACATGCGGCGCAACCCGAACAATCTTAGCGAATTGGGGTACCGCTATTTCCAAGGTGACTCCATAGGCCGGTAACGATACAGGACCACGGAATATTACTCCTCAACACATCGCTTCAATTGTTGGGGAGAAACGACGTGAAATTCAAAATCCTTTGTCTATTGGCAGGAACTTTCACTGCACATTCTATTTGTCTTGCGGGCTTTAAAGCTTGGGAACTAATCAATGAGCGTGGGCGAACCAATTACGTAATCGAAGCAGAAGTCACCGAACCGGCAGACTACGTCACCGAAAGCGGCATGTACTTCGTAAGTCGATACATGCAGCAAGTTGAATTCTTTGCAGGAAGCGAAGCCCTGCCTTGGATCCTCACAGACAAAAGTAAGGGAACATTCATGTTGAACCTGTCGACTGGCAACCTGTATTTTCTCAGTAACAAAGGAACACGCTTTGATATGACTCGCACTGAGCCAGATACAAGGCCCGCTTGGTACTTCTACGAGCTAGCTATGACGCAAAAAGAACCTCAAGAGCAGTTGTTGAGAACTTTTCTCACGGAAGTTATCCGTATTACACCAGGGCCCGAAGCTGCGGAAGATCATCTTCACGTCTACTAAAACAGCACAAACTGTTCGAACATTTGCAGCGATGCTTGCGGCTGGTCGTAGGGAACCAGGTGCCCTGCGCTATAGATAAGCGAATATGACAAGAGCCCGACACTCGCATTTTGGCCAACAAGCTTGTCGCTGATGCGCCAATCAGAAAGTCCAGGCAACGCAAACTCGCTGCGCAGCCACATTTCTGCTCCCAGGTGATTGATGAGTAGATCTTTCTCACCGTGGTAAATGAGAACGCGAATATTATTGGCGAGTGCCTTCTTTATCAACGGCATCGTCGTGTAAATGGCATCACCAGCTCTTGCATTAAGTATCTGATTATTGTTTTCGATCCAGCTATCGCTGTTAGCCACACCAAGCAAAGTTTTGACTGCCGTATTGTTAAGGTAGCAACCAAGCCCTCGAAGATCGTAATTGGCAAACCCTCTTACATCATAGAAATTAATATTGACTGCCACATTGGCAACGTACCCGTAAATCTCTGAACAGGATTGTGGATAGTTTGTTGTGCCGTTTTCTACTGAGGTTTCAATTTCTCGCTGGCATCTCGGAAACACCTGATTGTTCACGTAGTCAGCTTGGTCACTGAGAATCAGACCATTTTGCAACGCGTAGTCGGCAGTGGTTTGAAAGTTAACCAGGTCGTTAATAGTTCCGTCACCGATTCCAATACCTTTCAGGTTGAGTATCTGTGAATCTATAACCTTCGACGCCAGCCAGGGAATGTAGGTGCCTGCGAACGACTCGCCGAAGATGAAGAACTTGTTGCTTCGCAATTCCGGATGCGCGTTTGCAAAAAAATCCTCCAGCGCTGCATTCAAGTTCGTCGCAATCTCATCTTCGCTCGCTGGCACACCTTTGACATCAGACGTGCTTGAAAAACCTGTCCCTGCCGGTTGGTCGATGTAAATGATGTTTGCATTTGCATTCCACGAATATGGGTTCGCGTATGTCGTCATATCGCGATTCAGAAAATAAGGTCCGTTCTCAAACCACATCCCTAAAAGACTCGAACTTCCTGGGCCACCGTTTAGCCACAACACAACTGGAGCGGTATTCGGATTTTGCGCAGCGGGAACGAGCCAATAGAAGAGCTTGCCGCCGGGTGATTGCAGATAACCTCTATTCGCAGGGTTCTGCAGCACGACAGGTAAAGCAAATTCTCCAGCAGGGCATTGAAACTCTGGCAGGAAGCTTGGTTGTTCACACGCTGATAGAAGAAAGAGGCTGATGGCAATTAGAAAACGCATGAACTTTATGCTACTCCATTTTGGATGAGCCCTACTCTATTTCTTGAACTTTTTGGTTGTCTCTACGTTCTTCATTTGGCGACCGAAACGATCTTGGACTTAATGAATTTGCGCCACATGGCGATGCATCCAAGAGTTCCTCAATTCATGTCGGACATGATCAGCGATGAGAGCTATCAGCGCTCAATCGCCTACACGAAAGCCAAAACAAAGTTCGGTTTGTTCAAACGCTTCTTTATGGCTGCCGTCATCTGGCTTGTTATTCTCAGCGGGGCATTTGCGAAATTAGATTCCGTGCTCAACTCTAGACTTGCTTACCCGTTGATCATCGGATTTGCTCTCTATGTTCTCCAACTGCCATTTTCCATATTTGGCCAATTTAGCCTTGAGCAGCGTTTTGGATTCAACAAAACCACCATTGGGACTTTCATACTCGACCAGATAAAAGGTCTTATCATCGCTCTTGTCCTCGGGGTTCCGCTTCTCCTTTTAATCTACTGGTTCATGGACACGGCAGGCGAGCGATGGTGGATATTCGGATTCTTCGCTTTCATGGCATTCCAGCTTTTAACTGCGGCTATCTTCCCTGTCTTTCTTGCACCACTATTCTACAAATTCACTCTTCTCCCAGATTCTTCGTTGAGAACCCGCATCATTGAGCTTGCGCGCAAGATTCAGTTCAAAATGGCGGATGTGTTCACCATCGATGGTTCTCGTCGGTCATCTCATTCAAACGCCTTTTTTGCTGGTTTTGGAAAAACGCGTCGTGTCGTTCTGTTTGACACGCTCGTAACCAGCCTTACGGAAGATGAAATTGTTGCGGTGGTCGCACACGAAATGGGGCACGACAAATGCAAGCACATCCAAAAGAGTCTGGTTATGTCGACTTTATTTGCGTTCGCCGGATTCTACATACTTTCATTAGCAATAGCTTGGCCGACTCTTTACGACGCTTTTTCTGCGGGCGAGCCCAGAAATTATGTTGGCTTGGTTCTCTTTGTGCTCTTTTCAGGAGTGTTCACATTCCCACTGCAGCCGCTGTTTCAGTACTTCTCTCGGCGAAATGAGTATGAAGCAGATCAGTTTAGCGCCAAGACCACCGGCGATATGGAGAGTCTTCAAGTCGCTTTGAAGAAGCTCGCAAAAGACAATTTATCGAACCTCACGCCACATCCTTGGTATAGCTTTTTTCACTACTCCCATCCGAGCCTCAAAGAGAGACTCGATGCGTTACACAATCTTAATCTGTCGCGAAGTGCTGCTGAGACGCTGCAGTGATCCACAACGTGCTTCGATCTCGTCATTGGTCAGAGTGCGAAGTCGGTTAAACGAGAATTCTTCAATCACGTAGCTTGCCATAACGCTTCCGAGGGTCATGGACTCTTTCAGCGTTTCAAAATCACTCTTTCCCAAGCGATCGATCCAACCCAAGAAGCCTCCGGCAAATGTATCGCCCGCACCAGTCGGGTCGAACAAGTCTTCAAGCGGGTAAGCAGGCACGAAGAAGATGCTCATGCCCTGAAACAAGATTGCTCCATACTCGCCGCGCTTGACCACAACAGTGTCTGGCCCAAGGGCTTGCACAGCGCGCGCCGCTTTCACAATACTGTGCTCGTTCGTCAGCTGACGTATTTCGCTTTCGTTGATGAACAAAATATGAACACGCTTGATGGCTTCTATGAGTTCTGCCTTCTTGCCCGTGATCCAGTAGTTCATGGTGTCTAGAGCCACGAGTCTTGGCTTTCTCATTTGATCGAGTACTTTGAGCTGCAAAGTCGGGTCAATATTGGCGAGAAACACTGTTTCAGAGTCGCGATAGTGGGCAGGGATCTCAGGGGCGAAATCAGCAAACACGTTCAAGTCTGTCTTGAGTGTTTGCGCTTCGTTGAGGTCGTATCCATATTGGCCTTTCCAATGAAAGGTGAGGCCTTGTCTTTGTTGAACTCCGGCGATGTCAACGCCGCGTTGCTTCAAGAACTCAAGATGATCTTTCGGGAAATCTTCGCCTACAACACCAACAAGTCGCACCTTGGTGAAGACGCTGGCACATATGGAAAAATAGTTGGCCGCTCCG
>Ga0068863_100007894_pt1 | contig 10407 bp, 5 predicted proteins | sample KBSSwiS62_FD_66596 | JGI IMG/M metagenome (GOLD analysis project Ga0068863, IMG submission 66596) | Switchgrass rhizosphere microbial communities from Kellogg Biological Station, Michigan, USA - KBS Switchgrass S6-2 | ecosystem: Host-associated > Plants > Roots > Rhizosphere > Soil ...
TTCTCCGTCAACGGGCAGCGGATCCGTGGTAACAACTTCTTGCTTGATGGCACGGAGAACAACGATATCGCTTTCACTGGTGTCGCCCAGCCGTTCCAAATCGCCGACGCGGTCGAAGAGGTGTCGGTGCAAACTGGAAACTACAGCGTGGAGTTCGGGCGAGCCTCCGGCGGCGTATTTAATGTGGTAACCAAATCCGGGACCAACAATCTTCACGGCACGCTGTTCTGGCGCTATCAGTCACAGCGGTTTAACTCAGTCTCTAATCTCGACAAACTGACACGGACGCCCAAGTCCGTATTCAGCCACAACGTTGCAGGGTTCACCGTGGGTGGGCCGATTCGCAAAGACAAGACGTTTTTCTTCGCGGGCTTCCAGCAGGACACGCGCCACTCCACTGCAAACTTCCGCCTGGTTGTTCCCACAGCTGCGTCCGTCGAGCGCCTACGGTCGCTGTTTCCTTCCAACCCAAGGCTCGATCTTTACCTCACTACGCTAGGTGATCTGCGCGGCTCGGTTGCACCGATCGGTCTGCCACTCGGCGTGGACCCTCGGACGGGCCTGGACCGGGGATCGATACAATTTGCCACCGCTCCGCTGGGCCTGCCCACCAGCAACGAAGGGCCGCAATGGCTCGTTCGATTCGATCATCATCTGTCGGAAGGGCACCGCTTCTCATCGAGGTACATCGCTGACTCTAATGTCAGCGCGCCACAGGACGTGCTTTTCCCAGGGTTTGTTCTCGACGCAGCCGAACGAAATCAGAATTTCCTATTCGCCGACAGTTACACTTTCTCGCGAAGCTTCACGAATGAGTTTCGATTCTCCTATGGACGGCTCCATGCCGACCAAAGCCGAATCTCCCCCCAGTCCGATTCGCTCGCGCACACGCTGCCGAGGATCGGAATTCAGAACATTTCCTCGCCCGGCGTTCCTTCCGGACTCCAATTCCGGCACGCGAATAACCTGCTATTCCAGGAAACACAAACCAAGCTGACGGGACGGCATACCTTCCGGTATGGCGTGGAACTGCTGCGGCAGCTTGCGACCCAGCGGCCGAATGGCTACCCGGCAGGCGAGATCACATTCCAGAGTGGAGCGGGCTATTCCGCTTTCGCGAACTTTCTGGACGATTTCAGCGGGCAATCCGGGCGCATCCGCATGACGATCGGTGGGGATATCTTCCATCCCAACCAGTTCCGTCAGTCTTACTTTTTCCAGGATACCTGGAAGACGACGACTGCTCTGACCCTGACGCTCGGGCTTCGTTACGAGAATTTCGGCATGGTGGCGAACGTCTTGCGCTACCCGGCCTTCTCTGGATTCGACCCGGACAAGTTCTTTGAGCCCAGCCATGTGAATCGCGATGACAATAATTTCGGCCCAGCATTCGGCTTTGCCTGGTCGCCCTCGTTTTCTTCAGGCTGGCTAGGCAAACTGTTCGGGGAGCGGAAAACCGTCTGGCGGGGCGGTTATCAGATCAACTACCAGGCGCTGTACACCCAAATGATCTCGCTGGACCTTGCAACCTCCACGCCAAACGCCATTCTTGCCGACATAGTGGGCGCGCCCACCGGACGGGGAACGGCCAACTGGTTTGCCCGGCTTCCGGCTGCTACTCCACGTCCACCAAGCCTCTTGGATACGCAGTACGGCACGCTCGAAAAAGATTTTCGCAGCCCCTACACCGAACGCCGGTCGTTCGGCTTCGAGCGACAACTTCGCGGTCAGACGTTGCTCGATGTGTCCTACGTCGGTTCCGCGAGTCATAAGCTGACCACCCGCACCGACTTAAACCCGGGTCTGGACGGGGCACGCTTACATCCGGGCTTTGGAGGACGGACGGTCCGTACCAGCCAGGGCAATTCGACCTACCACTCGCTGCAAGCGGGCGCGGATCGGCGCTTGGCACACGGCTTCCAGTTGGCGTCGTCCTATACGTGGTCGAAGAGCCTCGATAGCACTAGTGAGGGTATCGGCCAAGTGTCCACCCAATACGCAAATCCCGGTCTGACATCCGTTCCGGCAGCTCAGGGTGGGCTGAAGCTCGACAAGGGCGTGAGTGATTTCCATCGCGGCCAGCGGCTCACGCTGCTTTACCTATGGGAGATCCCCGGACCGTCAAAGGGGCTGTGGAAGCAAGTGATGGGTGACTGGTCGCTCGCCGGAATCACAACGCTGCAGTCAGGCACGCCGTATACGATTATCAATGGCTCTGATCGCAATCAGGATGGCTGGGCGCCCTTGGACCGCCCGGACATCGCCAACCCGAACGCGCCACGGGACAGCCGCGCCGTCCTGTCGCAAGGATGCCCCAGCGGCTTCCGCAATCCGGACATCAATGCGTGCGTCAATCCAGCCGACGTTTATTGGGTGGAAGGGACGGGATCTCCCAACGGATTCACGGTAGGCCGGAATACCCTGTTCACCGCCGGGACAAACAATTTTGACCTGAGCCTCTTCAAGACAGTCATAATCGGCGACCGGAAGCGGCTGGAGTTTCGCTGGGAAGCGCAGAACGCCTTCAACCATCCTCAGTTCACCGCACCGCCCGAGCAGGTGAACCGAAACGTGCGCGATGCCCCGGGCCCGCAACCTGGCTTTCTGTCGCGCTTCCTGAACCGGGATTTCACAAACGCGGGCATCCGTAGCATGTGGGTGCAGGTGAAGCTGCTGTTTTGAGGTAAGGTTTAATGCAGCGAAATCGTGGTCTGAAACAACGTCCGATGGGAACCAATGAGGAGCGAGAATGGGACCGCAGCGGTGGGCACGGGGGGCAGTCCTGCATCCAAAGGCACTCGCACATTCACTTGGAGCAGGCCAGCTACCGACCCCGATGAACCACCGGCGTACAGCACTTCGCCCGGCGTGGGTTCATCCTCGCCGAACACATAATCGAGGTCAAAGAATGCCGAAACCGGTAAACTGGTCGTGGGTAGAACGCCGCCTAGGATCTGCCCATCCGCAACGCCCGGGGCGGCCTCGCCTCCCCCCGTCGCGTAGATCGTAACAATCGAGCCTCTCCTGGCAGGATTCGATGGCGAGTTGAAGTTCCCATCCTCATTCAGAATCGCGCCCTGGCCCCCGCCGGAGCCGTCGACGCTGAAAATCCCCGGACGCGAGGCCAGCACCGGTATTGTCACGATGTCGGACCGTACCCCCCGGTACTCGACCTGCACCTCCACCGAAGGCCGGCCCGACACCGCGTAGGGAACGATCGCGCTGCTCTGTCTGTCGGAAACATACAGGAGTGGAGCAGGCACACCGTTGAACAGGATACGCGTCTCAGCCAGAGTGGCGGCCAGCCTGCGGTCCTCGGCCAGGCTAAACCGGAACAACTCGGGTGGTCCCATCGCCGAGCCGAAAATGGTCACCATCTCGCCGGGTGCTACGCCGCCACCGACGTAGCTGGCCGCGTTGACCACACACTCCCAGTAGATATGAGGCCTCGTTGCCGGGATGTAGACTCCTGCCTTCTCGATTCGCGCCAGGAGGGCCTTGCCTTGTGCCGTGAACCCCGTCATGTACACGGCGCCGGCATCGACGGCGACGGCTGCGATGGCGACGACGTCGGTACTGCCGCTAGTGTCGGTTCTGCTGCCGCCAGCGTCGGCTGGGAGGCCGAATTGCCGGGTCCACACCTCCTCGCCGGCGGCGGTGTACCGGCGAACAACGGCGTCATAAGAGCCGGTCGCGCACTGGCCTGGCATGGTCTTTTCGACGAACCCGCCTACGTAGACTCCGGAGGCATCCACCGCCACGGCAGCCAACGAATTATTCGTTCCCACCTGCCGGCTCCATAGCTCGTCGCCGCCGAGACTGTACTTGCGCAGGAAACCAGGCCAAGGGTCCACAAGGTAGACGCCGGAGGCGTCCGCGGCCAAGCGGCCGGGGTTGCCGTCGACGAACCGGCGGGTCCAAAGCTCCTGGCCGCCAGCCGTGAACCTGCGCAGGAACGACGCAGAGCGCTGCTCAACGGAACCGCTGCTGGCGAGGTAGACTCCTGTCGCGTTCGCCGCCAGGGCGCCGGAGTACTCGAAGGACGTCGGGGCGAAGACCGGGCGGGCGGTCCAAAGCGCGTCGCCTTCGGCCGTATATTTGCGCAGGCTGAGGCCCCGGACCTGTCCTTCGACCGGAGTCCAAGCCATGTAGATGCCGGAGTTATCGGCCGCCACAAGAGCGCCCCCACCGCGGCCGACCTGACGGGTCCACAAGAGGTTACCTTGCGAACTGAGTTTTGAGAGGAAGACGTCTCGCTCCCATACGGTCCCAGGCCCAACTACATAAATGCCGCCCACCGAATCCACGGCCACGTTGCTAATTGGATTGTTCTCGAACCGGCGTGTCCATAGCTCATTGCCTCGCGCGTCGTGCTTTTGCACCAGGCCGACGGGGGACGAACGGTCTCCCTCCCAACCGACTGTATAAACACCGATGGCATCCACGGCCACCCCGATAGTCTGTTGGTATTGAGTAGGGCTGAGCTCGCGGAGGAACGAAATGGTCTGCCCACACACCGGGCGGGGCATGATTGACAACACCAAAGCAACCCACAGGAAGATCATTGACAACCGTCCCGACATCCGTGTGTACACGTATCTACAGTTCACATTGGATCCTTTTGCTTAGCGAATAGGAATAACCTTACTTATCGAAATGTCACCGCACGCCGACAGTGACTTCGTTGCTCGGGCGGCCGAGGTACGTCAAGCGAACAGGAACCCCGGATCCGGGCGTGACACCGCTCGGTACGCGGACGTTGATCTGACTCAGCCTCGCGAAGCCGGGAGCCTTGCCAAAGTACAGAATCTCCGCCAATCGGCCGCCGATTGCTACTTGCGGAGGGACGACGCCGCCCTCAAGTAAGCCGGTGCCGTAAATCTCAATGGCACCCCCAGCAACGGCTGGGTCGCTTGCTGACACAACCCGGCCGGTCCCCGCGTGCAGAATTGCGCCCTGGGTTGGACCACCTAGCATTGACAGCAAAATCGGCGGCGGCGCTACGGCCGTGGGGTGATACAGTTCCGCGCTATCGAGGGGAACACAACACAGGTAAGTGCTCAGATCAAGTCCGCTGCCGGAGGGATGAGCACCGCCACTCAGCAACACCGCACCGTTGTTCAGAAGCGTGCTAGTGCAATCCTGGCGACCCGAATTCATATCTCCGGTACGGGAGAATGTGCCGGGGGTTGGGTCGTAGATCTGAGCCCGAGTCCCAGCGAACCATCCGGCTGCAATCAAGACGGTTCCGTCGGAGAGTAGTGTTCCGGTGGGCCTGCAAATCCCGCTCGCCATATCGCCGGTCGCGACAAACAGCCTCGATGAGGAGTCGTATACTTCTGCGATGTTGCTGAGATAGTCGCATTCCTGCACTGCGAGGGTAACCAGCACGTTGCCACTGACGAGCAGATTCGCGGTAGCCGCAATCATGATGTCGATGCTTTTCCAATCCGTGGCGCTGAAAGCACCCGTAAGGGGATCATAGATTTCGGCGGAGTTGTAATCTTCCCCCTCATCGCCTGGGACCATCAAGACGCTGCCGCCGGGCAGCAGCGTGGCTCTGGCACGACACCGGGGCGTTGTCATGTTTCCAGATGGCAGGAACGTACCTGTGGACGGATCGTACAACTCCGCTGATGCCAGGACGCCAGTGGTCCCGCATCCACCCGCAATCAGGACCTTGCCGCTATTGAGCAATGTCGCGGTATGGCCACTACGGGGGGCGGCCATGTTACCCGTTGAACTGAAACTCCCGCTTGCCGGATCATAGATCTCGGCGATGGTTCCCGCGTTTCCTATGATCAATACCCTGCCGTCCGGGAGCAATGTGGCTGTATGGCCCGTGCGTGCGACGGTCATATTGCCCGTCGGGGAGAACGTTCCCGTAGAGGGATCGTAGAGTTCGGCGCTTGCAAGGGAGACATTCACCGATGGCGTGTACTGAGATCCTCCAGTGATCAATACCTTGCCGTTTGTAAGCAAGGTCGCCGTGTGAAAGGAGCGCGCCGTGGTCATGTTGCCAGTCGAGCTGAACGTGCCTGGAGATTGTGCCATTACTATGGAGCCGCTGCCGCCTACGTCCAACAAGAGCGAAAGAACCAAAATGGACTTCATATGGGATGCCGTGCCTCTTTTGCTCGTCTCTTTCATGACTTACCTCCGTGGTTTCTCATTCAAGCCAATGCCGCCAGCGGACCATAAATTCTTTGCCCGCTTAGCGCAGCGCAATCGTTACCTGGTAAACCGTCCAATGGGAGCCTATCAGGAGCACGAAGGGGACGGCATCGCCGGTGGCTACGGCATTCGCAGGCACTCGCACGTTCACTTGCAGCAGGCCGGCCACAGACCCGGATACCCCTCCGGCGTACAACACTTCGCCCGGTTTGGAGGGCACCTGAAATTCATTGTTACCGAGGTCAAAGTATGCCAACACCGGCAGGCTGGTCCTGGGTAGACCGCCGCTGAGGATTTGTCCGTCCTCCACGCCTGGGGCCGCCTCGCCCCCTCCGGTCGCATATAGTGTAATCACCGAGCCCCGCCGGGCAGGATTCGAGGGCGAATTAATGCTCCCGTCCTCATTCAGAATCGCGCCCTGGCCCCGGCCGGATCCATCCAGACTGAATATCCCTGGACGTGAGGTTAGTACTGGTGCCGTTACCGCTTCAGAGCGCACACCTTTGTACTCGACCTGGACATCCACCGAGGACTGACCAGTCACGGCGTAAGGAACAATCGCGCTGCTCTGTGTTTCGGACACGTATAGGAGCGGGCCGGGCACACCGTTGAATAGGATGCGCGTGTCGGCCAGAGCGGTCGCCAGCTTCGCATCGGCGGTCACACGCAGCGGCACTAATGTCGACGGGCCCATAGCCGAGCCGAAGAGGGTAACAATCTCACCGGGAGCCACGCCGCCGCCCACGTAGCTGGCCGCGTTGACGACGCAGCCGGGAAAGATTCGTGGCCCAGTGGCAGTAGCCGCCGGCGCAGTATTCTGGAATTTCGCGAGAAACGCGCCGTTAGATGCGGTCGCGGGCGCAAGGACGTCCGGGAGTCCATACCACTCCGCATCCGCGGTGAACATAGAAGTTCCGTCCCGGCCAACCACGTAGACACCATTGGCATCCACAGCCACACCGCTGGCCCAAGCCGCGTCGGGTGTGCCGAACTCTCGCGTCCACAACTCCGCGCCATCGCGGTCATACTTAATCACAAAGGAGTCACCGCCGGGACTGGAAGCGCACTGCCCAGGTAAGGCGCTCGCAAACGTCTTATACCCAGCGATGTAAATCCCGGTGGCATCCGCTGTCACCCCACTGGGGTAAATGGCACCGAGATACTTGCCATTCACGAACGGCGACAACTTGTCGAGCTGGCGTGTCCACACCTCGCTGCCTTCGGTGTCATACTTGCGAAAGGAGTAACCTCCGTTGCGATTGCCACTCACCACGTAGGCTCCGGTGCCATCCGAGGCCATGCCCGTACCGGGACTGCCGACGAGCATCTCTAATCGCCGCGTCCACAAAGGGCTGCCGCGTGGGTCGTATTTGCGCAAAACCAGTTCCGAAGAGGGGCCGGTTATGAGGAGCATGTAGGCGCCCGTAGCATCCACAGTCAGACCGAGGGGGTCCTCAGTCGATTGGCGATTGCCGAATTGGCTGGTCCATAGCTCTGCGCCCTCTGGACTGTACTTGCGCAAATAAGTCAAATTTGGCGGGAAGTCTCTCCCGGAAATATAGACGCCACTGGCATCCACAGCCACACCCCCGAGTGCGGAAAACTCCCCCCGGCGGGTCCACAATTCTTCACCGCTGGCGCTGTACTTAACAACCACCAATTGGGCATCGTTGTTAACGACGGCCAGCACGTAGACACCGGTTGCGGCCGCCGCGACACCGATGGGCCAGATGCCGTTTGGTGTAGGAGCGCTGAGTTCCCGGGTCCACAGTTCATTGCCGAGTGGATCGTACTTGCGCACGCCACCTCTACCCGGACTGCCTTGGGGTGATGGCCGGTTTCCGATTACGTAAATGCCCGACGCATCCGCCGCTACCGCAGTAGCCCGATCAATCCCCGGAGTAGTGAACCGGCGGTTGAAAGATATCGTCTGGGCTTGTGCCATTAGGGCCAACCCGACGGTCAATAATATGTAACGCTGCATAGCCATCTCCTTAGTTGTTCGTAGGACTCAAGGCCGGTAAGCTGTCGCGTAAGTAAGATTAAGCGACCGCCATCACCGGAGTAGCCCGCCCTGCGGTTTTCGGCCACGCGCGCCAGTAAGCGCGCAGCGTCCCGCTTGAGAACGACATTCAGATCGGGGCTAGTGAAATACGCGCTGCCCACGGCATCTGCTGTCACGCTGATCGGCGCCCCAATCGATCCTGACACTGCCGGCGACGGAGTCGCTGGCGGCGCACCACCGGCTATTGTCGAAATCGCGTATTGCTGCGCGGCGCCAACGGCGCTCAAGAGCAGTAGCCCAGGGGCAACTCGTGCAAATTTCATCGCGAACTCCAATCGTTTCCGGCCCTGTCTCCCCGACTAGCGAAAACCATCACACTTTCCGCCACTGGTCCTTTGTCAGGGGTGATCCGAACTTCGAGCGTCATTTGCTTGCCGTCGGCAGAGACCGTGCGCACCAGTAGGCGGATAACCCTTCCCGACTTCCTGTAGGACACCTCCGCTGTCCGGGCGCCTGGTTTTGTAGAGACTACAGTGTCAGGCGCTTCGTCCAGGCCCAAGTCTCCGCATGGGTACTGCTTACCGTCGAAACGGAGTGTCTGGCTGGTGGTCTCTGAGATCCCATTCGTGCGGATTTCGTAGAATGTCCAGGTCTCTGCTTGAGGGGTAACTTCCCCGGAGCGGGCCTCGAATTTGACAGTGATCGCTTGGGCAAGGGAACCGCTGCTCTGCCGGGATTTGGCGGGGATCATCTTCCAGGTACCCAACGCCTGACCCCAACAGTTGGCGGCCAGCAGCAACCACAGCACCCAAATGAGCATGATTGAGGATGTCCGGCCTCGCCAGCGATGTAAAGCGGAAGTGGGTAGATCAAGGGTAGATCTACACTGCTAACACATTGAAAGCACGCGGAAGGGCTACAATCAGTGGGACAGGAATGCAACCCGCCGAAGCAAGCGCCGAGCCGATCAGAAGCCAGCTGGAGAAGATTCTGGCGAGCCCCGAGTTCCGGCGGAATGAGCGCCTATCCAAATTTCTTCGCTTCGTCGTAGAGCAACAGCTGGCGGGGAAGGCGGCGGAGCTCAAAGAGTCGCTGGTAGGAATCCAGGTATTCGGCCGGACGCCGGGTTTCGATCCCAGACAGGACTCAGTGGTCCGTACGGAAGCCGCAAAGTTGCGTGCGCGCCTATCGACGTATTACGCCAGCGAAGGCGCCTGGGACCCGGTCGTGATCGAGGTGCCGAAGGGCGGCTACTCACCTGTGTTTCATCAGCAGGAGGCGGCGGGGGAGACGACCCATTCGAGCCGAAATTCCGGCTGGTCGCGACTCGGAGCGCGGGGTTGGCTCATGACGTTGGCCAGCCTTGCACTAATTCTGGCAGCAAGTGGTTGGTGGTGGGAGACGCACCAAAGCGCGCTGATTCCGATCGCGGTTCTGCCGTTGAAGAATTTGAGCGACGATCCAGCCAACGATTACTTTTCCGACGGCCTCACGGATGAGCTTGTCCGCAACCTCTCCATTATCGAGGGACTCGCAGTACGCTCCCAAACGTCCTCCTTTGCGTTCAAGGATAAGCCTCGGAACGTCCGCGAAGTGGGAAAGCAGCTCGATGTCCAGTACATCCTCGAAGGTTCGGTCCTGCGCGCCGGGCAGCAACTACGGATCAATGTCCGGCTGGTTCGGGTACGGGATGACCTGCAGTTGTGGTCGGGCAAATTTGACCGCGAATTGACGGACATCTTCGCGATCCAGGATGAGATTTCGCGGGGCATCGTGAACAATTTGCGGTTGAAGCTGGGGCGTGGCCGGCGGCGCTATGAGACCAGTACCGAAGCGTACGATCTATACCTTCGAGCCCGCGCAGTGCGTCGAGGCCAGGGCCAAGGAGTCAATCTATTCGAGCAAGCGATCGCTAAGGACCCCTCCTTTGCGCCCGCTTATGCAGGTCTCGCCGCGAGTCATGCAACCCGATCGGGTTACTTCCGTTCAAATCAAGTCGATGAAGCCGCGAAAATGCGGACAGCCGCGGAGAAAGCGATCCAGTTGGACCCTCTGTTAGCCGAAGCGCACGACGCGTTGGGGATGGCCCACGCACGTGACGCGCAGTGGGAGCAGTCCGAGAATAGCTTCCGACACGCGATGGAGCTGGATCCCGGCCGCTCGGAGACGTATAGCCACTTCTCCATGTTTCTTCTTTTGCCGCTCGGGCGGATTGAGGAGGCGCTCCG